>Ga0137313_1000129_pt1 | contig 25827 bp, 20 predicted proteins | sample EasRivERMZT166_2_FD_102287 | JGI IMG/M metagenome (GOLD analysis project Ga0137313, IMG submission 102287) | Soil microbial communities from meander-bound floodplain in the East River, Colorado, USA - East River MetaG ERMZT166_2 | ecosystem: Environmental > Terrestrial > Soil > Floodplain ...
AGGTCGGCCCGGAAGCGGTCGCCCTCCACCAGTGACCGCAGGCTTCGGTTTGTCGCCGCCAGCACCCTCGTATCGATCTGGTGCGTCGTCTGGCCGCCGACCCGCTCGACGCACATGTCCTGGAGGACGCGCAGAAGCTTGGCTTGCGCGGTGAGTGCCAGGTCGCCGATTTCGTCGAGGAAGAGCGTGCCGCGGTGCGCCTGTTCGAACTTCCCGCGCCGGCCTTTGACGCCGGTGGCGATGCGATCCTCGATGCCGAACAAGTCGGCTTCGAGCAGGGTCTCCACGATGGCCGCGCAGTTGACGGGGACGAACGGCCCGCCCCGCCGGGTGCTCCGCGCATGAATCTCGCGGGCGACCAGCTCCTTGCCGGCGCCGCTCTCCCCTTCGATCAGCACGGTGAACGTCGTGCCGGCGATGCGGGCGACCCGGTCTCTCAGTTCCTGGATGGGCGGACTGTGGCCCACGATCATGCCGTTGCTCCTTCCGGCTGTCGCTCTTCATCAACTCCGATGCCAAGCCGAATCGGCGCGGTCTGCTGGCGCTTCGCGTTCGGGCCGTCGAGCGCGCGGGTAGGACGTTCCCGCGGCCTCACTCCCAGTGGCACGTGCCGCGGTAGATCGGTCCGGAGCTACCCAGCGCGACGATCCGCCAGGAGGCAACGACCGCGCGACGGATCACGGGCGCGCCGAGGGGCCTGGTCACGACGTCCACGGGGCGGCCTGGGTGCAGTCGGACCCGGCCGGTCAGCTCGATGCCCTCGTGGGTTTCGGCCACGCTGTCCACCTGGCGGCCGACCTCGATCCGGGCGCGGATCATCCATCCCGCCACTGGCCGCTCGCGGCGTCGTACCGGAGGACCCGGACGCGGCCGGTGACGCCCGCGACGCGAACCATGAGCTGCGAGCCTCCCGCGCTTCTGAGCCAGAGCGAGCCGGCCGAACAGGTACCGGCCGGTGAGAAGCTCGCCAGGTTGGCGCTGCCGAACCGGACGGGATCGTCCGAGCCACTCTCTCCGTCCGGTCCCGGCACTCTGGCGTCCGCGGCGACCTGTACGCCCGGGAACAGTGCCGCCAGGTCGTGCGGGCCATCGACACAGGCGTCGGTGCCGGACTGAATCTCCGCCCGGCGGACGCCGTTGCCGTTTCGGTCCTCGCACACCCTGAACACCCACCGCCCGTCCTCGCGATCGAACACCACGGACACCACGCGCGTGGCGGACGCGGCTTGAGCCCGAGCGAGCCGAAAGCGGCCGGCGACGAGCCCCGCGGCCTGACGGATGCGGCCCGCGTCCACCGCTCGGCTGAGCAGCGGCACGCTCAGGCCGCCAAGAATCCCTGTGATGGCCATCGCCACCACGAGGTCCACGAACGTCGCGCCCGCGGGGCAACCGCGTGTCACGCGATCACGCGCGGCGCCAATTTCGGCGGCGCCACCGTCACCAGGCTCTTCAGCTTGAGGAAGGTCTTTTCGCCGATGCCCTGGACGTTCATCAACTCCTCGGCCTTCTTGAAATTGCCGTTCTTCTGCCGGTATTCGATGATCCGCGCGGCCGTTGCCGGCCCGACGCCCGGCAGCTTCTCGAGGTCGGCGGCGGTCGCGGTGTTCAGGTTGATCGGCGACGCCGGCGCGGGAGCGGTCTGCGACGAACTGGTCTGCTGAGCCAACGGACTGGCGGGAAGAAGCGTGACGATCGCCAGCGCGAGCGCGCCGGCCACGAGATGACGAGTCATGGTGTGCCAACCTCCTGAAGCGGCCGCGACCTCGTGCCGGCATGAGAAGGGACCAGCGGATCACCGTGGAAAGCCGGCGTAAGGTCGGGCGCCTGTCTGTTGTTTGTCTGTCCGTCTGGTCCCGGCGGCGATAGAGGCAATCTCGAGGCCAGCCGGCGAAGGCTGCGCGGACGTTGCGCTAAGTGTCAGCGGACAAAGTGAATCGGTGGGTTCGCGGGCTTACGTCTGATTCGCAGGCGAGGCAATGGACGTGCGAATGACGCCTGCAGTTGCCCGGCGGGACGTCGCGCGAGACCTGTGTGGAAACTAGAGCTTCGTGGTCGAATGCCACGCCACGGTGCGGCGCAGCCCTTCTTCGAACGACACCGTCGGCTCGTAGTCGAGGAGCTTGCGGGCTTTGAAGTTGTCGGCCTGTGAATCGCGCACGTCGCCCGTGCGCGCCGGACCGAACGCCGGCGCGGTGTTCTTCTTCATCACGATCTGCAGCGTCTTGACGAGATCCAGCAGCGAGATCCGGCCGCCGTTCGCGAGGTTGATGACCTCACCGGCCACACTCGGCGCTTCGCACGCGCGCAGGACGCCCTGCACGACGTCGCCGACGTACGTGAAGTCGCGCGTCTGCTTGCCGTCGCCGAGGATCATCGGCGCCTCATCTTTCGCGAGCGCGTCGATGAACAGCGAGATGACGCCCGAGTAGGGCGACCCGGGTTGCTGCCGGGGCCCGAAGACGTTGAAGTAGCGCGTCGTGACCGTCTCGAGGCCGTACAGCCGCGTGAAGAGCTGGCAGTACTGCTCGCCGATGAGCTTCTGTAACGCGTACGGCGAGAGCGGGTTCGGCCGCATGTCCTCGCGCTTGGGGAGCACGGCGGTGTCGCCGTACACCGACGAGGACCCGGCGAAGATGACCCGCTTGCACTTCGCGTCCCGCGCGGCCAGCAGGATCTGCAGCGTGCCGTCCACGTTCGCCTTGTGCGAGCTGTACGGGTCCTGCACGGACCGCGGGACGGACGGGATCGCGGCTTGATGGATGACGAACTCGCACCCCGCCACCGCGCGTGCGGCGACCGCCGGTTCGGAGACGTCGCCTTCGACGAGCTCCGCCTTGTTGTTCAGTGCGGCGTTCTCGCGCCGGCCCGTGATGAAGTTGTCGACGATGCGGACCGACTGGCCGCGGCGAAGGAGTTCTTCAACCAGGTGCGAGCCGATGAAGCCCGCACCTCCTGTGACGACGTATCTCGGCATGGTGTGGCGGACGCGCAGCTATTTGGGCCAGCCGGTCTGGGGCAGACCCGGCGTGATCTTCACCGCGTTCTGGTAGTAGATCTTTTTCAGAACCGCGTCCGGCAGGCCCAGACCGTAGAGCTTCCAGAACGCGTGATAGTCGCGGTAGTAGTCGAAGTACTCGTCGGTGGTCTCGAGCACGCGCCAGTAGTACGGGTACTCGCTCGTCTCGTAGGCGTCCTTCCCGAAGAGCACGCGGTCCTGGTACTTAATCAGGAACTCGCGAGCGGCGCGCGGCTGGCGGCCGAGGTCGTAGAGGACGGCGCCCATCTCGGTGTACACGTTCGGCATCGCGTCCAGCATCTTGCCGAGCCGCGCGAGGTCGTTGGCGTGCCACCCGAAATGCGCCATCACGAACGTCGTCTTCGGATGCTTCTTGTACATCCGGTCGCGCTCGGCGTTCAGTTCCTCGAAGCGCGGGAACTGGCCGGCCGGATAGCGGCGGTCGCCGAAGAGCGAGAGCTCGAGCCAGCGTTCGTTCTTGTAGTCGATCGGCTCGAAGAACTCCTGAGGCTCCGCGGTGTGAATGAAGACCGGGATGGTCAGCCGGCCCGCGGCCGCCCACACCGGATCCATCTCGGCGTCGTCCACCGCCAGGCGGCTGCCGTCAGCCTTGCGCGTGCGCAACCCCAATGACTTGCTGATTTCGCCGATGCCGACCGCGCCCGCCTTCACGTCGGCCTCGAGCTGCGCGACGGCCTTCTCGGCCCACCCGGGTCCCACGTTGGCGAAGTTGACGCCCGTCATCACGCGGAAGCGATCCTTGTAGGGCGAGGACTTGATCGTGTCGATGGAACGCAGTGCCGAGCCGCCGTCGGCCGAGATCATCAGGCCGAGGCCGAGCGAGTCCATGTCCTTGATCAGGGCCGCGATGGCCTCGGGCGTCGACAGGCGGCCAGCGATGTGACCGTGATAGTCGATCGCCGGGAACTTGGCCTTCGGAGTCCTGGTTTCAGCAGTGACCAGCGTCGTGCGCGGACGGTAGTCGAGGATGCTGGGCACGGGGTATTGCGCCTGCGGCGCCTGACAATTCCCCGGCCTCACCATCGTCGTGCCCGGAGGGCACTCGCCGTTGGCGTCGGGTTGCACGCCGCCGCGCCCCTGGCCCGCGCCCTGCCCGCGCGCTGGATCCTGCGCGAGGACGCCCACTCCGATGACCCCTGCCACCAATACGCCCAGAACTGCTGATACACGTGAGCGCGTCATGGCGAAGATGATATCCCGTCCGGGGAAAAGGCTCCGCCGCAGTCAACGGTAAGCCGAATCCTGTTCCCCCGCCTACGCCCGCCTGGACCCTTGCGGGCTTCGGCGAGGTTTCGGCGTGAGTGACAACCATTCCTCTAGGCCCGGCATTACTGACGGGCTCAAGCGACCTACCCGGAGGCTTCGGACGGGCCGTCCTCTTCAGTCCAGCGCACGCGGCGTGCACCGGTGCTGGTCGCCTCCCTATTTGGCCTTGCTCCGTGCGGGGTTTTGCCTGCCATGCGTCTTACGACGCACGCGGTGCGCTCTTACCGCACCTTTTCACCATTGCTTGCCCGTCTTTCGACGGACGTCAGCTGTGTGTTTTCTGTGCCACTGTCCTTCGGGTTGCCCCGACCGGGAGTTACCCGGCGCACTGCCCTGCGGAGTTCGGACTTTCCTCCCGCCTTCGTCTCCGACTACTGCGCGGCAAGCCCCGTAAGGCCTGCCTGGCCGAAGCGCGAAGCGCGAAGGCCGGCGGTCATCTCGCCGACTGCGGCGGAATGACTAGATGGTAGCAAAAAGACCTCGGGAGTCGTTTTCGGGGAAACCCTGGGAGTCGATTGCACCGAAAACGACTCCCGAGGTCGTTTCTAGCCGTCCACGTCCTCGCGGATGCCGTATTGCTCGAGCTTCTTGTAGAGGTTGCTGCGGGGGGTGTCGATCACTTCGGCGGTCTTGGAGATGTTCCAGCCGAGCTCGCGGAGCTTCTCGACGAGGAACGCCCGCTCGGACCACTCCTTGAACTCGCGGAGCGTCGCGGGCTTGGGCGCGCCGGGAGCCGTGGCCGACGCGGCTGCCGCGGCTGGCCTCGACTCCGTTCGAATCACGGACCGGACGTCCTCGGCCTCGATCGTGTCCCGGTCGGACATGATGATGAGCCGCTCGACGGCGTTCTTGAGCTCGCGGACGTTCCCGCGCCAGCGCGCCTGGCTGAGCAGCGCGAGCGCCGCGGGCGCAAAGCGGACGGGCCGCCGGTTGCTCTCGCGGCTGAACTGACTCACGAAGTGCTGGACGAGCGCCGGGATGTCGTCGGCGCGCTCGCGCAGCGGCGGCACCAGAATCGGGATGACGCTCAAGCGGAAGTAGAGATCTTCCCGGAACCGCCCGGCGCCGATTTCCTCCTCGAGGTCCTTGTTCGTCGCCGCGATGACGCGCACGTCCACTTTGATGGTTTTGGCCGACCCCAGACGCTCGACCTCGCCCTCCTGCAGCACGCGGAGCACTTTGGCCTGCGTCTTGGCGCTCATGTCGCCGACTTCGTCTAGAAAAATGGTCCCGCGGTCGGCCTGCTCGAACTTGCCCGTCTGCTTCTCTGTCGCGCCCGTGAACGCCCCGCGCTCGTGTCCGAACAGCTCGGACTCGATCAGCTCTTCCGGAATGGCGGCGCAGTTGACCTGCACGAACCGCTCCTTGGCGCGCAGACTGCCGCGATGGATGGCGCGCGCGATCAGTTCCTTGCCGGCGCCGCTCTCACCCAGCAGCAACACCGTGGCGTTGGTCGGCGCGGCTCGCCTGACCTGATCGAAGATCGGCTTCAGCCCGGAGCTCTCGCCCACCACCTGATGGCGGGTCTCGAGCGCCGACCGCATCTGCCGGTTCTCGCGGCGCAGGCTGCCGAGCTCGAGCCCCTCGCGCACGGCGTCGATCACGTAGTCCTTCGACAGCGGCTTCTCGATGAAGCGGAAGGCGCCGAGGCGCCCGGCTTCGAGCGCGGTGCTGGCGGCGCCGTGCGCCGACACGATCACGACCGGCAGCGTCTCGTTCTGGGCGCGGACCCGGCTCAGCACTTCCAGGCCGTCCTGGCCGGGCATCTTGATGTCGAGGAACACGAGGTCGGGCGCGTCGCGCTCGATCATCGTGAGCGCGTCGGGGCCGGAGGCCGCCGTGATGACGTCGTAGCCGTCGTACTCGAGAATCATCCGCATCGCGTCGCGGATGGCCTGCTCGTCATCGACGACGAGGATGCGCGATTTCATGAGGGCGGATCGGTGATGATCGTCGCAATCACGCGCTGATCGGAGAGCTGATCGAAGACGAGCAGCGCGGCGACCTCGCCCTGCTTGAGCGCCGCGACGGCCGCCATGAACTCCGCGGCCGTCGTCACGCGGCGCCGGTTGATCTCCAGGATGATGTGCCCGGCGCGCACGCGCGCGAGCCGCGCCGGCCCCGCCGGATCGACGTCGATGACGACCACGCCTTCGATCGCGGTCGGCAGTCCCTGGCGCGCGATCGTGGCCTCGTCGAGGTCGCGGACCGACAGTCCGAGCGGGCCCTGCTCCCGGCCGGAGACCGGCCGGACCGCCCGGTTGCCGCGGCCGGCCCGGGCTCGTGAAGGCTCGACGAGGGGCCGCTCGGTGAGTTTGATCGCCAGCGGTCTGGACGAGCCGTCCCGCCAGATCTCGAGCGACGCCATGAGGCCCGGCGCGCGCCCCGAGATGTACCGAATCAGGTCCTCGTCGGATCGGATGGCTACGCCGTCGGCCATCGTGATCACGTCGTACGTCCGCAGCCCCGCGCGCTCCGCCGGCGTGTCCGGGGAGACGTTCTGCACGAGGGCGCCACGAGACGGCCCGAGGCGCAGGCCCTGCTGCAGGAGCGGCGTGACGCTGGTCAGCCCGACGCCAATGTAACCGCGCGAGACCCGTCCGTGCTCCTTGAGCTGCGGCAATACCGCCACGACCTGATTGATAGGTATCGCGAACCCGATGTTCGATGCCTGCGCGCTGATCGCCGTCGTGATGCCGACCACGCGTCCGCTCGTGTCGAGCAAAGGGCCGCCGCTGTTGCCAAAGCTGATGGCGGCGTCGGTCTGGATGAATGCGTCGAGACTCGCATCAAAGATCTTCCGTCCGAGAAAGCTCACGACGCCAACCGTGACCGAATGCACGTAGTTGAGCGGGTTCCCAATCGCGCACACCCACTGGCCCACCCGCAGCGCGTCTGAATCGCCGAACGCCATGAACGGCAACGGCTCGCGCGCCGGAACTTTGACGAGCGCGACGTCAATCGCGGGATCGACGCCGACCACCGATCCGACGAAGGTGCGGCCGTCAGCCAGCGTCACCGTCAGACGGTCGGCGTTCTCGACGACGTGGTAGTTGGTCAGGATGAGGCCGGAGGGATCGATGACGAAACCGCTGCCCGAGCCTTCGGTGGGCGCCCAGGGATCGTCGCCGGCGCGATAGCGCGGCGCCGGGCGCCCCCGATCGTCGGTGCGCACCGCGGCGTCGATGTTGACGACGGCCGGATTCACGCGCGCGGCCACCGGCGCGAAGTCCACGGCCGCGCCGACGGGCACCGGGTCTGGCGCCGGCGTCGGCGTCGCCATGCCAGCGGTGACGCGCGCCGCCGGTCGCAGCGGCAGCGCTTCAGTCTGCCCCGACGGGCTCGTGCCCGCCACGACGAGGCCGACCAGGAAGCCGACAACGGCCGTAAATGCCGATAACAGCGCGGCTTTTCGCATCAGGCGTCCGGTCGTTTCATTATAAGGGCCAGAAAAGCGGCCTCATCGAGCACCGGGACGCCCGCCGCGCGAGCCTTGTCAAGCTTGGTGCCGGCTTCGTCTCCCACAATCAGTCCGCTGGTTTTTCGGCTGATCGAGCCGGAGACTTTGGCGCCGAGCGCCTCGAGCTCGGCGGTGGCGGCCTCGCGCGACATGGACCCGAGCGTGCCGGTAATCACGTAGGTCTTCCCCGCCAGCGGACCGGGTCCGGCCGGCGTGTCCGCGGGCGCGTCGTCCACCATCCGCACGCCCGCGCGCCGCAGCTTGTCGAACAGCGCGACGTTACGCGGCTCGTCCAGAAACGCCCGCACCGACCTGGCGACGACTTCGCCGACGTCCGGAACCGTGGCCAGCGCCTCCACGGATGCCGCCTGCAGCGCGTCCATGGATCGAAATGTCCTGGCGAGCGCGCGCGCCCCGCCCTCGCCGACGTGACGGATGCCCACGCCGTGCAGGAGCCGCCACACCTCGGCCTGCCGGCTCTTGTCGATCTCGGCGACGAGATTCGCGGCCGACTTCTTGCCCATTCGCTCGAGCCCGGCAAGCCTCTGCGCGTCGAGCGCGTACAGATCGGCGTAATCGCGCACCAGCTCGGTGCGCAGGAGTTGATCGATGAGCGATTCCCCGAGCCCTTCGATGTTCATGGCGCGGCGGGACGCGAAGTGCTCGAGCCCGCGGCGGATCCGCGCGGGGCACGACACGTTCTCGCACCGCCAGATCACCTCGCCCTCGGGTTTCAGGAGCGTGCTCTGGCAGAACGGGCAGGCCGTCGGCATCTGCCACGGCCTGGAATCCGCCGGCCGCGCCTCGATCACCGGGCCGATCACCTTCGGGATGATCTCGCCGCCCTTTTCGACTTTCACGAGGTCGCCGTCCCTGATGTCGCGGCGGGCGACCTCCTGCTCGTTGTGCAGGGTCGCGAGCTGCACAGTCGTCCCGCCGAGCCGGACCGGTTCGAGCACGGCGTATGGCGTCACCGCGCCCGTGCGGCCGACGTTCACGTCGATCCGGATCAACCGTGTCGTGGCTTGCTCGGTTGGAAACTTGAAGGCGACGGCCCAGCGAGGAGACTTGGCGGTTGCGCCAAGCGTGATCCTCGCCGCGACGTCGTCGAGCTTGATCACCACGCCGTCGGTCTCGAACGGCAGGGTTCGGCGCCCGTCCTGCCAGCGATGACAGTAGTCGAGCAACGCGGCCACGCCCGCGCGCCGTTCCCAGTTGGGTTCGACGGCGCAGCCCCACCCGGCGAGCCGCTCCAGCGTCTCGGCGTGCGTGGCGGCAGCCGGCAGGTCCCCTTCCGGCACGACGACCTGGTAGGCATAGACGCGAAGGCCACGCTTGGCGACCAGCGCCTGGTCGAGCGTGCGCAGGGCGCCCGCGGCGGCGTTGCGGGGATTGGCAAACGGCGCGGCGCCGTCCGCTTCGCGCTCCTCGTTCAGACGGTCGAAGGTGGCGCGCGGGAAGTACACCTCGCCGCGGATCTCCATCCGGGCGGGCGACGAGCCGGTGATGCGGTGCGGCAGCCCCTCGATGACGCGGACATTGGCCGTCACGTCCTCGCCCTGAACGCCATCGCCTCGAGTGACGCCCCGCACCAGGCGGCCGCCTTCGTAGGTGGCCGCCAGGCTCACGCCGTCGATCTTGAGCTCCGCGACGTACGGGATGGGCGCGTCCTCGGGTTGGCCGAGTCCGCGGCACAGGCGCGCATGAAACGCCTGCAGCTCTTCCTCGGAGTACGCGTTCTCCAGGCTGAGCATGGGCTGCAGGTGGCGGGTGACTTCAAAGCCGCCGGCCGGGCGCCCGCCCACCCGCGCGGTCGGCGAGTCCGGCGATCGCAGCTCGGGGTGATCGCGCTCGAGGGCGGCCAGCTCGAGCATCAGCGCGTCGAACTCGGCGTCCGAGATCTCCGGCTGGTTCTGGACGTAGTAGAGCTCGGTGTGGCGTTCGAGGAGCGCGCGCAGTTCGGCGACGCGGGTCTTTGGGTCGTTCACCGATCGCGGCTGAGCACGTAATCGGCCAGCGCGACCAGGCCGTCCCGCTCAGCCGACGCGGGGAACGCGCTGGTGAGGTCGTGTTTGGCGCGCGTGGCGTACAAGACCGCACGCTCGAACGCGGCCTCGACCACGCCGTGGCGGCGCAGCAGATCCTTGATCTCGGCCCAGGTCTCGACGGAGACGTGACCGTCGGTCACGATGCCCTGGATCATGGCCTGCACCTCGGGTCCGGTCTTCTGGATCAGCAGGATGATCGGCAGCGTGACCTTGCCTTCGCGCAGGTCGCCGCCGATGGGCTTGCCGAGCGCCGACTCCTCCGCCACGTAATCGAGGACGTCGTCGACGATCTGGAACGCGATGCCGAGGTTGAAGCCGTACTCGCGGAGGGCGACGCGCTGTTCCGGGGAGCACTCGCCGAGCAGGCCGCCGATCTCCGCGCATCCGGAGAAGAGGTAGGCGGTCTTGCGGCGGATGATCTCGAGGTGCTCTTCCTCGGACAGGCCCGCATCGCCCGTCTTGGTGAGCTGATACAGCTCCCCTTCGATCATGCGCAGGGTGACGTCACAGAGCAGGCGCACCACCTCGAGGGTGTCCTGCGTGAGCGCCATGGCCATCGACCGGATGTACAGGTAATCGCCGAGCAGCACCGTGATGTCGCTGCCCCACCGTGAGTGCGCCGACCGCCGGCCCCGGCGGGTATCGGCGTCGTCAATGATGTCGTCGTGGACCAGCGTGGCGGTGTGGATGAACTCGACGACCGCGGCATTGAGCACGGCCCGGTCGCCGGTATAGCCGCAGAGCCGCGCCGCCAGCAGCAGCACTGCCGGCCGCACGCGTTTGCCCCCGCTCATCTGCACGTAGGCGCCCATCTGCGGGATGAGCTCGACGCGCGATTCCAGGTGCCGGGCGAATTCCCGCTCGACGCGAGCCAGTTCGTCGCGGACGGGCCCGAAGATTTCGGACAGATTCGGGACCGATGTTGCCGGAGGATTCACCGGCGGGCATCAGAACACAGGTTTTACGGAAGTGTCAACGAACGCGAAACAGGGCGTCGAAGTTGCGTGCGACGGTCTCGGCCATCACGTCAACAGGAACGCCGCGGCAGGCGGCCAGCGCATCGAGCGTCGCGGCGACCCAGGCCGGCTCGTTCCGACGTCCCCGGTACGGTACGGGCGCGAGAAAAGGGGCGTCGGTCTCGACGAGCAGGCGATCCTCGGGAATCGCGCGCGCGACGTCCCTCAAGTCCGACGCCTTGGGGAACGTCAGAATGCCCGAGAACGAGATGTGGAAGCCCAGGGCCAGCGCCTGAGCGGCCTCTTCGGCGGTGCCGGTAAAGCAGTGCATGACCCCTCGGAGTTTGCCGCGTCCGGCTTCAGCCAGAATCCGGAAAGTGTCGGCCGACGCCTCGCGCGTGTGGATCACGACCGGCCGATCGGTCTCGAGAGCCGTGTTCACCTGCGCGACGAACACCGCGTGCTGGACGTCGCGGGGCGAGAAGTCGTAGTGGTAGTCGAGCCCGATCTCTCCGATGGCAGTCGCTCCAGTTGCGTCCGCCGCCGCGAGCGCCAGTCGGGCCGCCTCTTCCGGCCGGCCGGCGTAGGCGCCTGACCGGTGCGGATGCACGCCCGCGGCAAACCGGATCGCCGGCCAGGCCGCGGCCACCCCGCGAGCCCGCTCGATCTCGACCGGTTCGTCGGCGGAGAGGATGCAGAGCGCGCTCGCGAGACCCGCGGCGGTGGCCCGGGTGACGACCTCGGCGAGATCCTTCTCGAAGACCTCGTCGGCGAGATGACAGTGGGAGTCGACCAGTATTCCAAAAGACTGCGTCCCGCCGGACCCCCTCACACGCTCACTCGCGGGGGCCCCACGATCCCCGCTCCGTTCGCGTGACTCCCTCGCTGCCGCTCGGTCGTTGTCGCTCAACGGACGCGGGTGCCGGGCGCCGGCGGCGTGTCGAATGAGACCAGGATCGGCCCGCCGCCTTCGGGGCTCGCGGCGAGGACCATGCCGTTCGACTCGATCCCCATCAGCTTCGCGGGCTTGAGGTTCGCGACGATCACGACGTGGCGGCCGACGAGGCTCTCCGCCTCATAGGCTTCGGCGATGCCGGCGACGACCGTGCGCTGCTCCGTGCCGACGTCGATGGAGATCTTCACGAGCTTCTTCGAGTTCGGCACGCGCTCGGCCGCGGTGACTTTGGCCACGCGAAGCTCGATTTTCATGAAGTCGTCGATCGAGATGCGGGCGTCGGCCGGCGGGGCCGCTGGAACTGAAGCCGCCGGAGCGGGAGCGGAAGGCGCGGCATTCGGCTGATCGGTCACACGGATCTCCTTTTCGTTTTCGAGGCGCGGCCAGAGCAGATCGCCCTGCTGCACCGTACGGTCACCGTCACTCCGCAACCCGGCATCGGTCGGCCAGCGGAGCGTCGTCACGTTCAAATCACAGCCCAGGCGGCGCAGGATCTCTCCGCACGACGTCGGCATGAACGGCGACAGCCGGACGGCGGCGGCCCGCAGGAGCTCGCTCGCATCCCAGAGGACGGCGTCGAGCGCGCGATCGTCCCCTGCCTTGGCGAGCTTCCACGGCTCGCGCCGGGCGATCAGCCCGTTGGCGCCATCCACGAGCGCCATGGCCGCGGCTGCCCCACCCGAGAGGTTGAAGCCGGTCATCGCGGACTGGTAGCCCTCGGCGGCGCGCGCAAAATCCTCGGCCAGCTCCGGCGGACGTCCCGGGCTCTTCAGCACGCCCCCGCGGTACCGGTGTGCCATCGACGTCACGCGGTTCACGAGATTGCCGAGATTGTTCGCGAGATCGGCGTTGTACGACTTCTCGAACAACTCCCACGAGAAGTCGCCGTCCTGTCCCCACGCAATCTCGCGGGCGAGGTACCAGCGCAACGGATCCGCGCCGAGACGCTCGGTGGCCTGAAGCGGATCGACGCCCGTGCCGAGCGACTTGCTCATCTTCTCGCCCTTGAACGTCACCCAGCCGTGTCCGAACACCTGCCCGGGCAGGTCGAGCCCTGCGCTCATCAGCATCGCCGGCCAGACGACGCAGTGGAACCGCGTGATGTCCTTGCCGATCACGTGCAGGTTGGCGGGCCACCAGTCCGTGTACGACGGGTCGGGGAATCCGGTCGCGGAGACGTAGTTGATGAGCGCGTCGTACCAGACGTACACCACGTTTTTCGAGTCGAAAGGCAGCGGCACGCCCCAGGCTTGCCCGGCCCGGCTGACCGAGATGTCTTCGAGTCCTCCACGAACCAGGCTTTCGATCTCATTCCGGCGGGAGACCGGCTCGATGAACTCCGGATGCTCGCGATAGTGCGCGAGGAGCCGGTCGGCGTAGGCGGACAGCCGGAAGAAGTAGTTGCGCTCCTTGATCCATTCCGGTTTCGTCTTGTGCACCGGACACGCGCCGTCCACCAGAACCTTCTCGGGCTTGAACTCCTCGCAGGAGACGCAATACCAACCCTCGTACTCCCCTTCGAAGATGTCACCTCGCGCGTGCGATCGGCGGACCATCTCCTGGACGGCGGCACGATGGCGCGGTTCCGTCGTTCGAATGAAGTCGTCGAACGAGATGTCGAGCTTCGACCAGACCTGGCGGAACACGCCTTCCATGCGGTCGCAATACGCCAGCGGGTCGAGGCCTTCCTGTTTCGCGCGCTTGAACACGTTCTGCGAATGCTCGTCGTTGCCCATGACGAAGCGCACCGAGTCGCCCGACAAGCGGCGATGGCGGGCGATGACGTCCGCGCAGATCTTCTCGTAGGCCTGGCCGAGGTGCGGCCGGCTGTTGACGTAGTCGATTGCCGTGGTCAGGTAGAAGCGCGCCATGGTCAGGAGGCCTGCAGGTCGAGCCAGGCCTTCAGCGCTTCGGCTTGAATGATCTTCAAGGGCCGGCCCGTGGCTTCGGCGACGCGGAGACAGTCGTCGAACTCGGGTGCGGCATTCAGCACCTCGGTCCCCCGTCCCGCCACCTTTACGCGAACAAGCCCGCCGGACACCGCCACCTCCACCCACCGCCGGTCGAGCGTCTCCCGCTCGACCGCGTCGAATCGCACTCCGATCGTCGTCGTCTCGCGAAACAGGACGTCGCAGATGGCCGCGCGCCGGTCCGGAGGGGCAAGCACGGTGATGAGCGTGCCCGGACGTCCCTTCTTCATTACCACAGGCGTGAGGTACGCATCGAGCGCGCCGGCGGTGACGAGGCGATCGCCCAGCGGGGTGAACAACTGGGGGTTCATGTCGTCCACTTCGCATTCGATGCGGAGGATGGTCTCGCGGCCGCTGCCGTCGCCGGCCGGCTGCCGCGCGGCGTCCGTGCGCTCGCCAATCACCACACGGAGCACGTTCGGCGCGCCTTCGCGGTCTCGCGTGCCGGCGCCGTACCCGATGCGATGCACGGTCATCGCGGGCATCGGGCCGTAGGCCCGGGCGTACCCCGTGACCAGAAGTGCCCCTGTCGGCGTCACGAGCTCGCCGTGGGTGCCCGTGCTGTAGACCGGCGCGCCGTCGAGCAGACGCAGCGTGGCCGGTGCCGGAACCGGGAACGCGCCATGTGCGATCTGAACCGTGCCTCCGCCGACGTTCAGCGGCGACGCGACGATGTCGTCGATCCCGAACCACTCGAGGGCGAAGACGGCGCCGACGATGTCGATGATCGAGTCGGGTGCGCCGACTTCGTGCAGGTGCACCTCTTCGACGGACATCTGATGAATCGCGGCCTCCGCTTCGGCGATGCGCCGGAACAGCGCGACGGCGCGCGCCTTGCCCGCCGGAGACAGCGAGGAATGACCGATGAGGTGGGCGATCTCGGCGAGCGATCGGTGGTCGTGCGAATGGTCGTGCTTGTGATGGTGATGATGATGGTCGTGGCCGTGATGAGGCTGACCGGCCGTACGGACTTCGACGTGAATCGACGACACACCTGCACGGAGCACGCGAGTGGCGTGCACGTCGTGGCCGATACCCAGCTCCCCGAGGGCGGCGCGCAGCGCGTCGAGCGGCAGGCCGGCATCAAGCAGGGCGCCGAGGAGCATGTCGCCCGCCGCGCCGGAAAAACAATCGAAGTACATCACCCGCGCCATGGCAGGATTCTCGACTCCCTCAGCGACTGATAGCGGCGATCCGCGAGGATGACGTGGTCCACGACCTCAATTCCGACGACCTGCCCCGCCGCAGCCAGGCGCTGGGTCAGCCGGATATCGTCAATGCTCGGCGTTGGATCGCCCGATGGGTGGTTGTGAAACAGGACGACCGCCGACGCCCGCGCGGTGACCGCCGCCCGGAACACATCTGGCGGGTGCGCGAGCGACCGGTCCACGCCGCCGACCGAGACGAGCTCCACCCCCATCAGGCGGAGCGTCGTGTCGAGCAGCATGACACCAAACCGCTCGACTGGGTAGGCGCCGAACCGCGGCAGCAGGTACTGCGCCATCGCGCTCGCGTCCAGGAAGCGCGGCCGGTCTGCGGCATCCACCAACAGTGTCCGCCGACCGAGCTCGACGGCCGCCAGGACCCGGCTCGCTTGCGCCGCGCCAATTCCCGGCACGCCCAACAACAGACGCCGATGCACGCGCGTCAGTCCCGAAACGCCGCCCGCCACCGCCAGCAGGCGGTTCGCGGTCGCCAGGGCGTTCGCACTTGCCCCGCCGTGGCCCAGGATGACTGCCACGAGCTCGTTGTCGCCGAGGGCATTGGCGCCGGCCCGCTCGAGCTTCTCGCGCGGGCGATCGCCGGGCGCAAGGTCCGTCATGCTGCCAAAACCTGTTCGCGTCTCCATTCCAACCCCGCTCCACCCGATATACTTCTCCGGCCTGCATGTCCCGCCGCGCCGTACGACGTCTTCCCCCGCTGCTCCTCACGCTCTCCGTCACATGGCTTGCCGCCTGTTCGGCGCCGCCGCAGAAGGAGCGGGACCAGGCCGAGAGTGCCATCGCCGCCGCGAAGGCCGCCGACGGCGCCGAGTACGCGCCGGACGATCTGCAGAAAGCCGTCGCGTCACTCGTGGAGTACGACCGCGCGGTCGCGCAAGGCGACTACCGTAGTGCCCTGAGCCAGGCCATCTCGGCGCGCGATTCGGCGTACCACGCGGCCAAGGTCGCCGGCGAGCGTAAGGCGGCCGCGCGCAGCAACGCGGAGGGCCTCATCGTGGACTTCCAAGGTCAGGTCATGGTCGGCCGGTCCCGCCTGGCTGGCAGCCCGCCTCCCCTCCCGCCGGCGGCGGCGAGCCGGACACGCGGCATCGTCAACAGGTACGCCAAGCTCTTGCAAGAAGCGCGCTCACGCCTCGAAAAGCAGGACTTCAAGGGAGTTGTCGCGCTGCTCGACCCGCTCGTGCAAACGCTGCGGAAGGATCTGGCCCAGCCCGGCGGCCGCCGGGGTAAGTAATACCCGTCGCCAAAAACGAGGTCGGGACTCGTTTTCTATTGCAGCATCCAGCCGAGACCGAGGACGCCGGACACGATGATGATGTAGCCGGCGATGTCGAGGACGATGCCGAGCCGGATCATCTGGCCGATCGGGATGTAGCCGCTGCTGTACACGATCGCGTTCGGCGGCGTCGAGATGGGCATCATGAAGCCCATGCTGGCGCCGAGCGTCGCACCAAGCCCCGGCTCGAGCGGTGAGACCCCCGCCGCGGTCGCCACGGCGATCGCCGTTGGGACAATCACGTTGGCCGCCGCCGTGTTCGAGGCCGTCTCCGACAGCAGTATTCCCAACGCCGTGAAGACCATCGTCAGCCCCACAGTGCCTGCGCCCGGGTACTGGTTGCTGACCCACTGACCGAGCGCGCTCGAGAGCCCTGTCGAGTCCGCCATCTGGCCGATCGCCAGGCCGCCGCCAAAGAGCAGGATGATGCCCCAGTCGATGTTTGACGCCTCTTCCCACGTGAGCGTGAAGCGGCGCGGCTGACTGCCTCGAAGCGGAAGCATGAACAGCAGCAACGCGCCGACCAGCGCCGCGATCGACTCCGGCAGCAGCGCGTTCAAGGAACGGCTGAACGGATGCGTCTGCCCGAGCACCGCCTGGGCGAGTCCCGGACCCACCCAGAGCGCGACCGTCAGCGCGAACGCGAAGATGACGTTGCGCTCGCCGGGCCCCACGGGTCCGAGCCGCCGAAGTTCCTCCCGCACCGCGTGCGTGGCGTCGGCATCCAGCCGGATGTGCCGGCTGCGCGGGACCAGCAGCCACATCACGACGAAGGCCATCATGACGACCATGATGGGGACGCAGAGGGCCATCCAGCCGGCAAATGACACGTTCACGCCGGCGCGGGCCAGGAACCCGAGGCCAATCAGGTTCGGCGGCGTGCCGACGGGCGTTCCCATGCCGCCGATGGACGCGGCGAAGGACGTCACGAGCATCATCGCCATCGCGTACTCCTGGAACGCGCGATCGCGCGCGCGGCCTCGTCCAAGCTCGGTGAGGACGGCGAGACCCAGCGGGAACAGCATGGCCGTCGTGGCCGTGTTGCTCATCCACATGGAGATGACGCACGCGACCGCGGCGTAGGTCACGACAAGCCGCAGACCGCTCTGGCCGACCCACCGCGACGCGAGCGCCGCAAACGCCAGCCGCCGATCGAGCCGATGCACGAACATCGCTTCCGCCAACACGAAGCTGCCGATGAAGAGAAAGATGATCGGATCCGCAAATGGCGCGAATGCCGTGCGTGCCGGCGCCACGCCGAGCAGAACCGCCAGCGTGGGTCCGAGGAGCGCCGTGACGGACAGTGGCAGGCCTTCCGTCATCCACAGGACGATCATCAACGCCGCGATGGCGGCCAGGCGATGCGCCGGTACTGGCAGACCGGGCGCGGGCCACACGAGAATCAGAATGAACAGCGCGGGGCCTAGAATGCGTCCGACTGTCTGCCGCCGCCTGTTGAACAGTTCTTCCGCTGGGGAGTACTTCTCGACGGCCTCTGCCGCCTCATGAATCCGTCGCATGGCTGCGACAGCCTACATCCACCAATCGATCCGACCAACCAGTTCCGCCCACCCCGTGAGCGACAATCCCTCGTCCGTCCACTCCACGGTCTGACTGCCACCGGGTGCGCTCACCAGGACGGTCCGGGCCGCGCCACCGTAGGAAGCGGCAGCCACAGCTGCGGCGCACGTGCCGGTTCCGGATGAGGACGTCGGCCCGACGCCACGTTCCCAGATCAGAATGCGCACGTGGTCTCTTGCCAGGACTTCGGCCAGCTCGACGTTTGTGCCGTTCGGAAAGTGCGGATGCACGGCAAGGCGTGACGCGAGCGACTGCAGGCGGGCGTCGGTCGCCGGTCCAAGCACGACGCACTGCGGATTTCCAATGCGCATCGTCACTACCCGCTCCGGCTCGCCGTCGATATCGAGCGAGGTCTGACGCAGTTCCTCGGGCGCGCCCATGTCCGCGCGGAACGTGAAGCGGCGTCCCTGGTGCTCGACGAGCGTCAGACGCTTCGGGCCCGCCTCGGTGTCCACGGTGACCTGCGCCCCATTTGTCAGCGCCCGCGTCCAGGCGACCCACGCGCCGACACAGCGCACGCCGTTCCCGGAGAGCTCGGACGGCGACCCGTCGGCGTTACGTAAGCGCATCCGCCCGCCCGCAGGCGTCTCCTCCACGAACAGCAGCCCGTCGGCGCCAATGCCGTGATGGCGATCGCACGCACGGCGTGCGAGATCCTCCATATCACCGGCGGCGTCCGGATCGAGGCCAATCGCCAGCAGGAAGTCATTCCCGTATGCGTGGGCCTTGATGAGACTGAGCTGACGCGGCGCCGTGGACGGCATGGGTTACTGCACCGTGAAAGCCTTGACGACCCAGGTCACGCCGGTGCTGATGCCCCAGCTTGGATCGTTGCTGGTGATCCCAACGAGGAACGCGCCGTCAATCCGGACGCTGCGGTGTGTGAGGCGCGCGCCGAACCGCATCATCGATCGCGACTCCGTGCCGATCGGCGGCGTGCCCCCGCGGGTGCTGGCCCGTCCGTTCACGTCGAAGACGAGCTCGACGCCGGTCGCGACGGCTCTGGCGACGGAGAAGCCGTAGTCGACGACGTCGTTCTGGCGGTCGCCGCGTTCGGGGTCGCTGAGAATGCCCAAGCCGCCGTTGCCGACGAACCGGATCGATCGTACGGTCTTCCCGATGAGCACGCCGAAGTGAAAATCCATCGTGTCGAGGCCGAGTCCGCTCTCGTTGCCCGCGTTGGGCAGCCGGGTGAGGAAACGCAGCGCGAACGCCGGCCGTCCCTCCGTCTCGTTGGCGACGCGGATCTTGGCGCCGAAGCGCAGGTCCTCGAAATCGCCCGTCGTGTCGTCGTCGTCCTCGAGCGTGAGCATGTGGGCCAGCGGCGCGCTGGGATTCCGCGAAGAGATGTGCAAGGTGTTGCGGAGGCCGCCGTCGATCTGAAACTCCGCAATGGAGCTGACGCCGAAGCTTGCGCCAATCGTCGCGATGCGCCACAGCGTGCCGCGCAGACCTGACGCCGGGAAGTAGGCATCGTGCAGGATGTCGAGCCCGCCCTCGACGAGGATGTTGCCCGCTGGAACGGTCTCCGGATCTTCGGTGACCAGCGGCCGCGACTGCGCCTGCGCGACGCTCGCGCCACCCAACAGGCCAATCAGCACCAGGATGCAGGGAACGAGCCTTTTCACGGGTCCTCTCCTTGGCTGGGGAACACTCAGAACGCGCGCCGGCTGTCGATGAGGATGGTCACGGGACCATCGTTGACCAGCTCGACGTGCATGTGGGCCTGAAACACGCCGGTCTCCACCCGGAGTCCGTCGCTGCGCAAGCGAGCGACGAGATCCTCGTACGCGCGTCGCGCAATGTCTGGCGCGGCTGCGCCCGTAAACCCGGGCCGCCGGCCGTTCCGGACGTCGCCCATGAGCGTGAACTGTGACACGACCAGCACGGCGCCGCCACTGTCCACGACCGATCGATTCATCCGGCCGTCCGCGTCGGGAAAGACTCGCACATCCCGAATCTTCGACGCGGTGTACTCGAGATCGGCCGTCGTGTCGCCGTCCGCCACCGCGACCAGCGCCAGCAATCCCGACTCGATCGTCCCGACCGTTCTGCCATCGACCGAAACCGACGCGCGCGAAACCCGCTGGAGAACTGCCCGCATCCGCTAGTCGGCAGCCTTCAACTCAGGCCGCCCTACGAACGTCATCGGGATTCTCGCAGGCCGGTCCGAACTCTCTCTTGTAGGCCGGTCCGAACTTTGGACCGGCAATCGCCTGTCCAGCAAATGACTCGGCACCACCCGCCCGAGCGCCGCAATCATCGACTGCTTGATATCCGGATGCTCCAGTTCGAGTTCGGCGATCAGCCGCTTCATGCGCTGCCGCTTCAGGCTGAGATCCCCGCACGCCGGGCAGCAGCACCCGATGACGGGAAGTCCGCACTCCTGGGTGTAGGCACGCGCTTCCGCCTCCGTCACCTGAACCAGCGGTCGGATGACGATGTGGTTCTTGTTGGAGACGAGACGGGCAGGCATCGCTTTGAGGGCGCCTTGAAAGAACAGATTCAGCAGCGCCGTCTCGATGAAGTCGTCCAGGTGATGACCGAGGGCGATCTTGGTCGCGCCGACGCCGGCAGCCAGGCGGTACAGCACTCCCCGCCGGAATCGGGCGCACAGGGAGCACGGCGTCTCGCCTTCGTCCAGAATGTCGTCCATCGTCGCGCCGATATTCGTATGTTCGACGTGGATCTCCCAGCCGCGCGCCCGGCAGGCCTCGGTGACTAGATCGTGCCGGAAGTCCGTGTAGCCTGAGTTGACGTTCACCGCCACGAGCGAAAATGAGATCGGGGCACGTTGACGGAGCACATCGAGAATCTGCATGAGCGCCCAGCTGTCCTTGCCCCCGCTCAACCCGACCATGACCCGGTCGCCGTCCTCGATGAGGCCGAATTCCGTAATGGCACGGGTGACTTTCTTGGCCAGGCGGGCTTCAAGTGGGGTGCTATAGCTCATCTCAAAACGCGGGGGGACTTCGTCCCCGCCGCACCCCCCTTACGCGCTCGCTCGTGGGGGCCCATCGCCCCACTCCGCTCGCGCGGCTCACTCGCTCCGCTCGTTCGCGGTCGCCGGCACAGGTTCGTCACGACTGAGGATTATGACCTACCATCCTTCACGTAGGCCGTGGAGTCTAATGAGGGACGCGTCTTCATGAGATCCAACCCGTGGCTTGTATCCGGCCTGGCGGCCCTCGCGGTCGCGGCCGGCCTTTGCATCAGATCGAACGTCGCCGCACAGGTTCGAGGCGCGCCGCCTCCCACCGGACCGGGACAGGGTCGCGGCACGCAAACCCAGCCGCCACCGCAAGGGCAGTCGCAGAAACCGCCACCGCCGCTGGTCACGACAGGCCTCATCGTCGGCCGTGTCGTGGACGCCGCGACAGGACGCCCCGTGGCCGGCGCGACGGTGATGCTGCAGGGCGGCAGCCCGCCGCCTCCGCCGATGCCGGTCGCCCCGGGCGTGCCACGGCCGATTGCTTCGCAGCCGGCCCTGCCGCCGCGCTTCCTCACCGACGGCGAAGGGCGGTTTGCGTTCCGCAATCTCACGCGCGGTAACTTCAACCTGACGGCGAACAAGCCCGGCTACGCGGACGGCGCGTATGGACGGTTCCGGCCGGGCGGTCCGGCACGCACGGTTCAGCTCGACGACAACGAGCGCGTCGGCGAGATAACGGTGCGCATCTTCAAGATGGCGGTCATCGCCGGCGCGGTGGTGGACGAAGCCGGCGAGCCGTCCATCGGCACGCAGGTCCGCGCGTACCGGCGCGTGCTCCAGTCCGGCCGGCGCGTCCTGAATCAAGCCTCGACCGTGACGACGGACGATCGGGGCGCCTATCGCTTCGCCAACCTGATGCCGGGCGAATACATCGTCTCGGTGCCGATCGTCGCCTCGTCCACGCCGGCGGGATTCACGGGCGCCGGCCGCAATCCCAACTTCGAGTGGACCGCCAACACGCCCGGCAGTGGATTCACCTTCGCCGGCGCCGGCGGCCGGCCCGTGACGCCGGACGGACGCTTTCTGTTGAGCGGCGGATCTCCATCCGGGGGTGGCAGTCTGGCGATCGGGGCCACCGCAGACCCGGGCGGGCGCGTCCTGTCGTACTCGACGCAGTACTACTCCATCGCGTCGACCGTCGCGCAGGCGACGGTGATCAAGGTGGCATCGGGCGACGAACGTTCCGGCGTGGACTTCGTGATGCGGCTCGTGCCGACCACGACGCTTTCCGGCGTGCTGATCAGTCCGGAAGGCCCGGCGGCGCACTACGTGCTCCACCTCGTGGCGACCGACGCGGACAACTTTTCCTACGACCCGGACGCGGCGACCGCCGTCACGGACGAGACCGGCGCGTTCCAGTTTCTCGGCGTGCCGGCCGGCCAGTACGTCGTGCAGACGACGCGGATGACCGAGCCGATGCCTCCCCCGCCGCCGCCCCCGCCGCCCGGCGCCACATCCCGCCAGGAGCGGACGACGGATCCGAGCGGACGCACGATCGTCACGACGACCACCGTCGGGCCCAATGGCGCGGTGCTCAGCGTCAATCGTCAGACCGTTTCGCCGCCGATGCTGTGGGCGGCGACGCCCGTCGTCGTCGGCGACGCCGGCCTCGATGGCCTCACGCTTCAGTTGCGTGAGGGATTCAGGATCACCGGCCGCGTCGAGTTCAGCGGATCGGCCGAGCGCCCGCCGGGGGCGAGGTTGACGCAGATTCCCGTGATGGTGGAGCCCGCAGACGGCCGGCAGCGCACGAACTTCCAGCAGCCGGGCCGCGTGTCGCCGGACGGCACGTTCACGGTCGCGGGACTCCTGCCGGGCCAGTACTTCGTCCGCATCGGCGGCGCGCCGGGCGGCTGGGTCACGCAGTCCGTTGTGCTCGGCGGGCAGGACGTCTCGGATGTTCCGATGGAGATCGAGCGTGACGTCGCGGGCATCGTCGTGACCTTCACGGACAGGATTTCCGATCTGCGAGGCACCGTGCGAGGGCTGAAGGAAGATGCGCCGCCGCCGGCTGTAATCGTGTTTCCGTCCGACTCGACGGCGTGGAAGACGTACGGCACAAATCCGCGACGGATGCGAACGGTTCGCACGAGTCCGACCGGCTCCTTCGGCTTCGGCACGCTGCCTGCGGGGGACTACTACATCGTGGCCGTGCCGGACGAGTACAGCGGCGAGTGGAACGATCCGGCCTACCTCGACATCCTCACGCGCGTCGCGATGCGCATCTCGGTCGGCGAGGGCGAGCGCAAGGTCCAGGAAGTGGAAGTGCAGGACGTCAGGCCGCCGGGCGGCGGCGCCCCGGTACCGATGGCCGCCAGGGCCGTCGAAGCCAGTGAGCCCATTGAGGACGCAACGGCGGCGAGCGGTCCCTTCGTGCCGGAGACGGCGCCGGCCCCTCAGCAGGTCCGCGATCGTCCCGTGACCGATCCGATTGGCAAAGGATCGATCGCCGGAGTCGTCGTCGAAGACGGCACCAATCGTCCGGTCCGGCGCGCGAGAGTCAGCGCGAGAGCACCGGAGATGCGCAACGAAGCGGTCGCGTATTCCGACGACGACGGACGGTTTGTGCTTCCGCGCCTCACTCCCGGCCCGTACACGGTCGTCGTCACCAAGCCGGCGTACTTGTCCGGCTATCACGGCGGCACGCGACCGGGACGCGGACCTGGTGTGCCGGTGCCGCTCAAGGAAGGCCAGAACCTGACAGGAATCACGGTGCCCATCGCGCGCGGCGGCGTGATCAGCGGCGTGGTGATGGATCAGTTCGGCCAGCCGTATTCCGGCGGCCGCATTCGGCTGATGCAGGTGCAGCGGCGCGACGGCGAGCGCGCGCTCGTCGGTTCGGGCGGCAGCGGCAGCATGATGACCGACGATCGCGGCGTCTATCGCATCTACGGCCTCATGCCCGGCACTTATGCGGTTGGCGTCGTGCCGGCGGTGCCGTCCGGCCAGGAAACCCGCTCGCTTTCGGAGAGCGAGATGCGTGCCGCCCTGATGGAGCTCTCTCAGAAGGCTGCGCAGGCGCCTGCGGCGACGACGACCGCGGAGGGCGGCCGCGTCATTCTCCCGGCGCCGCCGGGACCCGCGCCGGTCGCGCCGCCCTCGGGCCGGGCGTTGGGACTCGCGACGGTGTACTACCCGGGCACCGTCATCGACACGGACGCGGTGACGTTCACAGTCAACGCCGGCCAGGAAGTCAGCGGCATCGACTTCACGTTAATGTTCGTTCCCACCGCCCGGATCGATGGCGTAGTCGTGATGCCGGACGGGCAGCCCGCGGGGCGCAGCCAGGTGCAGATCACCAGCACGATTGGCGGCGCCACCAACAACGCGACCGTGCGGATTCAACCGGACGGAAAGTTCCAGGCCATCGGCGTGGCGCCCGGACGCTACACCGTCATCGCGCGCCTCACCGAAGCACGGCCGGGGTTGCCGTCCATGCCGCCCGTTGGCGGAACTCCTCCAACGCCCCCGCCCGCAATGCCGCAGCAAGCACCCGGTCCGACGCTGTTTGCGGTGCAGGACCTCCAGGTCAACGGCGAGGACATCACCGGGCTGAGCATGACGCTGGCGCCGACGTCCACGATCTCCGGACGGGTCGCCTTCGAGGGCGGCGCCGCGAGCTCGCTTCCCGAGGGCGCGACGATTCGGGTCTCCGTCGATGTGTTCGGACCGGCTCGGCCAAGTGCGTCCACGCGCTTCGTGACCGTGGATCGGTCGGGCGTGTTCTCCATTCCATCCGTCGTGCCGGGTCTGTACCGGATGTCCGCCTCAGTTCAGACCAACGCTCCCTCGCCGACGGCGGCGCCGACCATGTCCTGGATGGTTCGGTCGGCCGTGATGGGAGGCCGCGACGTCTTTGAACAGGGCTTTGAGGTCGTGCCTGGCCGTGACCACGACGACGCCGTCATTACGCTGACCGACAAGGTGCCCGAACTGACCGGAACGATCACCGACGCCAGCGGGAATCCGGTCGCCGGCCTGCAGATGCTGCTCTTCCCCACCGATCGGGGCGCGTGGAGCACGAGCCACAGACGCATGCGCGGGCCCGTGCGAACGCAGCCTGATGGCACGTACCGCTTTGTCGGGGTCCGGCCCGGCGAGTATCACCTCGCGGTCGTGACCGAGCTCGAGCCCGGCGACTGGGGAGACCCGGTCTTCATGGAACAGGTTGCGGCCGCGTCGGTGAAACTGGTGTTCGCCGACGGCGAGAAGAAGGTTCAGAGCCTCCGCATCGGCGGCTAGGGTTCAGACAATCACCAGCCTCTTCACGACGTCCGCCCACGACAGCCGGCTGATGTCCGCGCGTCCTTGCGCGCCGAGGCGCTCGGCCACTCCGCGCCCATCCATCGCTTCGCCAATGGCCTTCGCGAGCGCGTCGGGCTCTGGCGCGGTGACCCAGCCGTTCACGCCGGGCCGGACAAGCTCCAGCGGGCCACCGCTGTCCGTGCACGTGATCACCGGCTTGCCGGACGCAAACGCCTCCCCCGTGACGAACCCGTAGTCCTCGTCGAAGGGCGGGAACACCACGGCCCGGCATCGCGCCAGGTGGCCGATGAGATCCGACTCGGTGAGATGGCCGGCAAAGCTGACGCGGCCGTCCAGGTGCAAATCCCGGCTCATCTGCTGGAGGCGGGGCCGGTCCTCGCCGTCGCCCCCAATTACGCATCGGACCGCTGAGGCTTCCGGCTGCGCGAGCGCACGCAGCACGAGGTCAGCGCGTTTGAGCGGCGTGAGACGCGAGGTGAAGAACACGTAGTCGCCGTAGCCGTCCGTTCGATAGTCCCGCTGCGGAGGTGGCGGGTGGATCGTCTCCGCGCTCACGCGGTTCCATCGAGTCACGCGATCGCGGACCGTATCGGAGATCGTGAACAGGCGCTGCACGCGCTTGCCGCGGTAGGTGTCCGCCGTATGAATGACCCGCCGCCGCACGCGTTCCTTGCCGCGGCCCCTGGCCGAGAGGCCGCCCGAAAGCCGCTCCCTCAGGTCGTAGTACTCGTCGAAGGGAGGGAACACCACGGCCCGGCATCGCGCCAGGTGGCCGATGAGATCCGACTCGGTGAGAT
>Ga0137313_1000130_pt1 | contig 25756 bp, 20 predicted proteins | sample EasRivERMZT166_2_FD_102287 | JGI IMG/M metagenome (GOLD analysis project Ga0137313, IMG submission 102287) | Soil microbial communities from meander-bound floodplain in the East River, Colorado, USA - East River MetaG ERMZT166_2 | ecosystem: Environmental > Terrestrial > Soil > Floodplain ...
AGCAGGACCATTTGATTGGCCGGCCCACCGGGAATTCGCACGCGCCGCGCTGGATGGCGAGATGCTCGCCGTCCGCCGACCAGTCAGCATAGGTGACCCCGTCAACGATCGGGCGTGGCGTGCCGCCAATGGCCGGCACGCTTACGAAGGTGCCTGGCGACACGTACGTGGCTCGTTCGTTGGTCAGCAGCACGCCGAGCTCGTCCTTCGACGACACGGACAACAGGAATCCAGGAAGAATCTCGAGCCGCCTCGACTGGATGCGGTCCGTGCGTGTGACGTATACGTAGGACGGCTCGGCCCCCCGCGACATGCTGTAGAAGACCGACTTGCCGTCCGATCCAAACCGCGCGCCCGTGATCATTCCGCGCTCGAACGTCAGCGGACGGAACGAGGGGACCGACATGGGCGCCGTCCGCCGGCCCCACGTGAACGCGCCTGCCGCGACGGCGACCGCTGCCGCCGAGCCGATCGTCCAGCCCAGAAGCCGCCGCGGGATGCTGCGGCCACGACCGGGCGCATCGCCCGCCGGCACTCGCATGAGATCCGACAGCCGGTCCCGCATCGACGCGAGGTCGCGCGCCAGATCCGACGTGGACGCGTACCGGTCGTTGGGATCCTTCGAAAGGCAGCGCTCGATCAGCCACTCGAGTGGAGCGGGCAGATCCGGCCGCTTCGCTCGCGGGGGCTCGGGCTCTTCCCGGATCGTCGCCGTCAGCGATTCGAGCACGGTCGCGCGCTTGAACGGACGCTCGCGGGTCGCCATCTCGTACATCAGCGCGCCGAGCGCGAACTGATCCGCGCGAAAGTCAGCCGGCTTGCCAGACGCCTGCTCCGGCGAGAGATACCCGAGCGTGCCCAGCACCACCCCGGACGCCGTGTCCTTCGCCATCGTCGTCTCGGCGATCGGCGCGGCGCCGAGCTCGGGAAACACGAGCTTCGCCAGGCCGAAGTCCAGCACCTTGGCGAAGCCGTCCGCCGTGATCATGACGTTGTCCGGCTTGAGGTCGCGATGGACGATGCCGGCGGCGTGGGCCTTGGCCACCCCTTCGGCGATCTGCGCCGCGAGCGTGAGGATGCGGCGAATTGGCAGCGCGTCTTCCGCGATCACGTCGCGCAGCGACCGGCCCTCGATGTTCTCGAGGACGAGGTACGGCCCCGCGTCGCTCGTCCCGACTTCATAGAGCGTGACGATGTTGGGATGGTTCAGCGCGGAGACCGCCCTGGCCTCCCGCTCGAAGCGCGCCAGCCGCTCGGGATCGCCGGCCACGTCAGCGGGCAGAACCTTGATCGCGACCGTGCGGCCCAGCCGCGTGTCCGACGCCCGATAGACCTCGCCCATTCCACCGGCGCCGAGCGGCGCGACGATCTCATACGGGCCCAGCCGGGTCCCGGCGGTCAGCGGCATGTGTTGGTCATCGAGGCGGGGACCATTGTATGTAACCGGATGCCGCTCCAAAGACCGGAGCGGCCTACGGGTGCCCGCGGCGGCGCTCGGCCAGCGCCAGCACCCGCTCGGCGCGGCGGATCACCGGCGCGTCCACCATGCGTCCATCCAGCCGGAAGGCGCCCTCGCCCCTGGCGCGGGCGGCCTCTCCGGCCTCGAGGATCTTGCGCGCCGCCGCAACCTCCTCAGCCGACGGGCTGAACGTCTCGTTGATGACGGACACCTGGTCGGGATGAATGGCCATTTTTCCGGTGAAGCCGACCGCCCGCGCCCGTATCGCGTCCTGACGCAGCCGATCGGGATTCGCGATCTCGACGAAGACCGCATCGATCGGCTCCGCGCCGATCGAGACGGCCGCCAGCACGACGAGTCCGCGCGCGACGATGAGCTCTTCACCATCAACGGTGCGCGGAGTGCCCAGCTCGGCCGTCAGATCCTCTGCGCCGAAGAGCACCGCCGGAATCTCCGGGCCGGCCGTGAGGATGTCACGCGCGTGCAGGATCGCGCGCGCGGTCTCGAGCAACGGCACGATTGGCGTTGATGCCGCCATACCCGCGATTCCCGCGATCTCATCAGGCGTCTCCACCTTCGGCAGGACCACAGCATCGTACAGGCCCTCGATCGAGGACAGCCATTCGAGATCGTCATCGACGAACGCAGACGCGGCGCCATTGACGCGAACGAGTCGCGCGGCGCCGTCAGCGGGCGTCGTCGCCAGCCACTCACCCACCGCCTCCCGCGCCTCCGCCTTCCGGGCGGCGTCAACCCCGTCTTCCAGATCGAGGACGACGGCGTCCGCGCCGGAGGCGAAGGCTTTCGGGAATCGCTCGCGGCTCGTGCCGGGCACGAACAGGACCGAGCGCCAGAGAATCGATGCGTCCACGGCGCGCGGATTATATAGGGGTCAGACGGGGGTCAGACCAGCGTCTGACCCTGGTCTGACCCCGGTCTGACCCCTCACCCTCATTTCCAATAGAAGGCCAGACCCAGGGTGAGGTAGTGCCGCGCCGAGTCGTTGAGCGCGATGCCGAACTCGCCGACGAAGTCCAGGCTGTCGTTGATCTTGATCTCGGTGCCGGGCACGAGGTGCACCGTCGTGAAATCCTCCGTATCGCTGCCGAGTCCTTCGAACGCGATATCCAGCCCGCCGTACAGCTCGAACCGCTTGTTCACGTGGCCGCTGGCGAGAAACGTCAGGTCGATGCCGTGGAAGTCGTCCGTGAGGTCGGTGTATCGCTGGTGCCAGCCGCCCGCCACCGAGACGTCGAGCGGCGAATGCTTCACGAGCCAGAACTCCGCGTTGGCGGCGACGAACGTCAGGCCGTCGTAGAACGCCACGCCGCCCTCCATGTCGAACCGCGTCGTGAACCCGTAGCCGAGCATCGCCGCGATCCCCGTGCGGTTGTCTTCGTCGTTCTTGCCAAACACAAACATCGGATTGCCGCGGATCTTGAAGTTGCCTTTGTTGATCGTTTCGGCCGATTCGACGATGCCAACGTCCTGTGCGAGCGCGGCCGCGGGCGCGGCGAGCAGGCAGGCAGTAATCAGCAGAACGCGAGACGTGCGCATGACTCCTCCCATCATCAACAAGGGGAGCCTTGTATTCATCCTAGACGCGCCGCCGCTCGGCCCGGCCGCCAATTCGCTGACTCGGGTGTTTTTCCTGGCCGTCTCAGGCCGGGCGATACTACGCAAGTATCAGGAGGATTTCATGACCGTTCGGACCGTCGCCGCCGCCGTCGTCGCCAGCGTTGCACTCGCGTGCGGGAGCATCGCGATCGCGCGCCAGACGCCCACGTTCACGCGCACGCAATTACAGGATCACAATCTTTCGACTGCGAACCGGCACGGCGTGATGTCGCGGTCAGAATTCCAGCCGGGCGCCGAGTCCGGGAGGCACGTCCATCCGGGCGAAGAATTCGGCTACCTGCTCGAAGGCACGCTCGAGCTCACGCTCGACGGCAAGCCGCCGCAGATCCTCAAGGCGGGCGACCCAATCTTCGTACCGGCGGGCGCGATTCACAACGCGAGGAACGTCGGCAAGACACCGGCGAAGGTGCTGGCGACCTACTTTCTCGAGACAGGCAAGCCGCTCGCGACGCCGGTCAAATAACTACGTAGGCCGCTCCGGTAAGTACGTAGGCCGCTCCGGGCTTCGGAGCGGCGAGTGCCGACACTTAACGCAGGGCCCGGTAGACGTTGAACGTCTCAACGGGTGAACGGCTGAAGGCCACGGGCGCGATACCCATGCGCCAGGAGTACGTGTAGAGCGGCGCAGTTCGAATCGTCGTGAGGGCTGTCGCCGGGACCGACACCACGCCAATGTGGACGAGCCGGGCGGCGTGCTCGCTCGAGAAAGGTGGCCGGTTGATTCTCGTCGGCTCGAAGACGAGATGGCCGGCGCTAAGTTGAGCGAGCTGCCGATCGTATTCCCGCCAGCCGCGCTGCCCGGCGTACCACTGCCAGCCCCAATGGCCAACGGCGACGACGGCTGCGGGCGGGGCCGGGAAGCGTTCTGCGAGCACGGCGGCGTATCGCGGGTACACGGCGGCCCAGGCGTGGTCGGCCGCGGCCAGCGCGGCACCTGGAAGCGCGGTCAGGATCAGAACGCCGGCGGCGCCGACCCGGCTGCGAAGCCAATCCTCGTGCCCGCGAATCACGAGCAGCACCAGCGGCGGCACGGCGAGCAGCACGTGCCGGAGCGCCATGAACGGGGCGAGGCCGATCGCAATTGCCGCGGCGCCAACCAGCCAGCAACCAAGCACCAATGTCCGATCGCGGTCCAGCGGCGAGCCGCCGGCGGTCCTGCCCGCCGCGATGGCGTTGATGGCTGCGGCGACCGCGACGACGCCGTTCGCCATCAGGATCGCCGTGACCAGTCCCGCTTGCGCGTCGCCGAAACGATTGGCGCGCATGACGGCGAACATCGCGACCGCGCACGCCACGGCGAGGCTGCCGCCGATCGCCGTCCATCGACCGAATGGCCGCCGCGCCAGCGTCAGCCACGCCCAGGGCACAGCCAGACCGAGGCCCGTCATCCAGTCGATCGCTTTCACGCCGATCGCGGCTGCATCGGCCGGGAGCGATCGCGCCAGCAGATGCGACCGGCCGTAGAGCTCATAGTTCCAGATCGACCAGCCGGCCAGCGCGACCAGCGGGATGCCTAGCGCCCAGAGCCCGCGCCAGTGGCGCCTGCCGATGAGGACCGCAGCGAACGCGCCCAGCAGTCCGAGGCTCGAGTACTTGATGAGGCACGCGGCCGCCGCTGCGACGCCGGCCAGAGCGTAGTCGCGATCCGGAGCGACGGCCTCGCCCGCGCGCATCAGGAAATACACGGTGGCCAGCCAGCACGTCAGGAGCGGCACGTCCGTCATGATGTTCTGCGCCGGCAGGAATGCGGGGCCCAGCACGCATGCCGCCGTGATGAGCAGCGCCGAGCGTGGCGCCACTCGACGCGCCACGCCGAAGCACAGCAAAACCGCCAGACCGCTCGCGAGCGCCAGCGTCACGTGTCCAGCCACCTCCCACGACCGGAACACTTGCATGGCCACCGCCAGCACGTAGAAGAACAGCGGCGGCTGGTTCATCTCGTCGAACGCCGGGCGGCTGTCGTCGCCCCAGTTCAGGACCAGGCTCATCGGCCGCAGTGGTTGCTGGACGATGTGCTCGGCCATCCTGAGGTAGGCCGTGTCGTCGATGTGAACGGGCTTCGTGAGATTGAATGCCCACGTGGTGACGATCAGGAGAGAGAGCGCCACCCATGTCGTACCACGACTGCGGACCATCGCGTGGCCCTAGAGTACGTCACTACCCGTCGGCTCGGAGTGACGTCAAAGGGTCGACGCGGATCGCGCGCCGCGTGGGGATGTAGGCGGCGACGAGCGAGACGACGAGCATGGCGGCGCCGCAGATCGCATAGGTGCTGATGTCCGTCCGGCTGACACCGTAGATCCACTGTTCAATGAGCCGCGTGCCGAAGATGGCGCCGGTCAGGCCGAGCGCGGTGGCGATCGTGGTGAGCCGCAGGGTGTCTCCGACGATCAGCCGGCCGATCGCCCGAGGCGGCGCGCCGAGCGCCATCCGCACGCCGATTTCGCGGCGCCGTTCCGTCACCGACCACGCGAGCGTGCTGCCGAGCCCGACGGCCGCCAGCAGCACCGCGAGCCCGCTGAAGAGGCCGAACAGCCAGGCGCCGAGGCGCGGGTACGCCACCTGATCCGCGAGAAGGCCTTCCAGCCGTTCGACGCGATCCACGAGCTGGCCGGGACGGAGGCGGGTCACCGCCTGTCGGAGTGTTGCCGGCAAGGCTGCCAGCGCGGACGGGCTCCCGCTCACGATCAACCACGCGTTTCCGCGAGCCTCCTGGGCATACGGCAACATCACCTCGGCCCGCGGGCGGGTGTGAGAGCCTGAGAAACGCGTATCGCCAACCACACCGACGATCACGTGCTCGGCCGGACCAAAGCGCTCGATCTTCACCAGTGCCCCAAGAGGATCGCGGTCCTTGAGCCACTGGCGGACGAACGACTCGTTGACGACAGCCACCGGCGGCGCCGAGAGATCGTCGCTCTCGCGAAGTCCCCGGCCGCGCAGGACGGGAATGCGCATCACCTCGAGGTAGTTCGCGCTGACGGTCGAGACAATGGCTTCCCCCGCGGCGCCGGCAATCTCGACGGGCAGCAGAGGTACGGTCCCGCTCATCGGAATGTAGGTCGTGGTGGCAATCGCGCCGACCCCGGGCGCCGCGAGGACATCGCGGGTCACGGCATTCGCGAACTGGCGTCGCTCGTCCGGCGTCGTCTGCGTGGGCAGTCGAATGAGCGCGATGGACTTCTGCGCTGTTTCGAAACCGGGTGCGGACGGCCGCAACGTCAGGAACGTGCGGATCATCAGCAGCGCGCCAACGAGAAGCATCAGGCCGAGCGCCAGCTCGCCGACGACGAGCGTCCAGCGCACGTGGCGGCCGGTGGGTGTGCCGCCGCGATCGTCCTGGGACAAGTTCCGGCGCAGACCGACCGCCGACGATTGAATGGCCGGAATCAGTCCGATGACGAGCGCGAAGAGCATGGTGACGCCGATGCTCGCGGCCAGCACGCGCCAGTTCAGCGAGACCACGTCGCCGTGCGGCATCCGCGGCGGCAGGAGGCTGACGATGCCGTCGAGCACGAGGAACGCGACGAGGACACCCACCGCGGCACCGGCCGCGGCGAGGACGAGTTGTTCGGTGACGGTCTGGCGCACGATTCGGGCACGCGTCGCGCCGAGGGCCAGCCGCACCGCGATCTCCCGGCGCCGGCTGACGAGCCGGGCGAGACTGAGGTTCGCGACGTTGGCGCTCGCGATCAGAAGAATCGCGATGACGGCACCGGCGAGCGCACCGATCATGCCCGAAAGTCCTCCGGACGTCTCGTCGAAGTCGGCTTCGAAGGTCACGCGGCCGGGCCCGCCAAATGCCGCCTGCGCAGCTGCCGTACCGTCGGCCAGCGTCAGGCCGGACCGGACACGAAGGAGCGCGTTCACAGTTGAGCCCGGCGCGCGGCAGGCATAGCGCAGGTCGGTGGCCGTGACCTGTCCGTACGGAACCCAGATGTCACGATTCCGCAGCGATCGAACACCGTCGAAGCCGGGGCGCATGACGCCGATCACGGTGAGCGACTCGCCGTCGAGCGCGATTCGGCGGCCGATGACCTCGGGATCGGCCTTGAGCACGCTCTGCCAGAACGCGTAGCTCACGAGGCCGACGCCAGGGCCGCCGGGCGTGTCCTCTTCTCTCGAAAACCAGCGGCCCATGAGGGGCCGTGACCCGAGGACGGCCGCCATTGACGCCGGGACGCACTCGACCTGCGTGCGGCGCGGCTCGTCCACGCTGGTGATGACCGGTGAGCTGATGGTGTACGAACCGGCCGCGGCAACTTGTGGCAGGGATGCGATTCGATCGAACACCTCGCGCGGCACCGCTGACGTGCGCCGGCCGTCTGTACCTGTGAAACTCAGCTGGGCGATCTCGTGTGGCCGATCGAACGGCGACCGGAGCAGCACGGCGTCCACAACGCTGAAGACCGCTGCGTTGGCGCCGGTGCCGAGCGCCAGCATCACAATCGCGAGGGCGGAAAATCCTGGCGTCTTCAGCATGAGGCGGATGCCGTACCGCACGTCCGCGCCAAGTCTCGACCAGAACGTGAAGCGCCCGCGGGCAATCGCGCGATCGTCCAATTGCTGCGACCAGCGATCGACCGCCGGCTGTCGCAACCGCGGTGACGCCGAGAGCTCGCGTGCGAGCGCGTCCCAGTCGGCGATGTGCCGTTCGGCGCGCAGACGCGCATCGGCGTCCGCAAGTCCGGATGCCAGGGCGTCCCGGTATGCGTCGTCGAGCTGGTGGGCGACGTCTTCGACGATCTCCGCTTCGCGTGCGGCGTCGAGACCTGTCAGGCGCAGGCGTGCGCGAACGTAGGCGGCCCAATCAACCATTGGCTACTCCGTGCGCAGTGCGGTGAGGGGATCGGTTCTCGAGGCGCGCCACGCCGGGGCGGCGGCCGACAGTGCGGCGACAACCAGCAGCACCGCCGCCGCGCCGACAAAGGTAAGCGGATCTCGCGGCGTCAGCCCGAACAGCATCGTCTCGACAAGACGCGTGGCCGCCAGCGCCGCAGCCAATCCCACCGCCAGCCCGGCGACCGTCACCATCAGGGCTTCCCGGACCACGAGGCCGATGATGCCGCCACGACGCGCGCCGAGCGCGAGCCGCACGCCGATCTCGCTGACGCGCCGGCCGACGTTGTAGGAGAGCACGCCGTAGAGCCCGATCGACGCGAGCACGAGCGCCAGCGCGCTGAAGAGCATCGAGAGCTGCGCGGTGAGCCGGTCGCGCGCCAGGCCCTCGCCGATCAGCTCGGGCACGGTGAAGAACGTCGGCAGCGTCACGCTGTTGTTGACCTCTTGGATGGCGGCGCGCAGGCCGGGCACGAGCGCCTTCGGATCCCCAGCCGCGCGAATCTCGAACACCGCATCCGTCGGTTTCACGCCGGATCCGAAGAACGGCAGGTAAACGCGCCGGCCCACGTCGCCTCGCACGGACTGCGAGCGTGCATCGGCCACAACGCCTCTCACTTCGAACGTGAGGTCGCCGAAGGAGAAATGCGCGGTCATGCGGCGGCCGAGCGGGCTGTCGTCCTTGAAGAAGTCGCTGGCGGCCGTCTGGTTGAGCCAGCACCCGGGCAGGCCCGTGCTGTCCTCGGACGCGACATCGCGGCCGAGCCTCACCGGAATGCCGATGGTCGAGAAGTACTTCGGCGCGACCAGGTCGAAGGCCGTGTCCATGTCAGCGCCCGCGGGCGGCGTCATCCCGGCAAACGAGACCGCGGCGCCCAGCTCGCGGCCGTAGAACAGCCCGTCGTACGACAGCGTGGCGCCGCGAACGCCGGGCAGGCTCTCAAGGCGCTGGAGCACCTGCTCGAACAGAGGCTCGAGCGACGGCTGCTTGTGCCCGTCAATCAGCGGATTCAACCGGAACATCAGCAGCCGGTCGGTGTCGTAGCCGACAGGCGCATCGGCAAGGTGCTGGAACGTGCGCACGAAGAGACCGGCGGCGATGAGGAGCAGGACCGAGATGCCGACCTGCGCGCCGGCGAGCACTTTGCCCATCGGCCATCGGCCCGGCCGCCGGGTTGCGCCGGCAATGTTCGCGGCGGTGCCCCGCAGCGCGAGGTTCAGGTCCACGGCCGTGGCGCGGATGGCCGGCGCCAGGCCAAACAGCACGCCCGTGAGAATCGTGAGTCCGGCCGCGAACGCGAGGACGCCGGCGTCGATCGGCGTGTCGAGCGACACCGACGTCGCGTTGCCGGAGACGAGGCGAATCAGCAGCCGATCGCCCCAATAGGCGACGAGCAGGCCGGCCGCGGCTCCCATGCCCGCAAGCATCACGCTCTCGGTGAGGAGCTGGCGAATCAGCCTGGCTCGGCCGGCGCCGAGCGCCACGCGCAGCGCCAGCTCGCGGCCGCGACCAGTGGCGCGCGCGAGCAACAGGTTGGCGATGTTGGCGCACGCGAGCACGAGCAGCAGGCCGACGAGGCCCATCAGGACGTACAGCGGCTGCCGGTACTCCGCACGCAGCGACGAAAGCCCGTACCGCGCGTCGCGCACGACAAGGTTCGCGTTGAGAACGCTCTTGCGCCGTTCGGGATCGGCGATCTGTTCGGCCTCGGTCTGAAGGTTGCGGCGGAAGACGGCGTCGAGCGCCGTGTTGGCCTGCGCGAGGCTCACACCCGGCTTCAGGCGGCCGAGCACGTGCAGGAACATCGTGCGACGCGCGAGGCCGGGCGGCTGCGCCAGCCAGTCGCGGCCCGGCGCGATCGCTTCCTGCATGGTCACGGGCACCCACAGGTCTGGCGCGCTCCCGATCACGAGGCCGGAGAACTCGGGCGGCATGACGCCGACGATCTGAAACAGCGTCTGCCGGATGCGAATCGTGCGGCCGATGGCCGCCGGGTCCTCATTCAGCCGCGATCGCCAGAAGCGGTGGCTGACGACGGCGACGGGGTGCTTGAGGCGCGCGGCGTCCACCTCGACGCCGAACACGCGGCCGGCCGCCGGGACGACACCGAGCGTCGGAAAATACCTGCCACTGACCAGGCTCACGAACCCCGTCGCGCCCGCGGGAATGCCATCAGTGGTCAGAGGCACGCGCTGGACCGAGCTGCTGAACGCGAACACGTCGTCAAGCACCTCGCCCGCGCCGTCGCGCAGGCCTTCAAACTCGTGATAGCTCAGGAGCGTCCGTGCCTGCTCCTCGATGCCCGACATCATGCCTTCTGATTCGGGGTCGGTCAGGACGACGAGCGTCTCGGGGTGCGCGACCGGCAGGGACCGGAACATCAGCGCCCGCATGACGCTGAAGATCGCGGTGTTGGCGCCGATGCCGAGGGCGAGCGTCAGGATGGCGACGGCGGTGAGCGCCGGCGTGCGCCGAAACGTGCGCCAGCCATGCACGAGGTCCTGCCGGAGGCGCGCGAGGTGGCTGAACTGCCCTTCCCGCGTCACGACGCGGTCGTCGCGCCGCTCGGACCAGCGATCGACGGCCGGCTGGCGCAGCCGCGAGGTCGCCGACAACTCGCGCGCGAGCGCGTCCCAATCTGCAATGTGGCGCTCGGCTCGCGCCCGCGCGTCTGTTTCGGACGCGCCAGAGGCGATGGCCTCCCGGTACGCGTCGTCCAGTTGGCGCGCGACGTCTTCGACGATCTCCGCCTCGCGCGCCGCCTGCAGGCCCGTCAGGCTCAGGCGTCGCCGCACAACCGTCGTCCAGTCCGCGCGATCAGCCATGCTCCGCCCCGGTGATGCGGTTGATGGTGACGACGAACTCGTTCCAGAGGCTGCGCTCGCGTGCGAGCGCCCTGCGGCCTTCGGCGGTGAGCTTGTAGTAGCGCCGCCGCCGGTCGCCGGCCTTCTCGACCCAGCGCCCGGTGATCAGCCCCTTGTCCTCGAGGCGGCACAGGATCGGATAGAGCGACCCGATGCGGAACGTCAGCCGGCCGCCCGATCCGCTCTCGATGCGCTTGCCGATGTCGTAGCCGTGGCGCGGCCGATCTTCGATCAGCGCGAGGACGAGGAGTTCGGTGCTGCCCTTCTTGAGCTCGCGGGAGAACATGATGGCAAGCAGTATACTTCTTTAACGTATATAGACAACTGTGCCAGACCGGACAGATCCTTCTCCGATGCCGACATCCTTTCCACAAGCCGTTCCCGAGATTCCAGTGAGCAACGTCGACCGGGCCGCGGAGTACTACGTGAACGTGCTCGGATTCGGTCTGGACTGGGGAAATGATGACGACGGGATTGGAGGCATCTCGCAGGGCGATTGCCGGATGTTCCTCACGAACGTGCCGTTTCGCGCCGTCCACGGGCCGAAAGGCCCGGTGACCGTCTGGCTGAATCTCAACAGCAAACAGGAAGTCGACGAGCTGTTCGAGCGCTGGAAAGGTACCGGGGCGACGATCGTCGAGGCCGTGGAGGACAAGCCGTGGAACCAGCGCGAGTTCAGGGTCGCGGATCCGGACGGCAATCAGCTGCGCGTGTTCTACGACTTCAACTGGGAACTCGGCGACGAGCGCCGTCGATAGTCGCTCTGGTACGTAGGCCGCTCCGGGCTTGGGAGCGGCGGGACTATGCCAGATCCAGATATATCACGATTTGACTGTGCCCCCGGTTGTCGGCGAAGATGGAGGACATGCCACGCGCCTTCATCGTTACGGTTGCCCTGTTCGCCGCACTCGCCCGGCCTGTCGCCCAGAAGCCGCCGGACATCGTCCTCAATACCGCGGCCTGCCGCGACGTCGTCCTCGGCGTCGTGAAGGCCGTCAACAAGTACTACCTGTCTGCCGAGGTCGCCTCGCGAGTCGAGGCTGATTTGCGGGGCCGGCTCGCGCGCGGGGAGTACGACCGCATCACCAGCGCGTACGCGCTGATGGACACCCTGGACGAGCACCTCGAGCTCGCGAGCCGTGATCCGCACCTCAAAGTCGGCTACAGCGCAGAAGCCACTCCGGTCGTCGAGGGCGCCGAGCATCGCGTCGAGTCCGCCGAGGACCGTGAGGCGACTCGCCGCGCGGCGAGGGCGGCGAACTTCGGGTTCGAGAAAGCGATCAGGCTGGCCGGCAACATCGGCCTGCTCGAGATCGGGAGCTTTCAACGGCCGGAATTTGCGGGTGAGATGGCCGGCACGGCGATGGCGTTCCTCGCGAATACCGACGCGATGATCGTCGACTTGCGCACGAGTCGCGGCGGCTCGCTCGACATGGTCCCGTATCTCGCCAGCTACTTCTTCGGCGGGGAACCGTTCCACCTCGGCGACATCTACTGGCACGTTGAGAACCGCCCGCAGCAGTTCTGGACCGTACCCTACCTGCCGGGTGGCCGCTACGTGGACAAGGACGTCTACCTGCTGACGAGCCGGAACACGTTCTCGGCGCCGGAAGGTCTCGCTTCTTTCCTGCAGCACCACAAACGCGCGACGGTTGTCGGCGAGCCCACCCCTGGCGGCACGCACCCCGGCATGATGATCAAGGTCCACACGAACTTCTCGGTCTTCGTCCCGATGGGCAAGCCGGTCTATCCGTCCGGGCAGCCGACGCTGGTGCTCGGGCGCTGGCTGTACCCGTCCCAGATTGCCGACGACGAAGGTCGAGGCCTGGTCCCGGACATCGCCGCGCCAGCCTTCAGCGCGCTCCGCGTGGCGCACATCGACGCGCTGACGCGGAAAATCAAACGGCAGCCTGAGCTGAAGGACGAGCTGGAGGCGATCATCGCGCGGCTGAAAAAGCAGGCCGGGTAGCGGACGTCAGTTCCGAGGAGCGCACCTGAGCCCGCCGTCGAGGCTCAGTCGATACACGCCGTGCCCTTCGCGTTGTGAGACGAAGTAGACGTCGCGCCCATTCGGCGCCCAGTGAGCGTAAGTGTCGTTCCCACCGCCGGTCGTCAGGGCGCGAATCGAGCTGCCGTCCGCGGCCATCACGTAGAGATCGTTCCGTCCCTGGGCGTTGCCCGTCGACCAGAGACGGGAAACGGTGCTGAGACGTCGCGCAAGCGGCGGCCATGAGTCCGAACAAGCCCAGAGCGCAGCACCTGATTGCCATCCCCTACAATACGCATCATGGACATGATTCTCACCACCACATCAGTCATCGAGGGCAAACCGGTCAGCAAGTACCTGGGCATCGTGACCGGCGAGGCCATCATCGGCGCCAACATCTTTCGCGACCTGTTTGCCTCGGTCCGGGACATCGTCGGCGGACGCTCGGCCACGTATGAGAGGGGACTCGCCGAGGCGCGTGAGCTGGCGCTCGGCGAGATGCGGCAGAAGGCCGTGGCGCTCGGGGCCAACGCGGTCGTCGCCGTGGACCTCGACTACGAAGTGCTCGGGCAGGGCAACGGCATGCTCATGGTCTCTGCCAGCGGGACCGCCGTCGTTTGTTAAAGGAGATCCCATGTCGACTCGACTCTCGGCCGGCGTCGCCGGCTTCCTGATTGGCATTGCGTGCGTATCCGTCACCACGGCACAGTCGCAGCGCCGCTACGTCACCCCGCGATCGGCGTCGAATGCGGCCGATGCCGCGCAGCCGCCGTTCAGCGGCGCCGTGGTCGTCGGCGACACCGCCTACCTCTCGGGCGTGCTCGGATCCGGAGACACGGCCGAGGCCGCCGCGAAAGCGGGCCTCGACAGCCTGCAGAGCTCGCTCAAGGGCGCCGGCATGACGATGGACGACCTGGTGAGCGTGCAGATCTTCTGTCCGAACGTCGCCGACTACGACGCGTTCAACAAGGTGTACCGGACGTACTTCAAGGCCGAGTTCCCGGCGCGCGCGTTTCTGGGATCGGGGCCGCTGCTGCGAGGCGCCAAGTTCGAGATCCAGGGCATCGCGGTGAAGCGTTAGGCGCGCAGCGCGCCGACCGCCACGTCCGGGTGGTCGGTGAACAACCCGTCCACGCCGAGATCGCGGAACCGCCGCACTTCCGCCGCCGCATCTCCGCCGTACTGAGCCGGCAGGAACTCGGCATCGGCGCGCAGCGTCCAGACGTGGACGAGCAGGCCGGCGCGGTGCGCGCGGTCGACGACGTCCGGCAGCACCAACCGTTTGTCCGGTCCGATGCCGTGCGCGTACGTCGCGATCTGCTCCAGAGACGCATCAGTCGTCATGGCTGCGTCATCCGTGAGCTGCACGAGGCGCACGGCTGTTCTCTCACGAAGCGATTGGAGATTCCCGGCTTCGAATGACTGGATGAAGACCGGCGCGTCGGCGCGATTCCACCCGAATTTCGTCAGCGCCGCCAGGAGAGGCTCCTCGAGCGGGAGCTTGATCGATCGAAAGTACGTTGGGTGCTTCGTCTCCGGATAGATACCGACGTCACGACCACGCTCGCGGCCGAGCCGTTGTGCGAGCTCGATGACCTCGTCCAAGGTCGGCACGGTGAACTGGCCGTCGAAGGCGTGTGAACGCGACGCCAGGCGCTCCCGCGCCCGCAGCGTCCGGATCTCGGCGAGCGTGAAGTCCTCGGCAAACCACCGCCTGCGCCCGGGAAACTTCTCGGCGACGTCCGTCGTCCCGCTGATGTCGTTCTCGTGCCGCGCGATCAACACGCCGTCCTTCGTGATCACGAGATCGGGCTCGATGTAGTCCGCGCCCATCTCGACGGCGAGCCGGTAGGCCTCGAGCGTGTGCTCGGGACGATAGCCGCTCGCGCCCCGGTGGGCGATGACGATGGGCGTGGACACCGTTGCTGCTGATGCGAGGGACATCGTCCTGGGCTGTATACTGTATACACCATGGCCAAGCGGGGCGGAGCCTCAGAAGTGCTCACCATTCGCGTCCCGGCCGCCCTCGGCGATCGGCTGTCGCGGGAGGCGCGCCGCCGCAAGCGAACGCGAAGCGAGCTCGCCCGGACGCTGCTCGCCGCCGCGCTCGAGGGCGCCCCGGTCGACGACCCGCACGAGGAAGCACGTCGGCAATCGCGGCTGGCAGGCGCCCAGGCTGAGGAGCGTGAGGTCCTCCGCCTCATCGCCGACATCGCCGATCTCAAGGGTTGGGAATGACGAGGGGCCAGATCGTTCTAATCGCGGCGAAGGGCGCCTACACCGGCAAGCCCAGACCGGCACTCGTGGTTCAAGCCGACCTGTTCAACGGCACGCACGCGAGTATCTCGGTCTGTCCGATTACGTCCTCGTGCATCGACGCTCCGCTTTTTCGCATCGCGGTACCACCGGGATCACGCACGGGCCTCACCGTTCCATCCCAGGTCATGGTGGACAAGGTGGTCAGCGTGCCGCGCGAAGCGATCGGCCGCACGGTCGGCGCGTGCGACACCGCTGAAATGGCTGCCGTCAGCGATGCGCTTCGAGGCTGGCTGGACGTCTAAGCAGAACGCGTCGACTTGCGACCGCGGGAAGTCACCTTGTCCCGTACACCGCTGCGTTGAACAACATCCTGAAGCTTCCGAACGGCTGTCCACGCCACTGCGGGCGGAAGCCGAGCAGGACGACTCGGCCGTCGCCGATCGGAATCTCGAGCGCGGCGGCTTTGCCCTGAATCAGCTTCTCGCCCTGCAGAAAGCCTGAGGCCAGCGGCGTTTCGTTCTCCGGATACCGCGCGAGCACGGTGCCCTTGAAGCCGTCGAGCGTCTCGAACACCGGGCTGCCGCTGTAGAACACGGCCGCCTTCGACGGCATGCCGGCCGTCACCTGCGAGCCCGGCGCGACGTTGATCCACAGAAGCGACGTGCCAACAAAGAACTGCTGCCGGTTCACGCCGGCGACGACATTGCGGACCGGCAGCTTGAATTGATCGACGATGGCCATCGCGCTGCGGTTGAGCGCGACGACGGTTCCGCCGCCGCGGACAAACTCGTCCAGGGCCTTAATGCGAGCTTCGTTGTTCGGGCCCTGGCTCGCCGAAGCACCCGGCGGAGTCGGAGCACCAGCGGAGCCGGGTGCGGAGGCGGCGGGCCCAGCGCCTCTCCCTCGTCCCCCGGCCGTCACGCCGCCGGGCTCATCCGAGATGATCAGCACATCGATCTTGTTCCGGAGCGATCCCGCTTCGACGTCCGCGCCCGAGATGCGCGCGTACTGGAATTCGTAGGCATCGAGGACCCAGCGCGTCCAGCCTTCGTCCATGCTCGTTGGTGCGAGAAACAGCCCGATACGCGGCTTGGGTCGCGGCGTCGTGCCCGGCGGGTCGCTGAGGCGCTCGACGCGGATCGCCAGCTTCTTGACCAGCTCGTCTATCGCCCATCCGGGGTAGCCACTGATGATGTAGCGGCCGCTCGGGTCGTAGCGGATCGACGCGTCGAGCTTCCACGCCATGTTCATCGCCTTGAATGCGTTGTTCTCGGCCGGATTCACGGCGAGTGTCAGGCCCGACCCTGTGAGGCGGCCGGCCGGCGGCATGATGGCTTTCGCGGCGGGGCTCGTGTCGAACCCGATGCCGTAGGCAGAGTCGAATCCCGCGGCGTCGGCGGACGTCGCCATGTTGTAGGGCACCGGCCTGGCCGTCGGACTCGGGAGCGATCCCAGCATCCTCATCTTCTTCCGGACGTCGTCGCCCAGCGGCGCAGTGGCGGCGAACGTCTGCACGCCCATCGACAGCGGAAGCGTCCAGCCCGCGGCGTCATACGGCTGCTCGAGCGGACCGCCGGGCGTCTCGCGGATCTCGGGGTACTTCTGGACGTCGAGCACTTCACGCGCGAGCGCGGCAAACTCCTGATCGGTCGGGACGATCCACGTGCCGGCCGGATGGGACACCGCGACCTGCATGTCCGGTCCGGTCGAGACGGAGATCTCGGCCGCCGCTGAAAGCTGATACACGCGCACGCCCGAGAACGCGAGACGCCGGAGCATCTCGACGGCCGCGGCCGGGTCGCGCTGGCCCTCGGGGACGACGTAGGCGTAAGGGGCTTTGGTGCGGCCCTGCTGAATCTGATCGCGTCCGGACTGGTAGCGCCCGAAGAGCAATGACTCCTTATACTTGGCGGCGTAGTCCAGCGTCGCGATGGACGCGGTCGTCATGTACTCGACGGCATCGCGCATCCGCCACTCGCCGCCGAGCCACGGACTGGCGTACAGCGCCTGAGGCCGCCGCATGTCCGCGGGAATCTGATCGGGCTGGCTCGTGCGCGGCGCCGGACCGGTGCCCTGCGTCTCGGTCCAGAAGGCCGGGATGTTCTTGAAGACCGGCGCGTAGTCGATGTAGCCCGGATACCAGGCGTCGAAGCCGCTGCCCATGTGCGTCGCGCCCGGCTTGCCTTCCTGTTCCAGTCGTTGCGCGATGGCCATCCCAATCATGTTGAGCTGGCGCGACACCAGGAACGGCGCGTGCAGCGCGATGGGCTCGGCGAACGGCGGCAGCCAGATGCGCGTCGGAAACGGCGACGACTGATGGTGCACGTAAATGATGTTGGGTTCCCACTCGCGCCACGCGTGCTCCATCACGCGCGACTCGATCGTGTTGAGCATGTAGGCGTCGCGGTTGTTGTCGTGGCCGACGTACTCCTGATAGAGCACCGGCAGGTTCATGCCCTGGTTCTCATTGGGCGTCCCGACGCGAGCCATGTAGTGATCCGCCACCATCGAGTGGCCGTCCGGGTTGATGGTCGGCCACAGCATGAGGATCACGTTGTCGAGAATGGCGGCGATCTCGGGCTCGTTCGAGCGGCGAAGCAATTCGTGCAGGAGGAGCGGCGTGTGCTGCGGCCCCGCGACCTCTGACGAGTGCAGGCCGCCGTCGATGTGGACGAACGCCTTGCCCTCACGCGCGAGCGCGCGGGCGTCCGCTTCGCTCAACCCTTCCGGATGGGCCAGCCGGCGCGCGATCTCGCGATAGCGATCCAGCCGGTCGAGATTCGCCTTCGACGACACCAGCGCAAACGTGTACGTCCGCCCCTGCGTGCTCTTCCCGGCTTCGAACATCCGCACGCGGTCGCTCGCCGCGTCGACCTTCTTGTAGTAGTCGACGATCTGCTCGTAGTTCGCGAGCTTCTTGTCGGCGCCGGGTTCAAAACCGAGGACCGATGCCGGCGTCGGAAGCGCCGACTGCGCGGGGAGCGCGACGGGAATCGCGAATGACAAAAGGAGAAGGCACTTCAGGGCGGTGCGCATAGTGAGCATCCTAGCGGGAAAAGGGGCCGGGGCACGTTTTACGTAGAACGTACAACGTGCCCCGGCCCCTTTCTGCCCTACTGCCGTGTCGCTTCCACCAGCTTTGGATCCAATCGCCAGATCGCTTTCGGCGTCGCCGTGATCCACAGCGCGCCCTGGCTGATGACGACGGCGCCGCCGCCTTCGCCCGTGAACTGCTGGACGATGTGGTTGGTGCGCGGATCGATGCGCGAGAGCGGCAGGCCGGGCGCCGACACCCACACCGATCCTTCGCCCACCGCGATCTGACCGCCCGCGACGGGCACGCCAAGCTTGATCGTGTTCGCCACCTTGTTCGTCTTGGGATCGATGCGCGAGACCGTGCCGTCGCCCGCGTTCAGCGTCCACACCGCGCCTTCGCCGAACGCGATCGATCGCGGCGACTTCCCCACCTTGATGATCTCGCTCGTGACGATGGTGTACGGGCTGATCTTGAGCAGCTCGTTGTTGTCGGTCGCGACCCAGAGCGCACTCTGACCGAACGCGAGCGCCAGCGCCTTCGCCCCGAGCGGCATTTCCGCGATGACCGCGTTGGAATCGGGATCGATGCGGGTCAGCGTGCCCCTGGCGTCGCCGACGATCCAGATGCTGCTCACGGCCGTGACGGGGCCGACCATGGCGGCGGTCACGCCCTTTGCGATGACCTTCACCTCGCTCGTCTTGAGATCGACGCGCGCGAGGCCGGGCGCGCCGCAGATCGGCACGAGGAGCGAACCGAAGCCCGTGGCCAGCCCCGCGCAGGGTTCCTTGCCGACGGCAATCGGCTCGGCCGGCTTGTTCGTCTTCGCGTCGATCTTCGTGACCGTCCCGGACTGGCGGCTCGAGACCCAGACGCCGCCGTCGCCCGAGGCCAGCACCCGATCGCCGCCGATCTCGAACGTGCTGTCCGGTTTCAGACGCCCGAAGGCCAGCCGAATGGTGGGCGCGACCGGCTTGGGCTTCTCCGGAGGCGGCGGTTCCTGGGCGGATAACGCCGCTGCGCAAAACACGGCAAAAATGGCAACTTTCCCGGCGACAGTCACGGCCGTCATAATACTGGGTCAGCGATGCGAACTAGAACCGCCACTGCGCTCGCGCTATTGGTCCTGATCGCCGCCATCGCCGCACGCCAGATCGGCGCGCAAACACCAGCCGCGCCTGGTGCGTCTGCCGAGCAGAAGCCGGCGATGGCCGACGCGAAGACCTCCGAGTATTTCGAGGCGCGCGTGCGGCCGATTCTCGCGGCCAACTGCTACGAGTGCCACGCCGACCAGGCGAGCGGCGGCCTTCGGCTGGACTCGCGCGAGGCGCTGCTCAAAGGCGGTGATTCCGGCCCGGCGATTGTCCCCGGCGATCCCGACAAGAGCCTGCTGATCCAGGCCGTAAAGCGGCTGCCCGACGCGCCGCAGATGCCGAGCGGCCGGCCCAAGCTGAAGGCCGATGACATCGAGGTGCTCGTCGAGTGGGTGCGCGCCGGCGCGTTGTGGCCGGCCAGCTCCAGCAAGCCCGTCCTGCCGTCCGGCATGGTCGTGACGCCGGAGCATCGCGCGTTCTGGGCGTTCCAGCCGCTGCACCCGACCAGGCCACCCGCGGTGAGAGACGCGGCGTGGGCGAAGACCGACATCGACCGCTTCATCCTCGCGCGGTTGGAGAAAGAGGGCCTCCGCCCAACGCGTGCCGCCGACAAACTGTCGCTCATCCGCCGCGCCACGCTCGACCTGACCGGCCTGCCGCCGTCGGCCGAAGAGGTGGACGCCTTCGTGGCGGACCAGTCGCCCGACGCGTTCGCGAAGGTCATCGACCGCCTGCTCGCCTCGCCGCGATACGGCGAAGCCTGGGGCCGGATCTGGCTCGACGTCGCGCGCTACAGCGAAGACGACTACCGCAGCCTCGGCCCCGCGTCGTACGGCAACGCGTATCTCTACCGGGACTGGGTGATCAACGCGTTTAACAACGACCTGCCGTGGGATCAGTTCGTCCGCGCGCAGATCGCCGCCGATCTCGGCGACGAGACGACGCGCGTGCGGAACCTGCCGGCGCTGGGATTTCTCGGCCTCGGCCCGTGGTTCTACGACAACGGATCGGTCGAGGTCACGCGCGCCGACGAACGGCACGATCGCGTGGACGCCGTTTCCCGCGGCTTTCTCGGCCTCACGGTCGCCTGCGCGCGCTGCCACGACCACAAGTACGATCCGATCCCGACGCGCGACTACTACTCCATGGCCGGCGTGTTCCTGAACACGCAGTACACCGAATACCCGCTCGCGCCCAAGTCGGTCGTGGAGGAGTACAAGGACCTGGAGAAGAAGGTCCAGAAGAAGCAGCAGCTGCTCAGCGAATACCTGTTCAACGAGTCGAAGCAGCTCGCCGGCACGCTCGTGTTCCAGACGTCCAAGTACATGCAGGCCGCCTGGAAGGTGCTCGGCGAAACCAAGACGGACAAGGGCCGCGTCGTCGAGTCCGAGAAGCTGGATTACGAGCTGTTCGATCGCTGGCTGCGCTTCCTCCAGAAGCCGCCGGTGTTCTACCCGGACCTCAAGCCGTGGCAGGAGATGATCAAGGGCGGCGGCACGGCCGCGGCCGCCAAGCGCCTCGGCGATCAGCTCCAGGAAAACCTCATCGACGTCATGATGGCGAAGAAGGCCGTCGACGAAGAGAACGACATCATCCGCGCCAAGGCGCTGCCGGGGACGAAAAAGAAAGAACCGGCGCAGCTGCCCAACGAGTTCATCACGAACGACGACTTCTGCCCCGGCTGCGGGCTGTCGCTGAAGAGCCTGACGACGGAGAAGATGAATTTCTGGGCGGACGTGTTCCAGCGCGACCTCGACAGCGAGATCGTCGCGGGCCAGGACAGCGCGAAGCCGGCCCTGCTGGCGTTCAACGGCTGGGGCCTCGAGCGCCAGCTCGGCCCGGATCGGCGCGCGCTGATCGAGAACCTGCGCAGCGACATCGCGGCGATGCGCAAGACGCTCCCCGAAAAGTACGCCTACATCCACGGCGTGAAGGACGTCGAAAAGCCCGTCGATTTGAACATCGCCATCCGCGGCAACCCGTTCCGGTCGGGCGACCTGGTTCCGCGCGGCTTCCTCACCGTGCTCAGCCCGGGCGAGCCCCTCCCGTTCACGAAGGGCAGCGGCCGGCTCGAGCTCGCGGACGTCATCGTCCGCCAGCCCATCGCGGTCCGCGTGATCGTGAACCGCATCTGGAAGGGCCACATGGGCTCGGGCATCGTCGACACGCCGAGCAACTTCGGGAAGAACGGCGAGCGCCCGGTGCACCCGGAGCTGCTCGAGTTCCTCGCGCAGAAGTTCGTGGACCACAAGTATTCGATCAAGGCGATGCACCGCGAGGTCATGCTGAGCGCGGCGTATCAGCTCTCGAGCGAGACGTCGCCGCTGACGAAGGCCAACGTGGACAAGGACGCGGCCAACCGGCTGTACTGGCGCGGCAACACGTCGCGGATGACCGCCGAGCAGATTCGCGACGCGGTGCTGTTCGTCTCCGGCACCCTCAGCACGAAGATGGGCGGACCGTCGATCGCGCTCACGCCGATGGAGGATCGCCGGACGATCTACGGCCGGGTCAGCCGCTTCAAGCTCGACGACTTCCTGCAGCTCTTCGACTACCCGAGCCCGAGCCAGTCGGCCGAAAAGCGCTTCTCGACCAACGTGCCGCTGCAGCGCCTCTTCTTCATGAACAGCGACTTCATGCAGCAGCACGCCGAGAAGCTGGCCGAGCGCGTGATCGCCCTGCCGACCGACGACGCGCGCATCCAGAAGGCGTATCGGCTGGTCTTCGGCCGCGCGGCGACGCCGGAAGAGGTGAAGGCCGGCCTCGCGTTCCTCGCGGCCGAGCCGATGAAGCAGTACGAGGACTCGAAGGTCGCGAAGGCAAAGGCAGAAGCGGACGCGAAGGCCAAAGAGAAAGCTGGCGAGAAACCATCGGCGCCCGCCGGCGACGGCCCGCCGATGCCGCCGGTCGGCATGATGGCCGGCGTCGTCCCCGGACCGGGCGGTGACCAGGCCGGCAAAGAGCCTCTGCCGGTGACCGTGTTCGGCCGGTACGTGAAGGTGCTGTTGAGTTCGAACGAATTTTTGTTTGTCAGGTAGGTACCGAGGCCACGGAGGTCGCGGAGGTCACGGAGTAATGTCACACCGCCAATCTCGTCCGGTCACCCGTCGCGACGCCCTCTGCCGCATCGGCAACGGCTTCGGCATGCTCGGCTTCGCCAGCCTCGTCGGCCAGTCGCTCTCGGCCGCGGGCCTGACGGCGGGTCAGGACGGCGTCCTCGGCGGCCGGCCGCTCGACCATCCGGCGCGCGCCAAGCGCGTGATCTTTCTGTTCATGAACGGCGGCATGTCGCAGGTGGACACCTTCGACCCCAAGCCGATGCTGGACAAGTACCACGGCCAGCCGCTGCCGGGCGGCGAGGTCGCCACCGAGCGGAAGACCGGCGCGCTGATGAAGTCGCCGTTCACCTTCAAGAAGTACGGCCAGTCCGGGATCGAAGTCAGCGAGATCTGGCCGAACATCGGCGAGGTCATCGACGACATCTGCGTGGTCCGCTCGGTGTACACCGACATCCCGAACCACGAGCCGTCGATGCTGATGATGAACACCGGACACAGCCAGACCGGCCGGCCGTCACTCGGCTCGTGGCTCACGTACGGCCTCGGCACCGACAACAAGAATCTTCCCGGCTACGTCGTCCTCTGCCCTTCCACGCCGACGACGGTGGGGCCGCCGCTCTGGAACAATTCGTTTCTGCCGGCCGTGCACCAGGGCACGTTCATCGCGGACAGAGTCGAGCGGGCGGATCAGATCATCGGCAAGGACTTCGATCCGAAGAAGCTGGTGTCCTTCATCTACAACAAGGACTTCACGCTGACGGAGCAGCGCCGCGAGATGGATCTGCTCGAGCAGCTGGACAAGCTGCGCGGCGCGCCGGCGGATCCTCAGCTCGAGGCGGCGATCACGTCGATGGAAGTGGCCTACAAGATGCAGACGGAGGCGCCCGAGGTCTTCGACATCCGCAAGGAGAGCGAAGCGACGCTCAAGATGTACGGTACGGGCAGCACCGCGCGCGGCTGTCTGATGGCGGTGCGGCTGGCCGAGCGCGGCGTGCGGATGGTGCAGGTCTACTATGCGCCGGGCGATCCGTGGGATCACCACGCGGACATCAACACGGCGCACCGCAGGACGGCGAAGGACTCGGATCAGCCGTTCGCCGCAGTCATCAAGGATCTGAAGTCACGCGGGCTCTTGAAGGACACGCTCGTCGTCTGCGGCTCGGAGTTCGGGCGCACGCCGGTCGTCGAGATCGGCGCCGGCGCCGGCGGCGTGCAGGCCGGGCGCGATCACAATCCGTTCGGCTTCTCGATGTGGCTGGCCGGCGGCGGCATCAAGGGCGGCATGACCTACGGCCGCACGGACGACTTCGGCTTCAAGGCGATCGAGAACCCCGTCCACGTGCACGACCTGCACGCGACGATCCTCCATCTCATGGGGATCGACCACACGAAGCTGACGTATCGCTTCAGCGGCCGCGACTTCCGGCTGACGGACGTCTCGGGCAAAGTGATCCAGGACATCATCGCGTGACAGACGTAGGGCCCTTCGAACTGTGAAGGGCCGTTGGCCTGAGTAGCCGCAGGGCTTCAGCCCCCCGGCGTCCGCAGGCCTGAAGGCCTGCGGCTACTGTCGGTCAGATGCATCCACGCGAGCCAGACGACAGATCCAATCATGCCAAGCCAGCCCACGCCCCTCACCCACGCGGCGATCGCGCGGTCCTGCTGCAGCACGCCCCAGTGACTGAACAGAATCGTCCAGTCGCTTTCGTCGCTGCCGACGAGCGGCAGGGCTGAGGTGCGCGCGTCGGCCATGTACGTCGCGACGTACAGCAGGTTCTGGAACGTCCAGAACGCGCAGAACGCGACCGCCGTCGTCTGCCGGCGATAGATGAAGACCGCCGTGCAGGCGACCGGCACGAGCAGCTGGCCGAGGGTGCCGCCGAGGATCTGGGTGTAGTAGCCGGCCCAGCTGAAAAGCGCGTGGCCGAGCTCGTGAAACATCAGGTTGGCGTGATCGATGAAGAGAAACCCGGAGGCGCTCGAGGCCGCGTACAGAAGGAAAAACGCGTAGAAAGCGCCCCACCCCAGGAGCGCGCCTAGTGGGACCGGAGTGAATCCGCGATCGGGCCGCAGCGTGGTACCCTCTTAGCGTGCAGAAGAGTCGTCCAACTCAGAACAAGCGGCAGCGCGAACGGGCGCTCCAGGACCGCCGGAAGGCGACGAACGAACGACGGCTGGCCGCCAAGGCCCGCCGCGCGGCCGAAGGCCCGCGGAGTCAGAACGGCGAAGATCCCGACATCGCGGGCATTCGCCCGGGGCCGCAGCAGCCGTACGACTTCGTCGACGACGAACGCTTCAAGGTCGAAGACGACGCTTTCAAGGACGAATAGCTCCTATTTCACGCTGGTGCACGTGCTGTTGCTCTGGGCGTCCGTCGCGCAGATCCGCACCGTCGTGCGCACGGCGCCTGCCGGCAGCTCCGCGCGCCAGAGGTACTCTCCGTACCACGTCATCGGCTTCATGACCGGCACCTGCTGGCCCTGGATGAACCACTCGACGATCACCCGCTTGAACTCGGTGGCGATGATCGGGCTCTTGCGATCGTGCACGCGCGCGCGCACGAGCAGGCGGCCTTCCGGCGCGTCCGCGACGCCGACCAGCGTCACGACCGGCGGCGCGGTATCAGGCTTCAGCCCGGTGCCCTTGAAGACGCGCTCCTGAACCGCCGTCGGATGCTCGCCCTGCGCCTGAACCACGTCGAGCCGGCCGTCCGCGTCGAGATCGGCAAGCACCAGCCCGAGCGTGCCCGGCGTCGGCGGACCCTCGAACACGTCCCGCGCCAGCGTCAGGCCGCCCTTCCCATCATTAATAAGGAGGCGGTCCGGCCCGCTGAGCGAGCCGATCACGAAATCCGCGTCGCCGTCCGAGTCGAAGTCGAGGAACGCGACGACGTTGTCGTCTTCGCCGATGTTCGCCTCGTTGGGCCACCACTCGGACGTGATGTCGCGGAAGCGGCCCTTGCCGTCGTTCCGAAAGACATGCTCGCGGCGGCTCGACCCCACGCCTTTCACGATGTCGCCGTCGTTCTGGGTGACGAGGTCCAGGAAGCCGTCGCCGTCGAGGTCCATCGCCTCGAACTCGTAGTTGTTCGTGTAGCCGGGAAGGCCCGGTGACTCGGTGAACGTGCCGGCGCCGTCGTTCTTGAACATCAGGCTGCCCGGGCAGCGCTTGCACGACACGAGGATGTCGAGATCGTAGTCGTTGTCCACGTCCACGAACTCGAGATCCCACGAGAAGCGGACGAGCGTCGCGGGCATGCGCTTGTCGGTGGCGTCGGTGAACTTGCCCTCGCCGTCGTTCAGCCAGAGACGCGTGCGGCCGCCTTCATTCGACATGTTGTTGCCGGGGCCCCAGTCGGCCAGCACGAGGTCGAGATCGCCGTCGCCATCCGCGTCGCCCGCCTCGATGTCGCCGACGCTGAGCGGCATCTTCGGCAGATTCGTGAAGGTGACCTCCTTGAACGCGCCCTTGCCCTGCCCGAGGAACAGGCGGCTCTGGCGCTGGTAGGTGGTGCCCATCACG
>Ga0137313_1000131_pt1 | contig 25626 bp, 26 predicted proteins | sample EasRivERMZT166_2_FD_102287 | JGI IMG/M metagenome (GOLD analysis project Ga0137313, IMG submission 102287) | Soil microbial communities from meander-bound floodplain in the East River, Colorado, USA - East River MetaG ERMZT166_2 | ecosystem: Environmental > Terrestrial > Soil > Floodplain ...
GGAGATTCGCCGTGACGATGTTTCCCGGGTTCGTGATCGACGCCCCGTCGAGCGTCACCGTCTTTAGCTCGGTCGGGATGATCCCGAACCCGCCCACCGTCTGGTCCGCCGTCAAGCCTGTGAGCGGCGCGACCTTTACCAGCCGCCCATAGTCCGAGTTGATCACGCCGAGCGGCATCAACGTCGGGACCGCCGCGTAGGTGATCGACGCGTGGGGCACGCCCACGAACACATCGTTCTGTAGCGCGTCCGCCTCGTCGTGGATCGTGAGCGTCACCGACGCCTTCCGATCGACCGACGACCCGACCAGCCGCGCCGTCGCGAACGTCGCCCACGTGACCCCGCCATCGAGCGACTCCTCGACCAGGACCTTCAACTTCCCGCGTGGCTTTCCGTTCGCGTCGCCGAAGAACGCCGACCACCACCGCTTCAGGTTCGTCAGGGTCCCCGTCCCCGCCACCGGAACCCGGCGATCGAGCAACGTCAGCGTGAGCGACCCGACGTCGAGCCGGCGCTGCAACAGGTCGATCCGGCCCCGCCGCCCGCGCAGCGGCGCGAGGTATGGCTTATAGCTGGTGGGGGTCTCGTGCACATGCTTAACGTTCAGCAGCGTGCCGTGGTTACCGATCCCGCTCGCGTCGTTCGCGACGAACCCGTAGCCCTCATCGAACCCCCACCGAAGGATCTCGCTCGCGGTCGACGTGACGATCCCCCGGAACCGCTCGGCGACCTCCTGCGCAGAGAGGACCCGCCCGTAGATCTTCACGTCGTCGACGGCGCCGATGAGCGCCTGCTGCGCGTCCAATGCCCCGAGGCCGACCGCGTCCTGTTCCTGCCCGATCACGAGACTGCCACCCCCCGTCATCGCGGTCCCGGTCCCCGCCGACGATACCTGCTGCACGCCGTCGAGGTAGCTCGTGCCCTGACCCGCCGCCGTCCGCGTAAAGACCACGTGGTGCCACCGCCCGTCGACGAGCGTGGCGCTGGTAAAGTTCCCGCCGCCGGCGCCACCCGCCAGCTCGAACGACACGGTGCCGGGGGCGATGCTGGCGGTAATGAACATCAGGAACATGTTGAAGTTCCCGGCGACCGCATACGATACGATGCCCATGTTGCGTCGCGGATCATCGACGCGGACCCAGAAGTCGAGCGAGAAGTCCCCGGTCGGCCAGGACGCGACGGGGTTCCGCGTGGCGTAGCTGCTGGTCTCGCCCTCGAGCTCGATCCCGTACCCGACCGGAGCCGTGGCGACGCGGAACCAATCGCGGTGGGCGAGCCCCGCCGGCGGCAGGAGGATCGCCGTCTCGCTCGGGTTCGACACCCCCGTGAAAATGAGCTCCGAGCGCGGGGCGCGGATCTCCGCCCGATAGATCGGCTTATGCGTTAGCTGCGCCATGTTATGCGACCCTCGCGAGGGCGATCGTCGTCACCGCATCGACGTCCCGTCCGGCCTTTACCACCAACAGTCCTTGGTGCGCGTGCCGGATGTTTCCGGCCTGGGCGCCGACGTTATAGAGCTGATCGAACCACGCATCACCATATGGCGTACCGCTGCCGCTCACCGACGACCCGTCGGCCCCGCCGTTGATCGACCAGCGCAGCTCGACCTTCCCGTCGGTCCGGCACAGGCCCAACAGCTCGGTCGTCGCGCCGTAGGTCGCATCCACCGACATCCCCGCGCCGAGACCCTGGCCCGCCGCGTTCCAACGCTCGAAGCTGTATCGACCGACGGTGTTAAAGTTACCGAGCCCTGTGCGCGCCATCCCCGCGAAACCGATCGTGCCGCACCGACCCAGCGACACCGTCTTCCAGGCGCCGCCCAGCTCGATGAACTTTCGGTATTGCCAAAAGGGCTGCGGCTTCCACGGCCACGGGACGATCAGCTCCTCGGACGCGCGGGACGCGCCGCCGACCGGATAGCTCGTCGGGGGTTCGTTCTCGTCGGCGTACGCGCCCCACGCATACAGGCCGCTGGTCCCGTCGCCCGTGTAGGTGAAGTTACCGCCGGCGTCAGCCAAGCGGATGATCACCGACACGGTCGTCGACGACGCGTCCGCGATCCCCTGGAATAGTACACGGTGCCAGCCCGAGTAAGACGACTGGACCGTCGGCGCGATCGTCAGAGCCCCGAGCCCGGCGACGTGGTTCGAAAGGATCGCGCCGGTCGTCAGGTTGATGTCTGCGCCGAACTCATCGGCGCCGTCGCCGGTCCCGGCCGACACATACACGAGGGCCCGGGTCCGTTGGGCCGCCTTCAGGTGAACAGAAAAGCTGACCTTCGATCCGGCGGCGATCGTCAACGTCTGGTACACGTAGTGCGACGAGGTCCCGGTATCCTCGATGATCTTATCGGCCGCGACCGCGCGCGTCGGTGCGAAGATAAAGTTACCCGTGACGCCCGTAAGCCCGATCTTCACCCAGGCGGCGTTCGTCAGATCCTCGGGGAACGTCAACCGGTTCGTACCGACGCCCTCGAGCCGGTTCGTTCGACTATCACTGTTGTTGCTGATCAGATAGTCGTGGTCCCGCAGCAGGCCCATTTTGACCTCGTGAAGCTGATCGCCCTTCACGAGGTTCGGCACGCCGTCCCGCCGGTGGCGCTTGCTCGTGGCCGTGTATGCCCACGACGTCGGCAGTGGCATCCCCGGCGCGTAGTCCATGAACAGCTTTCGCCGCGCGAGCGAGAAGTCGTAGCCCGGGTTGCGGATCACCACGGGGAGGCGGCGCCGGTCGTCCGGCTCGAGCGCGCCCGCGACGCCCTCGTCGGTCGGCGCGCCCAGGTAGCAGCCATCGACCCAGAAGTCAGGAAAGATCGCGTCGGGGACGTAACGGAAGGTCTTCTTCTCGCGCGCCCAATCGAGGAACGCCTGGGCGCCTGACGGACCCGACCACACGTCGTTCCCGAGCCAGCGCAGATCGCCCGTCAGCTCCTCATCGTAGCCGACGGTCCACGCATCCTCGACCCCCGGCGCGCCCGAACGTTCCTGCTCCGACCCGGCGCGCAGGCGCCGGCTCGAGGCCGGCGCGTCGATCCGCTCGAACTCCAGGACGTTCTCCAGGCCCGGTCCCCACAGGATCCTCCCGCTCATACGTCCCTCGCCTGTGCCAGCGTCGTAACCCCCGGAGCGAACCCGGCCTTAAGTCGGATGAGACCCGCCTTCGCCCCGCCGAACACCTGCAGGCGACGCGCCAGGACCGTGGAACTCAGCGCGAACCCGCCCGACCCGCTGAACACGGTCGCCGCGCCGCCGTTGATCGCCTGGTGCAGCTCCACGTTCCCGTTCGCGAAGACCCGCCCATACAGCTCCACCGTGTCGTTTACGGCGGGCGTGACGTTCGCGATCCCTGCTGATTGGTTGGTCCCGTTCGTCGTCCAGTTGAACCGCCAGAACGGGCTCGACCCGCCGGTCCCGCTGCCCGTCATCAAACGGATCGACGGGTTCACCCCGGGCGTCCCGAGGCGCAGCAGGTCCCCAAAGTTAGCGACCCGCGCCTCGCCGAGCTCCACAAACTTCGCGTAGAACCAGCCGGCCTGCAGCGTCCACGGCCAATAGTACTCGAGCAGATCCGTGTTCTTCGACGCGATCGCGCTGGTCGTTGGTATGTAGGCGCTGCACGTGACCGGGACAGTCGTGCTGCCGCTGCGCTCGAACTGAACGCCCCACGCATACATCCCCTTGACGACGTCGCCGAGATACGACTCGTTGCCAGAGTCGTCGTGAACGGCCCAGATGAAGTTCGCGGTCGTGAACCCGCCGCCGAGCTTCCCCTCGAGCTCCAACCGGAACCAGCCGTTGCCGAGCGAAACGATCCGCGCCGCCGAGAGCACGGCACCGGTTCCCGACGCCGACGACGCCGTGATCGTCGCTGTGTCCAGGCGCACCGTCATCGTGACCTGGTTCGCGAGCGTCGGGTCGCGGAACAGGAACCGACCGCGGAACCGCTCGCCGGCCTTCAGGTAGATCGACGCGGCGATCCACTCGTCGGCGGTCACCGTGATCGACTGCGTCATGAAGTGGGCGTTCGTGGTCGCGACCTCGACCAGCTTATCTGCCGTCGTCGCGCCGTCCGGCGCGGCCGTCGCGTTCGCGCTTACGGTGAGCTGTGACTTCGACCACGTCGCGTTATCCAGCTCCTCCGATCGGAGGCAGTGGTTCGTGACGACCGCCTCCCCGAGGATCGTCCGTGTCGTACCGACGTAGTGCCGGTCACGGAAGACATCGACGCCCGACGCCGCGACCCCCAACAGGGCCGTGTGGTACCGGCCGCTCGATCCGCCCCGAGAGAACGCGCCGCGCGGCGGATCGGTCAGGTCCGATCCGGTTCCGAGGTCGAGCCCGAGGCCGCGCAGCGCCCACCCGAAGTCCATGTGCGACGACCGGATGACCACGGGGACGCGCCGGGTCCCGTCGCGCTCCTGCGTGGGCTCGTCGTCGATCGGCGCGGCCAGGTAGCAGTCGTCGACCCAGAAGTCGGGCACCGTCTTATCGGGAACGTATTGAAACCGGCGCTTGTCGCGCGCCCACGCCAGGAAGGCCTGCACGCCCGTCGGGCCCGACCACCCGGTCTGCGCGACCGGCGACGTCCGGTCCGCGAGGTCGACGAACCCCAGCTCACCGGCGAGCTGATACTCGCCGCGTCCGCCCGGGACCCACGCGTCCTCCTCGCCGCCCGGGGACTGGACAGTCTCATAACCGGGCAGCGGCGGACGCGACGTGATGGCGTCGCGCAGCGGCCACCCGGCCACGAGCGTGTTCTCCAGCCCGTCTCCCCACTTAATGGCCGGCGCGTTCCGCGTCAGCATCAGCCTTCCTCCTGGTCCGCCGACTGCCGGATGATCACCTTCCGGTCCGTGAGCGTCTCGAGCGCGGCCGCGAGCGCGTCCGCCTGATCGGGGTTCGACATGTCGAGGAGCCCGCCCTCGATCACCAGGACGGAGGGCGGTTCCTCACGCGTGACCTCGGCCGTCTGGCGTTCGGCGGCCGCCGATCCGCCGGCGCCCCCGCCACCGCCCGACGACTTATTGGCCATCCCGCCGAGGACGCCCGACAACGCGAACATCGCCACGGCCGCGGCCGTGAACTTCGCGGCCGCCGCGAACCCGCCGGCCGACTGCCCCGTGAGCACCGACGACGGCAGCAGGGCCTCGGCGATCGCCGCCGCCGCCCGCACGAGGAAGTATTGCCCGAACCCCTGGGCCACGGCCGCCAACGCCGACAGCATCGCCGACGCGAACGCTTGACCGGCGGACTGCGACCCGTCGACCATCGCGGCGAACGCGTCCGTGATCGCCTGCCCGAACGCCGCAAAGGTCTGCATTGCCATATCGGCCACGACCTGGTTCAGCGATCCGGCGGCCTTCTCGGCCGCGCGGGCGGACTTCACGAACGCCTCGCCGAGCCCGATCGCCTTCACGCCGGACGTATCGAACGTCAGCCCGACGGCGGCGGCGGCCCCGCGCAGCCCATCGACGACGCTCCGGAACTGTTCGAGGTCCGGTCCGGAGAGACCCGATCCCGGCTCAAGCAGCTTCGCCATCGCCGGGCCGAGCGTCGCGAGCGTCGCGGCGAACGCGGTCGTGCTGATCGCGTTCTGGTCGAATTGACGCTGCAACGATTGGGCCTGCGCGGCGAGTCGCTTCGACAGGGCGACCGGGTCCTCGCCGGTCTGGCGCGGGCCGAGGTTCCGTCCGCCCCCGCGCTTGCTAATATCGAACGCCGCCGCCGGCAGCGGCTCAGCCTTCATCGCGACGGCGACGTCGTGCCACGCCGCCCCGATGTTCGAGATGGAGTCGCGGATGTCCTGCGCGTCGGTCTGCAGCGCCTCCTTCGCGTCGGCCAGCGCCTGGTCGACCTCGCCCATCAGGATCGGCGACAGGAGCGGGATGTCGATCGGGCTGATCTTGTTGAAGACCTTCAGGAGGTCGTTCACGAACCCGACGACCTCGTTGTACAAGGCCTGGAAGTTTCGCTTACCCGAGATGGCGATGATTCGGAAGACGCCACCGATCACCTGGCCGGCGTTGAAGAAGAACTTGATGACGTTCCCGAATGTGACGGCCAGCGCCTTCAGGATCGCGAAGACGACCTTACCCCACTTCACCCACGTCCCCATGTTCGTCCGGATCTTCTCGTTCAACCCGGCGATCTTCGACGCGAGCGACTCCTGGCCGGACCCGAGGTTCAGCGACTCGACAATGATCTGACCGAACGTCTCCTTCACCTCATCGATCTGGTTCTTCGCCTGCGCGAACTGCCCCATCAGTGATTGGGTCGACTCGACCGCGATCTGGAAGAACGGTCGCGTCTTCGCCATGATCTGGTTGAACCGGTCCTGCTGCGTCGCCGTCGTGTCGATCGAGATGCCGAGCCGGCCGAGCGCGTTCATCTCGCCGGACAGCGTCTTCCCGAGCTGGACCGCCGCGCCCTCGACGTCCGTCCCCAGGACCTGGGCCAACCCGATCGCCGCCTGCTGCATCTCCGCGATCTGGTCCGTCGTCAGCTCCTTCGCGAACGACGCCACGGTGGCCGACGCCGCGAGCGCGGCCTCGTCCGACACCGTGGTCAGGCGCTGCATCTCCTGGGCCATGCGCTGGATGCGCGCCGATCCCTCCTCGGTGTATCGGCCCGTCACGCGCAGGGCAGCGTTCAGCTTCACGACCGCGTTCTCCTGGGCGGCGAACGCGCCGACCAGGTCCCGTCCCAGCTTCTGAACGATCACCGCCGCGACCGCGAGGGCGGCCGTCTTCAGCGAAAAGATCTGATCCTTGAGCCCGCGCAGCCCGTTCCCGACGGAACGGATCGCGCCGAGCCCAGTGGACCCGACCTTGATCAGGATCGAAACGACGGACGATCGTGCCATCTTACTCTCCCATCTCCGTTATCTCCGGATATGCCCGGCGAATCAGCGACCGCTGCGCGGCGCGAACCTTCGGGTCTTTGCCCTGTCGGGCCATCGCGTAGCCGAGCGCGGTCGACCGCGCCCCGCCCAGCTCATCAACGGCGTCGACGGCATCGATCGTCCCCACGAGCAATCCGAACAGCCGGTGCGGGATCACGCCGTCGCGCGTCTGCCAGCGCGCCGGGTCGTGATACCACCCGGGCCACGCGCGCTGGAAACGGGCTAGGACCCAGCCCCAGGGGAGCCGGCGCCGGGGGCCGCGATCCCGAGCAACATCAGCGTCTTCGGCCCAAGGGTCGGCGGTTCCATCCCGAGCGCCGTCCCTTGGGACTGCATAAAACTGTACACGGCCCTGAGCTGTCCGACCGGCGGCAGCCGGTTCACGTACCACCAGCACGGACGCCAGAACCGCCGGCGCCAGAACGCGAACCCGCGCGGGAAGAACTCGCGGGTCAGGTCGCGCAGCAGGTCGCGGAGCGCGGGCCACGCGAGCTCGCCCCGGGACGCCGCCTGCATCCGCACCTCGTAAGGCTGCCACTCGTCGACGGACAAGAGCCGCCCAATGAACCGGGTCCCGTCGACGGCGATGAACTCGGGCGGCCGCGTGGCCGCCATATAAGCGATGGAGTCGAACACGATGTCACCTGCTGCGGAGGGGTGGTGCGGGGCCGGCCCGGACGGGCCGGCCCCTGGAGAACGCGGCGTTATCCCTGGTTCGTCAATCGAACACGATGTTGAAGTCGTCGTCGAGGATCGGGGTCGACACGTGCGGCGTGAAGGTCAGCGTCCACGTGGCGGTCGCCCCGTCGTCGCCGTCCTCGACCGAGGTCAGCGTGCACTGGGGGAAGTTGATCTTGTAGCGCTTGTATTGGACGGTTCCGACGGCGATCGAAACCACGACGACGTTCTTGTCGTCGACCATCTTATACGGGTTGAACGTCGTGCCCGTGTACCACGGGGTCGACGTATGCAGGGCGACCGCCTCGATCACCACCTCGAGCGACGGCGCCCGGTCGCCCGGCGTGAACCCGCTGTGCGGGTCCGCCCCGGACTGGTCCGCCCGGGGGTGCAGCTCCCGGCCGAGCGTAAAGGTAAATGAGCGCACCTTCCCGGTCGTGAACGGCGTACCGGTCCCGATCGAGAACGCGATCGACACCGCCTTGGGCGGCAGGTTCGTGACGGCCGGATACGTGATGGCCGGCAGCGCCGCGTCGGTCGGGATCGTCCCGATACCCTGCAGCTCGAAGGCCCACGTCGGAACGACGAGCCCGTCGGCCGAGATCGAGAACGTCGCATACACCCCGCGACCGGGGTGCTTCTGACCGTTCACATACGCCTCGACCGTCGCCGAGTCGAACCCGGTCGGGCCGGACTCCGGCGAGTAGGTGTACTTCTCGGACCCGCCGGTGAACGACCCGAGGGCCTCCATCCCGGAGATCCGCAGGGCCGTGTGGACGCCCGGGGGAACGTTCGGCGCCGAGTAGGCCGCGCCGAACCCGACCGGCTCCATCTCCGCCGTCATGGAAAAGCCGAGGCCCGACGGGACCACCGGCTGCATCTTCCCGCCCGATCCGGGCGCGCGACCGCGCGACCCGTCGTTCAGATACTCGGTGGCCGGTTCCGGTCGGGTCGCGAGCTGCAGCCCATCCGCGCCGGCCGTGAGGGCGATGGCCGTGCCATACGTCGACTCGACCTTCGCCATGAACCCGTACTTTGTGTTCGGCTTGGGAGCAGACATCGGTTAACCCTCCACGACGGCATCGACCGCCGTCGGTTCGGACCAATGCTTCTGGCACTGGGCGAAGTAGAACTGCGACACCGCCTCCGGCCCGTTCTTCTCGACCTCGGGCGGGACGGTCACACGAACATATCCGACGCCCTCGGCGTGGGCGGCGACCGCGGCCACGGCGCCTTCGCGCTCGACCGGGGTCTTCGCCTCGCGCATGCGCTCGGCGAGCGCGGGCGGCGTCGGTTCCCGCTGGATCATGAAGTGCAGGCTCATCGGGTCATATCTCCTTACGACGGGTTGGTCAACGGCGCCAGGTCGCGCAGATCGAACTCGAGGATCAACGCGCCCGCGACGGCCGCCTCGCCGACCGTCTCTCGTGCCGGGACATAGGTCACCTTCCGCAGGAACCGCAGCTCGACGTAGTTCCGAACCTGGTCGGCCTCGTTCGCCTGCTCCATCAGCTCCATCACCGACCGCTGCGCGGCGCGCAGTGTGTAGTCCCCCGCGTTCATCGCCTTCGCCAGGTCGTGTCCGCCGGCGACATAGCGGATCGTCACCGCGACGGTCTCGGCCGTGTCGCGATACGTCCCCGTCATCTGTTCGCCGTCGACCGCGACCGGGCCCTCGTCGATCACGTATAGGCACGGGATCTTCGGCGGTTCGCTCCGGTTCACAACGTGGTCGTCGCGCGTGATGTCATAGACCGCAACGATCGCCGCCGGCAGGTCGTCGCCCTCGTCGCGCGGAACCCCGGGCAGCTTCGCGTTCACGCCCCGGGTCGGGTGCACCAACGCCGCGACGATCATCCGCACCAGCTCGAGCCGCATCATTGCCCGTCCCTCCCCTCGACGTATCGGAGCAGCAGGCTGTCCCACCGGTCCGTGTACTCATCGGGGACGACGTCGGGCGCGATCTTTCGGGCGGGCAGACCCTCGAGCCCGTCCTGGTGCTTCACCGCCTTCGGGTCGTTCGTCCCGACCTCGACCGAGTCCGATGTGACGATCCGCCGACCGAGCGGGTGCGACCGCTTCGTCAGCGACGCCCACATCTGGTTGGTGAACCGCAGGACGCCCATGCCCGCGCGCCCGTAGCGCGCCTTAAAGGCCAGGGTCTGTGCCTTCAGCGGGAGCCACGGGGACCCGCCCGCCGCGCCGGCCGTTCGGAACTGATCCTCGAAGAACGCGTGGATCGCGTTCGTCAGGTCGCCGGTCAGCACCGGCTTCAGGTTCCGCGCCCGCGCGTTGATCCCGTCGAGCATCGTGAGGGTCTGGCCCAGGTGGATCTCGACGTTGGTCTTCTCGCAGGGCATCAGAACCCTCAGGGCGGTTCGCGGGTGTCGTACGGCGCGAGCGGGTCGTCCCACCCGTCGGGCATCCCGTCGAGCGCCTCGTTGCGGTACGTCACGGTCTTCGATCCGTCGGCGGACGACTCTGAGGCGACGATCGGGTCGACCCGGCTCTGTGCCAACCGCCACCGGATCACGTTCGCGATCGCGCGGCGCAAGGCCAGGGCCAGGTTCGCGTCCGCCGCGTCGGCGTCGACCGCATATCCCCGGAGGTACACGAGGATGTCGGTCCCGTCGACGGTCGCGACCACCGTGACCTGCCGGTTCCGGATCAACCGCGCCGTGTACAGCAGGTCCGGGGCCGGCGCCGTGAACTGGTCGATCACCATCCGCTCGGCCTCGGCGGCGACGTCGACGAGCTCGCTCGCGCCCCGCAGCTTCGTGGGCAGCAGCGCCAGGTGATCCGGATCAGACGTCTGAAAGTACATCGCGGCCATATAAGCTCACGGGGTCGACGAGGATCTGACTCCCCGTCGACCCCGTCGCCGGCCGTTGGGGCGGTACGGCTTACTCCGCTTCGACGATCTCTTCGTGGATCTCCGGATCGAACTGCCGATCATCGACCGTGATGATCGCGCCGTCGGACTTGCTCTTGACCTTCCGCGTCGGAACGGGGTGGTCGAGCTTCACCTTGTTGTTCGTCTGGGCCACGTCTTCAGAAGCGTACATCGGGTCTCCGTCGTTACGGGGGTCAGGGACCCCCGACCGATCGGTCGAGGGTCCCGTTGTGTGATCAGGCTTAGATGCGGAGCCGGACCCCGAGGTTGGGGTTAAGGGTCTTGAAGCCCCAGAGCGCGTCGAGCGCCCAGAACGTCGCGCCCAACCCGCCCGAGCCCCAGATGCGGGCGCGGAGCGCCAGGCCGGTGATCGGATCGACCACGGTGCCCGACAGGATGCCCGGGCCCGCGTCCTCGATCGGCTGCATCACGAGGGCGAACGCCCGGCGGTGGAACGCGGTGCCGATCGACGTCGACGCCGTCTGGTCGGCCGTCACGGCCTCGCCGCCCGCCGTCGCCTTCGCGAGGGGCGGGGAGATCGACACGGTCGTCGACGCCGCGGCCGCGATGTCGGCCTTGATCGCGTAGAGCTGCGCGTCGCCGGCGATCGTCAGCACGTTACCCCGACGGAACGAACCCGACGGCGTACCGACGGTCAGCACCAGCGTCTCGTTGCCCTTCGCCTGGACGCCGTTGACCGTGAAGGTCGTCGCAGCGGTTCCCGCGACGGCGGTCGGGGCGTTCTGGTTCGCGAAGATCGTGAACCCATACTTCTGGCCGAGCACGCCGTCGCGCTGCAGGGCCGCGTTGTCGCCGGCCGTGTTCGCCTGCAGGAACGTGAGCGACTTCTCGTACCGGTTCTGCAGCACGCCGTCGATCATGTACGCGTAGTCGCGCGGGTTCACCGACGGGGCGAGCGAGTTGAACAGCGTCTGCCGGATGTTCGGGAAGTCCTCGTGCTGGGACGTCGGCGCGACGTCCTCGACGATCCAGGGAACCTCGAGCGCCATCGACGCCAGGTCCTGGTCGATCGCGTCGGCGATCGATGCGGCCACCGGCTCGAGGTGTTCGCTAACGAACCGCTCGACCGTGAGGGACCGTTCCTTGTCGGTCAGCTTGAAGCCCTGACCCTTCCACTGCCCGATCTGGAGGTTGGAGTAGTCCGGCGCGACGTCCGCGAACGAACCCTCGGCGATCGGCATGTTGACCGCCGTGAACTTCTGGGCCCGGCGGAGCTGGATGGTCGACCCCTTCTCGGCGGCCTTCTCGGCCTCGAGCGACCGGTCGACGAAGAACGCCATGCCCAGGCGCTTGTACAGCACCTCGAGGCCGGCGCCCGCGTAGAAGTACGGGTCGTAGGCGAGTCCTGCGGTAAGGAGGTTAGGCATGGTTCGTCGGCTCCCCTGTGTGGTACCGGACGGGACGATGTGAGTGCGCGGACCGCCCCGTCCGGGGCGCGATCGCGCTGCTTATTACGCTGAACCCATTCCCATCCCGGCGGGCATCTTCGTCCGAACGACGGCGCCGGTCTTTTCCGCTCGCTTCTGAGCCTCACGCCGCGTGGGCGCGTCGGCCGCCTGCTCGGGCGTCAACCAGATGACGCCGCCCTGCTGTTCGGCGCCGGACCCGCCCCCGCCACCCGCGCCGCCCAATCCAGGGCCATCCTGCTGTTGGCGCTCGATGTAGTCGGCGTTGTCCTTTTCCGCGGCCCACGAGTCGAAGAACTCCGCGACCGTCATGAACGGGCGACCGTACTTCTTCTGGTCGGACGAGAAGACGAACCCGTCGCCCTGCGCGGCGCGGACGTAGTAGTCATCGGTCTTCGTGTCGTACGCGAACACCGGCTCCAGGGCGGCGACGATGTAAGGCAGCTTCGCGGGTCCGACCGGTCGGAGGTATTGCTTCTTCACGACCGGGCCGGCGACGCTGAGGATCTCCTTGTGGAGGCCCCGCGTGACCAGGCGCGCGTTGTGCTGCTTCAGCTCGTCGCGTTCCGTGACGACCGGTTCGAGCTCCTTCTTTCGCCAGCCGAGCTTCTCGTTGTCGAGCCGCGCGGCGAGGTCCGCGGCCGCCTTCGCGGCGTCGGGGACGCTGCCGTGCTTCTTCAGAACGGCGGCGATGTGATCCTGATCGTCGATGAGCGTCGCGGGATCGCGGAGGCCCTTATTCTTGATCACGCCGTCGACCCGGCGGTCCAGCTCGGTGTTGAACGTTTCGGACGACGTCAGCTTATGAACCTTGGCGATCGCGGAGACTGCGCTCTCCGGCAGCTTGGCCTCGTCGAGCTCGACATCCGTCTCGACGCCGGCCACCAGCGCCTTCGTCTTGAAGGTCATGGCAGCGGCACATCCTTTCGGTACTTCGGTCTCGCGCTTGGCCCAACGCGGTGGGTGCACGTCCTGGGAACCCGGACGGAGGGTCGGCACGTGGTGCTCGCTTCGTGCCTGGGCGGCGAATATAACGGCCCGTGCTTCCGGCGGGCCACCTTTTTGTGATTAAGTCGTACTTTTATTCCGTTACCTGTCCCACGCTCGTGGACGCGAGCGATGCCATCCCGGCGCTGTTCGCCGTCGCCGCGCGCAGGTGTTGCTCGGCGCGAGCGAGGATCCGATCGCGCTCCGTGATCGTGAGCCCGCGCCCGTTCGGTATCGTCGCGTCACGCGCGGCGAGCTGCCGCGGCGGCATCGGCTTCGGCTCGCCGGCGGCGGCCGTTCCCCGGACGACCGGGACGTTCTCGCAGCGGTCCCACGGGTGCGACAGCGGCGGGACCTCGTCGACCGGGTACACGCCCTCGCCGAGCCCGTAGAAGTCGACCCCCGCGAGGACGTCGCACTCGTCGGGTTCGACCTGGCTGCCCCGGTCCGGCGCGAGCCGTCGCGCGACCGCCTGCACGAACGGGTCGGCGGCGAACGCCGTCACCTCGGCCTCGGCCCGGGCGTTGTGGATCTCCGTGAAAGCGATCCGGTTCGCGTTGTGCAGCAGGTTTCCGGCCGCGTGCCGGAGCGTCGCGTCCTCGAGGCGGGCGAGGTTCACCTCGTCGAGCCCGCCGAACGCCCGGTGGAACGGTTCCGCCCCGCGCACATACGGGCGGAGCCGGCGGGCCAGCTCGACGGGCGACACGCCCTCGGTCAGGGCGGCCCGGATGATCGCGTCGGCCTCGGCCGCCGCGTTCCGAACCAGCGGCCCGACGAGCGTCTTCCACGTCCCGGCCGCCCCGCCGAGCCCTTCGTAGGCGCCGAGCAGTGTCACGGGCGGGTCCCGCACGAGGCTGATGAGCGCCTGGTCGGTCAGGCCCGCCTGCCTCAATCGGGCGAGCGTCGCGTCCTGCCACGCGGCCGTCACCTCCCCGAACGACGTGAGCCGGCCGTCGGCGATCGCCTTCACCAGCTCACGCTCGAGGTTCACCGCCGCGCGGGCCAGGAGGTGCTCGGTCGTCCGCAGCGCCGCCCGGGCCGCCGCCGCGTCGGCCGGCAGGCCCGCCACGATCGACGCCACGCGGTCCGAGAACTTGATGAGCGCGCGCTGAACGTTCTGGATCGCCTCCCGCGAGAGCGACCCCGCGAGGCGCCGGGCCTGCGCCTGGGCGGCCCGATACATCCCGCGCCGGGGTGACCGCGCCATCTTAACCGAGGTCTTCGACGACGAGGACGGCGATGAAGTCCTTGTTCGGGAACGTCTGCTTGGTGCCGTCGCCGAACGTGACCTCGAACTCGGCGCGGAACGGGCCGGCCGTGTCGGTATCGGTCGCGCCCCACGAGTATCGAACGCGGCCGGCGGACGGGGTCCCGACGATCGTCGCGCCCGCGTCCACCTTCACGACGCCCTCGAGCGTCTTCATGATGAACCGGACGGACGCCCCGGTCAGGTCCACCGGGTTTCCGTCCGATCCGCGCAGCACCCGCTCGATCGGTTCGCGGCGGTCCCCTCGCTTGATCAGAAAGTCCACGTTTTAGTCCTCGCTTACGGTGGTGATACCCCGGGAACCCTCGACGCTTGTGCGACCCGCATCGCGCGGGCCGGTCGTCGACGTCCGTCCGCTGCTTCCCAGGACGCTCGTGGCCCCCGGGTTGTTCGACATCGGCGCCGGTGGGGCGGGCACCAGCTCGAGCGCGCCGGCCGCGAACGCCGACGGGACGCCGCTCGGATCGACGGTCAGAACGATCGTCAGGGTCCCGAGGAGCTCACCCGTCGCGATGCTGAGCACGTCGACGAACTGCGACGTCACCTGCTCGATGATCGCCGCCCCGAACTCCTGGGCCGACGCGATCCCGGCCGGGTCGACGCGGATCGGCAGCTCCACGAACGCGATCCCGAACGTCTCCGCCGACGCGATCCCGGCCGCGTTCACATGCAGGATGATCGTGAGCGTCCCGAACGCCTGAGCCGACGCGATCCCCACGGGGCTGACGTTGATCGCCAACTCGATGAACGCCGTTCCGTGCACCTCGGCTGATGCGATCGCGCCAGCGTTCGACAGCTCAACGACGCCCACAACTTCGGTCGTCCCGAATGCCTGGGCCGACGCGATCCCGGCCGGGTTCAGTGTCAGGTCGAGCGCCAACGTCCCGAACGCCTCGGCCGGCGCGATCCCGGTCGGGTTCAACGTCAGGTCGAGCGCCAACGTCCCGAACGCCTGAGCCGACGCGATCCCGGTCGGATCGACGTGGGGTCGATCGACGACCAGGACGCCGAATGCCTGGGCCGACGCGATCCCGGCCGGGTTCAGTGTCAGGTCGAGCGCCAACGTCCCGAACGTCTCGGCCGGCGCGATCCCGGTCGGGTTGATCTGAGGCTGATCGATGAGGGCGGTGCCGAACGCCTCGGCCGTCGCGATCGCCGACGGAAGCACCTCGATCGCCAAGACGTCGAAGCTGTTGCTGTCGCCCTCGGCGATGAGGAGGACCCACTCGCCCACGTGGACGAAGTAGTTACCGAGGGACGTGATCGTGAGCGCGTGCACGAGGACGCCGGCCGTGAACGCCGCCGATTGGCCCGCGCCCTGGGTCACCGTGGCGCCGGGTACCTGAACGTCCACCGTGCCGGTGAAACCAACGTGCGTCGCGCCCGTGTGATCGCGCGCCGTTATCTCGACGTTAAACGACACACCCTGCTGCTGCGCCGGGATCGCGCCGCCGCCGACCGCGGTTATGGTAAAGTCGGCTAGACGAAGCACACGCGACGACCCGAACGTCTCGGCCGTCGCGATCGCGCCCGCGCCCGTAATCTCCTGCGGGCCCGTCGCCGGGGGCGCAGCCGCCCAGGGCGCGGACGCCCACGGCTGGCCGCCCCACGTCATCTTACACCGCCTTTAGGCCGAGGACCTGTTCGATCCGCGCGACACGCGCCTCGAGCGCCTTGTGTGGTGATGTCTGCAGACGCGAGGTACGCCGCCTTTCCCGCAACGCCTCCAACTCGGGGTGATCGTCCGGAACCTCTTCCTCTGCGTATCCCGGCTGCGGGTTCGCGAAGTGACCGGTGATCTCCCGCGTCACAGGGTCGCGCTGCACATAACGCGGTTCCTTAGATTGGCTCATGCCGTCTCCGTCCGTCGTACCAACCAAACGTTGAGATATCGAGGTTACCGACCGCGACCTCCGAGTCGTGCGTGATCTGCGAGGAGCTGTTGGTCCGCACCTCGAACCACCCGGCGTCGTACCACGTCGCGAGGTCCGCGTAGCCGAGCGATGCGACGCCTGTCACATCGTCCGGGTTCGCACCGGTCTCGACGTTTTCCCTGAAGAGGACCGCCGCGTTCGCGTTGGCGCTAGCGGTGGAGTCGATGCCCGCCCGGAACCGCGCGATGCTGTTCGGCGGGACGGTCAACGTCACGGCGGTCGCTGTCACGGTCTTGGAGACCGCGACGTCGTTAATCGGCGTCGTCAACGTGAACCAGTCGCCGACCTGCGTGTAAGCGAGATTGGTCGCCGTCCCGCGCCGAACCCAGCCGATCCGACGTTGGTGCGTGTAGTTGGTCGGGAGCGTGGCACGGTTCGCGGTCGTGGTGAACATCACGTCCACGACGCCGGTGTCCGCCCGATAGATGAGGTGGACTTCGTACCACGTCGCGTTTGCGACGGAGCCCGTGTTCATCCCGCCCGCGTTAGTCCCGACCGCCCAGGCCGCGTCGATCTGCTTGGTGATGGACGCCGCGAGCACGATCACGACCTCGCCTGTCTCATCCGCCGCCTCGCCCGCCTGAACCGTGATATCGTTCGTTGCGTCGGCGGCGTTCGACGTGGTGAGGTCCCAGATGTATCCCTTCTTCGGGTAGATGTCCATCGCGCGGGCGGCGAGCGGCGCGCAATACACGGTCGGGGCGGTGCCGAAGTTAACGGCCGATCCGCCGTTGGACGATGCGATGATCCGCGTCCGCGCGAGCGTGTCGGGCGTCGCGTCCGTCACGGTGCCGAGGCCGATCTCCCAATCTGATCCCTGCTCCGCCACGTAGTAGCAGGTGTTTCCTGTCCCGATCCCGGCGACGAACGTGCGAAAGCCCGCCACGGCGCCGGCGAGATTCCAGGTGCCGGTGCCGGTGGTGGACGTCGTTTCCTTGACCCGATCCGCCGCGACGAGAGCCACTGCTTATTCCTTCGCCGGTCCGACCTGCTCCTGCGACGGGATGCCGATGGCGGCGATCTCGTGGGCGACGGCCGCGCGCTGTTCCGGCGACAACCGCTCGACCGCGCGCCGCGCGACCGCGTTTGCCAGGGAGGCCTCGCGCTCGCGCACGAGGGTCCGGCACCGCTCGACCGCCTCATCCTTCGCGGCGCGGGCGACCGCCAGCTCGGCGTCGATCTGCTCGATGGTTCGCATCTCGTTCCCCCTTACAGCTTGAAGATCTTGTTGGCGCCGTTGTCCCAGCGCACGATGACGTCGTTCCCGTTCAACGTGACCGGGAGCCCCGTCGCGGTGTCGATGTACGCGATCAACCGCGACGTCGACTCGGTGCCGGTGTGCTTATACAAGATGAGCGCCTCGCACGGGTCGCCGGCGGCGGCCGTGAAGGTGACGTCGTTCGCGTCCGCGACGCCGTCCGTGACCGTCTTGCCCGCGAGCGACCCGGACACCTCCTCACGCGCCGCGGCCGCCACGTCGTCGAGGTTGTCGTGCGTCGCGAGGTTCACCGTGTAGTCGGCGACGTCGATCAGGATCAGGCGGATGTCGTCCGTGTCCCAGTCGATAGCCCCCTCGAGAAACCCCTGCCGACCCTTGTCATAAAGCGCGTTCGCCATGGTGCTGCTCCTTTGTTGTTAGCCGCCGAACGGGAGGCCGCCCCCGGCGGCGTCGCGCAGCGTGTTGTCCTCGGTCGCCTTGGCGAGCGCCTCGGCCCGGACCTTCAGCACGTCGATCGTCTTCTGCTTCTGCCCGTCGGCCATCAGCGTCTCGTCGTCCGGCGACACGTAGCCGGTCACGACGAGGAACCGGACCGTCATCTCGGCCTTCGCGACCGCCGGGATCGCCAGCTCCTTCATCACGCTCTGCGCGTCCTGCAGCGCCGCCAGGTCGACGGCCGCCGCGACCTCCTTCTCGTTGACCTCGATCCCGTCCCACTGCGCGATCGTCAGGGCCGCCGCGATCCGCGCCGTCCGGCCGACCGGGACGATCCCCTGATCACCGAAGTATCGCTTGCGGAGACGCTCGACGACCTCGTTCACGTCCACGGGGATGAAGTCGTCAGACCGCGCGACCTCGGCGGTCCCCCACTTCGCGGAGTCGCGCGGGAAGAACGTCTGCTCCAGCAGATACAGCGTGGCGTTCTCCGCGTCCTCGAGCGCCGACTTCATCAGGGTGAGGAACGCGAACACGCCGCCGGCGAGGCGGGCCTTCACCTCGGTCGCGGTCACGCGCTCGCGGGCGACGTCCTCGAAGTTCTTGAACCCGGTCCGATAGAACTCCAGGACCTTCCGCTCGAGGATCGCGTTCGCCGTCGCCGCCGGTCCGCCGTCGGGCGCGATGAACGCGTGCGCGTTCGTCCCGGGGAGGTTCTGCAGCGCGCGGGCGCCCTTCTTCAGCGCCTCGACGACCGCCTTATAGGTCTTGTCGTTCCCGATGATGTTCAGGATCGGGAAGTTGCAAAAGCGCACGAGGTTATCGCGCGCCGACTCCTGGTTAAAGATCGCGCACGCCTTCCGCGCGAGCAGATACCCGACGTGCCGGCGGAGCGGGAGCGAGACCGGGACGAGCGGGATCGTCGGGACCCCCGACCGCGTCTGGTACTTCCACGTTCCCTTATCGCCGGGCCGCGCGAGCGCGACCGCGTTGCCCTTCTTATCCTTCGTGTAACGCTGCCAGCCGGCGACGGTCAGGTGGAGCCAGACGCACTGGGCGTTCGACGCGTCCTGCAGCGAGCCGCGCGGATCGTCGACCTCCTCGATCAGCGCCTCCTTCAGGACCCCGCCGACGTGCAACCAGTCCTTCACGGTCTCGGCCGGGAGGATCCGGACGCGCGGGTGGTCGGGCTTCGTGCCGCCGTCGACGAAGAGCCACGCCGCGTGGATCGCCGTGAGCTCGATCGCCAGGAGCTTCCACAGCGTCTTCCACGCGTCGCCGGCCTCGTTCGCGTCGCGCCAGAGGACGCCGGCCGGGGACGTCGGCTTCTTGACCGGGTCGCCGAGCGAGCCCCACGTCCGGTTCGCGTCCTCCTCGGACCCGAAGATCATCCCGGCGAGCTCGTCGACCAGCGTGCCGAAGTGGGGCGTGTAGTCCGCGAGCGCGAGCCGCTCGTCGAAGTTTTCGATCGTCTCGCCGAGCGCCTTCCGCACCAGGTAGTATTGGATCTTCTCGGGATCGACCGCCTCGCCCGTGTAGTGGTCGCGGGCGTACACCCACTTACGGGCGTTCTTTCGGTAGTCACGGTGCTGGTAGTCGAGCCACGACTTCGACGCGTCGGCGCGACCGATCCCGGTCACGCGGTCGAGGTATGACTCCATGGCGGTGTAGCCGGAGAGCAGGGGCATCGCGTTCCTTCGATGTTCACGGGATAACGCCGATGAGCCACAGGGTCGCGAGCGTCACCGCCGCGGCACAGAGGGCCAATTTGAGAGGGGGGACGCGGTCGCCGGACCCGGGTGGCATCACAGACGCTCTTCATATTTGCAGCGGGGGCAGACCCCGACGACGTACCACCCGCCGGTCGCGGCGCTGTAGCGGAGCGCCAGCTCCTGCAGGGCCACGATCCAGGCGACGCAGCAGCGTGGACAGCGCGATGGGACGCGGACCCGATCGGTCACAGCGCCCTCGCATGTTGGGGGGATCGCCTACGAGGAGTCTAACCTAACGACGGGGCGGCCGGACGGGCCAGTGCGTAGCCCCGTGATCGAGCGGATTAATCCGTTTGGCGTACGCCGCGCGCCACTGGACGTACGTCGATCAGTCGATGGTTTCGGGCCGGCGCGCCGGCGATCGTTTTGCTCAGCGGTCGATCGCGGCCGCCAACTTTAGAAAGGAGAAAGATCTATGCCGCTATCCCAGAAGCTGCAGCCCCTTCGCGGGGCCCGCATGAACCTGTGGCGGGTATCACAGCTCGCGCGCCGGCGCGGCGGGAAGAACGCCCGATCGACGGTGAAGACGCTCCTGCTGGACGTCGACCGGAAGGTCCGCGCGACGCTGAAGAACCTGTAAGGTTCCTTCTCAAGGAATGGCGGCGGGGTCGATCCGATCCCGCCGCTTCTTCGTGCCCTATCCCTTGTGGACGATCACGTGGGCCCGCTCGCACGCGACGCCGGCGCCGCAGTCGTCGCACGGGACGAGCCCGCGCCCGCCGCACTTCCAGCAGTCGGGATCGCAGGGCGCGACCTCGTCGATCCGACCGAAGTGCTGCGTGGCCAGCGGGTCATCGCCCGCGCAGACGGGGCAGACAACGAGGTTCTCGGGCTCGCACCAGCACGCCGACGGCGCGGCGTCGAGGACGTGCTCGCGCTGCGGGACGATCCGGTGGTGATCGTTCACATCGAGATGACCTGGCCGCCGATCCCGGCGAACCCGTCGCCGGCCGACATCGCCAGGCCCATGGCCACGGCGTCCGCGCGGTCCGGTGACCGCCCGAGGTCGCGCCGCAGCTCGTCCTTCCCGAGGATCTGCGTCTGCCCGCGCAGGTTCACGAACCACGTCGTGGCGAGCAGCTCCTCGCGGAGGAACTCGTCGGGCGGCAGCATCAGCGTTCCGTCGGTCGCGGTCTGCTTCACGATCCAGTAGGCCTTCGCCCGCCGGTTCGCGTATTGCTTGCGCTCCTCGTCGCTGAGAACGTCGCGCTCCTGCGCCAGGAACCGCTCGAGCGGCCAGCCACCGATCGGCAGGCCGTCGTCCTTCAGGTCGACGTCCTCGAGCTCTGACGCGACGCCCCACCCGACGCCGTTGGCGTCCACCACCAAGAGGAGGTCGGACGCCGGCGTGAAGCCCTCGGCCCGCAGCGTCCGGTTCACCTGGCGCGTGTACCCGAGCGACGTGTCGGAGTACTCGAGCAGCGACACGCGCTCCACGACCGAGCCGCGCGTGTCCGCGCGGGCGGCCGAGTCGTCGCCGCCACCGGCCGGGTCGATCGCGACGACGAGCGTGCGCGTGTCCTCGGCGCCGGCCTTCCGCCGGGCCTCCCACCGCGCGACGGCCGCGTCATATTGCTCGGGCGTCACGACCGCGTTCGCCCCGACGGCCGGGAACTCCCCGTTCACGCGCGCGACGTATTGCGGCGACGACTCCCCGTACTCGCGCTTGATTCGCTCCACGTCGGTCCGCGTGACGCCGCCCTTGATGACCACGGTGCCGGTCGCGACGTTCGGGTGGTCGAACGCGGAGATGCGGAGCCACTTCCACTGCGACCCCGCGCGGTGCTGCGCGTAGAACCGCCCGGTCGGGGCGAGCGGGTTCCCGACCACGAGCACCTTCTGCGGCGCCCACGACATCACGGCCTCATACGCGAAGTCCTCGACACCCTGGCCCTCGGTCACGATCGCCAGGACGTCGCCGTGGAACCCCGACATCTGCGAGGCGCCGGACGACACGAACCCGAGGATGCGCCGGCCGTCGAGGCCGCGCAGCGTCGTCGAGAACAGCTTCCCGGGGAGGTCCGACTGCATGAAGGCCCGCCGGATCTCGCGGCCGAACACGATCTCGCGGACCTGCCGGTCGGTCGGTCCCGTGATCAGGACATCGGACCCGGGCCGCGTCGCGTACCACCACAGGGCGAGGCACGCGGCGGCCGTGTCCTTCCCGAGCGCGTTGGCCCCGCGGACCGAGACGAGGTCGTGGTCGCGGACCGCGTGCACGATGTCGATCTGGCCCGTCCCGTCGGTGCGGGCGGACGCCCAGAGGTTCACATGCAGGACGTCGCGCGTGAACCCGATCGGGTCGTCGCGATACTCGGCGTAGTCCCGGCCCTGCTTCCCCTTCGGCGCGTCGCGCTGCTCGAGCAGCGGCCCGAGGTCCTCGTCGGCCCGCGCCAGGCGCTCCATGTAGGTCATAGGTCGACGATCGCCTCGAGGACGGCCGTGAGCCACGAGCCGCCGGCCGCGCGGCGGAACAGACGGGCGGTCGGGTACCACGGGGTCGTGGCGGCCGTCCCCCACCGCCAATCGGCCCGGTCGTTGAGGACGACCCGCAGGTCGGCGCCGAGCGCGCCGGCGAGGTGCGCGACCCCGGTGTCGACCGACACGACCGCCTCGCACGACCGGATCAGGCGGGCCGTCACCGACCACGCGGTCCCGGCGGGCAGGTCGAGGTCGACGACGTTGTAGCCCCGGGCCAGGAGGCCGGCGGTGAGCCGCTCGCGGAACGCCGGCGGGAGGTCCCGGTCGACGCCGCCGGGCGTCAGTTGGCCCGACGTCGCGCGCACGCCGATCCGGGGCCGCTCGCGGACCCAGGGGCGCCACGCCGGTCGCGGAGCGCGCACATACGGGACACCGGCGCAGCCGGGCACGCCATACCGGGCGGGGAGCGAGAGGGCGCGGACCCAGGCCACCGTGGCGTCGATCGGGACCGGCCGGTCATAGACGCGCCACATCCCGGGGACGGTCCGCAGCAGCGAGGCCAGCGCCGGCGGCGCCTGCCACAGGACGCGCGCCCCCTCGGCCGCGAGGTCGGCGGCGTATCGGGCGGCCATGAACGTGTCGCCGGCGCCGCCCTCCTGCAGCACGAGGACGTAGCCCGGCGCCGGGAACCCGCGCTTCAGCTCGGGGATCGTCGGGAAGCCCCGGGGGATCGCGTGCGGCACGTAGCGGGAGAGGTTCGCCCGCGCGGCCTCCCAGGCCGGCCAGCCCCGGTCGTAGGCGCCGGCGCGGAGGAGGTCCTCGGCGAACGTGAGGGCCTCGAGCTGTTGGTTGCCGCTCACCGGTCGCGCTCCGAGTTCTGCATCTCCTTCAGCAGCTTCTTCTTGAGCTGCTCGACCTTCCACGCCGTCAGGTCCTTCGCGGCCAGGACGCCCTTCAGGACGTTGAGCGCGGCTGCCGCCTCCCGGCCGACCCGGGGGTCGATCCGCCCGGACACGATGGCGCCGACGAGCCAGGCGGCGTACTCCGTCGCCTGCTCGAGGTCCTGCGGCTTCCCGGCGAACGGCTGCTCGGCGTCCGGCACGAGCGCGACCTTCGGTCGGTTCCGGACGCCCTTCGGCCGGCCGCGACCGCGCGGCGGATCGGCGGCAGGTGCTGCGATCGGTTGGGTCATAGGTCGCGAATATAACCTCGTGCGCGGCGGACCGCGGTTCACATTCTTCGGGGCGAAATATTCTTGGTGTAACTCATGACAATGAAACCGGCCGGCGGCCCTGGCTTTACCCCCTCCTGGGGGTGGGCCACGCCCCGATCGTCGTCGACGTCAATGCCCGTGCACACGCACATCACTCACACGTGCGTATCCCCAACGCGTACTTAACATAACGTGTATTATCGGAACGTGGTCGGCGGATCGTCGTCAGCGTGTGCACCTACGCGCGACGCGGTCCACGGCTACCTCGCGCACGGGACCGAGAGCACGTCCAGCGGGCCGGTCCTTCAGGGTGGTCCGCTTTCTTCGCGGGATCGACGTAGTCAGGTGCACGGGGCAGCGTCACCGGTCCGGTCGGGAGTACTACGTACTCCCAGACCACCGGACCAGGTAGGCGGACGACTGCCGGACTGCTGGACTGGACCCGGTCTGGACCACCAGTCCAGCTATGCGTTACCCAGGGGACGTCGGATCGGGTAGCTGGACTGGTCGCACCGGACCACCACGTGGCTAAAACGCGTCGGCGGAACCGGCCGGAGGAGCGCTCGCCGACGCCAACCGGGACCGGCCGAGGTCCGTGATCCGAAAGGCGTGCGTCTTCCACGTGCCGTCGTCGTTCCGCTCGCCGACGTCGACGGCGGCCCCTTCGCGGACCAGGTCCTCGAGGACGGGCTTCACGTGCGTCGCGCCGATCCCGGCGTTCTTCTTTACCGTGTCCTGCGCGACCGGTCCCGCCTGCGCGGCGAGGTACCGGAGGATCTTCGTGCGGCGGTCCTCGGTCTTCGCGACGGCCTTCTCCTTCTTCAGGTCGCGGTTCCCGATCTTCACCAGCTCGCCGCCGACGAGCGCGCCGTCCGCGTCCGGGGTCGCCCCGACGAGCTGGTAGGTCGTCTTCCCGACGGGCCAACGGGCCTTCATCACCCGCAGCTCGCGCGTGACGTCGTCGCCCTCGAACGTGGCGAGCGTCAGGACGACGTCGACGCCGTGCCCGATCGCCGTCGAGTCGCGGTAGTCGCCCGTGCCCTTACTGGCCTGGGCCGCGAGGAGGATCCCGGGCTGCGCGGGGCTACGCGCGATCGCGTCGAGGGTCGTCATCACGGTCTGCCAGTCGTCCGCCTGCGACGCGTGCTCGACGAGCGGGCCGGCGAACGCGTGCAGGGTGTCGATGATCACGAGCCGCGGGCGGAGTCGCGCGACCTCCGCCGTCAGGACGGCGAGCGCCTCGGACGGGCGGTTCAGGACGTGGAGGCGCCCGAGCCCGGCCTTCGCGGCGTCGAACCGGATCGCGCGGAGGATCAGGTCCGTCTCGTGCTCCTCGACGAGGACCCACAGGACGCCGCCGGCCGGGGTCGCGCCCTGGCCGAGGAACGGGCGGCCCTGGGTCACGGCGGCGGCAGCCTCGGCGAATAGCGTCGACTTTCCGATGCCCTCGCGTGCCGCGACGAGCGTCACGCGGCCGGCCCACGCGAGCCCGGGGACGACGACCGGCGGGGGCGCGGGCAGGCCGTCCCTGATCCGGTCCGCGATGCTGATGGCCTGCAGGTCGCCCTGCGCGGCGCCGCCGACCGGTCCCGCGCGCTGCGAGGCCCGCGCGTTCGCGATCGAGTAAGTCAACCATGACCCACCGGGCCGGCGCTCGTTCCACTTCTTCCGCTTCAGGGCCGACGCCAGCATCAACCGCTCGACCTGGGCGTCGTCCGGCGTCAGCTCGCAGAGGGCCGCGATGAGCGCGTGATCGTCCTCGGAGTCCTGGCCGCGTCCGCGCCGCTCGTCGCCGTCGTAGTAGAGCGCCGCGAGCCGCGGGCCGTGCCGCCCGCGCCCGAGCGCCGCGAGGATCGCCTTATCGTCCGCGCCGGCGGGGGCCGAAGATATATGGGCACCAGGCGTTTCGACCGTAGCCGGCGCTGCGGGTGAAGGTATATCGGCTTTCTGCGGGGCGGGATCGGGCGCCGGCGCGGCGAGCGTGATGCCGACGTCCTGGCAGAGCGCCTCGACCTCGGCGGTGCGGTCGACGTTCGACACGTCGCTCAACGATCCGTCGCCGTACAGCGAGCCGGTGAGCGCGAGGTAGTGGCGGCCGGCGTAGACCTCGACGTCGCCCCTCTTCCCGCCGTCGCGATCGGTCCCGAAGGACGGGCGCGCCCGCACGATGATGTGGAGCCCGGTCCCCGACTGCGAGAGCTCCACGTAGGCGCCGGGGAACTTCTCCAGGATCGCCGCCGCCCAATCGAGCGCGGCCCCCGAGTCGTCGACCGCGTGGTCGAGGTCGATCAGCACGTAGGGGACGGACCGCCACGCGTACCAGCCGAGGCCGTCGAACCCGCCCGCCTCATACTTCTTTCGCGCGTCGTCGAACGTCAGGAACGACGCCAGGTCGTTGGCGCGGGCCGGCGATCCGTCGCGGCCGTAGGGCATCTTTCGGGGCTTCGGGCGTTCCGCGTCGGGCTCGTTGCGCCAGACGA
>Ga0137313_1000133_pt1 | contig 25491 bp, 19 predicted proteins | sample EasRivERMZT166_2_FD_102287 | JGI IMG/M metagenome (GOLD analysis project Ga0137313, IMG submission 102287) | Soil microbial communities from meander-bound floodplain in the East River, Colorado, USA - East River MetaG ERMZT166_2 | ecosystem: Environmental > Terrestrial > Soil > Floodplain ...
CTTCTCGTTGGGGTACGTGACGAAGTTCTGCAGGCTGCAGCGCCCGTAGCGCGGAGGAATCCGCGCCGCTTCGACGAGATGCGCCGTCGCCGCGTCACGCCAGCACTCGCATCGCTCGACGGACCGGACGCCGTCACGAACAACGGGACGCCATCCGGTATCGTCGCAGCGGGCGCAGGCCATGCGCGAAGAAGAATAGCAGACTGCGAAACTACATCAACTCCGCGCGTCGGGCGCCTGATCGATGACACCCGGCTGGGCCGGAATCAGCGCGGTGTTCAGGCGCTGCTCCCAGTCGCCGAGCCCGCGCTGCAGCTCGCGCTTGACGTACTGCATGAACTCATTCACTTCATGCTGCATGGTCTCCATCTTGCGGCGCATGTTGAGGATGATCTCGACGCCGGCGAGATTCACGCCCAGATCGCGCGTGAGCGCCAGGATCGTCTCCAGATCCTTGAGGTCCTCGTCGGAATAGAGCCGTGTGTTGCCCTCGGTGCGGGAGGGCTTGATGAGCCCTTCACGCTCGTAGAGGCGCAACGTCTGCGGGTGGATGTTGTACTTCGACGCCACGGCGCTGATCATGTAGTGGCCTCGGGATGTTGCTGTTTTCTTCATTGGTTTTGTTCCTTCAAAACGTGCGGTTACTCCCTGAACAGATGGGCCCGCACGTCCTCCTGATTCAGCTCTCCAAACTCGCGTAACAGCGCCTTGGACCGCTCGTCCTTGACCGCCGGGAGCACCAGGCTGACCTCCGCGATGAGGTCGCCGGCCCCGTCGTTGTTCACTCCGGGGTTCAACCCGGGGTTGGCCGCGGGCACCCCGCCGCCGCGGATCCGCAGGCGCTGGCCGGCACGGGTGCCGGGGGGAACGCGGAGCGGCACCGGACCATCCAGCGTCGGCACCGTCACTTTGGCGCCGAGCGCCGCTTCGTGCACCGCCAGCGGCAGCGTCAGATGAAGGTCACGCCCGTCACGCCGCAGGAACGCGTGCGGCGCGACTTCGACCGTGACGTACAGGTCGCCCGCCGGCCCGCCCCGCGCGCCGGAGTGACCTCGTCCCGGCACCGCAAGCCGCGCGCCCTGCTCTATGCCCGGCGGGACGACGAGCGTGATGACGCCGGCCCTGGCCTGCGTGCCGGCGCCCGCGCAGGTCCGGCATGCCTGCACGGCCGATCGACCCGATCCTTCGCAGATCTCACACGTCTTCTGAAAGACCATGTGACCGCGCGCCCAGCGCATCACGCCCTGGCCGCCGCACGACGGACATTCGACCGGCGCCCCCACCAACCGTCCGTCGCCGCCGCACGCCGGACACCGGTCGTGCCGCACGACGGATAGCGGAAACGCGCCGCCTTTCACCGCATCCCTGAACGACAGTTGCAGCGGCACCTCGATGCTCGCGCCCTGCGTCGGCGTGGACCGCTCGCGCGCCGCCTCCTGGAAGACGTCCGCGAACAACTCCGAGAACGTCGCCGCGAGCGCGCCCTCGGCCGGCGCCGAGAAGTCGAAGCCTTCGAACGACACCGGCGCCTCGACCTGGGCGGTCGGCCCGCGTCCGAGGCCGCCGTCGTAGGCCTGCCGCTGCTCGAGGTCGCTCAGGATCGCGTAAGCCTGCTGGATCTGACGGTAGATCTCCGCCGCGAGCCGATCCCCGGGGTTGATGCCGGGATGATGACGCCGAGCCAGGCGCCGATACGCCCGCTCGACGTCGTCAGTCGACGCGCTCCGGTCCAGTCCGAGCAGTCGATACAGATCCATGGCCTCACCTGGCCCCTGGCCTACTTCTTCTCTTCGACGACTTCGGCGTCGATGACGTCCTCGGCCTTGCCGTTGGCGCCCGAGGCGCCAGCGCCAGGCTCGGACGGACCCTGGCCCGCGTCGCCGCTCTTGCTGTACAGGTTCTCCGCGGCTTTCTGCTGCGCCTGCATCAACGCGTCCAGCGTGCGGTTGATTGCCTTCGGGTCGTTGGCCTCGAGCGCCTTCTTCGCGTCGGACACGGCGTTTTCGATCGCCATGCGATCGGCCGCCTCGAGCTTCTCCCCGGACTCGCGCAGGAACTTCTCGGCGACGTGGACGGCCTGATCGCCGCGGTTCCGCGTCTCGACTTCCTCCTTGCGCTGCTTGTCCTCGGCCGAATGCGCCTCGGCGTCCTTCACCATGCGCTCGACCTCGTCCTTGCTCAGGCCGCTCGACGCCGTGATCGTGATCTTCTGTTCCTTGCCCGTGCCCTTGTCCCTGGCCTGCACGTTCACGATGCCGTTGGCGTCGATGTCGAACGACACTTCGATCTGCGGCACGCCGCGGGGCGCCGGCGGAATGCCGTCCAGGTGGAACTTGCCGAGGGTGCGGTTGTCGCGCGCCATCGGCCGCTCGCCCTGCATCACGTGCACCTCGACGCTCGTCTGGCCGTCGGCCGCCGTCGAGAACACCTCGCTCTTGCGCGTCGGAATCGTCGTGTTGCGCCCGATCAGCGTGGTCATCACGCCGCCGAGCGTCTCGATGCCGAGCGAGAGCGGCGTCACGTCGAGCAACAGCAGGTCCTTGACCTCGCCCGACAGCACGCCCGCCTGAATCGCCGCGCCGACCGCGACGACCTCGTCAGGATTGACGCCCTTGTGCGGGTCCTTCGCGAACAGATCCTTGACGATCTGCTGCACGCGCGGGATGCGCGTCGAGCCGCCGACCAGCACGACCTCATCGATCTTGGCCGCCGTGACACCGGCGTCCGCGAGCGCCTGCTTGCACGGCCCCACGGTCTTCTGCAGCAGGTCCTCGACCAGCGACTCGAGCTTCGCGCGCGTCAGCCGCATCGACAGGTGCTTCGGGCCGGTCTGATCGGCCGTGATGAACGGCAGGCTGATGTCGGTCTCCATCACCGTGGAGAGCTCCATCTTGGCCTTCTCCGCCGCTTCCTTGAGCCGCTGGAGCGCCATCCGGTCCTTGCTGAGGTCGATGCCCTCCTGCTTCCTGAACTCGCCGACGATCCAGTCGATGATGCGCTGGTCCAGGTTGTCGCCGCCGAGGTGCGTGTCGCCGTTGGTGGCCTTCACCTCGACGACGCCCTCACCCACTTCCAGGATCGAGATGTCGAACGTGCCGCCGCCGAAGTCATAGACGGCGATGGTCTCGTTCTTCTTCTTGTCGAGCCCGTACGCGAGCGCCGCGGCGGTCGGCTCGTTGACGATGCGCAGCACCTCGAGGCCGGCGATCTTGCCGGCGTCCTTCGTCGCCTGGCGCTGCGAGTCGTTGAAATACGCCGGGACGGTGATGACCGCTTTCGTCACCGGCTGGCCGAGATAGTCCTCCGCGGCCTGCTTCAGCTTCTGCAGGACCATCGCGGAAATCTGCGGAGGCGTGAACGGCGTCGACTGACCGTCCACCTGAATGCCCACCCCGTCGCCCTCCCGGGTGACGCGATAGGGCACCATCTTCATTTCTTCCGACACTTCGTCGATGCGCCGGCCCATGAAGCGCTTGATCGAGAACACGGTGTTCTCGGGATTCGTGACGGCCTGCCGCTTGGCGACCTGGCCCACCAGCCGCTCGCCGGATTTCGTGAACGCGACGACCGACGGCGTCAGCCGCCCGCCCTCGGAATTTGTGATGACGACCGGTTCGCCGCCCTCCATCACTGCCACCACGGAGTTCGTCGTTCCCAGGTCGATTCCAATAATCTTGCTCATAGCTCCTCTGCCTCCAAGCCAAACCTTAGTGTCTCGGATTATAGATAGTTGAGTGTTCATCTGTCAATAGAGACGCTCCAGCTACCCCTCGGGCGCAACGAGGTCGGGGCTAGTTTTCGCGAAAACTAGCCCCGACCTCGTTCTGGCGTGTCCTCCTGTTCGTCCCTGAATCAGGCCGAAATGACTCGGCGCAGGAGGCGCGAATGGGCCTTCCATGCGGACCTGGCACTGGTATGAAGACTGCTATCATGCAGATGCCGCCTGCTGAATCTGTGAGGGTCGTCATGGTCGATCACGTCCTTAGGCGTTACGCCCTCATTGGCGCTGCTGCGGCACTTGCGCTCGTCACTCCCAACCTCAGCGCGAGTACGACTCAGGACGTCCGCGAGACCACGCTCCTGCCGAAGGAGCTGCAGCAGCCGCAAAAGAACTTCAGCGACGATGTGCCCGCGCACATCTCCGTGGTGGACGGCCAGGCCGATCTCGAGCACGACGGCAAGGTCGAGCGCGCCGAAGCCAACATGATTCTCCTCGCCGGCGATCGCCTGCGCACCAGCCGCGGCCGGCTCGAGGTGCTGTTCGACGACGGCTCCGCGCTGCATCTGGACGAGAACTCCACGGTCGATTTGCTCTCGGCGTCGCTGTTCAGGCTGCGCGCGGGACGCCTGCGCCTGCTCGTCGCGCGCACGTCGAATCCTGTCGAGTTCCGGATCGACGCGACCGCCGGCTCCACCCTCATCCGTTCCGCCGGGGAGTACCGCATTGCCGTCGCGGAAGGGCGCTCATCGGACTTCGACCTGCGCGTGATCGTCCTGCGCGGCATGGCTGAAGTGTCGAATGAGAGCGGCCGCACGACCGCGCGGACCGGATCCGAAGTCTTTACGTCGCTCAATCGCATGCCGTCGCCGCCCTACTCCATCAACTCCGCGGTGACGGATTCCTTCGAGCGCTGGGCACAGGAACAGATCGACGCGCGCCTGAGCGTCGAGTCGGCGCGCTATCTGCCGGAGGATGTCCGCTACGACGCCGGTGTCTTCGACAACTACGGCTCGTGGGGCTACGAGTCCAGCTACGGCGGCTACGCGTGGTACCCGAACGTCGCGTATGGCTGGCGTCCGTATCACTACGGCAAGTGGAACTACTACAACCATTACGGCTGGACGTGGCAGGGCTACGACCGCTGGTCCTGGGCGACGCACCACTACGGTCGCTGGGGCTACAACGCCAACCGCTGGTACTGGGTGCCGACTGCCGGATGGGGTCCGGCCTGGGTTGCATGGGGTTACGCACCGGGCTATGTGAGCTGGTGCCCGCTCGGCTGGGGTGGCTACCCCGTCGTCGGATTCACGAGAAGTGTGTACTACGGCAGCATCTACGGGGGTCCGAGATACGGCCCGTGGGAGGCCTGGACTGTGGTGCCTGCGCGCAGCTTCGTGCCCGTGGTCAATCCCCATGTCGTCGTCGCGCAGCACGCGGTGGCGGTGGACGCAATCTCGCCGGCAGTGCGCACGCAGTTCGCGGAAGCCCGCCGGATGCCTGCTGCGCCCAACATGGCAGTCTCGCGAGCCGAACCGTTGCGCGCACCCACGGGGCCGCGCGCGGTGCCGCGGGGTGTGCCTTCGAGCGGCATCGCGGCCGCAGCCGAACGCGGCGGGCTCGCCACCGCGTCGTCGGGTGGCGCAGCCAGCCGCACGGCGCCTTCGCGTGATGCGGCGACGTCGCGCACCAGGGTCGCGCCGTCGATTCCCGCGTCCGACGGTGTCACCGACCCGCGTGCCGGCTCGGGTATTGAGTCCTCTTCGCCGCGCTCGCAGCTGGTCGAGCCCGTTGGCTCGTCGGCACCTCGGTCACGCGTCGGCAGCAGCATGCCTGAGACGAACGCGCCGCGCGCGCGGATCGCCACGGACGATGCGCCGGCACCGTCAGTGGCGCCACGTTCGCGTATTGGAACCGAGCGGCAACCGGCGACCTCGCGCACGGGCATTGGCGATCCGGACCCGGGCCTGCGCAGCGAGCCGACCGAGTCCCGCTCGCGCTCGTACAGCGTGCCGAGCGCCCCGCGCTCGGAGCCGATCATGGTGCCGAGCCGATCGAGTAGCGCGCCTGCGCCAGCTTCCGGCCCGCCGTCGCGTAGCGGCAGCGGCGGCGCGGTGAGCCGGCCGTCGATGCCATCAGGCGGGGGGACCGGTGGTGCGGCTCCGTCCGCCGCGCCGTCGCGCTCGGGCGGCGGCACCAGCACGAGCAGCGGCAGCAGCGGTCCTTCCGCCGCATCCGGTTCTTCCGGCTCATCCAGCTCGTCCAGCTCAGCCGGCGCTGCCGCGCCCCGTCGCGGACGCGGCGGGGTCTAACGCGGCATGCGCCTGCCACGCCTCGCTCGCAGCTTCGGCATCGCCGCGCTGTTTCTGGCGGCGGCGCTGTTCGGCACCGCGAGCGGCGTGCTGTTCGCCTTCGTCGGCGATCTCCCGCAGATCTCGGCGCTCGACGACTACTCCCCCGGCACAATCACGCGCGTCCTTGGGCGCGACGGCTCGGTGGTCGGTGAGTTCGCGAACGAGCGCCGGCAAATCGTGTCGTACGACCAGATCCCCGAGGTCCTGCGCCACGCCATCATCGCCGTCGAGGACGGCGAGTTCGAGAAGCACGGCGGCCTCCGCATCGGCCGCATCCTGATCACGCTCGCGCAGGACATCATCTACCAGCGCAAGTGGGGCGCCAGCACGATCACGCAGCAGCTCGCCAAGAAGCTCTTTTTGACCGACGACAAGACGCCCGAACGGAAGATCAAGGAAGCGCTGCTCACCGTTCAGATCGAAAAGCGGTACACCAAGGCCGAGATCCTGACGATGTACTGCAACCAGATGCCGTTCGGCCACCGCGCCTACGGCGTCGAAGCCGCCGCGCAGCTGTATTTCGCCAAGCCGGCGAAGGAGCTCACACTCGAAGAAGCCGCCCTCATTGCCGGCATCATCCAGAACCCGGCCCGCCAGAACCCCTACGTGAACATGGATCAGGCGCGCTACCGCCGGAACTACACGATCGATCGCATGGCGACGGAAGGGTTCATCACGGCCGCCGACGCGGAGGCCGCCAAGAAGAAGCCGATCGTCGTCCGCGGCGCGCCGCGGCCGGAGCCCTCGATCGCGCCGTACTTCGTCGAGGCGATCCGCATCCACCTCGAAGAGCAATACACCGCGAAGAAGGTCTTCGAAGGCGGCTTGCAGGTGAAGACCGGCCTCGATCCGGGTCTGCAGCGGGCGGCCAACCGCGCGCTCGACTCGCGCCTGCGCGTGCTGGACAAGCTGCGCGGCTATCGCAAGCCCACCGAGAACATCCTGGCCCGCGGCCGGACGATGGCCAACTATCGCGACCCGTCGTGGAGCCGCGTGCCTGCGGACGGCGACATCATGCGCGCGCTCGTCACCGGCACCGAGGGCGCGGTGATTCACCTGCGCATCGACAAGTGGACGGGCACCATAGACAAGGGCACCATCGAGAAGGGTGGCTACGCCTGGACGAACCGCCGCGCGAGCGACGTCGCCCGCGAAGGCGACATCCTGGAAGTGAAGATCGTGAAAGCCGACGCCAAGACGACGCGCTTCACCGGGTCGCTCGAACAGGCACCGGGCATCGAAGGCGCCGTCCTCGCCGTGGACAACCACACAGGACAGATTCTGGCGATGGTCGGCGGGTCGAACTTCGTGCGCAGCCAGTTCAACCGATCGACGCAGGCGCTGCGGCAGGTCGGCTCGCTCTTCAAGCCGTTCGTCTACATGGCCGCGGTCGATCGTGGCTTCACGGCGGCGACGCCGATTGACGACGTGCCGACGTCGTTTGTCGCCGGCCCCAACCAGCCGCCCTACGAGCCGAAGAACTACGACCGCGAGTACCAGGGCACGATCACGCTGCGGCGCGCGCTGGAGCAGTCGCGCAACGTGCCGGCCGTCAAGCTGATGGAAATGCTGACGCCGCCCGAGGTCATCAAGTACGCGCGGCGGCTCGGCGTGACGTCGCCGGTACCGGAAGTGCTGTCGGCGGCCATCGGCTCAGGCGAGGCGACGCTGCTCGAGATGGTCTCGGCCTACTCGGCCCTGCCCAATCAGGGCGTCCGCATGACGCCGTTCCTGCTCACCGAGGTGACGGATCGCGAGGGCAACACGCTCGAGCAGCATCGGCCGCAGCCGCATCAGGCGATTCGCGCCGACACGGCCTACATCATGACGGAGATTCTGCACGGGGCCGCGACGCGCGGCACCGCCGCGAGAGCCAACGAGCTCAACTGGGTCGTCGGCGGCAAGACCGGCACGACCGACGACTACTCCGACGCGTGGTTCATCGGCTTCGATCGCGACATCACGGTGGGCATCTGGATTGGCTACGACCAGAAGCGGTCGCTGGGCGACAAGCAGACGGGCACGACGGTCGCGCTGCCGGTCTGGCTCGAAATCATGCACCCGTGGGTGACGCGCCGGCGCGCGGAGCTCGGCGAGGCGCCGCAATTCGAGCGCCCGGGCAACGTCGTCGTCGTCCAGACCCTCACGGGGCCCGAAGTCTTCATCGTCGGAACAGAACCCATCGGCAAGCAGTAGCGCGCTAGTCGTCTTCGACGGTCGTCTCGAGTTTCCCGATGGCCTTCTTCATCAGGTACGCCTTGATGAACTCGTCGAGGTCGCCGTCGAGCACGCGGTTCACGTCGCCGGTCTGGAACTTCGTGCGGTGGTCCTTGACCATCTGATACGGGTGCAGGACGTAGCTGCGGATCTGACTCCCGAACGCGATGTCCTTCTTCTCCCCGCCAAGCTGGTCCAGCTTGGCCTGCTGCTCCTTGAGCCGCTGGTCGTACAGGCGCGCCTTGAGCACCTTCATCGCCGAGGCGCGGTTCTTGTGCTGCGAGCGCTCGTTCTGGCACGAGACGACGATCCCCGTCGGCAGATGCGTGAGGCGGACGGCGGAGTCCGTCACGTTGACGTGCTGGCCGCCCGCGCCACTCGATCGAAACGTGTCGATGCGAATGTCCTTGTCCGCAATCTCGACCTCGATGTCGTCGGTGAGCTCGGGCCAGACGTAGAGGGACGCAAACGAGGTGTGCCGGCGCGCCGCCTGGTCGAACGGCGAGATGCGGACCAGCCGATGGACGCCGGCCTCGGCGAGGAACAGCCCGTACGCGTAGTCGCCGGTGATGGTGAGCGTCGCGCTCTTGATGCCGGCCTCGTCGCCGGGTTGCAGGTCGAGGACGTCGCGGCCGAACCCGCGCCGCTCCGTCCAGCGCAGGTACATCCGCAGGAGCATCTCGGCCCAGTCCTGGGATTCCGTGCCGCCCGCGCCGGGATGAATCGTGACGATCGCGTTCTTGCGATCGAGCTCGCCCGAAAGCATCGTGCGAATCTCGGCGGACTGGACGTCGCGGGTGTAGCTCTCGAGCGCCCTGTTGAAATCCACCGAGACGTCCTCGCCCTGCCGCGCCCAGTCGGCGAGGACGCCGAGGTCGTCGGTCTGGCGGCGAAGCGACTCGGCGAGCGCGCGGTCGCCCTCGACGCTCTTGCGGCGCTGCAGAATCCGCTGCGCGCTGGCCTGATCCTTCCAGAAATCCGGCGCTGAGGCCTGCGTCTCCAGGTCGCTCAGCTCGCGGGCAAGGCGGGCTTCGTCAAAGCCCCCTCCGCACGTCGGCCGCGCGGGCGGCGAGGTCGGTAAAGGCGCGCAGATCGTCGTCGAAAGCCATAAGTACGGTCCTTGGTCCTCGGTCCTGGGTCCTAGGTCCGGCGGCCCGGCCGCCAGGCGAGCAACGCGACGCCGGCGGCGACCGCGATCGAGAGCCAGGCGACGAGGTCGCCTATGTAACTGTAAACCGTACGCTGGTCGAGCAGCCTGACGTCAACCGTCACGGCCGTGGTCTCGAACAGGTTGGTGCGGGTGATGACCCGGCCGTACGGGTCCACCGCGCCGCTGATGCCCGTATTGGCCGCGCGGATGAAGTATCGCCCTTCCTCGACGGCCCGAAGGGCGCCTTGCTCGAAATGCTGATACGCGGCCGAGGTCCGCCCGAACCACGCGTCATTGGTGATCGTCGCGAGGAGCCGGCTCCCCCGCTGCACGAACGCGCGCGAGATCCATGGGTAGACCGACTCGTAGCAGATCGAGACGCCGACGCGGCGGCCATCGGACTCGAGCACCGTCGGCACGACGCCCGGCGTGAAGTCCCCCACGGACTCGACGAGCCGGCCCACGAAGAAGAGCATGTTCCTGAACGGCACGAACTCGCCGAAGGGGACGAGCCGCATCTTGCGGTAGGCGCCCCGCGAGAGGCCGTCCGGGCCGATGTCCACGGCCGAGTTGTAGATGCGATTCTGCTCGCGCGTGGCGCCCGCCTCGATCTCGTTGGTGCCGACAATGAACGGCGTCCGCGCTTCCGCGGCGAGGCGGCGCAGCGGGGCCGAGAGCACCGGATCGACGTCGAGGTAGTACGGCGTGGAGGATTCCGGCCAGACCACGAGCGACGCGCCGGCGCCGATCACCTGGCGGCTGAGATCGATGTAGCGGCGGATGATGGGCTCGCGAAAGCTCGGATCCCATTTCACGGATTGTTCGATGTTGCCCTGCACGAGACCGACGCGCAGGACCTCGCCCGAGCGCGCGAGCGATCCCTCGGCGACGCGCAGCGCACCGGCGGTCGCGACGACGAAGAGCAGCACGGCGGCGGCGATGGCGCCCCGCAGGTGGACCGCCTTGCGGCTCAGGGCGACGGCCGCCGACGCGCTCGAGACGAGCGCGACCAGCCACGACAAGCCGAAGACGCCCGCCACGCTCGCGACCTGCGCGACCGGAATCACCGTCGCCTGGGACGATCCGAGCAGCGCCCAGGGAAAGCCGCCGCCGATCGAGGACCGCACCCACTCGATGGCCACCCAGATGAACGGCGCGAGCCACACACCGGACACGCCGAACACGCGCACCGCGAGGCCGAGGATGAGTGCGAACAGTCCCGGGAAGATCGCCTGATAGAGGACGACCAGCAATCCGGCGATGAGCGCCAGGGGAAGCGCCAGGCCGCCAAAAACCGTCATGACGGTGACGACCCAGTAGAGCGCGCCGCCGAAGTAGACAACGCCCGCGGCCACACCGAGCAGGAACAGCACGCGCCAACCGCGGCCCTCCGACGCGGCGACGGCGCACGCGACGATGAGCGGCGCCAGCGCGATCCACGCGGCGGCGGGATGGCCGAACTTGGGAAAGCTGGCGGCGAGCAGCAGGCCCGAGAGCAGGGCTAGCGCGACTTGGTAACGGATGCGTCCTTCCCCTCTTTGCGCAGGCGGGAGGCGATCTGATCCGCGTCAGATTTCCTGGGATAGGGCCCAAGCCATACCTTGAACGTCGGACCGGGCGTGAGGGACACGGAATAGCCCTTCGCTTTGAAGTCGGCCGCGGTTTTTTCAGCACCGGATTTGGCCGAGTACGCGCCCACCTGAACGACCCAGGATTCGCCATCAGGTGCGGCCGGCTTCTGGACCGTCGGCTGCGGTTTCTCAGCTCTCTTCTCGGGTTGCGGCGGTGCGGCTGGCGGAGATGACGCCGGCGGCGGTTCGGGCGTCGGGGGCGGAGCCTGCGACTGACTACTCGGCGTTGCAGGGGCGTTGCCACCGCCACCCGCCAGCGCTTCTGGATACGTGAGAGGTTTTCCCGGCCCCGATGCGGACGCGGTCGATGGATTCGGCGGCTCGGACTTCGGCACGCCGCCGCTCACGACGTCCTCGGTCGCGGCCATGGACCCTGTGTCGATCCCGCGTCCCACCCACACGCCGAGCAGAAACACGACCACCGCCACGAGAACCGTGGACATGAACACAAACACCAGCTGCTTGCTCGTGAGCTGGATTTCCCGCGGGCGGTGCTCGTTCATTAGCGGAAACTCTCTTGACGGGATCTGGACTGAGTGGATGTTAGCACGCGGATCGACGCGGCTCCGCCGTCGATCCGCCGCATGAGCTCGCGCGCCTCGGCCAAATCGGGCGCGAGGGCCAGCGCGCGCGTGGCTTCGCGTCGCGCGGCGTCGCGATCCCCGCTGTCGAGAAACGCCGAACCGAGGGCGACGCGCGCCGCGGCCGTCTCACGGCACCAGATCGCCACCTTGAACTCGTCGATGGCGTCCGCCAGCCGGCCGGTGCGCTGATAGAGGCGGCCGAGCGCGAGATGCGCCTGGTCGTCGTTCGGCGCCAGATAGATGGCGCGCCGCAAATCGATCACGGCCTCGAGATCCTGTCCCGCTTTGGACAGGTTCTGGCCTCGAATGAGATACGTGCCGTAGGCCGAGCCGAGCCGCGGCAGCGTGCGCTCGAACTCGGCATCGAGCGCGGTGAACACGGGACGGTCGAGATCGCTGGTGACGCGCTCGAGACCCGGCGGCACGGTCGCGGGCGCCGCGGTCGGCGCCGGATCGAGCGACGGACCGAGGAGCCGCGCCAGCTCGAACTCGCGCGCGGCCTCGGCGGCCTTGCCGGCGCCCGCGAGCAGCGTGCTCAGCACGAGGTGCGCGTCGGCATCGGCGGTGTTGCGGCGCACGGTTTCGCGCAGCGCGAGGATGCCGCCGGCCACGTCGTGCGCCAGCGCGCGCGCGTAGCCAAGATTGAAGTGGTAGTCGGTGACGCTCGGCTGACCGGCGACGGCACGCGTGAAATGCGCCGTCGCGGCGTCTCCCGCTCCGGAGGGCTGGCGCCGAAGCGCGACGATCCCCAGCGCGTTCGACACCGCGGCCGACGGCTGCTCCTTGCCGAGCGCCATCAGCATGCGCTCCGCGCCGTCGTAGCGCTTGAGCTCGATGAGCGAGATCGCGGCGTTGAGGCGAGCCAGACCGGACTCGGGCGCGTCGGCGGACACGGCGCTGGTCGCGCCGAGCGCCTTCTCGTGCAGCCCCTGGTCGCGATAGACGCCCCACAAGGCCGTCAGCACGCGGCCATCGTGCGGCGCCAGCGTCATCGCCGACTCGAGAAACCGCTGCGCCGCGGCCGGCATCGCCGCCACGAGGCCCTTGACGTAGTTTTCGAAGGCCGCAAACGGCAGCTCGGGCCGCCGCGGAGGGGTCGCGGCAGGCTTCGGCGCGATGACGGCGGCCATGCGATCGCCCAGGCGCGCGCCGAGCGCCATGAGCTCGGAGAGCGCCGCGGAGTCGGTGACGCCGGAGAGCGCGCGCCCGTCCGGAATCCTGATGATCTCCGCGCGGATCTCGACCGCGGCGCCGAGCCGCACCTGGCCGAAGACGATCTCCGTGGCGCCCACCAGCTCGCCGACGCGCATCATCGTGGCCTTGGTGAGCGTCGCCGACAACGGCAGCCGCAGGCGATCGAAGAGCGCGACGCGATCGTCGCGTGACAGCGCCCTGGCGCCGGCCAGTTCGAGCCGCTCGGACAGCAGGATGGCGGCGGCCTCGCCGAGCCACAACGCGGCGCTCGGACCTCCGGGCGTGCCGGGCTCGACGGTTGTGGCGAACGGCATCACCAGCACGCGGGATCCGGCCGGCGTCTGTGCGGAGGTCGAGACCGCGGCCACTGACAGCACGGCCGCGAGGACGAGGCGCCGGCTGCGGACGCGCCGGCCGCGGTCCATCAGGCCGCCCTCGCCGGGTCCGCCACGTGAACGGCGGCGCGGAGGTCGAGCAGGATGACGCACGGACCACCCGCGACGGCGTGGCAGCGGTCGATGCGGTCCTCGGAGGACAACCCGAATCGCTCGAACGATTGCGCGGCCACCGCCGAATAGAACGCGCAGAGCGGCATCGTCTGCGGCTCGCGGACCGCGCAGAAGAGGGACTCGCTGACGCTCAGTTGCACCTGCGATCGGCGCACGCGTGTGGACGCGCGACTCGTGGACAGCACGTCGCGGACGATCGCCGACGCGACGCGCGCGGCGGCGCGGGCCCGGAACCAGCGCGGCAGCGCGCGAATGGCGCGCACGCGAACGGCCGACAGCGAGTCAATCGTCCAGTCGGCGGCCAGCCGGCCGGCGCGGGCCATGACCCGATCGTGGCCGCCTTCGCGTTCGGTGCGGAGGAAACCCACCACGGCCGTGATCGGCGCCAGCCCGACGCCGTCGCGCAGCGCGTCGGGGCGGAGCCACACTTCGTAGTAGTCGAGCCGCTGAGGCAGCTCGTCCAGGATGGCCTGATGCAGGCAGGCTGCCAGCAATCGTCCGACGCGCGCCTCTGTCATGATCCGGTCGTGGCCCACGCAGACGTCGCCGCCGCCATCCTGGCGGGCGGGACCGCACGCCGATTCGGCGGTCGCGACAAGAGCCGGCTCATCGTTCGGGGCCGCCCCATCATCGTACGGCAGGTGGAGGTCCTGCAACGGGTGGCTGCACAGATCTTCATAGTGTCGAACGACGCCAGCCGGTTCGCCGACCTCGGATTGGACGTGCATCCCGACCTCGTGCCCGGCGCCGGCGCCATGGGCGGCGTCTACACCGCCCTCGAAGCCTCGCGGGCCGACCGCGTCGTGGTCGTCGCGTGCGACATGCCATTTCTCGACTCGGCCGTGCTGAACCGCCTGGTCGATCTGGCGGCGGGCGCCGACGCCGCCTGGGTCCGGTCGGCCAGCGGCCCTGAGCCGCTGCTCGCCTGTTATCGGCGCGGCGCTCGAGTGGCGGTGCGGAGGGCTATCGACGGCGGGCGGCTCACGCTGGCTGACCTCGCGACGGAGCTGGACGTTCGGGAGCTGGCGGCAGACGACCTGACGGCGTTCGGCCGCGTGGAGGAACTGCTCGCCAACCTCAACTCACCTGCCGATCACCGCAAAGTAGAATAGGTCCGCCCGGGGGCGAAGCCCCCCGGAACAAAATGATTCTCCCGGTACACAAAGCGATCCGCGAGCGGCTCGGCCGCGCGCTCGAGGACGCGTTCCAGATTCCCCCAGGCGAGCGTCCGGCCATCGTGATCGAGACGCCACCGCGCCGCGACCTCGGCGATCTGGCGGTGCCCGTCGCGTTCGAGCTGGCGCGCCGCCTGCGGCAGGCGCCTCGCGCCATCGCCCAGACGCTCGCGACCACGCTCGGTTCGATCGACGGCGTCGCGCGCGTGCAGGCCGCACCCAACGGCTATCTCAACTTCTATCTGGATCGCGCGGCGTTCCTCACGAGCCGGCTGGAAGCGCCGGCTGAATCGCCGACCGCCACCGACCTCAAGGCCATCGTCGAGCACACGGCCATCAACCCGAACAAGGCCGCGCACATCGGCCACCTGAGGAATGCGGCGCTCGGCGACACGCTCGTGCGCGCCCTGCGCTTTCAGGGCCGGGCTGTAGAGGTTCAGAACTACATCGACGACACGGGCGTGCAGGTGGCGGACGTCGTGGTCGGCTTTACCTCATTGGAACAAAAAGACTTAGCGGCGGTCCGCGCCCTGGCCGAGCGTCCCGACGTGCGCTTCGACTACTACTGCTGGGATCTGTACGCGCGCGTCACCGAGTGGTACGAAGCCGACAAGTCGCGACTCGAAGTCCGCGCCCACGCGCTCCACGCCATCGAGGACGGCAACAGTCCGATGGCTGAGATGGGCGCCTTCATCGCCGACCGCATCGTCCGCTGTCATCTGCGGACGATGGCGCGACTCAACGTGGACTACGACCTGCTCACGTGGGAAGGCGACATCCTCCGGCTGCACTTCTGGGCCAAGGCCTTCGACGAGCTGAAGTCGCGCGGCGCGGTGTTTCTGCAGACGGAAGGCCGGCTGAAGGGTTGCTGGGTCATGAAGATTGAAGAGGACAAGGACGCCGAGGCCACGGAGGAGACGGAGGGCACGGAGGAGGGCGGCGAGGAGGCCGAGCAGCGCGAGAAGGTCATCGTGCGGTCCAACGGCACGGTGACGTACGTCGGCAAGGACATCGCGAATCAGTTCTGGAAGTTCGGGCTGCTCGGGAAGGACTTCTACTATCGCGTCTTCGAGCGCCACGGCGAACATGCGCTGTGGGCGACGACGTCCAAGCCGGGTGAAGCGGAAGGCCTGCCGAAGTTCGGCCAGGCTTCGGCCGTGTTCAACGTGATCGACTCGCGGCAGGCGTACTTGCAGCAGCTGCTCAAGCAGGCGCTCGCCACGATGGGCTTCACGGATCAGGCCGCCGCGTCCACGCACTTCTCCTATGAGATGGTCGCGCTGTCGCACGCGACGGCGCGCGCGCTCGGCTACGACGCCGCCGAGGGCGAGGGCAAGCCGTTCGTCGAGGTGTCAGGCCGGAAGGGCCTGGGCGTCAAGGCCGACGACCTGCTCGATCAGTTGATCGAGACGGCCCAGCGCGAAGTCACCGCGCGCAACCCGGAGCAATCTCCGGTGGAGGCGCGCCGGACGTCGGAGATCATCGCGGTGGCCGCCGTGCGGTACTTCCTGATCAAGTTCACGCGCGGCAAGGTCATCGCCTTCGACATCGAGGAAGCGCTGAGCTTCGAAGGCGAGACGGGCCCGTACCTGCAGTACGCCGCGGTGCGCGCCGGCAACATCCTCGCCAAGCTCGCCGAGCGGGATCGCGTCGACGCCGCCGGGATCGTCGGCCGCCTGCCGTCGCTCGGCCGCGGGCCCATCGAAGAGGGCGAGGACGCCGACGAGCTCTGGAACCTCGTGCTCGAGGCCGGGCGGCTCGACGAGATGGTGGAGGCGTCAGTGCGCTCGCTGGAGCTGGCAGTGCTTGCGAAGTACGCCTTCGGCCTCGCGCAAGCCTTCAACGCGTTCTACCACCGGCAGCAGATCCTGAAGGAAGAGCGTGACGACGTGCGGCTCTGGCGCGCGGCGGCGGTGGTTTACCTCGGCCGGCAGCTCACGCAGGCGCTGGCGCTCATGGGATGCGAAGTGCCGCAGAGGATGTAGCAACCTGTGGTTCTGGCGCTCCTAAACCCGGAGCGGCCTACGCACGCGAAAACACCGCCACCGTTTCCACGTGCGGCGTGTTGGGAAACAGATCCAGCGCGTCGACAGACTCGATTCGATACCCCGCTCCAACCAGCCGCGCCGCGTCGCGCGCGAGCGTCGGCGGATCGCAGGAGACGTAGACCACTCGCGGCGCTTTCCAGGCAATCAGACCGTTGACCGCGGCGGCGGAGACGCCCGTGCGGGGCGGATCGAGAATCACGACGTCGGGCGGCACGTCGGGTGGGCTTGCGACGACTCGCTCGACCGGCGCCCGCCGGACCTGCAGCCGCTCGCGCCAGGGCCCCGCGTTCGCCTCGAGATCGGACGCCGCCGATCGATCGCCTTCCACCGCCAGCACCCGTGAGCCGCGGGCGGCAAGCGCAACCGAGAACAACCCGACGCCTGCGTAGAGCTCGACGACGTCGTCGCCCGTCGCCGCCGCGAGCACCCGGCCGACGAGCGCGCCGGTGAGGAACCGGTTGCCCTGGAAGAACGAGGTCGCCTTCCTCGTCCAGGCCACGAGATCGCCGACAGGTGAGGGACCGCGGAACAGCGCGGTGGCCGTGTCGGTCACCGAGGCGGAGCCGGCGAGCGTGACGAGCCGGTCGCCGACCAGCGTCGTGAGGCCGGTAACGCCCGGGACGAGATCGATCCGCCGCGCGAGATCGTCGAGCCGCGCGGCGGGATGCGGCGCCAGGTGAAAGACGCGCTCGGTCGCCGCGACATTCTCCGCCACGGTCAGCGATTCGCACTCGGCGCGGCGCGCCCCGAGCGCGGCGACGACGCCGTGGGCCGCCGCGACGGTGTCGGGATGGAGCTGGCCGGTCGGCGCGGCATCGCACAGATCGTGCGTGCCCTCGCGAAAGAAGCCGAGGCGGCTGCCGCGGAGGTGCAGTCGCGCTCGCAGCCGATATCCGGTTTCCTCTGACGGCGCCACGGCCGGCGCGGCGTCGAGAGGCAGGCGCGCGATGCGGCGGAACGCGTCGGCGACCAGCTCGCCCTTCAACTGAAGCTGGCGTGGATACGCGATGTACGCGTACGCGATGCCGCACGCCGGATCGCTCGCGGGCTCGCGGCGATCCGGGCTGGCCGTGAGAATCTCCGTCGCGCGGGCCCACATGCCCTGCTTGTTGGCGCGCTCGACGCGGGCCCGCACGCGCTCGCCGGGAATCGCGCCGGCGACAAAGACGACGCGCCCGTCGAGGCGCGCGAGCATGCGCCCGCCTGCCACCGGTCGTTCAATATCCAGTTCGATGAGTTCGTTCACGACACGAGCGCCGGCAGGCCCAGGCGATCCCGCAGCAGCCGATCGACGGTGATGGTGATGGATTGCCGCCACGCATCGCCGGCGAGGCGGCCACGAAACGGCGCCAGCTCCTGCTCGGCCGCGCCACGGAGCTCGGTCAGGAGCGCGGGCGGCGCGGCCGCGGCCGCCGCGTGGGCGATCTCGGCGTCGAGCGCGCGCAGCTGTTCGGCCAGCTCGTCTCTCGCCGGACCCCGCGCGGTCCGCGCGGATTCCCGAATCCCCGCCAGCGCCATCAGGATGCGATCGGCGTCGGCACGAAGGCGCTCCGGCCAGTCGTCGCGGCCCACGGCCCTGCTCAGGCGATCCAGCGCGCGTTCCACGTGTTTGCTCAGTGACGGCTTCCGTTTGGACCCGGTGCTCTCCGTGCCCTCCGTCCCCTCCGTGGCCTCGGTGTCCCCTCTCACCCCCACCGCGCGACGCCATGCGTCGAACACCGCCGTGACGTCGCCCTCGCAGAACTCCAATCGCAGCGGGCGGCCGGGCCCGGCCGCGGCCCGTCGCTCCGCCTTGCGCTCGATCCCGCGGAAGACGACCGACAGCGGCACGCCCACATCCGCCCAGCGCCGCACCAGCTCGAACGCCGGCCCGACGACGCGAACGAGATGCCCGCCGTTGACCTTCGTCAAATGCTCTTCGACACGCCGGCAGTAACTGCCAACGTCGATAGAAGGGACTTCCGCAGACATGTCAGTCAATCAGCCGCTCCCACGTGACCTCACCGGCGACAAGCCGCTCGCGCCGCCCGTCCGCCTCGACCAGGAGCGCGCCGTCGGCGTCGATGTCCCGCGCCGAGCCCTGTCGGTCCGTCCCGCGATCATTCCATCGGATGGCCGCCCCGCCAAGCCCGGCCCGGCCGAATCGCCGCCACTCATTCAGAATCCACGCGCGATCGCCGTCCCACAGCCGCCGCGTCACGTCGGCGAGTCCACCGAGCAGCTCGACGACGAGCCGCGGCCGATCCACGGGCCTGGACAGCTCCAATTCGAGCGACGTCGCGCGCTGCGCGATCTCGGCTGGATAGGCTGCCGGCAGGAGGTTGACGCCGACGCCAACCACGACGGCATCGAGCGACTCGCCGGCGACGCCGGAGGCTTCGCAGAGCACGCCCGCAAGCTTCCGCCACGGCCGGCCGGTGACGAGGTCGTTCGGCCACTTGAGCTCGCACGCGAGGCCTGTGGCCGCGCGCACCGATCGGGCCAGCGCGACGCCGGCCGCGAGCGTGACGAGCGACAGATCCGGCGCCTCGCGCTCGGGCCGCACGATCACCGAGAGATAAAGTCCCGCGCCGGGCGGCGAGAACCACCCGCGCCCGCGCCGGCCGCGGCCGGCCCGCTGCGCGTCGGCCAGGATGGACGTCCCGCCGGGCGCGCCTTTGGCCGCGAGCGCCAGGGCGAGATCGTTTGTCGAAGAAACTTCGCCGAAGTACTGGAGCTGGCCGAACGGCCCGAGTCGCGAGCGGGCGGCCTCGAGCGCGTCGGCGAGATCAGCGGGAACCTGATCCACCATCAGCATCCATCTCCAGGCTGATGTCGGCGGCCGGGGCGGAGTGCGTCAAGGCGCCGACCGAGACGCAGTCCGCGCCGAGTGCCGAAAGCGCCGGCATGCGGTCGAGCGTCACCCGGCCGGAAACCTCGATCCGCGCCGCGCCGTTGATGGCCGCCACCGCCTGGCGCATCTCGTCGTCCGAGAGGTTGTCGAGCATGATGATGTCCGCACGGGCCGCCAGCGCGTCGTCCACTTCGCTCAGGCTCTGTGCCTCGACCTCGATCGGCAGGGCCGCACCGCTCGCGCGGACGCGCTTCACGGCCTCGGCGATCGAGCCGGCAATCCGTATGTGATTGTCCTTGATGAGGATGCCGTCGTAGAGCGCCGTACGGTGGTTGACGCCGCCGCCGCAGCGGACGGCGTATTTCTCGAGGCCGCGCAGGCCGGGCGTCGTCTTGCGCGTGTCGAGCACCGCGAGGCGGCCACCAGCGGCGTCCACATATCGCCGCGTCAGCGTCGCGATGCCCGAGAGCTGCTGCAGAAGGTTCAGCGCGGTGCGCTCGGCCGCCAGCAGTGATGCCGCCGGACCGGCCACCTCGGCCAGCACGTCGTCAGGGGCGCAGAGATCGCCGTCAGCCTTGAGCGCGGTCCATTGCACATCAGGGCTGACCTGCAAAAAGGCTTCGCGCGCGACGTCGAGGCCGGCGACGACGCACGTCTGCCGCGCGATGACGGTGCCGGAACCGCGGACGGTCTGCGGCACGATCGCGCCGGTCGTGAGATCGCCGGGTCCGATGTCCTCGGCGAGTGCGCGCGCGACCACGTCGCGATAGGCCGAGGCTGGCAGCGGCTCAGACATCGGCCGGCACCGCCTCGAGCGTCACATCGAGCGCGCTCGCGGGCACGATCTGGACCGTCGCGTCCACGACGTTGTTGCCGGCCAGCACATCGCGCTCGATGACCGGCCACACCGCGCTGTCCGTGCTGGTGAGCGTCAGGTCCTTCGCGCGCACGCGCACGTTGAACCCGAGGTTCATCATCGATCGCTTGTGCCGGATGAGCGCCGTAATCTCCGACGCGCGGACGAACGCGGCGTCGGACTGGGCCGGATCGATCAGCGCCTCGATCTCCGCAGCATCCGGCCACGGCGCGTGGTGGATCGATCCCTGCTGCCACCAGGACCAGACTTCCTCCGTGACATACGGCAGGAAGGGCGCGAACAGGCGCAGCAGCGTGGCGAGCGCGGCCGACGAGGCCCGGCAGGCCGACGCGGCGCCGGGGCCCTCGCCCGCCCGGCGGCGCTTGGCGAGCTCGATGTAGTCGTCGCAGAACATCCAGAAAAACGTCTCAGTGTCGCGGAGCGCCGCCGCGTAGTCGTATCCCTCGAGGCTGGCCGTGACGCTGCGCACCAGATCCGCGAGCCGCCGCAGCATGCCGCGATCGATGGCCTCGGTCACGGGGCCCGCAGGCTCGGTCTTGGCGAGGACGAACTTGGACGCGTTGAGAAGCTTGATGGCGAGACGCCGCCCCACCTTCATCTGGCCCGGATCGAAGGCCGTGTCCACGCCGGGTCCGCCCTTGGCCGCCCAGTAGCGCACGGCATCCGAGCCGTGCTCTTCGAGCAGGCCCATCGGCGTCACGACGTTGCCCTTGGACTTCGACATCTTCTTGCGGTCGGGATCCAGGATCCAGCCGGAGATGGCGGCGTTCTTCCACGGCAGCGCGTTCACTTCCAGATGCGATCGCACGACCGTCGAAAACAACCACGTCCGGATGATGTCGTGCGCCTGCGGGCGCAGGTCCATCGGAAACGTCTGCCGCCATAGCGCCGCGTCGTCTTCCCATCCGCAGACGATGAAGGGCGAGAGCGACGACGTCGCCCACGTGTCCATGACGTCGGGATCACCGATGAACCCGCCGGGCTGTCCGCGCTGCGCCGCTGTGAACCCTTCAGGCACATCTGTCGACGGGTCAACGGGCAGTCGCGATTCATCCGGGACGAGCCGCGCATCGTAGTCCGTCGTGCCGTCCTCGCGGACGCGGTACCACACGGGAAACGGCACGCCGAAGAAGCGCTGGCGGCTGACGCACCAATCTCCGTTGAGGCCGTTCACCCAGTTCTCGTAGCGCGAGCGCATGTGCGGCGGGAACCAGTGCAGCTCGCGCCCTCGCGCGATCAGCTCCTCGCGGATGGCCATGGTCTCGAAGAACCACTGCCGGCTCGTCACGATTTCGAGCGGGCGGTCGCCCTTCTCGTAGAACTTCACATTGTGGGTGATCGGCTTCGGATCGCCGATGAGATCGCCGCTCTCCTTCAAGAGATCGACGATCCGGGTCCGGGCTTTCACGGCCGAGAGACCGGCCAGCTGTCCGTAGGCGCGCTCGGCGGCCGCCGTGTCGAGCGACTCCCAGCCCGGGCCTCCCCACGTCACCGGCTTCAGCGTGCCGTTCGTCGCAATCACCGCGCGGACCGGCAGGCCGAGCTCCCGCCACCACGTCACGTCCGTGACGTCGCCGAACGTGCAAATCATCGCGATGCCCGTGCCCTTTTCCGGATCGGCGAGCGCATGCGCGACGACGGGAACGGGCACCTGGAACAGCGGCGTCACCACCTGCTGTCCAAACAGCGGCTTGTACCGCGGGTCGTCAGGATGCGCCACGAGGGCGACACAGGCGGGAATCAACTCCGGGCGGGTCGTGTCGATTTCGACGGCCGATCCGCCTGACCGCCGGGCAAATCTGATCCGGTGATACGCGCCGGGCAGCTCGCGATCCTCCAGCTCTGCCTGGGCGACCGCCGTGCGGAAATCCACGTCCCACAGCGTGGGCGCCTCGAGCTGGTACGCCCGGCGCTTGGCCAGCAGGCGCAAAAACGCGGCCTGCGACACCCGCTGCGCGCGCCGCCCGACGGTCGCGTAGGTGAGCGACCAATCCACCGACAGGCCCAGGTGCCGCCAGAGACGTTCGAACGCCTTTTCGTCCTCGGCCGTCAGCCTCGCGCAGAGCGCGATGAAGTTGGGACGTGACATCGAGACGGGAGGCGCCTTGTCCTTCTTCGCATCAGCGCTTCCCGCGGCCTGCGCGATCCGGTCGTCGAGCCCCGGCTCGAACGGCAGCGACGGGTCGCACCGCACGCCGTAGTAGTTCTGGACCCGGCGCTCGGTGGCCAGCCCGTTGTCGTCCCATCCCATCGGATAGAACACCGCGCGGCCGCGCATCCGCTGGAACCGGGCGATGACGTCGGTGTGCGTGTACGAGAAGACGTGGCCGACGTGCAACGAGCCGCTGACCGTCGGCGGCGGCGTGTCGATGGAGTACACGCGCTCGCGCGGAGCGGAGCGATCGAACCGGTACACGCCGGCCGACTCCCACGCGGCTTTCCACTTCGCTTCGAGGCCGTCCAGCGCTGGTTTGTCAGGGACAGAGGACACAGAGAGAGATTCTCGCAGGTTTCTCGTCAGCCACGTAGGCCGGCCCGGGTTGCGGGCCGGCACTCGCCGCTCCAGAACCCGGAGCGGCCTACGTACGAACCTCGGAACCTATTCGGGTGAAGCCTTGATCTTCTCGATCTCTTCTTTGATCAGTCGTTCGGCCGTTTCAACGACGATGCGGCGGACGAGCTCATCGGTCATCCGGACCAGGACGCGCTTGACGGCTTCCTCGACGTTCTCTTCGGTAAGCCCCGCGGAGGCGGCGGCGGGCGCCGCAGTGGCGGGCTGCGCGGACTGTTCGGCGGCCAGGAGCGCCGAGAAGGCGCTCGCCAGCGAGACCTTGGGTGCGGCGGCAGGAGCGGGCGCGGACGCCGGCGCCTGCGGGGCCCCCGGCTGAGCGGTCGACCCGGTATCCCAGACGAGTCGTGCAGGCGGTTCGAGTGGTTCGGGCTGGCCGATCGGCATAGTCCCTCGTTCCTGCGCCACGCGCGGTACCGGGGCCGGCTCCGGATCCGGCACCGCCCGCCGTGGAAAAACGGGCTCCGGCTTGGTCGGCCGGCGGCCCGGTTCGTCTCCCTGCCTCGACTCGGCAGCCGATCGCAGCACAGCGAGCGCGGGCGAATCCGACGGGCCCGTCATGGACGACGTCGTCCGCACTTCACGCTTCGCCGGCGGCGGCGCGGCCGCCAACAGCTCCTTCACCCGAGCCACCACCACCTGCGGCTCGAACGGCTTCACGACCACGCCATCCACGCCGATCGACCGCACGCGGTCCTGATCGACCGGATCGAACGCGCCGGCCAGCAGCAGCACCGGCACGCGCTGCAGCCGCGACGACTTCTTCATGTGCGCCGCGACGCTGTACCCGTCCACCTCCGGCAGGTCGACATCCACGAGCACGATGTCGCACCGCTCGGTTTCGAGCCACTGAATGGCGCGCGCCCCATCGGGGACGCTCACCACACGCACGTCCTCGTGGGAGAACGTCAACTCGATCACCCGCTGAATCGTCACGCTGCCGTCCGCGAGCAGGAGCGTCTTCGCCATCGGCGATCAGACTGCCTCGACGCGCGGAGCATCATCAACCGCGTGGTTGATAAAGTCGATAATCTGCTGCATCGGACTCCCGGGCAGGAAGATGCCCGCGACCCCGATCTCACGCAGCTTCTGCACATCCACATCCGGGATGATGCCCCCGACCAGGACCTTGACCCGGTCGAGCCCCTTCTCCCGCAGGAGGTCCATCAGGCGCGGACAGATGTGCATGTGCGCGCCGCTCAGAATGGACAACCCGATGACGTCCGCGTCCTCCTGCAGCGCGGCGGCGGCAATCTGTTCCGGGGTCTGTCGCAACCCCGTGTAGATCACCTCCATGCCTGCATCGCGGAGGGCCCGGGCGATCACTTTCGCGCCCCGATCGTGGCCGTCGAGACCTGGCTTGGCGATAATCACGCGCGTCCGTCGCCGGCCAGCCTGTCCCTGTGTAGCGGTCACCTCGTCAAAGCCTTTCTGCCATTGCAAGCATCGTACCGAAAATGTCCTTCGGTCAAGGCCCCGAAACCGGGGTCAGATCGAGGGGGTTTCCTCGTATTCACCCCACACTTCGCGCAGGGCATCGCACATTTCGCCGACGCTGGCGTACGCCCGCACGCACTCGAGCAAGGGGTACATCGTGTTGCCCGTTCCTCGTGCAACTTCGCGCAGATCCGCCAACGCGCGGGTCACGCGCGCGGCGTCCCGGCGCTGCCGCACCTCCGCCAGTCGGGACGACTGCGCCTCCGCAACGCTCTCGTCTATATAGAGTGTCGGCACGGGCGTCTCGTTTTCTTCGACGTTCACGTTGACGCCCACGATCCGCTTCTCGCCGCGCTCGAACGCCTGCTGGAATCGATAGGACGACTCGGCAATCTCACGCTGGGGATAGCCCTGCTCGACCGCGGCGACCATGCCGCCGAGCCGGTCGATCGTGTCGAAGTACTTGAGCGCGCCCTCTTCCATGTCGAGCGTCAGGCGCTCGACGAAGTACGACCCGCCGAGCGGGTCCACGGTGTTCACGACGCCGGTTTCGTGCGCGATCACCTGCTGCGTGCGAAGCGCGAGCAGCGCGGCCTCGGCCGTCGGCAGCGCCAGGGCCTCGTCGAGCGAGTTGGTGTGCAGCGAGTTGGTGCCGCCGAGCACGGCGGCCATCGCCTGCAGGGCCGTCCGAACGACGTTGTTGTACGGCTGCTGCGCGGTGAGGGACACGCCGGCGGTCTGGGTGTGGAAGCGCATCTTCCAGGCGCGCTCGTTCGTGGCGCCGAACCGATCGCGCATCACGTTCGCCCAGATCTTGCGCGCCGCCCGGTACTTCGCGATCTCCTCGAAGAAGTCGCTGTGGGCGTTGAAGAAGAACGAGATGCGGGGGACGAAGTCGTCCACGTCGAGGCCGGCGTCCACGCCCCACTGCACGTACTCGATCCCGTCCCGCAGCGTGAACGCCAGCTCCTGGAGCGCGGTCGAGCCCGCCTCCCGGATGTGGTACCCGCTCACGGAAATCGTGTTCCACCGCGGCACTTCCTTCGCGCAGAACGCGAAGATGTCGGTAATCAGGCGCATCGACGGCCGCGGCGGGAAGATGTATTCCTTCTGGGCGATGAATTCCTTGAGGATGTCGTTCTGAATCGTGCCGGACAGCTGCTGCCAGTCGGCGCCCTGCTGCTCGGCGACCACC
>Ga0137313_1000138_pt1 | contig 25012 bp, 18 predicted proteins | sample EasRivERMZT166_2_FD_102287 | JGI IMG/M metagenome (GOLD analysis project Ga0137313, IMG submission 102287) | Soil microbial communities from meander-bound floodplain in the East River, Colorado, USA - East River MetaG ERMZT166_2 | ecosystem: Environmental > Terrestrial > Soil > Floodplain ...
CCGTCACCATGGTCGTCCTGGGCGGTTTTGGCTGGTTCGTCCGCACGCTCATCGACTACCGTCGGTGGCAGCGGCTGTCCAAGGTGCAAGCCGAAACCCACACGAAGCTGATGGACCGCTTTTCCGCGAACGAGGAGCTGCTGGCCTACGTCCAATCTGCAGCCGGCAGCAAGTTCCTCCAGTCGGCGCCGATCACGCTGGATTCCGGCATCGGCTCGAGGGCGATGAGCGCGCCGTTCGGCCGGATCCTGCTGTCCGCGCAGGCCGGTGTCGTGCTGGCCGCCGCGGGTTTGGGCCTGTACTATGTGAGCGGCCGCGTCGACCAGGAGATGGTGCAGCCGCTTTACACGCTGGGCATCTTCTCGCTGTTCGTCGGCATCGGGTTCATCGCGTCGGCGGCGCTTTCGTTCGTGCTGTCGAAGCGGCTGGGCCTGTTCGACCCGCCAACGGCGGCCGGCCGCCAGGATGCATGAGGACGGGACACCTTGTCGATTCGTGACCTGACACTCACCGAGATTCAACGCGCCGAGGCCCTCGCCGGTGAAGCTGAGGTCGCGTTCGTGATGGACGAGGAGGCGTTCCGCGCCTTCTACGACCGGACGTCACGGGGCCTCTGCGCCTATCTCGCCCGGGTGACCGGCGACCGCGCGCTGGCCGAAGACCTCATGCAGGACGCCTACTACCGCTTCCTGCGCGCCAACACGCCGTACGAAAGCGAATCACACCGGCGCCATTCACTGTTTCGCATCGCCACCAATCTCGCCCGCGACGCCCACCGGCGTCAGCGGGTTCGTCGTCTCACCTCGCTCGGCGACACCGACGTCCCTTCGCGGGACCGCGGCGCCGCGCAGGTCGAGCACCAGACGGATCTCTCGCGCGCGATGCAGTCCCTCAAGTCGCGCGAGCGCGCCATGCTCTGGCTCGCCTACGGCGAGGGCTCGTCGCACCACGAGATCGGCCAGCTGATGGGACTCACGACCGGCAGCGTCAAGCTGCTCTTGTTCCGCGCGCGGCGTCGTCTGGCCGCGATCCTCACGGCGCGGCCCGCGCCGTCGGGCCCCAAGGGAGGCGGAGAGTGACCGCCCGCGAATGCGTGCATGAAGCCGACGTGCTGACGGCGATCTCGACCCGCCGGTGGCCCGATCGCGCGCCGGCGGATCTCGTGGCGCACGCGGCCGGTTGTGCCGTGTGCGCGGACGTGCTCGCGGTCGCCTCGGCGTTCGAGGACGAGTCCGAGCAGGCGCCGCCGATGCCGCGTCCGCCCGACGCAACCGTCGTCTGGCTCCGCGCGCAGATGCGCGCGCGCGTCGAAGCCGAGCGGCTCGCCGCCCGGCCCATTACCGTGGCTCAGGCGATTGGCCTCGCGACCGGGGTCGGCGTGATGGGTGCGGTCTTCGGCGCCAGCGCGACGTGGTTTCAGTCCGGCCTCGGCACGGCGTGGAGCACGGTCAAGTCGGTCGCGTCGATTCAGCCGCCGGCCTTGCCGCCCGCGCTCGTCTCGCTCGTCGCCACGCACGGCCTCTTCTTCTTCGGCGCAATCGTCGGCGGACTCGCCCTCGCGTCGCTCGCCGTATTCCTGACACTTCGCGAAGAATAGACGGCTCAAGCTCCTGGCTTGAACGCGCGCATCTTTTCGTCGTCGAACACGCCTTCCCAGCGCGCGACGACGGCCGCGGCGATGCAGTTGCCCATGACGTTCACCGACGTCCGGCCCATGTCGAGAATCTGATCGATCGCGAGCAGGATGGCCGCGCCTTCGAGCGGCAGCTTGAACTGCGAGAGGGTGGCCGTGAGCACGACGAGGGCGGCGCGCGGCACGCCGGCGACACCTTTGCTCGTCAGCATCAGCGTCAGCATCATGATCATCTGCTGGCCGAACGTCATCTCCACGCCGAAGAGCTGCGCGACAAACACGCTGGCGAGCGACAGATAGAGCGTCGTGCCGTCCAGATTGAAGCTGTAGCCCGTCGGCAGCACGAGGCCGACGATGTTCTTGGGGACGCCGAAGCGCTCCATCACTTCGAGCGCCTTGGGCAGCGCCGCCTCGCTGCTGGCCGTCGTGAACGCGATGATGAACGGCTCGCGAATCGCGCGCAGGAACGTGAAGAACGGCACGCGGATCAGGACCGACACGCCCCCGATGACGACGATGGCGAAGAGGATGAGCCCGCCGTACATCAGCACGACGAGCTTGCCGAGGGTGAAGAGGATGCCGAGGCCCATCTTGCCGACCGTCGCTGAAATCGCCGCCATCACGCCGATCGGCGCGAAGAGCATCACGTAGCCGGTGAACTTGAACATCACCTGCGCGACGCTCTCGAGCACCTCGAGCAGGGGCCGCCCCCGCTCGCCCACGGCCGCGAGGCCGATGCCGAAGAAGATCGAGAACACGACCACCTGCAGGATGTCGCCGCGCGCCATCGCGTCAATCACCGACGTGGGGAAGAGCGACACGAGCATGTCCCAGCCGGTATGGGCCTGGATGCTCTGAATCCCCTTCAGCGAGTCGGTGCTGAGCGCGGGCGCCTGCACGCCCACGCCTGGCTGGAAGATGTTCACGATGGCAAGGCCGAGGAAGAGGGCGATGGTGGTCGCGACCTCGAAGTAGATGATCGCCTTCAGACCGATCCGGCCCATCGCCTTGAGATCGCCCGTCCCGGCGATGCCGACGACCAGCGTCGCGAACAGCAGCGGCGCGATGATCATCTTGATCATGCGCAGGAACGTGTCGGCGAGCGGCTTGATCGCCTCGCCGAGTCCGACCACGTGGACGCCGTTCACGTCGGACGACGGCCAGACGTAGCCGATCAGGATGCCGAGGAGCAATCCGATGAAGATCTGGGTGGTCGTGTTCGGAAGGCGGCTTCGCTTCGCAGATGCGGCTGGAGCCGCAGGCACCTCGATTTTCACGCGGGCGATGCTAGCACGAGCGGAACCGTTGTATTTTTCTTCTGCGTGGCCGACAAGCCCTTCCACAATCCCTTTGGCGCCCTGGGCGCGCTGAGGGATCGTTTGCCCGCGCGGCCGGCAGATTCCGAGCCGGAACCGGCGCCGGCTGCGCCGCCCGCCGGCGGAAAGACCTATCCGCGCGCGGTCGTGCGTCTGGAACGCTCGGGACGAGGCGGCAAGGAAGCGACGCTCGTGGAAAAACTGGACCTGACGCCGGCCGAGCGCGAGGCCTGGCTCAAGGCGCTCAAGGCGGCCTTGGGCTGCGGCGGCAAGGTGGAAGGCGAGGCGCTCATGCTGCAAGGCGACCAGCGCAAACGCCTGCCTGGTGTCTTGACAGCTCGCGGCGTCAAGAAAGTCACGATGGGGTAGCCATGCACATGCTGCGTGTTGTTGCGGCGTTCGTCCTTGCGGTCGTCCTTGCGTTCGGGGGCGCCGTCGCGGCGCTGCCGCAGGCTGCGACTCAGGCGCCAGCGTTTCCCGGCGCCGCGTGGGAGCGGCTGGCCAATCCGACCGCCGCGGGCTATTGCCAGGCCGGACTGGACGCGGCGACGGCGCGCGCGAAAACGCTGGCCACCACGGGCGCCATCGCCATCGTCGGCGGCCGCGTGTTGTGGGAGTACGGCGATCTGCAGTTCGTGAGTTACCTGGCGTCGGTCCGCAAGAGCATTCTCGCGATGCAGTTCGGGCCGTACGTCAAGAACGGCCGCATCCGGCTGGACAAGACGCTCAAGGAGCTGCGAATCACAGATCTCCAGGGGCTGAAGCCCGCGGAGCTCGACGCGACAATCCTCCATCTCCTGGGCGCGCGATCCGGCGTCTACCATCCGGCGTCCAACGCGGCGTCGTCCGCCGGCGGCGACACGGTGGGCGAGCCGCCGGCGCGCGGATCGGTCAAGCCCGGCGCCTACTTCCTGTACAACAACTGGGACTTCAACGCCCTCGGCACGATCTTCGAGCAGGAGACCGGCGAGAACATTTACGATGCCTTTGCGCGCGATTTCGCCGGGCCGATGCAGTTTCAGGATTTCGATCGCGCCGCGCAGCGCAAGAGCGGCAACGCGCAGCGCTCGCAGCATCCCGCGTACCACTACTTTCTGTCCACGCGCGACATGGCCCGGATTGGCTACCTCATGCTGCGGGAGGGGCAGTGGGCCGGCCGCGAGATCGTTCCGCGCGACTGGGCTCGGCGCATCGTCACTCCCGTGACGCCGGTCGCCGAGATGAATCCCGATCAGTTCCGCAACGGGCCGTTCGGCTATGGGCTGTTGTGGTGGGTCTGGGACGGCCCGTTCAACAGGGGCGACTTCAAGGGCGCCTACACGGGCATTGGCGCGGTCGGTCAGTTCATCACGGTGCTGCCCGCCCGGGATCTCGTCATCGCACACAAGACACGGCAGGGCGCCCAGTCCGTCGGACGCGAGGAATACCTGGAGCTCGTCGGCAGGATTCTGGCCGCGAAGTGCAAGCAGGCTACTTCCACACCGGACTGGTGAGCTCGATGCGCCAGACCGGCCCGCCGGCGTAGAGTGGCTGCTCGGCCTTCACGAATGCCGGCGCGTCGCCGCCGAGGATCCAGACGTGCACGTCCGGCGGATCTTTTCCGACAAGCGGCGCGACGAGGCCGGCAATCCCGCCGATCTTGACCTTCAGCACGAAGTGCGTGGCCTTCCGTGCGGTGCCGGCGGTCGCGAAGTCCTGGACGCCCGCGACGTGAATCTCGAGCCGGACGAGCCGCGGATCCGGCGTCGACGCGACGTACGAGAATGAGGCGGGCGGCGCCTCCGGCCGCACGTTCTTCAGCAGCGTGGACACCATGCCGTTCGCCAGATCAGCCGGCAGTTTCAGCGTCTCGGCATCCGCCTTCTCGCGCCCGTCGTCGGTGTATCGGGTCGTCACGCGCCCGCTCGCGGCGTCGAGCGACATGTCGAGCGATCGCGGAAAGGTGGGCCCGCGCTGCTTGAGCTGATAGGTGATCAGCCGGAACTGCTGCCGTTGTGAGTACACCGCGGTCTCGTTGTGACTCGATCCGTCCTTGAACCGGAAACTGAGCTGGGTCGTTACGCGATCGCCCTGCTGATGTTGCGTGAGATCGCCGTCGGCCAGCCGCGTGCCCTGCAGTGTGCTGAGGATCAGGAATCCGTGCACGAGACCCTCTGGGTGGCGAACGGGGATGCCCTGGCGCGCCTGCAGTGCGGCGACGGTCAGCGTCGCGCACAGGATGAGGCCGCAGGTTCGGGTGACTCGGCTCGTGCGCATCTCAATCTCATCGTGAGAATCAGCAACTGTTGTGCCACCGCCGTGCCCCCGCGGACCGCGGGTATTGGTGTGCGCCGCCCTACTCACACTTGGCATCGGCGGTGCCACGCGCGGTGTAGAGTGTGCGCATCGAGAGGACCTGGCCATGAAGACACGAACGATGCTGCTGACGGTGGTCGCGGTAATCGTGCTGGCAGTGAGCTTGCCGGCCGAACAAGCCGCGGTCCGGCGATTCGGGTTCGACGACTTTTCCAAGATCAGGCGCGTCAGCGATCCGCAGTTCTCGCCCGACGGCGCCTCGATCGCGTACGTGGTCTCCACGCCCAACCTCGAGGAGAACCGCCACGTCGCCGCGCTCCATCGGCTGGAGATCGAGAGCGGCCGCAGCACGCAGCTGGTCGACGGCGCCAAGCACGTGGGCGTGTCGTTCCCGCGCTGGTCACCGAACGGACGCCAGGTCGCGTTTCTGGCGACCGTCCCCGCGGCGGGCCATGCCGCGCCGCAGATCTTCACCGTGCCGAGTCAGGGCGGTCCGGCCAAGCAGATCACGTCGGCGTCCGCCGGTGTCCAGCAGATCGCGTGGTCGCCCGACAGCCGGACGATCGCGTTCGCCACGGCGGACGTGCCCGACAAGAAGCCGGGTTACCAGCGCTGGAACGACTCGTTCGAGGTCGAGCCCGGCTTTCACCTGTTCATGACGGCGCCGAATCCTCCGACGCACGTCTGGATCGTGCCTGCGGCCGGCGGGCCATCACGACGTCTCACATCGGGCGCGTGGACTCTGCCTGTCACGCGGCCGCCCGGCGCGCCGTCTTCGATGATCACGTGGACGCCGGATGGGGCGGCGATCGTGTTCACGAAAACCGGGGGCGCACCATCGGGCTTGCAGACGGTCCAGATCGCCGATGGCGCCATCAAGCCGCTCAACCTGAACGGCACGCACCCGCGGTATTCGCCGAAGGGCGATCTGATCGCGTTTCTCGTCGGCGGCGGCGCTGCCGTCGCGTCGGCGACCGGCGGTCAGGTGCCCGGCGGGTCCGCCGGCAGCGACGGCCAGCCGGCCCAGGCCGTGCGCGCGGTGACGCAAGCGGTCGATCGCGGCATCGCTCGCGCGTTGTGGATGCCGGACGGTCGCACGCTGCTCGTCGGCGGCAACGACACGGAGCGTGTGTCGCTCTGGCTGCAGCCCCTCGATTCTGGGGGCGGCCCCGCCCGCAGGCTCAGCACGGGTGACGCCAGCCCGAACTCCTCGTTCTTCGTCGACATGGCCGTGTCCCCGGCCGGCGCGATTGTCTTCGCCGGCACGGCGCCGACGCGTCCAGCCGAGCTGTACTACATGGCTTCGCCGGATGCGCCGGTCAAGCGGCTGACGTCCGTGAACGACGAGATCGCGTCACTGCCGCTCGGCCGATCGGAGGTCGTCAGCTACACGTTCGAGAAGTTCGATCAGAACGGAGTCCTGACCGTTCCGCCGGACTTCGATCCTTCGCGGAAGTACCCGTTGGTCCTGCTGATTCACGGCGGCCCCCGCGCGGCGTCGATGATGACGTTCAGCGCGGCCGCGCAGCTCATGGCCGCCAGGGGCTGGCTGGTGTTCCAGCCGAACTACCGCGGCAGCGACAATCTCGGACGGCAGTTCCAGGGCGCCATTTCCAACGACGCCGGCGCGGGCCCGGGCCGCGACGTCATCGCCGGCATCGAAGTACTCAAGCAGCGCGGCATCGTGGACGAGACGCGGATGGCCGTCTCGGGCTGGTCCTACGGCGGGTACATGACGTCGTGGATGCTCGGCAACTACCCGACGTTGTGGAAGGCGGGTGTCGCCGGCGCCGCGGTCACCGATCGGCTCGACCAGCAGACGTTCAGCGACGGCGGCGGCCGCGGCAACGCGTGGATCAACGACCAGGCCTTCGCCCGCGAGCGCGAGCAGTCGCCGATCGCCTACGCGTCGAAGATCAAGGCGCCGACGCTGATCCTCGCCAACACCGGCGACTACCGCGTGCCCATCACGCAGTCCTACAAGCTCTTCCACGCGCTGCGCGCCGCCGGGATTCCGACGCAGTTCGTCGCGTATCCCATCAACGCGCACAACGCCGCCGATCCCGTCCGTCAGCGCGACGTGCAGGAGCGCTGGATTGGCTGGCTCGAGAAGTATCTGAACGACGCGCCGGCAGGCCGCTAGAAAAAAAAGCGCCTCAGGCCGTTCGGGCCTGAGGCGCTCCATGGGCACCGCGTGCCCGCAGGGCCCAGGCCCTGCGGCTACGCCGTGATGTCTACTAGACCAGGATGCGGATGACGACGCGGCGGTTCGCCTTGCGGGCCGCGGCCGTCTTGTTGCCGTCGATCGGGCGATCTTCGCCGTAGCTGACGACGTTCATCCGGTGCAGCGGAATCTTGTGCTGCTCGTAGAGGTACCGCTTCACCGACTCGGCGCGGGCGAGCCCGACGCGCTCGTTGATCGCCTTTTCGCCGACGTTGTCCGTGTGGCCTTCGATCTCGAAGTACGCGCCCTTCGGATCCGCCATGACGCGCGAGACGAGCTGGTCGATCTGCGCCTTGGCCTCATCCGGAAGGTTCACGTTGCCGAACTTGAAGCCGCCGGAGTCTTCGCTCAGCACGACTTCATAGACGAGCCGCTTGGTGCTCTTGTCGACTTCGTCGGCCTTGGCGCTGGCCATACGGGCCGCGTCAGCCGCCGCCGCTGCCTTCGCGTCGGCCGCGGCTGCCTTCTGGTCGGCTGCGTTGGCGCTCTTCTGAGCGTTATCCGCCGCCGTTCGCGCCTGACCGGCCTTCTGGTCGACCTCGCCGATCTTGCCTTCATTCTGGCGCGTGCGCTCCTGCGTTTCCTCGAGCGACTGGCTCAGGGTGTCGACCTTCTTGTTGGTCGATCCCACTTGCGTATTGACGTAGCCCTTGCTCGCGCACGCCGTGCTGCCCACGGCAAACGCGCTCAGAGCGATGACGAACAACGACTTGCGCATGTGACGCCTCCTCAAAAGACTTACGGTCGACTCGGGGAGCTCTGAATGATGTAACCGCTGCGCGCGCGCACGACGAGCCCCTTATCGCGGGCGCGAAGGTCAATGGGATGCCAGCCGGGCTCCCGGCTGGGTTCGAACGTGATCAAGTACTGATGACGCAGGTCTTCGACGATCCGGCGCGCCGCAATGCTCATGGACGCCGGGTTGGTGGCCGCGAAGATCTCGCCCCCGGTCCACCGCGCCAGATCGCCGAGCCGGCCTTCGAGCATCGCCGTGAGTTCCTTGCCGCGCGGCGCTTCGCGATCGACCATGTCATCGGGCGACACGACGACGACGACGTACACCGGCACGTCAATCGCGCTGGCCATGCCGGAGACTTCGCCCGGCGTCAGCCGGCTGGCGTTGTCGGCGCCGTCGGTGAGCACGACGAGCGCGCGCCGCGGGCCGCCCTGGTGCGAGAGCACTTTGCCGGCTTCCGCGATGGCGTCATAGAGGCCGGTCTTGCCGTACGATTGCAGCCGGCCGAATTTTTCCGACAGCCGGCCCGGCGCGGGCCCGAGCGGCTGCAGTTCCTCGAGGTATTGATGGAACGTGAAGAGCGCGACGCGATCCACCTCGGGCGTCAGCCACTGCACGAGATGCTCGGCGACCGCCTTGGCCACCTCGCGTTTCTGACCGATGACCATGCTGCCGCTGTCGTCCACGAGCATCGCGAGACTGACGTCCGTCGTCTCGGAGCGGAACTCGGCGATCTTGCGGCTGACGCCGCTGTCGACGAGCTCGAAATCCTCGGCCTTGAGGTTCGCCACCGGGCGCCCCTTGCGATCGCGTACCGTCGCCGCCACGGCCACGCGGCTCACGCCCGTACGGAACGTCGGCGGCGTGGTCTGCGGAGCCGGTGCCGCCTGGGAGGCGCCGACCGCGGCGACTGGACCAGCGAGCAAGGCAGCGACAAGGCTGTAAGCGACGCGCACGCAGTCCTTACTTACAACTTCCTTGCCAACTCCGGTTTCGCTGAATCGTCCGCAGTACAGCGCCTTTTCTGGCCTGAATCCGGGCGACTGTGTAAGAGTTACTGAGTGACTATGCCGTCATCCCCCGCTCGACGCCTCCTCCTGACGGCGGTCGCGGCGGCCCTCCTGCCGCTGACGCTGGCCGCGCAGAAGTCGTCCACCGATCCGTTGGCGCGCGCCCGCCAGCTGTACAACGAACAAAAACTCGACGCCGCGATTCAGGCGGCGCTCGACGCACGGCACGTGCCGGCGTCGGCCAATGCCGCCGCGGTCGTGCTGGCGCGCGCCTATCTCGAGCGCTTCTCGCAGACGGGCGTGGCCTCGGATCTGGCCGACGCGCGCGGGGCGCTCAAACAGGTGGACGAGGCGCGCCTGTCGTCGCGCGAGCAGGTCGAGTTTCTGGTGGGACTCGGGCAGGCGTTCTATCTCGAGGGCTGCCTCGACGGCTGCTACGCGACGGCGGCCGAACAATTCGAGCAGGCGCTGGCGCGCGCCGACGAGCTCGATATCGCGACGCGCGAGTTGTTGTTCGAGTGGTGGGCGGTGACGCTCGACAAGCGCGCGCAGCTCACCCCGAGCGAGTCGCGCAAGGCGATTTACGCCCGCGTGCTCGCGCGCGCCGAGCACGAGGTGGCGCGGCCGGAGTCGTCGGCGTCCGGGCTGTACTGGCTGGCGGCCGCGGCGCGTGGCGTGGACGACCTCGATCGCGCCTGGGGCGCCGCCACCGTCGCCTGGGCCCGCGCCCGCTTCCTCGGGTCGCGCGGTCCCGAGCTCCGCGCCGGGCTCGATCGATTCGTGACGCAGGTGCTCCTCCCGGAGCGCGCGCGCGCCCTCGCGGGCGCGAACGGTGACGCCAAGGGCGCGCTCACCGGCCTCGAGGCCAAGTGGGCGGAGTGGAAAACGAAGTGGGAGTGACGCGAACTACTTCGACAGCTGCTTCGCCAGCGTGAGCGCCTTGATCGCCAGCTCCAGCGCGTACGGAAAGTTCTTGTAGACGAGAAGCGCTTCCCGGGCCATGCGCGCGTGGCTCCGCGCGGTGTTGTATTGACCGAGCGCCTCGGGGGAGAGTTGCGTCGGCTTCACGTTCGCGAGGAGCCCTTCGGCTTCGGTCAACGACTTGTCGGCGCGCGCCTCCATCTCCTTCATGACCGGGTTTGCCGCGGCGGTCAGTACGGGCGTCTCGTTGGCGGCTGTCGCGGGCGGCGTCGCCGGCGGCGACGCGGCCGGCGGCGCGGTGCGCGTCGCGGGCGGCGGACTCTCCGGCTTGGGTGTGGGTGGCGTCGCGCTGACGGGGTTCGTCGGTGGCGGCACCGGCTCTGCGGCTTCGATCGGCGAGGGCACGATCGTGCGTGACGGCGGCGCCGGCACCATCAGGGCGACCGTCACGGCCGGCGTCTTCGCCTCGGACTTGAGGCACGCACTCGTGCCGAGCACGGCCAAGGCCGCCAGCAGGGGGAGCGGGGCAGTCTTGATGTTCATCGCGGCATTCCGCGGGCGTCCAGTCGAACGCCCACCATTATGACGCAGGGGCCGCCACGGCGGGCGAGAGAATCGTCCGGGCCTGCTTCAGCCGCAGCTTGAACGTCGTGCCGCGGCCGGGAATCGACTGCACTTCGATGTCGCCGTCATGGAGCTGCACGGTGCGGAACACGAGCGACAGGCCGATGCCGCTGCCCTGCGGCCGCCGCGTGAAATACAGATCGAAGATGCGCGGCAGATCCTCCGCCGGGATCCCGATCCCCGTGTCTTCGAACTCGATCTCGAGCAGCCGGCTCGGCTTGGTGCGCGCCGCGATCCGCAGCCGTCCGCCGTCGGGCATCGCCTGGCACGCGTTCAGCGCGAGGTTCAGCAACGCCTGCGACAGCAGCCGCGGGTCGGCCTGGGCCGGCGGGAGGTTCGCCGGCACCTCGACGCGCACGTCCACGCGCGTCCCGGCTTCGGCCGCGATGACGGGCATCAGGTCCGAGACGAGCTGCGAGAGATAGACCGGCTCGAGGCGGAGGTCCTCGGGCCGCGTGAACTTCAACAACCCCTGGACGACTTCGTCGAGCCGCCGGACCTGGCTCGCGATGACCGCCACATGTTCCTGGGCGTCGGCCGTCTCGACCATCTTCATCTTCAACAGCTCGAGGTGGATCATCGTGGCGTTGAGCGGGTTCTTGATTTCGTGCGCGATGCCCGCGGTCAGCCGGCTGAGCGCGGCGAGCTTCCGCGAGTAGTTCAGCGTGGACTCGACCTCGGCGAGGTACGCGAGGTTGCGCGAGACGAGCATCACCGTGAGCACGCGGCCCTGCGGGTCGCGCACGGCCTGCGCGAGGATCAGCCGCTCGCCGGCGCCGGGTACCTCCACCGCGACCGGCGTCGACGGCTCGCCGCCCCGGTCGGCGCCCGCGCTGAGCGCGGACTCCACCGCCGTGCGGTACGGATGGCCGACGGGCAGGAGCGTGCGGATGGTGCCCATCGGGCCCGTGAAGGACGGCCGCATCGCCGGATTGGCGAACAACAGCGTCCCGTCGAGCGCGAACAGCGCCACCGCGTCTTCGAGGCGGTCCACGACCGACTCGAGCGTGGCCTTGTGCCCGGCCAGCTCCGTCTGGCCGGCGGCCAGCCGAGCCGTGACCTGCCGGAACGAGTCGCCGAGCTCACCCAGCTCGCGGTCCGCCGGCAGGTCCACGTTCACGTCGAGCTCGCCGCGGCTGAGGCGCGCGAGGCCGCCCCGAATCACATGAATCGGCCGGAGCACGATCTGGCCGAGCAGCATCGCCACCAGGCTCGCGCCGATGAGGATGCCGACGTTGGTCAGCAGCACGTTCCACAGGCGGTCGTGGAAGGTGGCCCGCAGCAGCACCGACGAGATGCCGATCTTGATCGAGCCCAGGTTCATGCCGGGCAGCAGCTGCTCGGTGTATTCAAGCTCCTGGGTCGTGTAAATCGTCCGAAGCTTGTCGACGATGGTGCCGTGATCGACGAGGGTAGCCAGGTCCTGGCGCGGCTCGAGGCGGCGGCCGACGCGCGTGATCTCGCTGTGCGCCTCGATCATGCCGTCGCCGTCCACGATGGCGGCATAGACCAGATCCGCGGAGTAGGCGTTGGATTCGAGGATCGATCGCAGGCCGGCGTCGTTGCGGAGCGCCCGGCCCTCGTCGGCGCCGGGCGGCATCTCGGCGAGCACGGCGAACGCGCGATGGTAGGTCGTCTTCGCGACGAGCTTCGCCCGCGCCCGGCTTTCCTTGAACAGGACGTCGATGAGCGACGTCATGTACCAGGCGCTCAGCACCGCCATCGCCAGCCCGACGATGACCGTGACGCCCGCGACTTGTTTTGTCTTGATGCTCAGGCGCATGGCGCCGTCGCTACTCCCCTTGTCCCTGTCCCTGTTCAGCCTTCATGCGGTTGAGCTTGTTGTGGAGGGTCTTGAGGCTGATGCCGAGCATCTCGGCGGCGCGCGTCTTGTTGCCGCTCGTGTGCTGCAGCGTGATTTCGATGAGCTGGCGCTCGGCTTCGTCCACCGTCGTCCCCGGCGCGAGCCCGCCGCCGGCCGACCGCGTCGACGGCGCCGGCCCCGACAGCGGCGGCAGATCGCCCGGGGCGACGAGCGCGTTCTTCGCCACGATGGTCGCGCGCTCGATCACGTTCCGCAGCTCGCGCACGTTGCCCGGCCAGTCGTAGCGTTCGAGCTGCCGCATCGCCTCGTCGGACACGCCGGCGACCTCGCGATCGTTGCGCGCGCTGAATTCCTTGACGAACGACTGGGCCAGCAGCGGGATGTCGTCCTTCCGCTCGCGGAGCGCCGGCAGGCGGATGGCGAAGACGTTGAGGCGGTAGTACAGATCCTCGCGCAGCTTGTTCTGGCGCACGGCGTCGATGGGATCCTGATTGGTGGCGGCGATCACGCGGATGTCCACGGATTGCTCGCGCGTGCCGCCGAGCGACCGGAACGTCCGCTCCTGCAGCACGCGCAACAGCTTCGCCTGCGTGAGCGTCGTCATCTCGGCGATTTCGTCGAGGAACAGGGTGCCGCGATGCGCCAGCTCGAAGCAGCCCTGCCGGCGGGCGATGGCGCCGGTGAAGGCGCCCTTCTCGTGGCCGAACAGCTCCGACTCGAGCAGCGTGTCGGGAATCGCCGCGCAGTTGAGCGGCACGAACGGCTGAGGCGTCCGCGGGCTGAGCTGGTGGATCGTCTGCGCCACGAGCTCCTTGCCCGTGCCGGACTCGCCGCTGATCAACACCGAGGCCGACGTCGGCGCCGCCTGCTCGACGACCTGATAGATCTTGCGCATCTCCAGGCTGGAGCCGATGAGCCGGCCGAACGTCCCGCGCTCCTGCAGCTGCCGCCGGAGCGCGCGCACTTCGCGCAGCGTCTCGAGCCGCTGCATGATCTGTTCGAGCATGATCTTGAGCCGCTGCGGGTCGACGGGCTTGGTGACGTAGTCATACGCCCCATGCTTGATGGCTTCGACGGCCGACTCCACCGTGCCCTGGGCCGTCATCAGCACGACCGTCACGTCCCCGTCGTACTGCTGGCGCAGCGCCTTGAGCAGGTCGAGCCCGCCCATGCGCGGCATGATCAGGTCGGTGAGGACGATGGTCGGACGGGCGGCCGCCGCCCGGGCGAGCGCTTCCTCGCCGTTGGCCGCGGCGTCGACCTCGAAGCCCCAGCTCTTCAGCAGTTGCTGCAGGCCGACGCGCTGCGCGGCGTCGTCCTCGACGATGAGGAGGGGATCGGGATACGCGGGACGGACGGATTCAGCCATTGCCGATCAGAGTCTCACCCGTATTCTGACCGACTTCACGCATTTCCCTCCACAACGCCTCGACATCGGCTCTCTCGGTGCCCAGCGCGCCGATGGAGACGCGCGCCATCCAGCGGCCGTCGAGGAGCGCGGGCGTGAGATAGGCCGCGCCCGACTTGTTCAGCCGGTTCACCCAGCCGAGCGTGTGACGGTCGAGCGCCTCGCCGGTGAGGCCCGGCGGCTCGTGCCGCACGCAGACGGTCTGCAGCACGACCGGGTTCAGCACGCGCCATCCGGGCGTCTGGCCGATCTCGGCGGCGAGCCAGGCGGCGTTGGCGAGGTCGCGGCGCAGGCGTGCCTGCAGCCGCGCGACTCCCTGCTCGCGGATCAGGAACCACAGCTTCAAGGCCCGGAAGCGCCGGCCGAGCGGGATGCCCCAGTCGCGGAAGTTCTTGACGACGCGATCCGCCTCGGTCTGCAGGTAGCTCGGATTCGTGGACATCACGCGGATGAGGTCGTGGGGCTCGCGGACGAAGTACACGGTGCAGTCGAACGCCGCGCCAAGCCACTTGTGCGGGTTGACGGCCACGGAGTCCGCGTGTTCGATGCCGTCCCACATCCACCGGCACTCGGGCAGGATCATGGCCGAACCCGCCATCGCCGCGTCCACGTGCAGCCAGAGGCCCTGCGCGCGCGCGATCGGACCGATCGCGGCCAGCGGATCGACTGCCGTCGTCGTGGTCGTGCCTGTGGTGGCGACGACCGCGCAGGGTCGGCGTCCCGCGGCGCGATCGGCTGCGATTGCCGCTTCGAGCGCGTCGGGCCGCATCGCCCACTGGCCGTCGTGCTGGATCGTGCGCAGGTTCTCGCGGCCGAAGCCCGCGAGGAGGGCCGCCTTCTCGACCGAGCTGTGCCCGTGCGCGCTCACGTAGACGACGAGCGGCGCCGCCTCGGCCTGCAGGCCGCCGCGCGCGAAGCTGTACCCGCTGGTCTTCTCGCGCGCGCAGAGCAGCGCGAGGAGCGTGCTCGTGGACGCGGTGTCCTGAATGACGCCGCTCCACGCCGGCGACAGGCCCGTCATCTGGCGGAGCCAGTCGGTCGCGACTTCTTCGATTTCGGTCAGCGCGGGACTGGATTGCCAGGCCAGTCCAAGCACGCCCAGTCCCGTACTGGTGAGATCGCCGAGCACGCTCGACAACTCGCCATTCGACGGGAAATATCCGAAGAAGCGCGGATGGGCCCAGTGGGAGAGTCCCGGCAGAACGAGTCGATCGAGATCGGCGAGGACGGCATCGAACGCCTCCGGCTGGTCGGGCGGCGCCGCGGGCAACTGCTTCTTGACGTCGCCCGGAGCCACCTGTGCCATGACCGGACGGGTGGTGACCCGCTCGCGGTAATCCGCGATCCAATCGACGAGCCTGTGGCCGTAGCGGCGGAATTCCTCAGGAGTCACGGGGTCGTACCTCGATCTGTGGGAAACTCTGGGGACATGTCCAGGCGAAGTTCCCTGAGTTTTCCACAGATCGAGGTACGACCCCCTCTTCTATGAACACGACGAAGGCGCGCACGCCGGCCGCCTATCTCGCGGCGCTGCCGGCCGATCGACGGAAGGCGCTCTCGCGCGTCCGGCAGGTCATCCGGCGGAATCTGCCGCCCGGATATCGCGAGGTGATCAACTGGGGCATGATCACCTACGAAGTCCCGCCGTGCCGCTTTCCAAAGACGTACAACGGGCAGCCACTCTGCTACGCCTCGCTCGGCGCCCAGAAGCGGCACCTGGCTCTTTACCTCATGGGCGCGTACGCCGACGGCAGCAAGGGCCAGCGACTCGTGGATGGCTTCAAGAAGGCGGGCAAGAAGCTGGACATGGGCAAGTCGTGCATCCGGTTCCAGACGGCTGACGACCTGGCGCTCGACGCGATCGGCGATGCCATCTCGAGCCTGCCCGTCGACAAGTACATTGCGATCTACGAAGCCGCACGGCCGAAGTCTTACCGGACCAAGACAAAGAAAACCACATGATGAATCTGACTCCCTGGAAGCGTCTCGTTGTTGGACTGGCCGTGGCGGCCACGCCCGTGGTGGTGCTGGCCGATCAGGCTCGGCAGGCGGCGAAGCCGGCGCCGGTGGATCTGGCGACCGCGCGGCCGGGCCGCGACCCGAACCAGCCCATCGACGAGGAGTACACGAAGAAGATCAAGGAGTACACGACCGAGACGTTCTTCCTCTCGCCGCTCGTGGACTACATGCCGGCGTCGAAGACGGTGCCGACGCCGACGGCGACGCTTGGCGACATCGCGGGCGCTCCCGGCAAGCTGCCGTACTCCAAGGAGACGCACGACTACATGCGGCTGCTCGCCAAGAGCTCGCCGCGCGTGAAGGTCTACACGATCGGGCAGTCCGAGGAAGGCCGGGACATGCTGGCGGTGGCGGTGGCGTCGGAAGCGCTCCTCGCCAAACTCGACGCCAACAAGGCCGACCTGGCCAGGCTCGCCGACCCGCGCACGATTCAGATGAATGACGCCGTCGCGGACGAAATCGCGCGCCGTGCCGCGCCCGTCTACTACATCACCGGCGCGATCCACTCGCCGGAAGCCGGCGCGCCGACCGCGCTGATGGAACTGGCGTACCGGCTGGCCGTCGACGAGAGCCCGTACATCCGCAACATCCGCGAGCACGTCATCACGCTGATCACGCCGGTGGTCGAGGTGGATGGCCGCGACCGCATGGTCGACCTCTACAACTACCGCAAGAAGAACCCCGACAAGACGGTGCCGGGGCTCCTGTACTGGGGCAAGTACGTCGCGCACGACAACAACCGCGACGCGATGGGCGTGACGCTGAAGCTCACCGAGCACGTGCTGAACACGTATGTGGACTGGAAGGCGCAGGTCCTGCACGACCTGCACGAGTCCGGCTCGTTCCTCTACGACAACACCATCGGCGACGGCCCGTACAACGCCTGGCTCGATCCGATCCTGACCAACGAGTGGCAGATGATCGGCTGGAACAACGTGAACGAGATGACGCGCCTGGGGATGCCCGGCGTGTACGCGTTCGGCAACTTCGACACGTGGTCGCCCGGGTACCTGATGTTCATCGCGGCGACGCACAACGGCATCAGCCGCCTGTACGAGACGTTCGGCAACGGCGGCACGGCCGACACGATGGATCGAACGCTGTCGCCGGCCGAGACCGCGCGGACCTGGTACCGCCAGAATCCGCCGCTGCCGTTCGTGAAGTGGTCGCTCCGGAACAACAACAACTACGAGATTACCGGCCTGCTGGTGTCGTTGAACTACGTCGCGAACAACCGGCTGGTCCTGTTGCGCAACTTCTACGACAAGAGCAAGCGGTCGATCGCCAAGGCGCGCGTGGAGGGTCCAGCCGCGTACGTGCTGCCGGCCACCGAGCCGCGCCCGGGCGCGCAGGCCGAGCTCCTGCGCGTGCTGCAGAAGCAGCACGTCGAGATCTCCCGCGCGACGTCGGCGTTCACGGTGCAGGTGCCGGCCCGGCGGCCGGCGGCCGGCGGCGGGCGCGGCGGTGGCGGCGGAGCCGGTGGCGGGCAAGGCGCTGCGGGCGGACAGGGCGCCGCGGGCGGCGGCAACACGGAAGCCCAGACGCCGGCGGCGCCGCTGACCGAATCCCGGGAATTCCCCGCGGGCACCTACGTCGTCCGCATGGACCAGCCGTACTCGCGCATTGCCGATGCGTTGCTCGACTATCAGTACTGGGCGCCGAACGATCCCCAGACGAACCCGTACGACGACACGGGCTGGACGTTCCCTGAAGCGTTCGGCGTGCAGGCCGTTCGTGTGCTCGATCCGAAGGTCCTCGACGCCGCCGTCGAGCGGGTGAAGGGACCGGTGCGCGCGCCCGGCGGCATCACGCCCGCGACGACGAACGGCGGCCAGACTGTCTTCGCGATCAATCACAACTCGGACAACGCGCTGATCACGCTGCGCTATCGCCTGAAGTCGGCCGACATCCAGATGGCACAGGAGCCGTTTGAGGGCGCCGGCCAGAAGTTCAATCGCGGCTCGTTCATCGTCCGCGGCGTCAGCGAAGGCGAGCTCGGGCCCGTCCTGACCGAGCTCGGCCTGAAGGCGCACGCCCTGGCGTCGGCCCCGTCCGTGGCGATGCACCCGGCCCGTGCGGCGCGCCTCGCGTTGATGCACACGTGGCAGAGCACGCAGACGGAGGGCTGGTGGCGGCAGGCGCTGGACTTCAACGGCGTGCCGTTCGACTACATCAGCGTGCAGGACGTCGCCCGGGACGCGAACCTGCGCGACAAGTACGACGTGATCCTGTTCGCGCCCGGCGGCGGGGGCGGCCAGGGCATCATCGACGGCCTGCCGATGTGGCGCAACCCGATGCCGTGGAAGAAGACCGCGGACACGCCGAATCTCGGCGGCACCGACGAGACGGACGACATCCGGCCCGGCCTCGGCTGGCAGGGCTTGATGCACCTCGAGGACTTCGTGAACAAGGGCGGCGTGTTCATCGGCGCCGCGTCGAGCGCGTCGTTCGCGATTCAATTCGGGCTGACGCACGGCGTCACGCAGAACGCGGCCGGCACCGGCTCGCGGGTCGTCGGCTCGCTGCTGCGCTCGCGGCTCGTGGACGACACCAGCCCGCTGACGTACGGCATCGCGGACAACCAGGCCGTGTACAGCGACGGCGGCGGCAGCTTCAGCGTGAACATCGGCGCGGGCGGCGGTCGCGGCGGCGGTGGGGCGGCAGCGGCGGCCGCACCGGGCGGCCGCGGCGGCGGGCCCGCGCGGCCGACGGGCCGCGGCACGCCGGACGATCCGGATCAGCCGCAGGGGATGCCGCAGCTCAACCCGCGCAACCAGCGGCCTCCGACGCCGCCGGCGCCTCAGCCGTGGCAGTACGCGGTGCCGACCGACGAACAGCTTCGGAACCCGCTCAACATCATTCCGCCCGACCAGCGCCCGCGCGTCGTGCTCCGGTTCGCGGATCAGAATCAGCTGCTCGTCTCAGGCCTCCTGCAGGGCGGCGGCGACATCGCGCAGCGTCCCGTAGTCGTCGACGTCCCCAAGGAACGCGGCCACGTCGTCCTCTTCGCCATCAATCCGATCTGGCGCGGTGAGACGATCGGCACCTACGGGATGGTCTGGAACGCGATCATGAGCTTCGACAATCTCAATGCAGGAAGGAAACTAGACCCGCGGTAAGAGACGAAGGCGAGGTACGCCTGGTACGCCACGTACGCCACGTACGCTTGGTACGTGGAACATGGATTCTGGCCAACTGTCTTTAGCAAGGACCGTTGACGAGCGCCAGCGCGTTCCTCGTACGACGCGTACGGGGCGTACGAGGCGTACCTGCCGTTCCTGCGTAGCTAGTCTTTGAAAGTCTTCGCCGCCGCAGCCGCGATGATGTAGCACGCGGCGCCGGCGATCATCGCCGCGCGGAAGCCGAGGGTCAGGGCGATCACGACGGTGCCCACCGATCCGACGACCGACAGGATGCCGTTCAGGCCCCAGTAGAACGGCGGCGCGGCGAGTGAGCCCTGGCCCGCGCGCCGGAGCCCCTGCGGGAAGGGCATGCCCATCACCAGACCGAGCGGCGCGATGATCATCATCGCGACGATCACGCGTCCCCAGAGCGGCAGCGGCAGCAGCAGGGTCACGATGCCCGGCAACACGAGCGCGTAGGCGATGCCGAGTCCGGCGGCCGAGAGACAGGCCGTGCGTGGTGACATCTGTCCGGAGAACGCGCTGCCGATGCCGCCGGCCGACAAGAGCGTGAAGAGCAGCAGCGACAACGTGAAGATCGGATGGCCGACCAGGAGCGTCAGGTGTTGCAGCAGCGCCAGCTCCACCGTGATGAACCCGAGGCCGAGCGCCGCGAAGTAGACGACGGACCCGGCGTACGGACCGACGGCCGCGCCGCGCGGCTTGCCGAACGCGACGAACGCCGCGAGCAGGCCGACGACCGGCGCCACGAGCGCCATCAGCGCTTCCCGCATCCGCGAGGGCATGCCGATCGGCCGCTCGGTCGCGAAATAAAACGGACTGTCGTCGAACACGGCGCCCGCGCGCACGGGCGAGGCGGCGTCGTACTCGGCCAGCGTCATCCGGCCTTCCAGCAGTCCGGCGAACTGAGGCTCGGTGTGCCGGCCGGGCAGGATGATGGGCTGCGCCTCGCTCCATTCCATGATGCGGGCCGTTTCCGCCTCGGTGAACGGCCGCTTGCGGAGCATGAAGATCATCTGCGGCTGGTTGTCCGGATTGCCCTCGCGCCGCTCGACGAGCGCGACGACGCGGCGCGCCGCCTCGCTCGCGCCGAGCAGCGCCACCGAGTTCGCGACCAGCCGCGGGATGTCCACGCCCCAGCGCAGAATCACCAGCACGCCGTCGTCGGTAAGCCGATCGTAGTATCCGCGGAACGCCTCGGTCGTGTAGAGGTAGTTCTCCGAGAGGGACAGGCCGCCGGAGGCGACCGACGCCCACGAATCGACGAAGCCCAGATAGATGACGTCGAATCGGTTTTCCGAGCGGCTGATGAAGTTGCGGCCCTCGCTCTGGACCACTTCCACGTCGGGCCGGTCGTACAGCCGGCCCGCGCGGTCGCCGTAGTGGCGGACGAACTGGAGCATCAGCGGATTCAGCTCGACCGCGGTGACCTTCTCACTGCCGGAGGCCAGGGCGACCAGGACGTCGGAGCCGCCGCCCGGTCCGATGACGAGCGTATGCGGCTTGGTGAACAGCGAAAACGGGCGCGCGCGGTACCACGTCCGCATGTCCTGCACGCTTTCGATCCGGCCGTCCCACTGCAGGATGCTGGTCCAGGCATCGGAGTCGATGTAGAGGCGGGCGAGGTACGGCGGCTCGAAGCCTTCGACCGCGTCGATGCGCGAGTACGCGTTCCACCCGCGCTGCGCGATCCGTGCCGAGGGCCGCTCGTCCATCTGGCGTCGCATCGCCTTGAGCGGGCTGGGCGCGATCTGGAAGGCCTGCAGGAGTCTGTCGTTCGAGACGACGATGAGAACCGCGGCGGCGCCGACGGCGGCCAAAGCTCGAATCACCCGTCCCGACGAGAGGCAGGCCGCGGCGGCGCAGGGCGCCACGGCCGCGACGATGACCGCGGCTTCGCCGCCAAGACCCTGGAGCAGGAACGTCACGCCCAGCGCGCCGAGCGACGCGCCGACGAGGTCCGCGAAATACAGCGATCCGGCGCGCTGCCGCTGCAGATCGAACACCATCGCGAGCGCCATGCCCGCGAGGAAGAAGGGCACGAGCGGCGCGATGAAGTAGAGCGGCAGCCGCTCGAGCGTGAACGGGAAGCGCACGAGCACGCCCAGACACGCCGGAATCGCCGCGGCGTAGAGCAGCGCAAGTACGGCAGCCGCGTCGAGCGACGTGCGCATCCGCTTCCGCAGCAGATGCAGGCCGAACCCGCCGAGCCCCCAGCCGAGGAGCGCGACCGAGACGGCGACGAAGGCGAAGTGATACCAGATGGTCGCCGAGTAGATGCGCGTCAGCGCAACCTCGAAGACCAGACCGGACAATGTGATGAGAAAGACGCCGAGATGAAGCAGCACGAGCGCGGCAGTATATCCTGTGACGCATGAAACAACGTGTGGATCTGGGGGCCGTGCTTGCGGTAGCGCTGGCCTGGCTCGCGGTCGGCCACGCCCAGACCGCGCGCAGCGAGCTGTTCGACGCGAAACAGCTACTGCGCGATCTGCAGGTCCTGTCCGCCGACGACATGCAGGGCCGTCGGGCCGGTACTCCCGGTGGGCTTAAGGCGCGCGCGTATGTGGCCGAGCGCTTCAAGGCGTCCGGCCTCGCGCCGGTCGGCGCGTCGTATGAGCACGCGTTTCCGCTGCGCCGCCGCGAGGCCGATACGGAGCCCCGCACCGGCGCCAACATCGTGGGCCGCATCGACGGCGCGCGGCAGCCCCGCCGGTACATAGTCATTACGGCGCACTACGATCACATCGGCGTCGCGGCCAACGGCCAGGTGTACAACGGCGCCGACGACAACGCCTCCGGCACGGCCGCGCTCTTTGCGCTGGCCAGCCACTTCAAGGCGAAGCCGCCCGCCAACTCGCTGATCTTCGCGGCGCTCGACGGCGAGGAATCCGGGCTCGAAGGCGCCCGGGCGTTCGTGCAGAATCCGCCGGTCGAGGCCGGCGGGCTGGTCCTGAACGTCAACCTCGACATGATCGGCCGCGACCCGAACGACACGCTCTACGTCGTCGGCACGCGCCAGCAGCCGTTTCTGAAGCCGTATGTCGAGAAAGTCGCGGCGCGCGCGCCAGTCAAGCTGCTGATGGGTCATGACGATCCCGCTCAGAAAGGCGTTGAGGACTGGACGCGCGACTCGGATCACTACGCGTTCTGCCAGGCGAAGATCCCGTGTCTCTATTTCGGCGTCGAGGACTTCGCCAACCATCACAAGACCACCGACGACTACGAGACGATGACGCACGCGTTTTATGTCCGAGTGGTCGAGACGATGGCGCAGGCCATTCGGGAGTTCGACGCCAACCTCGACGCCATCGCGGCCGCGCGCACCGGGCAGACGCCGGCGCCGCCTGCGCCGGCACCGGCGCTGGCGCCGAACGACACGCCGGTCGAGCTGGCGGTGCCAGGCGGGAGGGTGCTGGGCTCGCTCCTCATGCCGTCTCCGGCGAATGGCCAGGTGCCGGTGGCGCTCATCATCGCGGGGTCGGGCCCGACCGATCGCGACGGCAACTCGCCGCAGCTTCCGGCGAAGAACAATTCGCACCGAATGCTCGCGGAGGCGCTGGCCGCGCAGGGGATTGCGTCCGTGCGCTACGACAAACGGGGCGTCGCGGCCAGTGTGGTCAAGGGCCTCAGGGAGGCGGATCTCCGCTTCGAGACCTACGTGGATGATGCGTCCGGTTGGATCACGATGCTGCGCAACGACTCGCGCTTTGCCAGCGTCACGGTGATTGGTCACAGCGAGGGATCGGCCATCGGCATGCTGGCGGCGCGGGCGGCCCGCGCCGACGCGTTCATTTCGATCGCGGGCATCGCCCGCCGGCTGTCGGACGTGCTTCGCGATCAGCTGAAGGCGCAGCCGCTGTCGGTGGAGCTCGCGACCACGAGCGAGACGATCCTGCAGGCCCTGGAGGCCGGGAAGACGACCGCGACCGTGCCGCAGGTGCTCGCCGCCCTGTTCCGTCCGAGCGTTCAGCCTTACCTCATCTCCGTGTTTGCGTACAAGCCGGCGGTCGAGATTGCGGCGCTACGCGTGCCGACGCTGCTCGTCCAGGGCACGACCGACATTCAGGTTTCGGTCGCGGAAGCCGAAGCGCTGAAGGCGGCGCGACCCGAAGCGACGCTCCGCGTGATCGACGGCATGAATCACATACTGAAGACCGCGCCAATGGATCGCGCAGCCAACGTGGCGACCTACTCCAATCCGAATCTGCCGCTCGCCGACGGGCTCGCGACGGCGCTGACGTCGTTCATTCGCAGCGTCCGGCCGCCGCGCCATCCGCAAACCACCAGAGTGAGCCCGCGCACGGTCGTCACCGGCGCGGTCGACGGCGCCCGCATCGCCATCGAGTACGGCCAGCTCGGCAAACGCGGCCGTGCCATCTGGGGCGCGCTCGTGCCGTACGGACGCTGGTGGATGCCGGGCGCCGATGAGACGACGACGCTCACCACGAACGCCGAGCTGAGGTTTGGATCCGTCGTCGTGCCCGCGGGCGACTACAGTCTCTATGCCGAGCCGGGCGACCCGGTGTTCACGCTCATCATTAATAGACAGATCTTTCAGTTCCACACCGAGTACCGATCCGACCAGGACGTCGGGCGCGTGCCGACGACGCAGACGCGCCTGGACAGTCCCGTCGAGCGGTTGACCTTCGCGATCGACCCGCAACCTGGCGGAGGCGTGCTCAAGATCCGCTGGGACGACCGCGAGTTCGCGGCGCCGTTCACCGTCGCGCCACCCGTCCGCTAGGCGCCGCGTGACTTCGCGCGGTCGCGAAATCGGATTCTGGACCGCCGTCGCGCTCGTCGTCGGCAACATGATCGGGTCCGGCGTCTTCACGCTGCCCGCGTCACTCGCGCCGTACGGCGGCGTGAGCCTGGTCGGGTGGGCCGTGTCGGCGGGCGGCAGCATCGCGCTCGCGCTGGTGTTCGCGACGCTCGCCCGCGTGCACCCCGCCGCGGGCGGGCCGTACGCGTACACACGCGCCGCATTCGGCGACCTGGCCGGGTTTCTCGTCGCCTGGGGCTACTGGATTTCCGTCTGGACCACGAACGCGGCGCTGGCCATCGCCTTCGTCGGCTACCTGGAGCCGTTCGCGCCGTTGCTGGTCAAGAACAAGCTCGGGACCGCCGCGCTGGCGCTCGCCGCGGTGTGGCTGTTCACGTTGATCAATGTGCGCGGCATCGGGCCGGCCGGACGGGTCCAGGTCGTGACGACCGTGCTGAAAATACTGCCGCTCGCGTTCGTGGGGCTCTTCGGCCTGGCGCATTTCAATCCAGAGGCGTTTCGGCTCACCGGCGAGGGCGTGTCGCTGGCGACGGGCGACGTGATGTCCGTGGTGACGCTGACGCTCTGGGCCTTTCTCGGTCTGGAGAGCGCGACGATTCCCGCGGAGTCCGTGCGGGATCCGGATCGCACGATTCCGCGCGCGACCGTCGTCGGCACCGTGCTCGCGGCGGTCGTCTACGTCGTCAGCACCGTGGGTGTCATGAGCCTCGTCCCGCCGGAGGCGCTGAAGGTCTCGAGCGCGCCGTTCGCCGACGCCGCGCGGACGCTCGCCGGCAATGGCGCCGCGCTGCTGGTCGCGATCGGCGGGGCCGTGTCCTGCCTGGGCGCGCTCAACGGCTGGTCGCTGATGGTCGGCCAGGTGCCGATGGCCCTCGCCGCCGACGGCCTGTTCCCCGCGCTGTTCGCGCGTCGATCCGTCCGCGGCACGCCGACACACGGCCTCGTCATCGGAGCGGCCTTGAGCTCGCTGCTCATCCTGTTCGACCTCGTGCAGTCGCAGTTGTCCGCGAGCGGCGGCCGCTCGCTGGTCTCCCTCTTCACCCAGATGATCCTGCTGGCGACGCTCAGCTCG
>Ga0137313_1000139_pt1 | contig 24942 bp, 40 predicted proteins | sample EasRivERMZT166_2_FD_102287 | JGI IMG/M metagenome (GOLD analysis project Ga0137313, IMG submission 102287) | Soil microbial communities from meander-bound floodplain in the East River, Colorado, USA - East River MetaG ERMZT166_2 | ecosystem: Environmental > Terrestrial > Soil > Floodplain ...
ATTCCAGCGGCCAGCCACAAATTCCAATATCCGACGACGCTGCAATTTGAAAATCAATCGGGGGGCAAACCCCGCTACAACCGACTAGAGTGATGCTGTTTATGTCTTCAGTGACGACTACCAGAAACGACCCGCATCCAGCAGAGCAATCAAGCACCAGCTCACCATCGGCTCCCGGACATGCGACACACTGATCAAAAGGCGAAGGAGAATAGCCTCCGACGAAGGTGACTCTGTTATTGTTGGCCTGCACTTGTTCCGCGAGGGAATTCAGCCTGGACTCTGTGTCGCCTTCATCGAAGCTTGGAATGGCCTGGCGTCGCCGTGTGAGGTCCGGACAAATTTGCGTTACAACAATGACAGCGGTTGAAAACGTCGAGCCATTATCATTCGTGACTTTATACCAATATTTGACACCGGCCGTAACAGCTTGGTCCGTATAGAGCTGCACCCCAAGAGCAACATCAGAAGCGATCTCCGCATAGCTGCTGCCATCCGTGGAACGATAAACATCATTCGAAGCCCCTCCGTTGTCAGTCCAGCGAACTACGTTAGCGTCGGACTGTGTTGACTCTACTCGCGCATTTGTAGGCGCTGCCATTACGACACCGTGGTAACATTAGCCATGTCGCCCTTAAGCATGTAGACGCCCGTGGGCTCAAACAGAATATCAACGGGCGGAATCAGTTCGGTAAAGACACTAGTCCGGTCATGATGGAATTCGACCTTGACCTTAAACTCGTCTCCGAGAAGTGGAGTTTCCGGACGGTAAAGAAGTTTGGTGAAATCACCATTGATCGTTGGTCCATTCAGGTTAAAAGTCTTCCTGCTGAAGTAGCGTACGCCACCGTCTACAGCAACCGACACCGAAACCCGAGTACCGACCTTGCGCCGAAAGCGAAGACCGACGCCTGTTAGGTATTTGTCTCCGGGCTCCTTACAGTCCGTCCAATCCGTTGTGTAGTAGCGACTGATCGGCGTTGTCATGTCTGTCGTAGCGGTTTCGTCGTCCAGGATGTAAACGTCCGTATTGTCCGCCACGAGAAGCTTCTGCCGGGTTATATCATTTGTGTCTTGAAAGTAGATGCCGTGGTCGAAATGGTGACCGTCATAGGTCAGATCCTGAAATTCGCCTGTCTCGATGTTGACGATCAACCGGCCCCGGTTGTAAGTGTCGCTGGCGCTGGTAGGGTAGAAAAGATTGTAAGTGGAATTACGCGCAGACCCAATACCGAAGGCTTGATACGCGAAAGGTTGATACATCACGCGGTCGAGATGATGCTGAAACTTTGCGGGCAACTCTTTAACGATCTCACCATCACAAAAAACGAGCTGGAAAGACCCATTCAACATCGCGTGGCCTATGACTCCAATCTTGGCCAGGCTGGCTTTTGCACCAATTCCTTGAGAGTAGCGGAGGCGCTTCTGCGAGAAGCGAAGCTGTCCGCCGATGAAGCGAACGCGGATAATGTCATCAGTCTTGTAGACCATAACATTGTCCCCGAGGTCGTCGCCGGTAACAAGAAATCCCGGCGTCTCATCGAAGCGCAGCTCGTTGCCACCGCAACCGGACCAGTCCACGTCGAAGTCGTCGGAGTAAACCCCTTCGTACTCGTCCCACGTTATGCCGTCGCTGGAGGTGTAGAACAAAAAGAGGAAGCCCCAATTCTGAGCTAGGCTCTTGCAATAGGGAGGTGTTCCGCCGACAGCCGATATGTTACCTGAGCCGGACCATTTGTAGGGCTGGACAACCGTGTTCGTGAAAACGAAATATTCCTTGTGAGTGACGGACTGGGGGATCATGGTAGCGGTGCCACTAAGGGTAGCTGCCCCGGTGATATTCGACCAGGCGCCAGCACCTACGGCCATTTTCTCAACCCGGTTGGGAGTGATCCGCATGTAGTTTGAGAAATAGGGTGCAAGGTGTCGAATAGGAGTGTCTGAGGCGTCCGTGGCAACTTCCAGGTTGGTCATCCCGTGCCGGCCGAAGACTCGATTATAGCGAACATAGACGTTCTTCATGTCCCGCGTATAACCCTCGTTCCCCGAGGAGTCCGCGTAATCATGGAGACCCTGAAATTTGTCTATCCGGTGAATCTTCTCAGCCATTTAGTTCCAGACCCCTGTTTCAAGCTGACGTGCTACACGCTTTGACCTCTCCCCTACTTGTGCGGCCCATTTGCTATCAAGAGCATGCATTGCGGCATCAGACCATTGATGAGCTTCAGCGGAGCGAAGCATATTCTTAAACTCTGAAAACTTGTCAACCCCAAGGTTGAAAAACATATTCAACAAAGCCGCAAAACGAGCATCGTCAAGCTTGAGCACCCAAGGAAACGCCTTAATCATTTCTTTTTTGTGGTTGAGGTAATCGTTTCGATAGAGATAGTCTATCTCATCCTCGGAGAGCGGACGGCGCATATTGCGTCCAATCCCAATGGACTCGATGCCTTCAGAGTCCTTGTAGAGCCTGTTCTTGCGGCCCTCGTCCCGTTCCATCTGCTTTTTAAAGAGTGTTTCAAAATCAACCATTGATCACCTTGTTTCTGACCCGAATCTCCGCAATCTTGTAAGGTGTTTGGGTCGAACTGCTAAAGGTAACTTTGCAGACCAGCCGGTAGTCCATCCCGATTGAATCATCACCAATAGCCGCCAGTTTGACGATAACCGTCGAGCCGCTGATAGAAGACGAAGTAACCCCGGTGGCGGACATCTCGTTCTCAGCCGAGTCGAACATGGTGATAGTCTTGGTTGAGATCGTTTCGCCCGAGGGAAGCTCGTTGGCGAACTCGAACGTATAGTTTGCAATCTCGCCAGAATGTTTAATCAGGTAACCGTCAATCATTTACTTCTCCTGCAAACTCTGAAGCACCCGAGCCGCTTCACTTGCGTCAACAACATGGTTGGCCGAGGGTTCTCCCAATCGAGCATTGGTAAAATCCTTTGCTTTTTTGATCTCATCATCCCGGATGCTCAGCCAGAATGCTGCATCTTCTTTATTCTTGGTGAGCATGGGTATTAGCACTGCAAGAGATGAAGAAATGATAAGCATAGGCCACTGGGTAAACAGCTCGTCGGTAGCGGTGATATCGTCATCATTTGTAGTCCAGGCAAAGTAGAAGAGCGCCACGTCATAAAGTGTATTCGGGATCGGTGATAGATACATGGTGGCGTTATCCACGGAAGCCGCGTCGGGCTGGCCCTCTGCATCGAAATTATGAATATCGACCATAGATGCATGAGAGCCAATCGGTAACATGCTCCAAGGGATACCGCTGGAGTCGGACCGTTTGATAAACGCGTACCGGGAAAGCTTATAGTCTGGTAAATTGAAGCCCGCATCTACGGCCGTGGTTATGGGGTAGATGTACTGATCTTCGAACACAGCGAGGTCAACGCCCACGCTCATCCAATAGTAGTTTCCCCGCCTCTCAATCTCTCTTCGACCTTCATCCATCGCAAAACGAACGAGGATAGGGTCAACGTCCGGCTTACCACACAAGGCCCGGACAACATCCATTGCTTCGGAGATTGTCATTTAGAAATACCTCGCTTTGTTGTGGTAGTCCGTGGACTGCACGCGCTTCGACGGAAAGAGCTTGTTAGCCGCGATGTCGAGCTGCTTCAAGAATCTATTGTAAGTTGCATCCTGAACCTTAAATTGTTCTCCTGATGCAAGGGAGACACACAGTCTCCAGAGCAAGTAACTAGACCATCCCGCAGGCATATCCGGATCACTTTCCGGTCCATCGAAATCGTATAGTGGCCTCTTAAAGTGCAGCAGCAAGGACTGGGCAGTCGTATATGCAGTGGACGTCGCCCACACGGCGCCGACCGTAGTCGTAAGCTGCCAAAAGAGGGGCCAGTCTGCTCCTGTAATCGGGCGGTTCTCCGCGCTTGCAGTGTGTCCCAAGATACAATCATAATACTCACCATCCGTTCCAATCACGGTGCTGAGGGTGCCAAAGTTATCGCCAGCAGTGTTGTCACTGTCCGAAGGGACGGGCCACACAAAAAGCTTTTGGTCCGCAAGCTCAAGGGTTCGATCGACAAACACTGCCTGCGGATCTCCAGTTTCATCCTTCGGTGTAGTGAGCTGCCAGTCCCGAGGGGAAAGAATTCGAATTGGAGTATCAGTGCCACGAGTGTCCCGCCAGAACACGTTCAACAGCTCCATCATGTTTTCGGGAATACCGTCTGGAGCTTCATCGTCAGGGGTGTAGATCCTGTGCCCCTGCTCAATAAATAAATGACGAGAAGACATAGCCCAAAGAGCCGCCTTTTCGCCTGATAGGTCCTGATCTTCTTCGCGCAGAATGTCGTTAAGATCCCGCACCGCGTCGCGCATAAGGTTCTGCGAAGGCACTTCTCCCGGCTTGATCGCGCCTACACGTCTAAGCGCAGCCTCAACGATTTGGTTGCGCTTACGAAGATGATCGAATGTCGTTCCTGTACTCACTAAGTTACCTCCAAAAGAAACAAGCCGGGGAAACAAGGGGGTATTCCCCCGGCCGTGGGTGGGGCAGGGCTAGGCGCCGTGATGACGCCTAGAAGAGGGTGCCCTGCCTAATGAAGGGACGTGTGTCGAGTAGACGAAGCACGTCCCGTGCCCTGAAGTCTGTACCAAGTTCTTTGTAAACGTATAGGGCAAGTTCGTATTGCTCTTGAGTGTTCAAGCTTAAATCTAAGTCCGGGGCTCGGATCTCAGCCGGCGCGGAGATTGTCCGAAGCTGCTGATGTTCGAAAGCCCATTTATGAGGATGTTCTTTGTAGGCTTTGTCAAAAGCGACTTCTTTATCGAGCCAATGCAGAAAGCGAACGTCCCAAACCTCGGCGCCCAATCCGCCAGGGTAGCCATTACCCATAACGTTACGGTCTAAGTTTGTTGTCAGCCAATTCCACCTCGCCGGATTACCGTCATAGAACTTCACAATGCGGTCAATCTCGTCGGGATCAATCATCGTGTTGTCGCCAGGAATTCGAATGATGATGTCACCATCCATAATATCAGCAGCGAGACAATACCGATGAACAAGATCGTCAGAATTACCTTTGTAATCCAAAACAGGAATATCAAGGTCACGCGCTGCCTCCTTCATGATCCCGCCATTTGCTTCGTGAGGAATTGCCAGCATTATTTCTGTGAACGTGGTTGCCTTCTTTACTCTATTCAGCACATGCCAAATTTGAGGCTTCCCGAGAATCATCAAACCGTTTTTTCCAGGCATACGCGAATTCCCCATCCGTGCCTGAACCACACAAACCTTTTTCATTTCTTCCTCTCCGTCAGCAACCACACAAAAAACGCCATGTCTAAGCAGATAACAAAACCAACAAAGGCTAGGTCTGCAATCATCCTCGAAGCCTCTTTATGCTTCCGGCTTCGCAGGGCAAGACTCGGATCTCTCCGGACCCTCGCGCAACCTGAAGGTTGCGAATCTCGCGGACAAGAGTCTTGAATCCGCCAGGCTCCACTGAAGCAGCCTGGTCTGTTCCAGGGAGGGCACGATCAAGTGTTATGTGACGTTCAACGATTGCCGCTCCCATAGCCACGGCGCAAAGAGTGGTCCATAACCCCGGTTCGTGCCCGGAATAACCAATAGGGCAATCAGGAAAATCATGCATGAAGGTATAAAGACGATTCAGGTTCAAGTCTTCTGGTTTAGCCGGATAATCGGAGGTGCAAACCATCAACCCAATCCACGGGCAAGCCGGGTAAAGAATATTCATTGCGTACCAGATGTCCCGCCGCGTACACATTCCGGTGCTCATAATAACTGGCTTATGGAAGCCTGCTATGTGGCGTATAAGCTCAAGGTCTGTAACCTTAGCCGAAGCTATCTTGAACAACCGCATGTTCATACACTCTAAGGTATCAGCCGCATTGCAGTCCCACGGGGACGCGAACATTTCGATGCCACGCGCTGACGCGTGCTTAAAAAGATCAACATACTGCTCTGAGCTGAACTCGATTCGCTCCCGGTAAGCGAGGTAGGTCATTCTCTCGCCCCAAGGGGTATCGCGCTCCTGGTCCCAAAGATGAGCCGGCACGTTCATTGCCGGGGTTCGCTTCTGAAACTTAACCGCATCACAGCCGGCATCCTTTGCAGCATCGATAAGCTGCTTTGCCATTTCCATGCTGCCGTTGTGGTTAATGCCAACCTCTGCTATCACAAACGTATGATTAGGATTTAACTGCAACATCTGTCCCCTCCTCCTCATGCCACTGTCCATCCCACACTTTGTTAATAAACGATTCACCATAAAACTTGATTGACTTCAGAAGTCCGGCATCGTGACCGCATGAAATGAAGTCCAGGGTCTGCTCGGTGAAGTCTAAGAAGGAAGGCGTCGTCAGGATCTCTTCCCCCTTCACGGTTACGGTGCAAAAATCAAATTCAACGCTCTTACCCGTGATCCCCGTCGCGTGGGTCTGCTCTTGCTTCTGCACCATGAGATCAAGTCCAAAAACATGCAGCTCCGAGTATCCTAGATTCATCGCTAATGACAGAGCATTTATTGCGACACTGCCCCCGGCATTAACTATGGTACAGACATCATAACCTTGCTCTCTTCGGATCTCCTTAAGCTTACGAGTATCCTGGGTGTCGAAGATGTAGCGGTTATATGCTTCGGTCCGCTTAACAATCGAGGGCCGAGAAAAGGAAGCGAGTAAAAACTTGGTCTTGGTGTTCAACCGGGTGAAGCAGGACTCTTGCTCTGAAGAGCAATCGAGAGAGATGCAGTAGTCCGGGATGATGTCGTGGTCCAAGCACCAGGGATACATCCGAGCAATCGCGATCACCGGATAACCGCAACCCTTCAACCATTTAATGTTATCAACTTGCCCGTCAACCGAAGGTCCGCCAGCAACAATTACGACCTGGCCGAAGTCCTTTCCGGTAAGCTCTCTGAGGTCCGGAATACCCTGAGATAGATTCTTCCGCGCATTCGAATAAAGAAGCTTACGGCTAAACTTACACTGACCACGGAACGGGGGGGATTTTCGTTCTTCCCCATCCTTCTTGAACAAGTAGTCCAATGAATGTTGCACCCATTCCACGGGCTTCCAGGGAGACGTGAACACGTCTTCATACCCACGGTGACGCCATAGGGATCGAATTTCTTCGTCCGCGTAGAACTCTTCAAAATCAAACTGCGACATTACATAAGCCAATGTCGAATGGCAAAAATGGTAGTTCCGACCCATGCACACAAAAACATTAGGGTCCTTACTAAAAAAGCCGGGCGTCTGCACATAAAGCAGTCCGTCCGGCTTCAAAAGAGATTTTATTTTTTTAAGCTCACCGAGGTCCGAAAGATGGTCTAGGGTCCCTTGCATGACTATAAGGTCAGCTTGAACCCTTAAGGTTACAAGCTCATCAACATTCTGGTAAGCCCAATAACTCGGCTGAGCTGCCACGTCACCAAAATCAACTCCCCAAATCTGTTCCGACCCTTCGTCCTTAAAGGCTTGCAGCAAGCCGCCCCATCGTGACCCGATCTCAACCACCACTTTAGGCAAAGCGATGTCGTTCTCGTCAAGCCAGTTGATTAGCGACTTACCACTATTATATTGGGCCTTGAATCCCGACTCGGGCTCGTCAATCGTCATGTAGACCTTAGTGTCATGGTCCGGTATGATATCCCGGCCGACATTAAGATCCAAATATTCAGCGTTGTAATACCGACGAAAGCTGTCCGCCGTCATCCGAGGATTTGCACGAACCAACGCACACTCGGCGCATATGACCAACCTGTGACCAAGCTGGTCCCGGTCACTCCTGCTAAGCTCAATCTCGTTTGAAGATCCACAAATACAAGGGGCATCTTCAAAAAGATACTCCCCTGCTAAAATCTTCTCTTCTATCTGTCTGATAAATACAGGGGCAGAGAGTATCCGCCCCTGTATGTGTTCACTTAACTCCATAAATTCCCCCTTCAGAAACTTATGCAGAGGTTGCTTAGTCTGTGGTTACAGCCACCACGGTAGGATCGAGTTGGTACATCAAGAACAAATACATCTTGGCCCTGTTGCCGGCCGTGGTTCCAACGGTCAAGGTCGCAGCAGCGGCCCGAGCGAAAGAAAGAACGGTAGCGGTAGGAACAAAGTATTTGCGCCGGCAAATCCAGCCAGCAGCGGTAGCTGCATCAGCACCTGTGTTGAACTGGGCAAGTTGGGTTCCGTATTGCACGGTCGCCAAGACCAACCCGGTCGCAGCAGCGAGGACAGGGCGCTTATAGCCCGTAGTACTGAAAGGAATAGCAACCAAGAAAGCATCGCTATCACCAGCAACACCCGCGTTCATCGTTTTTGCAGCCGCAGTAGACATGGCGCCAGCAGCAGTAACACGAATGAAAGCATCTTCGATGATCATTCCCTTACGAAGCGAAAAACCAGTGCTTCGAAGCGCGGTATTAGAAGCTCCATCGTCCAGAGGAACAACCAAGTTGAAATGACTCTGTTCCGGATCAACGTCTACGCGATGATTCGAAGGCTTAAGAGCCTTCAAGAAATAGGCGCGGCCACTGACCGTAAGAACCGAGATGTCAACGGTAGAAACGCTGATGTTCGTGTAGAACGAAAGCTGTCCGTCCGTCATAGTACGAGAAACGAAACCTGCACCGCCAGCGCCGAGATGCTGGGTAAGAGCTACCCCTGACGCATTGTAGATCGTAGCGCGGGCCGCAGAGCCTGCGGTATAGACCTGAAACTGACCACTGTCGTCATTGACAGGTTTCTTTTTGCGGGTGTCGATCAACTGAACGAACCATTCCCGCTTGTTATTAATGTTAGCCACCGAAAATCTCCTTTTCGTCCGCCGTCAAGCGGCCGGACATTGAGTTTGAAATTCAGGGGGCGGTTTATCGCCCCCCTACAGATTAGATTTTAGCGTCGCCCCAAACGAAGCCATGAATGGCCCCGCCCGTATGAGCTGAAATATCCATGTCGGTTCCATCAGCAATCGTCAGAACGTTTCCCGAGGCAGTGACTATCGCGCCGAGGGCGCCGTTAGAATCACCACCGAGAATCGCTCCAGTGGACCCGCTGATTTGAATGACCCAACCACGAATAATGCTCAACTGCGGAAACGTCAACGTCATCGACGTGTCGTTTGCAGGAACGGCCTTGAAAGGGATTAGTGGAAGCATAGACCCAACCACTTCGAGCGGTAGAGCCTTCTTTCCATAAACCCCTGTAGGTTCAACAGCAGTAAGAGCCATGATTTATATTTCTTCCTTTCCTTTACTGATTAGGCATCAGCAACGGCTGAAGCGAATACGTGCACAACCCCGTTGTCTTCCACGGTTGAACGATCGTAAGCGAGCTTTTGAATTCCACGAATTTCGTGAATCTCGTAAGTCCGATCATGACCGACATCAGTTTCCTCTTCGCCAAACTTCGAACGCTGTCCCCAACACACCGCGACGGCCTGTGCCCCCAACAGAAGATTGTGAGAAACGTCGATAGACGAAGCTCCGGCGCTTCCTTCGATAAGCAAGCGATCATACTCATACACAAGAACGCCGTCCCAAGCGCCTTTGAAACGAGAACCAGTGAACAAGGGGGACTCACTGTTAGCCTGGGGCGGAATGTTCAAATGAGCATTTCTCCACGAGGCATCATAACGGGTAAGATCCCGAACCGAAAGGGTGTGGCCTTGGAAAGTGAACCACTCTTCAGTGTTCTTTCCGACCTTCACCTTCATGGGACGAATCTTAGCCAACGCATTGACAGGGATGATTGCCTTGCGCTTCGCAACTTCGATCATGTTGGTAGCCAACAGATCGCTGGAGCTATCCACGTTCGCCAAAGCGGTAGCGTGGGTGGCATTCCAGTTGCTGTCAACGGAGCCATAGAGGTATCGACCACGAACTCGACCGGTAGCAGTGTCAGAAACAGCGATAGTGATATCGTCGTCCAAATCCACTCGGGCCTCATCCTGCAACGCTCCCCGCGCTTCCTCAAGCACGTCGAACTTCACGCGCTTTTGGGACATGGGGATGTTTTCGATCTTCACCAATCGACGGTAGTTATCGATAGTGATTCTCTGACTGAAAAACGCGACAGTACCTTCGTTGCCAATGCCTTTAGCATTGCCATCAACGCGTCCGCCGACAAGCCGGCCACGAATGCCGACCGTAATAGCGTCGCCATCCGATTTGGTCAGGTCTTCTTTGACCTGGATGGGCATATCGGCCGAGGTGCCCATGAAGTGCTTCCAAGCAAGCTCACCGATGTACTCAGAGAAGATTTTATCTTCCCATTGTTCAACGGTCAGCCCGTGGGAGGTTAGTATTTCAATGTAACTCACGTTTGGTCTCCTGGTTTTTTTAGATTAACCGAAAAGCTTTTTAAGCGAAGTAGCCTTCGGTTCGACTTTAGGTCCGCTACTCTCGCTGCTGCCTCGGGACGAAGACATTCCCTCGACATTCTCATCTTTTAACTTCTTGCCTTCTCGGATCTCATCGAGAATCTCTTTCCGTATCTTTTTCTGAAGCTCGTCCGTGACTTCTTTGGTGATAGCCGCGTGTTGCTTTTCAGGGGTGTCGCCATACCTCTTTTCAAAGTTATGGCGGTTAAGAATACGAAACGCGGACATGACGGGGTTAGCAGAATTCATCACTGAATCTTGAATCATGGAATTCTCGCCAAACAGTTTATGAAACTCCCCGAGGACAGCATCAACCTGTTCTTTGCCGTAGGTTTCGTAAGCGGACTCACGGGAAGCGACTGCTTTTCCGGCCCGAAGCGCTGTTCGCGCTACGTCTTCCGGTTGAACTGTTTCGCGCCGTTCATCTTCTTCCGTCCACGTTCCATCTTGCTTCTTCTGCATCACTTCGAGCTGATGTTTCAGCCCGTCGAATTCACGGCGCTGGTCAGCCAGCTCTTGCTGCCGCTGCGTCGCATAGTTTGCAGTATCCTTGTAACGTTTCTTGTACGGATTATCGTCAGACTCCCAAGGATCATCCTTGGCTTTGTCTTCTTTTTTGTCAGTCGATTCTTTCGAATCGTCAGACGAGTCGTCGGTCGAATCGTCGCCTTCCTCTTTGTCGGACTTCTTTTTAGGCTCTTCCTTATCGGACTTTTTATCGTCCTTTTCAGGTTTGTCCTCTTTGTCCTTTTTAGCCTTTTCCGATTTATCATCGGGGGACGGCTTATCGGACTTTTTGTCATCCTTCTTCGGAGGCTTCTTTTCTTCCTTCTTATCCTTCTCCTCGGGGACGGGTTTTGACCCTCCCGAAAATATAGAATCTAATGAAGGGCGGTCAACTTTTTGTTGAGCTTCACCCTTTTTATCTTCACCAGCCATAAATCCCTTTCAGTGTGGTTTGTGGGAAGGCCAAAGTAACAAGCGTATCTTGTTAATCAGCCATCACGTTAAACTGAGGACGGGAACTGTGAAGCGCCGGCATAGCCGTAGCTATGACGCAATAATTGTTCGCCTCACACCTGCATGGCGCAGGACACAACCCCCGCATAAGCTGCAAGGGTTCTGCTCTGTGTCATTCTCTCGGAGGTAATGCGGGTCATTGCGGCCTAGAACGCTCTCCGCACGGTGCCTCCGAGCTATTTTAAAAAGTCTGCCCACTCTTTTGAAAAGAGTTTTAGTGAAACGGGCTTGATCCAATCGAAGTGCTTCATGTTTGGAAGATAACGGGCAAGAACACAAGGGTGTGATTTCTTCGGACCTACAAGTCCCTGCTGTCCGTAGGTAGATTGCCCGCAAATATTATCTGCGTCGGACCAGTAAACTAGCACTTCTTGAAACTGACTCGAATACTTCGACCAGTCGAAATTTTCATCCATCGTGGTCGCAATTAAAATGATTCTGTAGAAGTGCATCCCCTGCTCAAGTGCCGCCTGCACCAAAGTGCCGGCATACGAATGAGCCACAATGGAAAAAACTTCTTGTTTACCGGTGACACCTTCCAGAAACGAATCGAAGGCATTGAGGTTATCAATAACGCTCTGGTTGATTTTCCGACGATACCAAGGAATCCAAGTGAACACGCCTACGGCATACTTCCAAAACAACCCGGACCATTGCCAGCTATATGCGGCGAAGGGTTGCTTCTGTTCGTCCCAAATCGCTTCGAGACGCGACGGCCAATTTCGTTCCTCGGAACCGCCCGGTACGGTTTCAATCCCGTAAAGAAGGATTACCCTACCCACAACATGAACCTCGCCCAAAGCTTAAGGGCAACAGAAGCCGCCACGGGGTAAAGAGCCGCTAACAGGATTCCAACTGCTAAACCAAAAAGAAAGGTAAACATGCTTAGCCCCTTTTCGACCACGGTCCGTAATATTTAGTGTTTTTCACCCGCAACACGCGCTTTTCGATCTTTGGGTCGTCTTCTAAGCGCTCAACTTCGTGACGGTGAATATCAAGGCCCTGCTCTTTGAACAGTTTAATATTCTCTTGGGTGATCGTTTGTGGATCACGAAGCTTATCGTGATCAACCCTGAATTCTCTTGCCATGATCTCCCTCCCCTCTATTTGTTCCAGTCCATTTCTCAAAGGTACGCATTCCGCCAAGACCAAGCATTCCAACAACAACCGACACTAAAGCACTCATTTCTAAAGTCGGAAGGGGCGGGAGGTCTTTTTCAATAACCGTAACCGCGAAAACTAAAAAAGGCTGCAAAACGAAGTTGTAAGCAAACGCTGACCCACAAGTCCACCCAATAAAAGGACGCCAGCCTGCAACAAAAACATTCTCGTGCTTTGCTTCTTCCTTGTTAATCTCAAGCTGGCCGAGAATTGACTGCCAATCGAACTGCATTACAGCAAGCTTAAGCTCGGACTCTAAGTGAGCCCTCTCAGCCTCGCTCATCTTCTCCGGAGGCAACACCCGCCTAAGAACGGTATCAAGCAGTCCAGAAACGGGACCTATCAAAGCCTGCCACATAACTTATCCCTCTTTGCCCAATCGTACACGTTTGCAAAAACCACTAAGCTTGAAAGGATGTAAACATCTGGTGCATCCCACGACCACAAAACCGCCCCTAGTAAGGTCAGACACACTGACTGTAAGGGGTTGATGTCAACTACAAATCGCGTACCTGTTCCACCCTAGATTTAATACACGCACCGAACAAAACAGTATCGGTCTTCGGATCAAGCTCTAAGGCGGCAACCTTAGCTTGTCCATATTCCGCACACGCAGCGGCATCTTTAAAGTGCTTCTGCTCGACATGCAAAGTCTCAAGGGCCATCCAGACTATAAGTGCGATTACGGTCATGATTTTTCCTTCTTCTCACCAGCCGGCGCTTTTGGAGCCGCCGCTTTAATCACTTCTTTTTGAATGTCCTGTTGGCCCTTCTGCATGGAGAGCTGATGCTTTTGTTGCTCAAGCTGCCTCTTCTCACGGGCAATCTGCACATCCATGTTGGCCTTCTCACGATTACCCTGCTGCTTCACTCGCTCGGTATCCTGCTTAACCCGCTCGGCTTCGACCTTAGATTGGTCCTGCGCCTCGGGAGACTTCTTAATCATTTCCTTCTGAATCTCGGTCTGAGCTTGCAGTTCCGGTTCCGGCAATCTACCAGCTTCCATAACCGCTTTCGCAGTTTCGGGACTGCCCATCTTCACATAATAAAAAGCCTTCTCTTCCGGTGACACCTTAGCAATATCCACGTTGACAGAAATCTTTGGATCGGCTGGCGGTGGTGCACTATGCTCGTCCAGCTTATCGAGAAGAGTCTTCTTCTTATCGGCTCTCAACTCGGAGAGCTGAATCATGGTCTTCATCCAGAATGGCCCAAGGGGCGCAAGCTGAGGAAGATATTGAAGCAGCAATGCAAAAGTTTCTTGCTCCGTATTGGCTGTGTCCATAAAATCATCAACCACAACGTCATACTTTGCGGTTTTGATTTTCTGAACCATTGGAGCTGTCATGTTCACTTCACGAGCGGTGTTCTCATTATCCGTAATAAGAAACGTCTTCTCTTTTGTGAAGTAATTCTGGACTCGCTCCAGAATGACACGCCCCGTTATTTTTCGGGTGCGACGAAGGTTAGCGAAAAGTCGGGCAACAGGTTTAGTTGCCTCTGAGAATTTCCGTTTCAAACCAGCGTTAGAGCGAATCTCTTGGGTATTTTGCGCAATGCGCGGATCGATACCCGTCACCCGATAAAAATCTTCTTGTGCTTTTCGATGCAGCTCAAGCTGTGCGGCCGCAAGCTCAACGTTATTTCGCATTACGAGCTTTTCCTGCGACACCGCACCGTCTTCGACAATCGCCACACCGTCCGGCTTGTGGATCTCTTCCTGATACTTGGTTACATCAGTAATGGCACTCCGCTCAGCAACGGTCTGATTCGTGTTGAGCAAGTGCAGCGCCTTTGATTCGCGCTTGTTGATCGCATCCTGCATCGTTAGGGCGAGACTGATAGGACCAAAAGGTGCCCCGTTTTTTCGTCTATACGCCCAATAAGGAATTAATGAAAAATACTCGTTGCGCGTGATCTTGTGTTCAAGCAAAACACTAGAACAGTAGACGGCTTTGCAAATTCGTTTCTTTAGCCGCTCAATTTTCTCGTAATCGACGCCCTCAACCTGATCCTTGTGTTCCTCGGCCTTCCAATTTGCCTCAAGGATAACTTCGCCCGTACCATCCATCAGATAAATGCACTCACGGGTAGGCTTCTTATATTCCTGCGTGATAATTCGAAGCTTGCGGTGGTTCTGGTCAACGTAATTCTCTTGCTTGAACGAATCGACCAGAGCCGGCTGTGATCCACTGCCAGAAATATTAGAGGCATCGTCACTAAACAAACCCTCAAGCTCGGCTTTCGCTTTTGGGTATCGAGCTACAACGTCATCGAGGGAAAACCATTCGGACGTTGAAATAAAATTTGCGTCTTCGTTCCAATCGTAGCGCTTTGAATCAGGGTCAGGATAAACCACAAGAGCATCCTTGCTCTTCAGCTTAATCTCGGGGTTATAGAGATCATCGAATTCAACCGAAACTTCGATAGCTCCCAAACCACAAGTGAACCCGTCAACCGCCATGTCCGTTTCCTCGAATTCGAGGTCGTTACTCTGGCGAATATACAAAAACAAATCGGACAATCCGTCCGCAACCATTGCATCTGGTGCCTCGTTACGGCCGCGAAACCCAATTCTGTACTGCTGCTCCGTAACCGTGCCCATCAAACTGTTGATGGTGACAGAGACCTGGTTGTTTACTGTCGGAGGTTGCTGGCGCTCTTTGAGAACATCCAGTTCGCTCGGGGTCCACTGTTCACCCTCGGCATACTTAAAGCATTCGACCATTACCTTCCGGCCGGTCACCCAAGACGGGTGGTCCAGGGAATAGGTAAAATTACGATCGAGCATAACGAGCAGCTCGGTTTTTTCTTTTGCCGTCTTCGCGGCTTTTTCTTGGTCTGCTGCTTCGTCGTAAGCCATTAAGCTGTTTTCCAATTTCCAGGTTTTTTAGGACGCTTCATTCCGGTTGACCCTTTAGCGAACATCTTTCTCGCTATCTCCGGACCCCAATAAGTTGTTTGAATCAGCGAGTCGGCTCTGTTAGGGGAATCAATACCGCGTCGCTTCATATCCTTCTTCGTTTCAATCTTGATTTTGCCGGTTACTTCTTCGTACCTCGGTGCATTGAGATCACCGATTAGCAGGGGGTCATCAGGAATCGAGATAACACCCTTTTCAAACTCCGTTCGTGTTCGCCACCATAGTTCATCACGGAGGCGGTTATATCGGTGAGCGTTAAAAGCAGTGTTAGCGACGTTGATTCCGTAAACCTCAATATGCGAGGGCTCAAATCGTTTCCGTAAGGTGCCCTCGATACCCCATCCGACTCCAATGGAATCGAGCAGCAAAGCTTTCGGCGGTGGATCATCTGCAAGAATTTCTCGTGAGGTCCACTCTACAAGTGCGTTCGACTCACTATAGCCCGCGACTTTGAGGGGGTGGACAATAGGTCCGGTTCGATGAAGGAGACAACTTTCATCTCCTCCTGCGCCAACATCGAGAGAGTAAATTGAGGGGTCGTCGGTGACAATTTCGACTTCCCGGTCAACTGCATCGATGAGCCACTCCCACGGAATAACGGTATTCTCTCCAGCGAGAGGAGGTAGTCCGAGAACTCTAATGCGAAAGGTGTTGCTTTCTCGTCCATACTTTTTCTCCAGCCGAATTATCGAATCTTTGGTGACAACTTCCGATTCTTCCGCATTCCAACGATAGGAGAGCCAGTTTTCACGATCTCGATTATGAGTGTCGATTGCGAACCCTTTTGCTCTTGTTGGGTTAAAGAACAAGAGGCAGAGGTTGCACATTCGCGTAAGGGTAGATTCAAGCGGCCTGAAAACCGGATCGGGGATGCCGGATGCCTCGTCACCGATAATAAGTAAATAATCTTCATGTAGTCCGGCGAGTGTCTCGGCCTGTTCCTCGGCGCTGTTCCTCGTATTTGCCGTTCTCGTAACGGCGAACCATTGCTGACCCTGCGCCTCGTTGAAATAAAACTTGTCTGTCTGCCAAGTAAACCATTCCTTGAGCTTTGATCGCTGATGCCATTTCGCTAACTCGGCCCATAGAGTTATCTGCAACTGCTTCGCTGAGGGCGAGGTGACTGCAATCTTCGGGAATGGAAAAACGGTCAAGAACCAAATTATTATCCACGAAGCCGTCGCTCCTTTTCCGGTGCCCACCCCGGACATAACAGAGGTCCCAAACTTCGCGTTAAGGTCAAGCTCTCTTTGCGTGACAGGTTTCCCATCAACAAGCTTTCCCGTGGCGTTGTACTTGTAAACCTTAATCTTTGCCCAAACCATTTCAGCAACATCTTTAAGGTAAGCCTTTTGCTGCGATGTTGGTTCAACGTCGAAAACATCCTTGACAAATCGTGGGATGTCTTTCGACCATGCAAGTATTGCATTTGCTTGTTCGCTCTTAGGCACAGTGGCCTTTTCCTATCTGATTCTCAGAGGCACATCGTAGTTAAGCAAACCAAGGGAACGAATCAGAACAAAAACCAAGACGATAACAGCTCCCCAAATTATAAGGCTCTTAAACTTGTTGTCCATCGGCACATATGAAGTGAATAGCCAAACCAAGAAGCCAACCAACGCAACCAGCATAATAAATTCGAACAGGCCCATTAAACATCACAACCTTTTGTTTCCCGGCACACAATTTTACCTAAGCACTACCAGCGGGTTCGACGCTGATAAAATCGCAAACGGCTTTTAACGAGGGCACTTCGTCCGGTAGCGGAGTTGTGCCGTTCGTCCGGCGTAGGCCCCAGTAAAGTTCATCCTCGTGATAAAACGGACGAAGCAAAAACTCCCCGTACTGAAACAGCGGGGGGTAATGGCGGACCTCGGTAATAACCTCAAGCATTAGGGCACTATTTTATTAACTTCCAAAAGAATTACAGTGGTAAGATTCGACTTGAACACTGCAACCGTTGGCGGGTCCGTAAATTCCCATATCGTAGCTGGGTTGCTACTGAGAACTGCAACCCGTTCGATCTTTCCGTTGTTTGTGGTACTGAAAACCAAGTCGGACCCATGACTGATTTTCTGCTTAAACGTATCGTAGGTGGAAGTGATTATCATGCGGTTGGTTGCTGTCCCGTCCAGTACACAAGAACCTCGCCATGCCCAATCGTAAGAGCAATTAGCCCGTCCGAATAGAGGGGAGGGTTAAATGTTTGCTGCTTGGAATCGTCTGCTGTGCTCGTTCCAAATTCGACTTTCTTGATACCGTTCTTGTCGGTGAGCACCACCGTATCAGCGGCCGCAATCGCACCGCCCGCCCAAACCACGCTCGTAATTTGTATCGGTGAAGAAATTATGGCCGCAGCAGCAGCTGCGTCCAGCCTAAGCGGGTTGTTTGTGAGATTGTTTGCCATTTATTTTTCTTCCTCGTGGGCTTCCTGAATTATTTTTGTAAGGGTTTGGACGTTTGCCGTGCTCTTGCCTTCAAGTAATCGGAGCTGCTGGAAAGTGCGGTCCATCATCGCTATTGCCTCGATAGGATTCATCGAGGGTGCGAGATCATGTAAGCGGTCTTTTGCGCGGACATTCAACACCGTAAGATCCCAAATTTCTTTTTCTTTAATTTGCTGAATCTTAAGCTCCATGCGAGGATCGGTGTAAGCTTCTCTTTCCGCCAGGTACTTATCAACCGTGTTCGCGCTCATGCCACCGCGTAGCGCGATCTGCCGCTTCGAGGTCCCCATGTCACGCAGCGCGAGCACTTCAGCGACTTCATGCTTAGAAAGCTTCTTACCACGCTTGCGCTTTTTTCCTAGGGGTTTCGGGGCCTTCACTGTTGATGTAGTCCTCCTATACTGTAGGGGTCAAAAATCGAATTCCCGCTGAAAACGCGATGGTGAAAAGTGGTGTAAGTGGTTGTCAGGAAAAAGGAAATATTTATTTTTCTCTTTTTATTTTCATGTGCGATAAACGGCACCCGGCCCCCGTCTACCCCATCCCCTCCCCCCTGTCCCCCCTCGAATTCTAGGGTATCTCTATCCATATCAGGACTAAGACTAAATAAAACAGGGTCATTGTCTCATGATATCAGCTAGTTATCATCGGACCTCAGTCTCTTAACGGAGTGCAGCGCTAATACGTTGTGCTTAACAGGTCTATAAGACGCCTATGTTATCCAGCGCTTAGCGCGATCGCCTTCCGGGTACGGGCAGGCTTGACAAGTTTGTAAGCTTAGTATAGGCTTGGGTGCATGTTTGTCCTTTTGCATCGAAGCTTAGTCAAGCCTAAATGGCGAATGATAAGGCATATTGACATGGATCAAAATGGCATGTAGTATGCTATCTTGTAAGGCATGGAGGTATTACACGATATGAACTTAGTTGAAAAGTTTTTCTTTGTGGTCTTACTCGGAACGATTACATCGCCCGTGTTGCTGTTGATCTTAATAGCGCTGGCGTCTTAACTCTTTGGAGGTAAAATGAAACAATACGTTTATCGGCTATACACTCAAGACATGAATCGCGAAGGGATTGTAAGATTAATTCAAGCTTGCGGTTTCGATAGCTTTACCTTAACAGAGGGAATAGGGTATTGGATAAACGCAAGAGAGCTAAGCTTGTCTATCGAAATTATTTCAAGGACCAAGGTAACCGAACAAACAAAACTCTTGGCATCGGCGATTAGATCCTTGAATAATCAAACCGCCGTCTATTGGATAACGTTCCAAGTGGAAAGCGAATTGATAGGTCTTACTAAAGAGGTCTCGCATGAGGTCAGTATATGAAACAAAACCAACTGACCTTTACCACAGTGCTTGAACATAGTTTCAAGCAATACGAGCAAAAGATCCTTGCTTATCTTGAAAGCAATCACGCAAGGTATAGGACCTTTGCAGAGCGTATCACGCCAGACCTCGCCGACAAGACGCAAGTCTATTCAAGGCTTGCGTTTGCAATTCTATCTGCTAACAGCCCGTTTGATGATACGGTCAAAGCGCTAGACGTGGCAATGACGCGTCTAGGATCATTACAGCCTTCCGACATTAGTCGGTTTAAGATGGTCCCTGAAAAGGCTTACTATCTGAATCGTGCCTATCTGCAACTCGAACTGAAACAATGGCAACCTAAAAAGAATCCCCTAGACTGGCAAGCCTACCGGTTGGAGGTCAAGGACAAATTCAAAGGCTTACATCTAGCAAAGGCAAGCTTCACACTAGGCTTGCTTTATCCGACTACTGCGGACGTGGCTTGCATCGATACTTGGATTCAAAAAACTTTCCTAGGTCATTCCGGTTTTAGATCGCTGAATCTTGCCACGTATGTCGCCGTTGAGAGTAGGATTAGAGCGTATGCGAAACGGTTCGGCATAGGGACGTTCTTGGCGCAATGGCTTATATGGGATTTTGCGCGAGGTACTCAAAACAATCATGATATTTTTCCAGGCAACCATAAAGCAACTGTAGCGATCGCAGCTTAAGCACCGATCGCGAATAACCAGAAGGGAGAACTAGCACCGATGGAATTGAATGAAGTAACTGACCTCCACAATAGACGGGCAAACATTAGCACCGTGGCAAGCTATTTCAAGACAATGGAATTGCCATTCTTGGCTTGGCCAGAAGACAAGCTCTTGTTGAACTTGACGGACCTCCCTTTGTTCTTGAATGGCGAAGCGCCACGCAAAGCAAAGACATGGAAGCCCTTTAATGCTGTAGCTAGGTATGAGGTCCTACCGGGTAAAGGCGCCAACACGCAAATAAGGGCCTTCATTCAGACCGGTAGGCTTTATGCAGTGACCGGCATTCAAGAGAGACCGGAAGGGTTCGCCTATTTCGTAACTGAATACAAGTTCAACAGCTAGGCTTTGGCTTGCTCAAGAGACCTCGCCTTTGGAGGTCTCTTCATGGAGGTCAAAATTATGGAAGGCAAAAACTTACAATTCTACGTTGATTATTTGCGCGATACACGACCAGTATCAGTTGCTAAGCTTGGTCTAGCTATCCGTCGAGCCCTAAGTAAATCGCTGGTCTGCAAAAACAAAGATATGGCGATAGGCGTTGAATTCGCTCTTGAGGAAATAGCTAACGCTCTTAAACTGGAAGGGAACGACCGTCGAGCGTTATTCGCACTAATCACCGCACCGAAGGGAGAACTATGAGATACACTTACAAGCCGATGAAAGTCGAAGTCTTCGAAGAACTGCTGGCATGCCTGAAAGAGGCTCACAACAGTGAACTTTATAACGACCACTCTGGAGATGACCGCAAGCAATGCTCATACTGCATCGCGATCAAAAAAGCGGAAAAAGAACTTCGCTAACCGCGCCTAACAGCAGACCGCTAACCGCTATGCTGACCTTGCTCCGCGCCTGGCGCCTGGCGCCGCAATCTTCATCTTTATCTTGCCTTCGGCAAGTGCGGTCAAGTGAATTAGCCATAGTCAGTGGTGATAAGATAAAGTCAACTGTTAGCTTGGGGGGTCTAAGTACTGATCAACAAAGGTGCTTCGCACCTTTGTTGTATAGTACAGTACAGTACTTCAGTGTATAGTATATATAATATATATACAGTACAGTACAGTCAAAGGTCAGATTGGAAGGTCCGCGAAGGGGTCCTTGACAACGAAAAGAGAAATGCTTAGTATAAGCTTACGATGATTGGGAGGTCCGCGATTATGGATAGATTCTTGATTTGTGCAGCTTACTACCTGGTAGCATCGCGCTATCATTCCGGGCAATGGTCGAAGGGTTATAAAAAGCTTAGTCAGTGTGTCCGCGTTGGATTCAAGCCGGGGCTGTTGTTCGGTCAGCATAAGGGCAGCGAAGAGCGGGACGCCGCAGCGTCTTTGTTGTGGGCTAGACGCCGCGAAATCAAAAAGGAGTGGTAGTCATGAGACTGAAAGACGATAAGGGGCGGTTGACCTTGCAGGGCTTTGCCTGCGGTTGTATCGAACAAGTCGAGCATGCCGGCATTAGAACTACTCTCTGGCGTGAACATGGGTCAGCACCTTGGCATGTCAGGCAACACGACCACAACAAGAACGAACGTATATTTTGGGAGTGCTACGAGCATCTTTCAATGGCTCGTCGGCGCTTCGCACGGGTGGAGCAGGAGCAAATCAACTCTAACTTAGGAGGATCAAGTCATGAGTGAGACACAAACTTACACGCGTCTTAGTGGACACGTATCAGCAGAGACAGCATTTATCGTTGATGATTACCCTTACGGCTTTCGTCTTCGGTGCCATATTCGTTATTGGATTGAGTATAAGCCCTCGCATGGGTTCCGCTTCGTGAGTCAAACGTCAAACCCCAAGAAGGCCGGCATTGTCTGGAATAAACCGAAAGCCGGGACCTATTCGAAGTTTGGCGCCGTGTTGATGCAGGGAGATACTGACGGTTACATAACCTACACTTGCTTGGGGATCTACACGGACGCTAAAGAGGCGCGAACGTGGTTCAACAAGAATGGCGCTTTCCTCGTTGAAGAGGGACGGGCCGATGTTGAAAAGTGGGTCATTGCCAAAGAGCGTTACGAGTCGCTCCGGGCCGAAGGCAAGGACATGAACACCGCCGCAGTTGTGGCAACGGCAGAGAAAAATGACCTCGGCTTTCAAGGCATCAATGACGAGGGCAAGCTTGTGTTTAAAAAGATTCCTGAATTCGTGACACCCGAGCGTCATGGAAACTGGCCGGAAAAAGGATCGTGCTTGCAGCTCGGTCACGATGACCTGCTGGACGAAAAGGCAAAGAATGATTGCAAAGCCGAGGAACATGATGACACTAACGCGGAGTGCATTTGCTCGCGGATTTTGCAGGGAGGAGTCTAAGCCATGACCTCCACTGAAGTTAGACGGCGCCGGCTTGGGCTTAAGATGACACAATCCAAGTTTGGTAAGATGCTCGGAGTCACCTATCAAACGGTGCTCCGGTGGGAAAACGAACGGGTCCCGGTTCCGGGGTGGATGAACTTTGCACTACCGGGGCTCGAAGCTCATATGATCGCGTGGCTTAAGTCAGTCAAGGGAGGTAAAAAATAATGGGTTGGGCAAACCAAACGGATGAAGCGTTGGAGCGTCAAATGAGTCCACTAATTGAAGCTCCTCTTACGGGCTTCGCGGTGGTGGCTGTTGCGCGTTGCAACATAGTCAAGGGCTGGAAGATCGTTGCGCCCTCGGGTAGGTCGTTAATGGGTTTTACCACGCGACGCGAGGCCGAGGCGATCGCAGATTTTTTCAATGAGGAGGTGAAGTCATGAAACGTAACAAGTCTTCACACATTGTTATGGATTATGAGGGCCGAGGGACGCTAAGCAGCACGGCTGTGCTTGATACTTTCTACGAGTACGAAAGGCTTGCCACCAACAGATACCCAGTACATCATATGTGGCGGGCCGGTTACCTCGCTGCGCTGCGGGATAACCAATTAATCAATCATACCCAGTGGGATAAGCTAAACACTGCATCGAGAAACAGAGAGGGTGCCGAGGGATGATTGCGATTGGATACATAAGGCGCAGCAAGAAGAGTGAGGAGCATAACGTCTCGCTTGACGAACAGCGCCGGCACATCACCGAGTTCTGCGCGGGCGCCGGTCTGACTTTGGATCACGTTATCAGTCACGATGGGGTCAGTGGCACTAAGCGCAAACGCTTTCCGGTGATTCGTAAAGCGATCAAGGACTATAACGCGAGGGCGGTCGTGGTTTATAACCTTGACCGTCTCGCTCGTGATAATGCCGGACTAATCGAAGAGTTTCAGCTGTACCGTAAGACCGGGGTGGCTTTGTATGAGAGCACCTCGGGCTTGATTGGGGATGGTGCCCTGGATCAACTCATGTTGCAGATTCGAGGGGCGTTGGACGAATTCTTTGCTAAAGTCACCGGACAGAAAACCGCAGGCGCGTTGAAGCTTCTTAAGTCACAGGGTCGAAAGTACACGCGCATCCCGCCTTTTGGGTATGCTTACATCGACGGGCGGATGGTTTTGAACGAGGAGGAGTTTAGGGTCCTCGGGCAGATTGCACATTTTAAGCTTGAGGGCTTAACCGCAGCGAAGATTGAGACCAGCATAAGGGCCACGGGGTATATGGGTCGGCTTAGTGTACGGACCATTCAGAGGATGACACGGGTGCCCTTGCAAGGGTTACACGCCTGAGCTGCTTGACATCCTTAAGGGGTTTGTGCTTGTAAGGCTTATAGATTCGGGTAATGTAACCTTACACTAATGGAACAGTGTTTGACTCGTAAGCTTACTAACTTTAACTAAGGAGTATAAGTATATGAAAACAGGGCTTAATTGTAAGGTAGAAACAGTGTTTGACAGCGGGGATCGTAGTTTTGACCCCTACAATATGAAGGGTGTGAAAATGAAGAGCGGACAGCGCTATAACAATCGGCAAGTGAACCTGGTCCAGCTTGAGTCACAGCAAGCAGCAGAGATGAAGCGGACCACCGTGGAGCCGATTAAGCTTAGAAACTTCGTTACAGGAAAGAAACAGCGCGTGATTAACGGTATGACATCCGATCAGTTGGAGCGCTGCGCGGACTTTTCTGATAAGGCTTACAACGGGCCTATCGCGCTGAGGGTTGATGATTTTCCAATGGAGTTCAAAATGGATGTGCGTCGAGCTTTGATGAAATTTGGCCCCTTACAAAGAGAGTTCCTGTTTAATGTTCTAGTCAGGGGTTTGTCCGTTGAATTTGCTAGTAAGCTTACACGCAAAACTCGGCACCATTGGGAAGTGTGGCTTGCTCGTTTTGCATTGCCGACGCTGCGGACTGCTTTGGCGGAATATGCACCGCAGGGGAAGTTGGTGCTCAAGTGAAGGCTTTAAACTTTACAGAAGATTATCGTCAGTTGAACATCGACCACGAAGGCCGTGAATTCGGAGAGGGGGCACCCTTGCATTACCATGAGTGTATTTTTTGTGGTGCTGACCTTGAATGTGAAGCCGATGATAACTACGAGGGCGGTTCAACTGAGGATCATATCTGCAATGATTGCGATGAGGAAATAAATCATGGCATCCAAAACTGATGTGATAGCTCGGGCCGAGGGGAAGATCAAACGCAAGTATTTTGGCTCTTGCGGACATGAGGTCTATCCGGTTCTTGTGTCTAGCATACAGGGATCTTCTCTCATGGGGTGGCACTGCGATTCCTGCGGGAAGCGAGTCAAAAAGGTGGCCTGGGTCACCGGGAAAGTGGGGGCAACACAATGATGACGATTACGCTTAATTTGCAAGACTGTAAAGACCTGTTCGAGGTTCTGGAGCGCAACTTGTCTTTTACGGCGGGGCTCAAGGCTTTTGCAAAGCGGTGTCCACTTACGCATGATGCAGATCGTGATGCTAAAAGTCAGGCGGCTTTTGACCGGCTGTTTGAAAGGTATCACGAGATCCTTTGCAACGAGCTGGTGAGAATATAATGTTTTACGAGCACGAAAAGAAAGAACGCACCGAGGCATATCAC
>Ga0137313_1000143_pt1 | contig 24637 bp, 26 predicted proteins | sample EasRivERMZT166_2_FD_102287 | JGI IMG/M metagenome (GOLD analysis project Ga0137313, IMG submission 102287) | Soil microbial communities from meander-bound floodplain in the East River, Colorado, USA - East River MetaG ERMZT166_2 | ecosystem: Environmental > Terrestrial > Soil > Floodplain ...
CGGCGGACCGCGCGCCGCCTGCGGCGTCGTCAGAAAACAGTAAGCGCGCTCAACCGGCGAACAGCCGCTGCCACCAGGCGACGGTTCGGCGCACGCGCCCGCTGGCGCCATCCACGGTGAGGCGAACACCGCCCGACGCCTGCGCGAATGTGACGTCGTTGGTCAGAGCCACCCAGCCGAGTCGGCGCGCATCCGCGAGCCGCGCGAGCGTGAGGCCCAGATCTCGTGCGGCGGCGGAGCCGGCAAACTGCGACGTCGGATGCTCGAGGAGCAGCACCTCCGGCTTCGTCGCAATCGCCCGCGCCAGATGCACGCGCGCGCGTGACGCGGCGTCGAGGGAGCCGGCGGCGTCGCCCAGGCGCGAGGCCGGCAGGCCCGCGTCGGCGGCGAACTGCTCCACCTGACCTCGAACGTCATCCGACAACGGATCAATCGACAATGTGATTGGCAGCGCGATGTTCGCCGCCACGGACATTGCGCCGATGAGCACCGCGCGATCGGTGACGATGCCGAACCGATCGAGCGACTTCAGCCACTCGGTGTCGGTCGCGATCGATCGCGTGTCGGCGCCGGCGACGCTGACGACGCCCTCATCGGCGAGCGCGGCGCCGGTGATGAGATTCAGGACGACCTCGGCGGCGATGGCGTCGAGGCCCTCCAGCGTGATTCGGTCGCCGCGATGCACGGCGAGCTTCTCGATGCGCAGCGGCCCGAGTCCGGGCCCGCTCTTCACCACCCCGGCGAGGTCGATGAGCGGCACGGACATCACGTCCGCCCGCGACGCGCTTCGAACGCGGCCAGCTCCTCGGCGGGCAGCACGACGTCGCCGAGGGCGTCGACACGGCCGGCGCCGGGTCCGTGAAAGTCGGATCCGCCCGTCACCGCCAGGCCCAGATCGGCGGCCAGGCGCCGGTACTTTGCGACGTCCTTCGCCGCGTGATCGGGGTGAAACGCCTCGATGGCCGCGAGTCCGGCGGCGGCGAGCTCGCCAATCAGCCCGTCGAGGCCCAGTTTGCCGGGATGCGCGAAGGAGGCCAGGCCGCCGGCCCGGTTCAGGACGCCGATCACTTCAGCCGGTGAAGCGCCGCGCCGGGCGACAAACGCCGGACGGCCGTGCGCGAGGAATCGCTCAAATGCATCGGCGATGTCGCGGGCGTGCCCCGCCTCGACCAGGGCCCGCGCGACGATGGGCCGTCCCAGGGCGCGTCCAGCGGCCTCGGCCGCGTCCCCGCCCAGATTCGACTCGACGGGCATGCCCATCCCGGCGAGGCGCTCCAGGATCTCTTCGACCCGCCGCCGCCGGTCCGCGCGCTGGGCGTTCAGAAATCGCTCGAGCTCGGGATCGCCGGGCTCGACGAAGTAGCCGAGCACGTGCACGTCCTGCCCGTTCTGAACTGCGGTGATCTCGAGCCCCGGAATGACGCGAATGCCGGCTTGCGCGGCGGCCTGCCGCACCGCCGGGATGGCCGCCAGCGTGTCGTGGTCCGTCACGGCAATCGTGGTGAGACCCGCGGCCGCGGTACGGGCGACGAGCGCGTCCGGCGTCGACAGCCCGTCGGAGGCCGTCGTGTGGAGGTGCAGATCGATCACGCGGACTGCCGGCGGCGGCCGTCGCGGGGACGGCGGCCCTGTCGCGCGACGAGCGCCCGGTACTCGCGGGTGAGCAGATCGAGGTGCACGCGCTCTTCGTCCGCGAATTCCAGGAAGATGCGCTTGCCCTCGGATTCCTCGAACCGCTCGCCGTACCGTTTGAAAAACGCATGCGACCCGCGCTCGCAGCGGATGCCGATGAGCAGCGCGCGCCGATCGTCCACGCCCTTCTTCAGCTCCTCGCTGCCCGCCGCGAACAACCCGTTGGCCGCGCCCTTGAAGAAGAGGAACGTCGGCTGCGACTCGAGCGTCCGGTCGGCGGCCAGCAGCTCGCGGTAGCGCGCCTCGAGCTTGCCGAGATGCTCCTTCTCCTCCTCGGCCAGTTTCTCGAACACGCGGCGTCCGCGCGCGTCCTTCGTCCGCTTCGCGGCGCGCGCGTAGAAGTCCAGGCCGCTGCGTTCGGTCGCGATGGCAATGCGCAGCGCATCGCGCGCGAAGACCGCATCGGTCGGCACGGCCGATGCCGGCGCCGCCTGCGGCTGGCCCCGCTGGCAGGCCCCACACGTGCCGTAGATCTGCAGCACGCTCTGGCGCGGCGCGAAGCCGCGCGCGGTCGCAATCTCCTCGACGAGCGATTCGATGTCCGAGCTCAGAAACTCGGACGACTGATTGCACGAGCGGCAGATGAAATGGAAGTGCCGGGGATGCCGGTAGGCGTGCTCGAAGCGGAACCGGCCGCCGCCGAAGTCCACGCGGCGGGCCATGCCCGCGTCCACCATCCACTGCAGGGTCCGGTAGACGGTTGCGCGGCTGATGCGCGCATCCGATCGGCGGACGAGGTCCACGAAGTGCTCAGCGCTGAAGTGGCCGTCCTGTCCGAGAAACAGGCGGACGATGGCGTCGCGCTTGCCGGAGCGGCGGCCGCCGGGCGGCCGCAATTGTTCGACGAACTCGGAGGCCGATTGCATGTGCCGGACGCTTCCCGGCGCCACGAACGACGCGCCCGTTCGGGCGGACCGTCGCGGGGGCCTGGAACTAGACGTTGAACGACGACCCGCAGCCGCAGGTCGACTTGGCGTTGGGATTCTTGATGGTGAAGCCGCCGCCCATCGAGTTGTCGACGAAGTCGACCTCGGCGCCTTTCAGGTACCGCAGGCTGATCGGATCGACCAGCAGGCGGACGCCATTCACCTCGAACACCTGGTCCGCAGCCTCGTCACCCTGACCCTCATCGATCATGAGGCCGTACTGGAACCCGGAGCAGCCCCCGCCCTGAACGAACACCCGCAGGCCCGCGCCCAGCCGGTTTTCCTCGGTGAGAAGCTCCTGAATCTTGCCGGCCGCCATTTCCGTGACGTTGATCATGATTCGATTATACGGCTACCGCCCCCTTAGACTATCCACCGTGACGGCTCGCCCCCCGGCCCCAATCCCGCCCGACGACCTGCTTGGCGCCATGGCCAGCCAGAGAATCGCCTCGAATATCTGGCGGCGCCGCCCGTCCATCTTCCTGCCGGCGATGGCGTCACCGGTCCAATTCGAGGCGATTGAGCAACGGCTCGGCTGGCTGGACGCGCCGGCGGACTCGGCGCGCCAGGTCGCCGACGTGGATCTGTTCGTCAGCGCCGTGCGGCGCGAGGGCTTCACCGATGTCGTGCTGCTCGGCATGGGCGGCAGTTCCCTCGCCGCGGAAGTTCTGCGCGATGCGCCGGCGCCGCGGCCGTCAGGCGCCCGGCTCACCGTGCTCGACACCACCGACGAGGCCACCATCCGCGACGTCTCGAGCCGGCTCGCGCCCGAGCGCACCCTTTTCGTGGTCGCGAGCAAGAGCGGCTCGACGATTGAAGTCGCCTCGCTCGAGCAGCATTTCTGGTCGCTCCTGTCGTCGCGCCGCGGGGGCGTCGGCACCCAGTTCATCGCCATCACCGATCCCGAGACGACGCTCGCCGAGCTCGCCGCTCGAAAGGGATATCGGCGGACGTTCCTGAATCGCCCGGACATCGGCGGCCGGTATTCCGCCCTCTCCCTGTTCGGGCTGGTCCCCGCCGGACTCCTCGGATGGGACCTTCGCACGCTGGTGGGCAGCGGTCAGCGCATGGCCACCGCCTGCGGCCGCGACTCCTCCGACAATCCCGGCCTCGCCCTCGGCGCGTTTCTTTCGGCCGAGGTCCTCGGCGGCCGCGACAAGCTCACGCTGCTCGCCTCCCGTGACCTGCAGTCGTTCGCGTCGTGGATCGAGCAACTGGTCGCTGAGAGCTCCGGGAAGGAAGGGCGCGGCGTGCTCCCGGTTGTCGGAGAGCCGTTCGGGGAGCCGGCCGAGTACGGCGCGGATCGCGCATTCGTCGCGCTGCTGCCGCCCGGCGACGACGCGACCGAGGCGCAGGCGCGGCGGCTCGAAGACGCCGGCCGGCGCGTGCTCCGCCTCGCGATGCCGCCCGCGGAGCTCGGCGGCGAGTTCTTCCGGTGGGAATTTGCGACCGCCGTGCTCGGGACCTCGCTCCGCGTGAACCCCTTCGACGAGCCCAACGTACGGGACGCGAAGACCAGGACCGGGGCGCAGCTGACGCAACGCGGGGAGGCCGGGAACTTCCGTATCGATCCGCCACTCGAGCGCCGGACCGGATGTCTGATGCGGATGTCGCGATCGAACAGGCCGCGGCAGCCCGGCCCGCGGTACCTCGCGCTGCTCGACTACCTGCCCGCCAGCGTGGATCGCGCCGATGTCATCGCGCGCCTGCGGGTCAACCATCGCCGGGCGACCGGACACGCGACCACGCATGGCGTGGGCCCGCGCTACCTGCACTCGACGGGCCAGTACCACAAAGGCGGTCCCAACACCGGGTTGTTCGTGCTCATCACGGGCGTCGACGCGACGCGCACGCAGGTGCCCGACCAGCAGTACTCGTTCAGCTCGCTCAAGTACGCGCAGGCGCTGGGTGATTTCGAAGCGCTCGTCGCCGCGGGCCGCGACGTGGTGCACTGCCACTTCGAGACGGCGCCCGCGGATCTCGAAGGCGTCCTCGAACGGGCGATCACGAGCCTCACAACTGGCTGAGCGTCTGATGCATTACGATGGGCTCGTGCGCGCAGCTCTCCCCATCCTCATCGCCGCGGCGGCACTTGCGGCCGCGCCGCTCGCACAGACGCCGACCGCACACGCCCGCCTGTTTCCGCCGGAACAGCTGAACCTCCTCGAAGGACCCGACCGGGACGAGTGGCAGCAGCCGGACCGCGTGATGGACGCGCTCGGGATCGCCGACGGCTCTCACGTCGCGGACCTCGGCGCCGGCGGCGGCTGGTTTACCGAGCGGCTCGCGCAGCGCGTCGGGCCGAACGGCATCGTCTTCGCCGAAGACATCCAGCCGGCGATGATCGACGCGATCATGCGGCGGAAGACCAGCCGATCCCTGACCAACGTGAGGCCGATTCTCGGCACGGCGGACGATCCCCGGCTGCCCGAGGGTCTTCATGCCGTGCTGATGGTGGACACGTACCCGCAGCTCCAGAATCCGATCGGGCTGCTGAAAAACGTGGCGAAGGCGCTCTCGCCCAACGGCACGCTTGGCGTGGTGGATTTCAAGCCGGACGGCGGCGGCGGCCCCGGGCCGCCGAAAGAAGAACGGCTCGACCCGCGCGTGATCGTCCGCGACGCCGGGACGGCCGGGCTCAAGCTCCGGCGGCACGAGACGTTCCTGCGGTATCAGTACCTCCTCGTCTTCGGGAAATAGCGCGCATGGCGTCGCTTCCGGCGCGGTTTGAGCCCTGCCAGGCGGAGGTCAGCCGCGCGCTCGAGACGTTCGTCCCTGACGCCCCGGGATCGCGCGTCGTCCTGGCGATGCGCTACACCCTGCTCGCCCCGTCCAAGCGCGTTCGGGCGATCCTGGCGATGTTCGCCGCGGACGTGTGTTCGGCCGGTGGCGCCGGGCGCGCGCGCGCGGCCGCGTGCGCGATTGAAGCCATCCATGCGGCGTCGCTCATGCTGGACGACCTGCCTTCGATGGACAATGCGCCGCTCAGGCGTGGCCGGCCTGCGGCGCACATCGTCTTTGGCGAGGCGGTCACGGTTCTGGCGGCGTTCGGGCTGCTGAATGCCGCGTTCGCGAGTCTCGCGAAGAGCTACGAGCCGCCGCTGGCGGCGCGGCTCGCCGGTGTCGCCGGGGACGCCATCGGCCTCGACGGCCTGGTCGCGGGTCAGGCCGAAGACGTGCTCGCCACGGACGCGTCGATCAACTTCGACACGCTCGAACGGATTCATCGGCGCAAGACCGGCGCGCTGTTCGGCGCGGCGGCCGTGGCGGGCGGCATGACCGCCGGCGGCAACGAGTACGAGCTGGCGGCGCTGTCCGCGTACGCGAAGAACCTCGGCCTGGCCTTCCAGATCGTCGACGACCTGCTCGACGTCACCGGCGATCCCGCCGAGACCGGCAAGGCGACGCGCACGGACGCACGCAAGACCACCTTCGTCTCTTTCAGCGGGGTCGCGGGCGCACGGCAGCTGGCGGGCGAGTTGTGCGACACGGCAATTGCCGCCCTCGCGCCCTTCGGCAGCCGCGCCACCGGACTCACCGAGCTGGCGCGGTTCGTGGCGGCGCGCCGCCTGTGAGCGATAGACCTCTCGACGAACTGCGTGAAGAGCTTCGCGCGCGGGGCTATCTCGACGCGCGCGTCGATCGATTTGTGCTCGGCGCGGCTGCGCGGCGGGAACGGCCGCTCGGCGTGGCCGCGGCCGCCAGCATCCGCATCGGACTGCTCGCCGGCGTGCTTCTGGGCCCGGCGGCCGCGATCGGTCTGAGGTCCCGCGCGCCGGGACTTGTCACGAACGCGCTGGATGCCGCGGTGCTGTCCGTCTACCTCGGCGTGCTGTTCGGGATCGCCGCTTCCATCCTCTCGGGTCTCGCCATCCTCGCCGGATCGGCAATCGCTCGGCGTCCTGGCTCGGACACGACTCGACCACGACGCCACCGGCGTGCGGCGGCAGCGACGGGCGTGCTGGTGGGTCTTGCGTGCCTCGCGTACCTCACGCTGTGGTGGCGCACGGCGTCCGGCCTGGCGGGTGGGACGTCGATCGCCTCATCGCTCGCCGCGATCACGGTCGCCGTCACGATCAGTCTGCTGCTCGGCCATGCGGTCGCGGTCACGATTCTCGCGTGTCTCGTGCGGCTCGGCCTCGCGCCCGAAGTGCGCGACCTGCCGATGTCCTCGCTGCGATCGACCGTGCCGCTGGGACTCGTCGCGCTCGCCGGCGCGTTCGGGTTGTTGCTGGCGGCGGGACCCGGCACGGTCGAGCCGCCCGAGCCTCCGCGCCTGACAGTCGTGCCGAGCGGGCTCCGCAGCGTCGTCCTGGCCGTTGACGGCGCGGATCCCGAGATCATCGACCGGCTGTCGGGTGCGGGCCGCGTGCCCACATTCACCAGCCTGCTCGGCCAGGGCGTCGCAACGATTGCGGCTGATGCCGACCGCGATCCTGCGCGCGTGTGGACGACGATCGCGACGGGGCAACCACCGGATCGCCACGGGATTCGCGCGCTGGAATCACGCGAGGTCGCGGGCCTGGCTGGACGGCTCCGAGCCGACTCGTCCGGATGGGCACTGCTCGCGGGCGCGACTGACGTACTGCGGCTCACGCGGCCGGCGATTGCGTCGGGCGACGAGCGGCTGATTCCGACGTTCTGGGAAGTCGCGGCGCGGGCGGGGTTTCGGAGCGCCGCCGTGCACTGGTGGGCGACCTGGCCCGCGCCGCCCCACAGCGGGATCGTCGTGTCCGACCGCGCCATCCTCCGTCTCGAGCATCCGGGCGCGCTCGACGCCGAAATCGCGCCGGCCGCTCTGTACGAGCGGCTTCAAGCCAGCTGGCCTGATCGACGCGCCAAGGCCATCGCACGCGCGGAGCGCCTGAACATCAGCGGCGTCTCGGCTGAAACCGCAGCGGCGCTCCGCCGGTCGGCCGAGCTCGACGCGACCATCGCGGGCCTCGCGCTCGAGACGTCGGATGGCACGCTGGATCTGCTGACGGTGTACTTGCCCGGCCTCGACATCGCGCAATCGGCGCTGTCCGGCGCTGCGGGCAGAGGCCTGACGCCGGCGGCGGCGGCCGAGCGCGGACCCGCGCTCGAGCGCTACTACGAGTTTATCGACGGCCTGCTCGCGGAGATCGTCACCGCGATACCGGTGAAGGATCGATTGGTCGTTCTCATGATGCAACCCGGACGCGCCGCGGCTCCGGCGACGCTCGGGCGACTCGCGCTCCAGGGTCCCGTCGTCCAATCGACACGCGTGACGCTGGCCTCAACCGCCATCGCGCCGACGCTGCTCTACGCGTTAGGCCTGCCGATCGCGCGCGACCTCGCGGCCGGTCCGGCGACGGAGCTCTTCGATCCGGCGTTCGTCGCGCGCTACCCGGTCCGGCTGATGGACACCTACGGCCCTCGCGGGAGCGCCGCGCGCGCGCGAACGGGTCAGGGTCTGGATCGCGAGATGATCGAGCGGATGCGAAGCCTGGGCTACGTGCGGTAGCTGCGGCCCTCGCGCGCGCGATGCGCGCGCGGGTCATCGATGAGCTTCCACGCTTGCGGCAGAATCATCGCCGCCAGCCCGGCCTTCAGCACGTCGGCAAGGATGAAGCGGGCGAAGCCGTCAACGAACGCGACGGCCGGCGCCACCTGGAGTCCGATCACCATCCAGGACACGCCGCCGGAAAAAATGATCGCGAGCCCCGCCAGCATGCTGGCGAACGACGTGACGTATCGTCGATCCCAGCCGCGCTCGGCCAGCCAGCCGGTGACGAACGCGGCGATCGGATACGCCATGAGGTACCCGCCCGTGGGCCCAATCAGCCGCAGCGGGCCGGGGGGCAGCAGGGGCGAGGGCGCGAAGACCGGCGCACCGGCGGCCCCGGCCGCCAGGTACATCGCCTGGGCCACGAACCCGAGCCGCGAGCCCAGCGCCGCGCCCGTGAGCATCACCACGAGCGGCGTGAGCGTGAATGGCACCGCGGTGCCCGGCAGCACGAGCGTAAACTGGGCCGCGGCCGCGGTCAGTCCCACGGCCAGCAGCACAGCCGCGGCGCGCACGAGCGTGCGCGCGGCCAGGCCGTCAATCGATCGAGCGAGCAGCGTGTCGGCCGAAGCGTGTGCGCTCATCGATGAGGATTCTATCTGAATGAAACTCGCACTGACAATTGCGGGCAGCGACTCGAGCGGCGGCGCCGGGATTCAGGCGGATCTGAAAACGTTTGCCGCCCACGGCGTGTTCGGCCTGTCGGCGATCACCGCCGTCACCGCCCAGAACACGACCGGCGTCTCGGACGTCGCGATCATGCCGCCGGCCCTCGTGACCGCGCAGATTGACGCCGTCATCAGCGACCTGGGCGCGGACGCGGCCAAGACCGGCATGCTCGGCAATGCCGCGGTCACGGCCGCCGTGGCGGACGCCGTCGAACGGCTCGCGCTGCGCCGCCTCGTGGTCGATCCGGTCATGGTGGCGACGAGCGGCGCCCGTTTGCTGGACGAGGCCGCGGTCCACACCATGCGCACTCGGCTGCTGCCGCTCGCGATGGTGATCACACCGAACGTCGCAGAAGCCGAGATCCTGACGGGCCTTCGCATCGAAACAGCGGCCGATCTGGCCATCGCCGCTCGACGGCTGGTCGAGCTGGGCGCGCGCGCGGCGCTCGTCAAGGGCGGACATCTTGATGGTCCGGCCACCGATGCGTTCTGGGATGGATCGACCGCGTTCGAGCTCGTGGCGGAGCGCGTGCCGGGCCGCAACACGCACGGCACGGGCTGCACGTTGTCGGCCGCGATCACCGCGCGTCTCGCGCTGGGCGACGATTTGCCGGACGCGGTCCGGCGGGCGAAGGCGTACGTCACGCTGGCCATCGCGCAGGCACCGTCGCTCGGGCACGGGCACGGACCGGTGCAGCACTTCCCCACCGGGGCCTGAAAACGGCCGGTACAGGCCAGTAGGTATACTGGGTCAATGTCGATCCCGCGGCTGGCCGTGACACGGGAGCCGCTCGCGGTCGAGCCGCTCGCCGCGCTGCTCGAAGCCGAAGGCCGGGCCCTCGGCGAGGGGTGCGGCGCATTGTGCACGTTCGTCGGCGTCGTGCGAGCCACACACGCCGGGCGCCGGGTCCGCTACCTGGAATACGAAGCGTTCGAGCCGCTGGCCGTGAAGGCCTTCGAACGGATCGCCGGCGAGATCGACGCCGAATGGCCCGCCGCGCGCGTGGCGATTCACCACCGCATCGGGCGCCTCGACGTCGGCCAGGCGAGCGTGGTCGTCGTCGCCTCCGCGGCGCATCGCGCGGAGGCCTTCGAGGCGTGCCGGTACGCGATCGAACGCGTGAAACAGATCGCGCCGATCTGGAAGCATGAGTTCTTCACCGACGGCGACGCCTGGGTGGAGGGCGCCACCGCGGCGCCCGACGACGAGGCGGCCCGGGGTGAGGCGAGGAGCCGGGCGTGCGTGTGAAGGTGCAGCTCTTCGCGCGATTACGCGAGGTGACCGGCCAGTCCGAATGCGATTGTGACGTGCCCGATGGCGCGTCGGTCGCCGCCGTCTGGCAGGCGCTCTGCCGGCGGCATGCGGCGCTGGCGCCGTTCGGCCGGTCGGTGTCGTGTGCCGTCAACGAGGACTTCGCGCCGATGAGCGCGGCCGTTCGCGACGGCGATGCCGTCGCTTTCCTGCCCCCGGTGTCCGGGGGCGCGTGTTGAGATCATGACTTCGCAAGTGCGTGACAAGCTGCGCGCGGTCGCCGCGCGCTACGACGAGCTGAGCCGCCTGATCAGCGATCCGGCGGTTCAGGCCGATCAGCCCACCTATCGCACGCACGCGAAGGCGCTGGCGGAAGCCGAGCCGCTCGTCGAGTGCCTTCGCGAATACGAGAAAGCCGAGCGCGAGCTGGCCGACGCGCGCGACGTCGCGGCGTCCGGCGACGCCGAGCTCCGCGCGCTGGCGGAAGACGAGATGCCCGCGCTGCAGCGCAAGCTTACGGACCTCGAAGAGCAGGCCAGGGTGCTCCTCATTCCGAAGGATCCCAACGACGACCGCAACGTGGTGCTGGAAATCCGCGCGGGCACGGGCGGCGACGAGGCCGCGCTGTTTGCGAGCGATCTGTTCCGCATGTACTCGCGCTTCGCGGAACGCCAGCGCTGGAAGGTCGAGGTGCTCTCGAGCAACGAGACCGGCACCGGCGGCCTCAAGGAAGTCATCGCAACGGTCGAAGGCAAGGGCGTGTACCGGCGCCTCAAGCACGAGAGCGGCGTGCACCGCGTGCAGCGTGTTCCGGCGACTGAAGCCAGCGGCCGGATTCACACCTCCACAGCCACCGTCGCCGTGCTGCCGGAAGCGGAAGAGGTGGACATCCACATCGATCTCAAGGACCTGCGCGTCGACACGTTCTGCTCGAGCGGCCCTGGCGGCCAGAGCGTGAACACGACCTACTCCGCCGTGCGCATCACCCATCTGCCCACGGGCGTCGTCGTCTCGCAGCAGGATGAGAAGTCGCAGGTCAAGAACCGCGCGAAGGCCATGAAAGTGCTGCGGTCCAGGCTCTACGAGGCCGAGCTGCGCCGGCAGCAGGACGCGATTGCGAAGGAACGCCGCGGCCAGGTGGGAAGCGGCGAGCGATCCGAGAAGATCCGCACGTACAACTTCAAGGAAAACCGCATCACGGATCACCGGGTCAACTTCACGATGCACCAGCTTCAGGATGCGCTGGAAGGCGACCTCGACGAATTGATCGGACAGATGGAGGCGCGGTCCGAAGCCGACAAGTTGAAGGCGGCCACCGAGGCGGCGACCGTCCAGGCCTCGTGACGCTGGCCGAGCTCGCTGCCGAGGGTGCCCGCACGCTCGCGGCCGCGGGCCACGCGCCGGATGACAGCCGCCAGGAGGCGGCACTGCTGGCGCGATGGACCCTCGGCTGGAGCCAGGCCGAGTGGCTCGCTCGTCATCGAGAGACGCCCGCAGAGACTGTCGCGGACACGTATCAGCTGGCGATCCGCCGCCGCGCCAATCGCGAGCCCATCGCGTACATCACCGGCACGCGTGAGTTCTACGGCCGCAGCTTCCGCGTCACTCCCGATGTCCTGATTCCGAGGCCGGAAACAGAGCTGGTCGTCGAAGAGGCGCTGGCGCTTCTCGCGGCGCTCACGCCGACGCCGGGACCGGCCGCGCCGCGCGTGGCCGACGTCGGAGCCGGCAGCGGCTGTCTCGCGGTCACCATCGCCCTCGAGCGCCCGAATGCGCACGTGCTGGCGATTGACATCTCCGAAGCGGCGCTGCGGATCGCGTATGAGAACGCGCGCGCGCTCGGCGCCGGAAGCCGCATCGAGTTCTGGCGCGGCGCGTTCCTGCCGCGCGGCGTGCCGCCCCTCGATCTGGTGGTTGCCAATCCGCCATACGTCGCCGAGCGCGACCGCGAGCAGCTGCCGATCGAGGTGCGCGGCTTCGAGCCGGCGCAGGCGCTCTTCGGCGGCCCCGACGGCCTTCGCGTGATCCGCGCGCTCGTGCCGGAAGCCGCCGCGGCGCTTCGTCCCAGCGGTTGGCTGGTCATGGAAATCGGCGCGGGCCAGGCCGACGAGGTCAGCGCACTCCTCCAGGAAACCGGCGCGTTCGCCCTGCACCACACTCGTCGCGATCTCCAGGACATCCCGCGCGTCGTCGTCGCACGCCGGCGGTAGTACTTCCCCAGTTCCTCCGTTCCCCAGTTCCCCCGTTCGAGTTAGTCTCACGCCATGTGCCTATTCTGTCGGATCGTCGCCGGCGAGATTCCGGCCGCCAAGGTCTATGAAGACGAACGCCTGGTCGCGTTCAACGACATCAATCCGCAGGCGCCGATGCATGTGCTCGTGGTGCCGCGCACGCACGTCGCGACGCTGAACGATCTCAATCCGGAGCACGACGTGTTGGTCGGCGAGATGGTGAGACGTGGTGCCGCGATCGCCGCCGAACGCGGCTACGCGGCGCGCGGGTTCAGAACGGTGTTCAACTGCAACGCCGACGCAGGCCAGACGGTGTTCCATCTGCACCTGCACGTCCTCGGCGGGCGCACGTTCGCGTGGCCGCCTGGTTGAGGAACTCTCCGCCCTCGCTCACGGCGCGGCCCCCGACGGCAGAGCCAGGACGTAGTCACCGCCGCCGGAGGCTCGATCGAGATAAAAATCGACGACCCGGAAGCCGCGCGCGAAGAAGGTCTGGAAGACATCGCGCGACGTCGCGCGCCAGACACGCGCCAGCTCGGGAGCAGTCGCCTGCATGTCCGTGAATCGCGGCGGAATCGGAACGATGATCCGTCGCGCCTCCAGGGTCAGATCGACGTTCCCAACCCTGGTCCACTCGCCCGTTACCGTCGTGGCGATCGCGCGGGGTGCTGAGAGTATTTCTGCGCTCCGGATTGGTCCGGGGCCCGGATGTCCGAGAAGACTCACCCGCCGCTCGACGTGAGGCGTGCGGAGATTCCATTCTGCTACCAGGCGGTCCGTCGGAGTGCCTCGGTGAAGCGGGCCGGCCATGTCGCCGTACACGTCGACAAGGTAAGTGGTCGCAACGCAGCCCAGTGCGGCGAAATTCAGATGCGCGTTGGGCGCCTGCAGCGGATCGAAGGTCCACTCGATGAGATCGACGCCCTGCGTTAGGGCCCGCTCGCGTTGAGCGAGCTTCAGTTGGACTCCGACCCCTCCCCCGCGAGCATCCGGCCGGACGCCGAGCATGTGAGACCAGTGCGTCCGGACGCCGTCGCGCACGCCGGGCATGGACCAGACGAACCCGGCCAGCCCGGCCTCGTCAAACGCGCCGATGAGGATGCCGCCGCGCTTGGCCGAGACCAGCAGCACCGAGGCCGGCACGATCTCGCTGCCCTGCCCCCAGACCTGTTCCTGCAGGGCCACCGCAGCGCGGCAGCCGGCCAGATCGGTGATGTCTCGGAGAATCACGCGGCGCCGGACACGTCGCCCGTCAGGACGAGCGCCGGCAGCTCCGACAGCGATCGAATGACGTCCACGCCGGCGGGCACGGGCCGCGCCGGCGGGTCGGACTCGCCACGCGCCAGCCACACGCCTCGAAGCCCGGCCCGCGCGCCGCCAAGAGCGTCGTGCGACAAGCTGTCGCCGACCATCGCCGCGTCCCCGGCCGCGACGTCGAGCAGCGCGAGGGCCGCCCGGAAAATGCTCGGATGCGGCTTCATGAACCCGTGATCGGACGACGACACGGTGGCGGAGATCAGGCCCTCCAGCTCGAAATGCGCCTGAAACGACGCGAGGCACCGGTGCGAGTTGGAGATCAGGCCCAGCCGGACGCCGGCGCCCGCCAGCGCTCGCAGCGCGTCCGGCACGTCGTCGTAGAGCGAGAAGTGCTGGTGTTCCGCCCAGTCGTCGTACATCTCCTGGGCGACCACCTCGACCGCCGGGCCTGCGCCGCCCATCAGCTCGATGATGCGCCGCGTGTACAGCAGGTACAGCCTCGCGTCATACGGCTTGTCCGCCGAGTCGAGCGAGTCGAGCACCGAGGCGGCGCCGGCCACGGCGGCCTCGAACCGTGCGGAGTCCACCACGATGCCGTGCCGGGCGCAGTTGGCCTGGTACCCGATGCCCTGGAACCGAGGGCCGGGATGAATCAGCGTGAAGTCGACGTCGAAGAATACGGCCGCAGTGCGGGCCACCGGCAGCAATTATAGAATGTCACCTCGCCGTGATGCGCGACTGGAAAGACACACTCAACCTCCCGCGGACCGACTTCCCCATGAAAGCGAATCTCCCGGCGACGGAGCCGGCGACGATCGCCCGATGGGAGGAGATGGATCTGTACGGCCGCCTGCGCGCCGCGCGCCGCCACGCGCCGCGCTACGTGCTGCACGACGGCCCGCCGTACGCCAACGGCCAGATCCACATCGGTCATGCGCTCAACAAGATCCTGAAGGACCTCTGCGTGAAGTCCCGCTCGATGGCGGGCTTCGACGCCCCGTACGTCCCGGGTTGGGACTGCCACGGCCTGCCCATCGAGCTGAACGTGGAGCGCGAGCGCAGCGCGCCCGACAAGGACAAGTCGCCGCTCGAGTTCCGCCGCGCGTGCCGGGCCTTTGCGGAGGTCTTCGTCGACTCGCAGCGTGAGGACTTCAAGCGGCTCGGCATCCTCGGCGACTGGGGTGCCCCGTATCTCACGATGGCGCCGGCATTTCAGGCGACCATCGTGCGCGCGCTTGGCGGGTTCGTCGCGCGCGGCCTCGTGTACAAGGGCAAGAAGCCGGTGCACTGGTGCCTGCGATGTCGCACGGCACTGGCGGAGGCCGAAGTCGAGTACGAGTCGCACACGTCGCCGTCGATCTACGTCGAGTTCCCGCTTGCGGCGGACGACGCCGGCACGCTGGCGTCAAGTGCGCCGGCGCTCAAAGGGCGCCAGGTTTCGGTCCTCATCTGGACCACGACGCCATGGACGATTCCGGCGAACCTTGGGATCGCGTTTCATCCGGACATCGAATACGGCGCGTACGATGTCGACGGCCGAGCCGTCATCGTCGCCTCCGCGCTCGCGGGGCGCGTGGGTGAAGAGACGAGCCGGCCGCTCGGCGCCCCGTTGGCGACGTTCCCGGGCACGACGATGGAGCGCCTTCGGTTCCAGCATCCGCTCTACGACCGGACGTCGCTCGGCGTGCTGGGCGATTACGTCACGCTCGAGCAGGGCACGGGCGCCGTGCACACGGCGCCAGGCCACGGCGCGGACGACTTTGCCACCGGCGTGCGGTACGGACTCGAAATCTACGCGCCGATCGGCACGAACGGCCGGTTCCTGCCCGATGTCGGCGTCGTGGCCGGCCTCAAGGTGTTCGAGGCCAATCCGGTCGTCGAGGCGGCGCTGCGCGAGCGAGGCCGGCTGTGGTTCCGCACGGACTTCTCGCACTCGTACCCGCACTGCTGGCGCTGCCATCAGCCGGTGATCTTCCTGGCCACGTCGCAGTGGTTCGTCAGCATGGACGGCATCCGCGAGACGGCGCTCGCCGAAGCCAACGCCGTCCGGTGGATTCCCGCGTGGGGCCGCGAGCGCATGACCGGCTACGTCGTCAGCCGGCCGGATTGGTGCATCTCGCGCCAGCGCGCCTGGGGCGTGCCGATTCCGGCACTCGGCTGCCGGACATGCGGAGACTCGCTGCTGACGCCGGCGATCATCGAGCAGGCGGCCCGGCTGTTCGAGCAGACCAGCGCCGATGCCTGGTTCGAGCTGCCGACGTCCGCCTTCGTGCCGGACGGACTCACATGCGAGAAGTGCCAGGGCACGACGTTCGAGCGCGAGCGAGACATCCTCGACGTCTGGTTCGATTCCGGATCGAGCCAGGCCGCCGTGCTCGCGAAGCGCGAGGATCTCTCGTGGCCCGCCGATCTCTACCTCGAGGGCACCGACCAGCATCGCGGCTGGTTCCAGTCCTCTTTGCTCGTCGGCGTCGGCACGAGGGACCGTGCGCCGTACCGGTCGGTCCTCACGCACGGCTTCGTGGTCGACGAACAGGGTCACAAGATGTCCAAGTCGCGCGGCGGCGGCATCGCGCCGCAGCAGGTGATCAAGGACAGCGGCGCCGAGGTGCTGCGGCTGTGGGTCTCGATGGTGGACTACAGCGACGAGGTGCGGCTCGGCAAGGCGGTGCTCACGCGGACCATCGAGGCGTACCGGAAGATCCGCAACACCTTCCGTTATCTCCTGTCCACGCTCGCCGACTTCGACCCGGCGCGTGACCAGCTCTCGCGCGGGCAGCTTCAGGAGGTCGACCGCTTCGCGCTGGCACGATACTCCGCGCTCGCGGCGGGGATCCGGCAGGCCTACGACGCGTACGACTTTCAGGCGGTGTTCCACGCGATCAACGAGTTCATGACGGTGGACCTGAGCGCGTTCTACCTGGACGTCAGCAAGGATCGGCTCTACACCTTCGCGGCGGGCGCGCGCGAGCGACGGTCGGCGCAGACAGCGCAGTACGTCATCGCCGACGGACTCACGCGGCTCATCGCGCCGATTCTGTCCGTCACCGCGGATGAAATCTGGCGGCACCTCCCGGGCGCGCGCGAGGCGTCGGTCCACCTGGCCGTCTTCCCCGCGGACGCCGACGCCTGGCGCGATGACGGGCTGATCGCCGACTGGAGCCGCCTGCTCGAGGCGCGATCGACGGTCAACGCCGCGCTCGAAGAGGCGCGCCAGCAGAAAGCCATCGGCACCGCGCTGCAGGCGCAGGTGACCGTGGCGGCCTCCGGGGACCTGATGGATCTGCTGGAGCGCCATGCCGCCGACCTGCCGATGCTGTTCATGACGTCGGCCGTGGCCCTGGAGCGCCGCGGCTCAGGCGAGCTGGCGGTGTCCGTGGCGCGCGCGGATGGACAGAAGTGCCCGCGCTGCTGGCGCTACGTCACGGAGACGGCGACCGACGGCGAGATGACGGGGCTGTGCATGCGGTGCGTCAACGCCGTCGGAGGCTCGCTTGTATCCGCCCGATAGCGCCGCCCCGACGCCGGACGGCGCGGCCGCGCCGTCACCCGAGGCGCCGCTCGTCGCGACGCCGGCGGCGACCGGCGCCCCGCTGCTCTGGTGGCTCGGCGCGGCGGTCATCGTGGCGGATCAGATCACGAAGGCGCTGGTTCGTGCGGCGATTCCCCTCTACGACAGCCGCGAGGTCATCCCGGGATTCCTGAACCTGGTGCACGTGCGCAACGAAGGCATGGCGTTCGGACTGCTGAATTCCTCGAACATCGAGTACAAGTGGCTGCTGACGTCGGGCCTGGCCGCGCTGGCGCTGTTCGGCATCGTGTATTACGCGCGACATCTCAGACCGGAGGAGCGGGCGGCTCGAGCCGGGCTGTCGCTCATCCTGGGCGGCGCGCTCGGCAACCTGCTCGACCGGCTGTTCATCGGCTACGTGGTGGATTTCGTGGACGTGTATTCCGGGACGTGGCATTTCTGGGCGTTCAATGTCGCCGACGCGGCCATCAACGTCGGCGCTGTGCTGGTCTTTCTCGATCTGCTCTTCGTGAGGCGACATGCATCCGATCCTGTTTGAGATAGGAAGCTGGCCCGTCTACTCCTACGGCGTGCTGCTCGCACTGGCGTACCTCGCCGGCCTGCAGCTGGCGGTCATCCGCGCGCGGCGCTGGGGGCTCAACGCCACGAAGGTGATGGACTTCGGGATCTACCTCATCATCGCGGCGCTCGTCGGCGCCAAGCTGATGCTGGTCGCGGTGGACTTCGACTACTTCCGCACGCAGCCGCGCGAGCTGCTCTCACTCGTCCGTGCCGGCGGCGTCTTCTACGGCGGGCTCCTGGGCGCCCTGGCCGTGGGCCTCTGGCTGGTCCGGCGGTACGACCTTCCCGTCTGGACCACCGCCGATCTGTTCGCGCCGGGCATCGCCCTCGGCCACGTCGTCGGGCGCCTCGGCTGCCTGCTGGCCGGCTGCTGCTACGGCCAGCCGACCGACGCGCCGTGGGGCATCACCTTCACGCATCCCGTGGCGGCCGCGAACGTCGGCACGCCCCTCGGCCTGCCGCTCCACCCGACGCAGCTCTATGACGCCGGAGCCGAGCTCATCATCCTGGCCGTGCTCCTCGTCCTCGAGCGGCGCGGACGCGGCTTCGCGGGACGCACGTTCTGGCTGTACATGCTGCTCTACGCCATCTCGCGCTACGTCGTCGAGATCTATCGCGGCGATCCGCGCGGGATGGTCTGGGGCATGTCCACGTCCCAGTTCGTGTCGATCCTGATCGTGCCGCTCGCCCTCGTCATGCTGATGCGGCTCCGGGCGCGTCCAGCCGTACCTGCGACGGCATAACCCGGTGGCCGGCACGTCACGACCGACTCGCGTGGCGGCCGGCACGGAGGACGCCGGCGATCGGCTCGATCGCTTTCTCGCGCGACGGCTGCCGGTCCTGTCGCGATCGCGGATTCAGCAGCTGATCAAGTCCGGCCATGTGCGCGTGTCGCGAGGCACCGCCGAACCGTCTCTCGAAGTGTGGGCCGGCCTGGTCGCCGATGTGGACGTGCCGCCGGCCGGACCGCCGTCGGTCGAAGCCGAGCCGCTTCCGCTCGCCGTGCTCTACGACGACGAAGATCTCGTGGTGGTGAACAAGCCGGCGGGGATGGTGGTGCATCCGGCGGCGGGCCACGCGCGCGGGACGATGGTCAATGCGCTGCTGCATCACGTCTCAGGATTGAGCGGCATCGGCGGCCGCGAGCGGCCGGGGATTGTCCACCGGCTCGATCGCGGGACCTCGGGCGTGATGGTCGTCGCCAAGCACGATCGCGCGCACCAGTCGCTGGCGCGGCAGTTCCACGACCGGGAAGTCGGCAAGGAATATGTCGCGCTCGTCTGGGGCACGGTGCGGGGCAGCCGGGTCTTCGACAAGCCCATCGGCCGCGATCCGCGGCACCGCCGTCGCATGTCGAGCCGCGCACGGCGCGCGCGCCCCGCCACGACCCGCATCCTGCACGCTGAACCGCTCGGCGGCGTCTCGCTCGTGCGGGTGTCGCTCGGTACGGGACGCACCCACCAGATTCGGGTGCACCTCAGCGAAGCCGGTCATCCGATCGTGGGCGACGAGCTGTACGGAGGCGTGCGGCGGCGGGTGCCGGCGAAGTTGTCGGCGGTCTCGGCGCTCGAGCGTCCGTTCCTGCACGCCGCGCGACTCAGCTTCCAGCATCCGGTTGACCGCCGGACGCTGACGTTCGAGGCGCCGCTGCCCTCGGATCTGGAGACGGTGCTGACCCGGCTCCGAGACCAGGCAGTCGCCGTTGCGCGCATATGACCGCCCCCCGACGAGTCGCCAGCCGCGTCGTCTTTCGAGGCCGTGTCTTCGAGGTGGAGCGCGACCGGGTGCATCTGCCGAACGGGCGCGTCGTGATTCAGGACATCGTGCGGCATCGCCGGTCGGTGGTGCTGATTCCCCAGCCGACCCCGCGCGAGGTCATTCTGATCCGGCAGTATCGACACGCGATTGGCGCGTGGATCTGGGAGCTGCCCGCGGGCTCGCTCGACCCGCGCGAGTCGCCGGCCCACGCGGCCCGGCGCGAGTGCGAAGAGGAGATCGGGTTCACGCCGCGGCGGCTGCGGCGCCTCGCGGCCTGCTATCCGACGCCGGGCTTCTGCGATGAGCTGATGATCTTCTACCGGTGTACGGATCTCGTCCGCCCGCGCGGGCCCGTCGCCGCCGATCCGGACGAAATCATCGAGCCGCGCGTCTTCACCGTCGCCGAGGCGCGCCGCTTCGTCGCGAAGCAGCGCGCGCAGGACATGAAGACCGTTGTGGGACTGACGCTGATCTAAGCGAGGTTCAGCCGCCGCGGATCGTCCACCCGCGTGACGTCCGCCTTGCGTGGCACTAGGGCGAGCGTCAGCACCTCGTCCATCTCGTCGACGTAATGGACGGTGAGACCGCGGCGAAGCTCCTCCGTCAGGTCCTCCCGGACGTTCTTCTCGTTCTGCCGCGGCAGGATGACGCTGTGGATGCCGGCCCGCCGCGCGGCGAGCACCTTCTCCTTGATGCCGCCCACGGGCAACACGCGGCCCGACAGCGTGATCTCGCCGGTCATCGCGATGTTGCCGCGCACGGGCCGGCCCGAGAGCGCCGAGGCCAGCGCGGCGACGATCGTGATGCCCGCCGAGGGGCCATCTTTGGGGATGGCGCCAGCCGGGACGTGCAGGTGGATCTCGCTGTCCTTGTAGAACAACGGGTCGACGCCGTAGTTCGGCGCGTGGGCGCGGAACCAGGACAGCGCGATGCGGGCCGATTCCTTCATCACGTCGCCGAGCTGCCCGGTCAGCGTGAGCTGGCTGCTGCCGGACATGCGCGAGGCCTCGATGAACAGCACGTCGCCGCCGACTGGCGTCCACGCCAGGCCGATGGCGACGCCGGGCTCGCGCGTGCGGTCGCGCATCTCCTCGTCGAGGTGCCGCGGCGCGCCGAGCAATTCCTCGACGAGCGCGCGCGTCACGACGATCGCGCCCCCCGCCGGGTTCTCCAGCCGCCGGCGCGCGATCTTGCGGCAGATGGCGCCAATTTCGCGCTCGAGATTCCGGACGCCGGCCTCCCGCGTGTAGCCGCGGATCAGCGCCGAGAGTGCATCCGCTTCGAACGCCACTTCCGCCGCCGGAAGCCCGTGATTCGCAATCTGGCGATCCACGAGATGCTCGCGGGCGATGCGGAGCTTCTCTTCCTCCGTGTAGCCCGCGACCTCGAGCACTTCCATGCGGTCGCGCAGCGGCGCCGGGATCGTGTCGAGGACGTTCGCGGTCGTGATGAACAGCACTTCCGACAGGTCGAACGGCACGTCGAGGTAGTGATCGCGGAACACGTGGTTCTGTTCGGGGTCCAGCACCTCGAGGAGCGCCGACGCCGGGTCGCCGCGGAAATCGGCGCCGAGCTTGTCCACCTCGTCGAGGATGAAGACCGGGTTGCGCGACTCCGCGCGGCGCAGCCCCTGAATGATCTGCCCGGGCAGCGCGCCGATGTACGTGCGGCGGTGGCCGCGAATCTCGGCCTCGTCACGCATGCCGCCGAGCGAGATGCGGACGAACTTGCGCCCCACCGACGTCGCAATCGACCGGGCGAGCGAGGTCTTGCCGACGCCCGGAGGGCCGACGAAGCACAGGATCGGACCTTTCACGTCGGGCTTGAGCTTGCGGACGGCGAGGTACTCGAGGATGCGATCCTTCGCGCGTTCGAGGCCCGAGTGATCGGCGTCGAGCTGGCTCTTCGCCCGCGCGAGATCGATGTCCTCCTCCGTCCGCTTCGACCACGGCACGGCCACCAGCCAGTCGAGATAGGTGCGAGCGACGGTGTACTCGGCCGCCGCCGCCGGAATCTTGGCCAGCCGGTCGAGCTCCCGCACCGCTTCCTTCTTGACGTCGTCGGGCATGCCGGCCGCTTCGATCTTCTCGCGCAGCTCGTTGATCTCGCGCGTCTGGTCGTCGCCTTCCCCGAGCTCCTTCTGGATGGCCTTCATCTGCTCGCGCAGCAGGTACTCGCGCTGGTTGCGGCCGACCTCCGACTGGACCTCGGACTGAATCTTCGAGCCGAGCTCGAGCACCTCGAGCTCCTTGGCGAGGAGCCGGTTGAGCTCGGCGAGGCGCGCGCGGACGTCCACGGCCGCCAGCAGTTCCTGGCGGGCGCTCGTCGGGATGGACCCGAGGTTCGAGGCGAGGAAGTCCGCGAGACGGCTCGACCCGGTCACGTTCGCCGCCAGGGTCGCGAGGTCGTCCGAGAGCACGGGCGACAGCTGCACCACCTGCTGGAACGTCGTCCGGACGTTTCGTTCGAGCGCGTCGATCTCGATCGCGTCCTGCTCGCGCGTGACCTCGGCCGCCTCGAGGACCTCGCCGCGCAGGTACGGCGTGGTCGAGGACAACTTCTCGAGCTTGATGCGCGCCAGTCCCTGGACGATGAGGCGGAGGCTGCCATCGGGCAGCTTGAACATCTTGTGAATGTGCGTCAGCGTGCCGATCGGATGGAGATCGGCCTGGCCCGGGTCTTCCTTCGTCGGGTCGATCTGCGCAAACACCCCGACCAGCTTGCCGCCCGCGATGGCCTCGTCAATCAGCTTGACGGAGCTGGCGCGCGCCACCGCCAGGGGCATGAAGGAATTGGGGAAGAGGACGGTGTCGCGCAACGGCAGCACCGGCACTTCCGCGGGCACGGTAAACGAATGACCTGCCGCGCTGGTTCGGGTCGTGTCTTCGCTCATTGAACCACTCCCCGGGCGGCCGGCCTCGAGGGCCGGCGACCCTACATCTCTTTAGACGCGGGGCTGAGCGATCTGGAGTCTCGCGCACGCCCCGCCGATCGGCGAAGCCCGCACGATGAGTGGGGACGCCGATCAGTTGATGTCGAGCAGGAACCCGCCGGAGCGGCGCTGGACCTGCCGCTCGCGCTGTGCTGCCACTTCCCGGGCTTCCTCGCAGTCCTTGCAGCGGACCGCGAACGGCAGCGCCCGAAGGCGGCGCTCGGAAACCTCGTCGCCGCACTCGAAACAGTAGCCGTAAGTACCCTCGTCGAGGCGCGCGAGCGCCTCCTCGATCTTGTGGAGCGTCTCGGACTTCATCTGGATGAGCGCAAACTCGATGTCGTCCTGGATGTCCGCTTCCGACGTCTCAGCCGCGTCGAGCACCCCCTGGCCTTCGCCCAGGGCCCCCTCCGCACGCACGTCGCGCATCTTCTCCTGGACCTGGCTGAGAATCTCCTTGCGGCGATCCTCCAGGATGCGCTTGAGCTCGGCATAGCGCTCCCGCGCCATCGCCGCCTGCTGTGTGGTCCGCGTAGCCATAACCGCCTTCCTTTTCTCCCCGCCCTGACCGGCGCCCATATTGTCGGCACCCTGCCAAGCAATAAAAGTGCCAATTGTAGCACGCGGCTCAACCGGCACTTCGACGGGCCCGAAATCCACGGATCCACGGCCAATGTCATTCTTTCACCACGATTCGTACGGCTCCGTGGATCGGGTCCGCTGTTCGTTTAGACGTGAATCCGTGGGAGCAGTTCTACCCACTCCGAGAACCGCCTTGCTATACTTGAGTGCTTCTCGACGCCCGTAAGCGCGTCCAAGGGCGAGGTCTACATGGCAAAGCGGTGCGAAGTATGCGGAAAGACTCCTGTGGTTGGCCGGGTGCTCAGCCACGCCCATAACGTCCGGTCGCGGCGGTTCGAACCGAACCTGCAGCGGATTCGGGCGATCGTCAATGGCGGGATTCGCCGGATCCGGGTCTGCACCCGATGCATCCGGTCGAACAAGGTCGTCAAGGCCGCCTGAGACGCCTCCAGTCCCCTCCGGCCGGCCGTATGCGACAAGCCGTTTCGACGCCCAACGCGCCAGCCGCCATCGGGCCGTACAGCCAGGCCATCCGAAGCGGCAACCTGTTGTTTGTGTCTGGCCAGATTCCGCTGGACCCGTCGTCCGGCACGCTGGTGTCGGGCAGCATCGCGGATCAGACCGCGCGCGTGCTCGAGAACCTGGGCGCCATTCTCCAGGCTGCGGGCGCCTCGTTCGATCGCGTGGTCAAGACGACGGTTTATCTGGCAGACATGAGCGAGTTTGCGGCCATGAACGAGGTGTACGGCCGGTACTTCCCGGCGCCGGCCCCGGCCCGCGCCACCATTCAGGCCGCCCGCCTCCCCCGCGACGTCCGCGTCGAAATCGACCTCATCGCCGACCTCGGCTAGAAGCCCCCATCGGGCATCGCTTGCCTAGCGGCTCGCCCGCTCGACGGCCAGCACGCCTTCCACCGTACGAATCGACTTCATCACGCGCTCGAGGTGTTTGACGTCGGCGATTTCGACCGTCATGCGGATGGAGCCCTTGTGGTCCTCACCGACACTGGCTTCGAAGTCGCGGATATTGGTGTTGATGTCGGCGATGCGGGCGCTGACGTCGGCGAGAATGCCCCGCCGATCCTCCACGCTGATCCGCAGCCGGACGGTGTAGGGCGAGGCATCCGACGCCTTGTCCCATTCCACGTCGATGCGCCGCTCCGGGTCGTACAGCAGGTTCACCACATTCGGGCAGGACGCGGCGTGCACCGAGACGCCCTTGCCGCGCGTGATGTAGCCCACGATGCGCTCGCCGCGAATGGGATTGCAGCATCGGGCGCGGAACACCATGAGGTCGTCCACGCCGCGCACTTTGATTTTCTGCTCGCCCCCGCTGCCGAGCACGCGCTTCACGACGCTGGCCAGCGCGCCGTCGGGCGCCCGTTCCTTCAACGCGCCCGGGCCGAGCAGCCGCGCCAGGACCGAGCGCGCCGTCACCCGTCCATATCCGATGGCCGCCAGGAGCTCGTCGGTCCGGGGCGCGCCGTACTCGCCGGCGATGCGGCCGAGCGCCTCGTCGCTGGCGAGGTGGCGATCCACGCCGTACCGGCGAATCTCCTTGTCGAACAGCCGGCGACCCAATTCGAGGCTGCGGGTCTTCTCCTCGGCATGGATGAAGTGCTTGATCTTGTTGCGCGCGCGCGACGTGACGACGAAGTTCAGCCAGTCGCGGCTGGGCTTGTGCCCGGTCTGCGTGAGGATCTCGACGATGTCGCCGTTC
>Ga0137313_1000144_pt1 | contig 24453 bp, 18 predicted proteins | sample EasRivERMZT166_2_FD_102287 | JGI IMG/M metagenome (GOLD analysis project Ga0137313, IMG submission 102287) | Soil microbial communities from meander-bound floodplain in the East River, Colorado, USA - East River MetaG ERMZT166_2 | ecosystem: Environmental > Terrestrial > Soil > Floodplain ...
CATCCACACCGCGATCGAGACCAACGGCTACTTCGGCGAAAACTGGAGCGACGCCGACCTCGAGAATCTCGACCTCGTGCTCCTCGGGCTCAAGACATTCGACGCCGAGCGCCACAAGAACCTCACAGGCATGGACAACGCGCCCACGCTCGCGCTTGGCCGGCGCCTGGCCGCGATGCGCAAGCCCATCTGGGGCCGTTTCGTCCTGGTGCCCGGCCTGACGGACGATCTCGATGACCTCGCCCGGCTGGCCGAGTTTGCCGCCAGCCTCGGCACCGTCGAGCGCGTCGAGGTGCTGCCGTTCCATCAGATGGGCCGCTACAAGTGGAAGCAGCTCGGCCTGACCTACACGCTGGAGGGCACGCCGGCGCCGTCGGACGAGCTGTGCCAGCGCGTGATCGCCGTGTTTCGCGCGCAGGGACTGCGCGCGGACTAACCTCGCGACCGCGACGGCGTAATATCAGTTCATGCTCCGAATCACGGTTCCGGTCGCGATCTGCGCCGTTCTGCTCGCTCAGGCGCCGCAGCAGGACGTCACCGCGAAAATCGACGCCTTCATCCAGGGCGAGATGAAGAGGGTGAACATCCCGGGTGTGTCACTGGCGGTCGTCACCACCGGCCAGCCGCCTCTGATTCGTTCGTACGGTCTCGCCAACGTCGAGCATCAGGTGCCGGTGAAACCCGAGACGATCTTCCAGTCGGGATCGGTGGGCAAGCAGTTCACGAGCGCCGGCCTGATGTTGCTCGTCGAGGACGGCAAGCTGACGGTGGACGACAAGCTCAGCCAGCATCTCGGTCCGGTGCCCGACAGCTGGAGCGCCATCACCGTGCGCCACCTGCTGACACACACCGGCGGCCTCACGGACTATCCGAAAGGATTCGACTTCCGGCGCGACTACACCGAAGACGAGCTGCTCAAGGTCATCCAGGCCGTGCCGCTGGCGTTTCGGCCGGGTGAGAGACATCAGTACAGCAACCTCGGGTATGTGACGCTCGGCATTCTCATCGGCAAGGTGACCGGGAAGTTCTACGGCGAGTTGCTCACGGAACGGATCTTCAAACCCCTGGGCATGACGACCGCCCGAATCATCAGCGAAGCCGACATCGTCCCGAACCGCGCGGCCGGTTATCGGCTCGTGCAGGGGCAATTCAAGAACCAGAACTGGGTCTCGCCGGCGATGAACACGACGGCCGACGGGTCGCTGTATCTCTCGGTGCTCGACATGGTGAAGTGGGATGCCGGCCTCCGATCGACGACGTTCCTCAAGCCGGCCAGCCGCGAGGCGATGTGGACGCCTCTCACGCTCAACAGCGGCGCGCGTCAGCCGTACGGGTTCGGATGGGCGATCACCACGCGCGCCGGTCATCGCGTGATCGAACACGGCGGCGCCTGGCAGGGGTTTGTCGCTCACATCGCGCGCTACGTCGACGACGGGCTGACGGTCATCGTGCTGGTGAATCGCTCGGGCGTGGCGGTGCCCAGCCTGTCGACGGGCGTGGCTGGAATTGTGAATCCCGAGCTCGTCAAGAAGCTGACGATCAGCGGGGCCTGAAGGACCGAATCGTGTATCCGTGCCGCAGCAGCGGCGTCAGCGGCAGCACGAGAAACTTCCAGTGCCACGGCAGCTGTCCCAGCTCTGACGCGCGTGCCATGCTCGAGATGCGCGCGGTCTCGACGTAGCGCTCCTCGGCGAAGATCTCGTCGATCGGCCGCTCGGGCACCTGGTACGCGGCGCCCATCTCGCGAATCTTCTCGAAGATGGCCTTGCCGAACTTCGTGAAGAACTCGAGCGTCATGACGTCGCAGAGAATCTCGCCGCGCGGAAACGTCTCTCGCACTGTTCGCAGGAGCTCGCGAATCCTCGGCTCGCCCAGATAGAACAGCACGCCCTCCACGATGACCACGACCGGTCCCGGGTCCGCGAAGGGCCGCAGGCGATCGCCCAGCCGTTCGGTCTCGAAGTCGATCGGCACGCGCGTGAGGGGATTGGGGCTCCCGGCCGCCGGCAGGCGAGGCTCCTTCCAGGCGAACACCTGCGGCTCGTCGACTTCGATCCAGCGGCCGCCGGTCAGTCGAAACGCCCGCGTGTCGAAGCCGGCCCCGATGATGATCACCCGCAGGTCCGGGCTGGCCGCGAGCCGCTCCCGCAGCAGATCGTCGATGATCCGGTGACGCGTCGCGTTCGAGATGTTCGGGCCCTTGAACTCCCGAAAGGGCTCGAACTCCCGCCACCGTTCTTCGTCCATGAAGCGTTCGGCGTACGTATCGCCGCAGGCGGGATTAGGTTTGCGGGCATCGAGCGCCCGCACACCCGTGCAGTAGAACGCGGTTCTGGATACGGGTTTCAAGTGATCGCCGGAGTCTGTGGGACGACGACCTCGTTCACGGACACGGGTGCGCCCAGTTCCAGGAACTCCCGTGCCGTGCTGGTCCCGAACAGATGCATCGCCCGGGCGATGATGCCCGTCCAGCCGGTTTGATGACTGGCGCCGAGACCGGCGCCGTTGTCGCCGTGGAAGTACTCGAAGAACGTCACGTAGTCGCGCCAGAGCGGATCGGTCTGGAAGGTCTCCGTGCCGCCGTAGACCGCGCGACGCCCGCGCGAGTCCTTCAGGAAGATGTTCGACAGGCGCCGGGACAGCTCTTCCGCCACTTGATAGAGCGTCATCATCCGTCCCGATCGCGTCGGGCATTCCACCTTGAAGTCATCGCCGTAGTAGCTGTAGTACTGCAGCAGCGCTCGGACGATCAGGCCGTTGACCGGCATCCAGACGGGCCCACGCCAGTTGGAGTTGCCGCCGAACATGCCGCTGTCGGACTCGGCCGGCAGATACTCCACGCGGTACTCGCGGCCGCCGGCATTCAGGACGTACGGATTCGCTTCATGGAACCGCGACAGCGATCGGATCCCGAACGGACTGAAGAACTCGTCCTCGTCGAGCATCTTCGACAGCACGCGGCGCAGCTTCGTCTCGTTGAGGATCGCGGCCATCCGCCGGCCCTGGTGGCCGCGCGCCGTCGGGTCGTGGATGTAGGCGAGCAGCTCCGGTCGATCCTTCAGGAACCGCCGGATCTGGCTCAGCACGTCCGGGTGATCCAGCAGCTTGGCGCCTGAGAACACCGTCGCCGCGCAGAGGGGCAGCAGCCCGACCATCGAGCGGACCTTCAGCCGCTGCGCCGATCCATCCGGGAGCCGCAGCACGTCGTAGAAGAAGCCGTCCTCCTCGTCCCACATGCCGACGCTTCCGCCGGCATTGGTCATCGACGACGCGATCCACAGGAAGTGCTCGATGAACTTGCGGCACATGTCGAAGTACGCCGGCCGCTCGTCGGCCAGCGCGGAGGCGATCTCCAGCATGTTCTGAGAGAAGAGCGCCATCCACGCGGTGCCGTCGGCCTGCTCGAGATACCCGCCGGTCGGCAGCGGCGAGCTGCGATCGAAGATGCCGATGTTGTCGAGGCCGAGGAATCCGCCTTCGAACAGGTTCCGGCCGGCGCGGTCCTTACGGTTCACCCACCAGGTGAAGTTGAGCAGCAGCTTCTGGAACGACCGCTCGAGCCACTCGACGTCGCCATGGCCGTGTTTGGCCTGCTGGAGGCGATAGGTGAAAATCGTGGACCAGGCGTGCACCGGAGGATTCACGTCGCCGAAGTTCCATTCGTAGGCAGGAATCTGACCGTTCGGATGGATGTAGTGTCCCTGCAGCATCAGATCGAGCTGGTGCTTGCCGAAGTCCTCGTCCACCAGCGACAGCGCGAGGACATGGAACGCGAGATCCCACGCCGCGTACCACGGGTACTCCCACTTGTCCGGCATCGAGATGATGTCGGCGTTGTACATGTGATGCCAGTGGTCGTTCCGGGGCGCGCCGCGCTCCGGGTTGAAGCGATCGGCGCCGTGTTCCTCGAGCCACTTGTTGACGTCGTAGAAGTAGAACTGCTTGCTCCACATCATGCCGGCCAGCGCCTGCCGCATGACGTTGGCCTGATCGGCGGTGAGCGAGGCGGGGATGACCGTCGCGTAGAACTCGTCCGCCTGCCGCTTGGCCGTCTCCAGCACTTCGTCAAACGCGCCGCCGAACGGGCCAATCTGAGCTTTGCGTGCCGTCGGGGCCGGTGCGTCGGAGAGCCGCAGCCGCAGCACCCGGGATTCGCCGGCGCCGATCGTCAGTGGATAGTGCGCCGCGGCCTTCGTGCCCTCACAGCGCGGGTTGACCGCGTCCCTCGTGCCATGGACGATGAAGTTGTTGATGCCGTCCTTGACGTACGGCGTGCGGTTGGGCGAATTGAAGAGCCGCTCGCTGTTGGTCTCGTTCTCGGTGAACAGGATGTCCTTGGCGCCGTCGGCGTGAAACCACCGCTCGCCGAGGTCGGGATGGTTCACCGAGACGGCGCCTTCCGCCGTCAGGACCAGAGACGGGCGCGCTCCGCCTTCATCCCACGACCACGTGTTGCGGAACCACAGCGTCGGCAGGACGTGAAGCGTGGCGGCCTCGGGACCGCGGTTGGTCGCCGTGATCCGAATCAGGATGTCTTCCGGCGCGGCTTTCGCGTACTCGACGAACACGTCGAAGTAGCGGTTCTCGTCGAATACGCCGGTGTCGATGAGCTCGTACTCGAAGTCGTGCCGCCCGCGCTGCCCGTTGGCGGTGACGATGTCGCCGTAGGGATACGCCGCGTGCGGGTACTTGTACAGGTACTTCATGTACGAGTGCGTCGGCGTGGAATCGAGGTAGAAGTAGTATTCCTTGACGTCCTCGCCGTGATTCCCCTGGCTGTTGGTCAGGCCGAACAGCCGTTCCTTGATGATCGGATCGCGTCCGTTCCAGAGCGCGAGCGCGAAGCAGAGCAGCTGCCGATCGTCGGAGATGCCGGCCAGGCCGTCTTCGCCCCACCGATAGGCGCGGGACCGCGCCTGATCGTGGCTGAAGTAGTCCCAGGCGTTGCCGTCGCCGCTGTAGTCCTCGCGCACGGTGCCCCATTGGCGTTCGCTGAGGTACGGCCCCCATCGCTTCCAGGCCAGCGTCTGCTGGCGATCTTGTTCCAGCCGCGTCTGCTCAGCGTTCATGGCATCCATCCTACGCCCTGCGATTGCCTGCGCCTGTGGAATACTGCGCAGACTGCTTTTACGGAGGGCTGACACGTGCGCCAGCGTTCGAAGACGAAGCTGATCTTGAGCGGTCTCGCGCTCGTGACAGCCGCGGTTCTGGTCTACCAGTGGTGGTTCGGCGCCCCGATGACGGCGCCCGTCACGGACGCGGACGGCAGCGCCGGCGCGTACGGGGCGCTCTCCACCGATCAGCGCCGCCTCGTGGACGGCTGGGTCGAGCGGTACAGCAAGGCGACGGGCCAGCCGGCGGACGCGGGCACGCTGTACGACGACCTGGCCCTGTCCACGCGGACGACATTCACCGCCGTGACTCACGCCCTGGGCCAGACGCGCCTGACCGACGAATCCCAGCAGCCGATGAACCTGACCGCCCTCGATCTGATCCAGAAGGTCGATGCGGTCGCCGGCCGCGTGACGGACGCCGGCGGCGACAAGCAGTTCCGGCTGTACGTGCAGCTTCGGCCGGATGCGCGGCAGATTCTCGAGCGCTCGCGTGAGTTCAGCCGGCAGGTGGACAACACGGTCTACCACAAGGGTTATCCGATCTGCTTCCGGGGCATCGGCGGCACGCCATCCATCCAGTTTTCGCTGGCGTCGGACGGCATGCGCGGCGACATCGACGTGGACTACCGATCGAGCGCCTTCCCGATCATGTTGCTCAATGGGCACTTGACGGCCTCGAACTCCGACGTGCGGGCCGGCAACAACGACGCGCGGCACAACGGCCACTGGACCGGACTGCAGAACTGGTGGCGCGGCTTCATGGGCCTCGTCATCGGAGACGTGGCGACCGGTGAGACCGCCTCCAGCGCCAGAGCGGTCGCGCACGAGCCGAGGCTGGGCGGAGACGCGAAGCCGGAGGACGCCATCGCCGACTTCTTCCAGGCCTGGCTCGTCGAGCGGAACCCCGGCACCGCCGCGGGCTACATCTCCCAGAGGGCCTTTGCCTGCATCGAGGTCGAGAAGGGCACCCCGGTCGATCTCGGAGTCGCCCGCTTCCAGATGGTGAGCGCGATGAAGGCGGTCAACGACCGGCTCGGCCGGATTGACAAGCTCGGCGACGCCCTTCGCGGCGTCCCGCTCACGGGGCCGCGAGGCAAGGAGATGCCCCAGCCGCATCGCGACGCCTTCGTCATGTACGACGTCCGGGAAGATCTGGCGGAAGCCTTCTCCTGCGAGAACAGGCTGCATCCCGATCAGGCCAGCGCCACGAAGGCGCAGTCCACGGAGTTCGGACAGTACGTCGGCGCCGTGTTCCAGGTGAAGACCGCCCGGATCACCGGCGATTCCGTCGCGACGTTGTGGGCGAGGGAAAACGGCGTCTGGAAGCTCGTGGCTTACGATGTCGAGCCAGAATTCAAGCCCGGCGTGCTGCCGGCCGCCCCGGTCTCCGCGCCGGCGGCCGCCGAACCCGTGCTGCCGGTGATCGACGGCAACCCCGACATGCTTCGCGCCGCCACCGAGTTCTTCAACGCGTGGTTCATGCGCAAGGATGCCGCCACGGCATTCCGGCACCTCTCGCCGGCGAGCTACAGCTGCTACAACGTGTTCCGGCCGGAGGACGCGCCGGCGGCACCGACCCGGGCGCAGGGCGGCACGCACATCGTCGAGCGAATGAGCGCGCTGGCCGATTTGATGGGACCGGCCACGCGACTGCAGGAGCTCGTTTCCGGCGTCGAGCCACACCACCCCGATCTGAAGATCGTCACGCACGGCTCGGCAGACGCCTTCACGGTGGTGGCGATTCCGGATTCGATGGCGATCGCCGCCGAGTGCCACCGCCTGAAGCCCGGCGTCGCGCCACACTTCGAGGGCGACGGCGAGAAGACGTACGGAAACTTCTACGCCGCGGCAGTCCGCTTGAAGCGAGCGGGCCCGGACGGCGCGGTCCTGTGGACCGTCTGGGGCCGTATGGGGCCGGGCTGGAAGATCACGTCGTACCTCGTCGTCACGCCCTGATCAACAAGTCAATAACCAATAACCAGTAACCAATAACGAATGTTCTCGCGCTGGCTTCCCGGTCTCCGGCTCTTGCGGGAATACGACCTCGCCTGGCTGAGGTACGACCTCGTCGCCGGCCTGGTGCTCACGACCATGCTGGTGCCGGTCGGCATCGCGTACGCGGAGGCGTCGGGCGTCCCCGGCATTTACGGGCTGTACGCGACCATCGTCCCGCTCCTGGTGTATGCCGTCTTCGGGCCCAGCCGGATTCTCGTGCTCGGCCCGGATTCCTCGCTGGCCGCCGTGATTCTGGCCGTCGTGCTGCCGCTGTCGGGCGGTGATGCCACTCGCGCCGTCGCGCTGGCCAGCGCCATGGCCATCGTCTCCGGGCTGGTCTGTCTGGCGGCCGGGCTGGCGCGGTTCGGCTTCATCACCGAGCTGATCTCGAAGCCGATTCGGTACGGCTACATGAACGGCATCGCTCTCACGGTGCTGCTCAGCCAGCTGCCGAAGCTGTTCGGGTTCTCGATCGACGCGCAGGGTCCCGTGCGGCAGATCGTCGCGTTCTCGCACGGCGTGTTCGAAGGCCGGATGAATCCCGTCAGCCTGGCGGTCGGAGGCGGCGCGCTCGCGGCCATTCTGATCCTGAAGCGCGTGCCCCGGATGCCCGCCATCCTGATTGCGGTCGTCGGTGCGACGATCGCGGTGGCTGTTTTCGATCTCGCCGCCCAGGGCGTGTCGGTGCTCGGCTCGCTGCCGTCCGGGTTGCCGTCGTTTGCGATTCCCGCCATCGACCTGTCCGACATCAAGCCGATATTGGCCGGCGGTCTGGCGGTCGCGCTCGTGTCCTTTGCCGACACGAGCGTGCTGTCGCGAGCCTACGCCGCACGGATGAAGACGCCGGTCGATCCCAATCAGGAAATGATCGGACTGGGCGCCGCGAATCTGGCGGCTGGGTTCTTCCGCGGATTCCCCATCAGCAGCAGCTCATCGCGCACGCCCGTCGCCGAGGCCGCGGGATCGAAGACCCAGCTCACCGGTGTCGTCGGGGCCGTCGCGATCGCGCTCCTGCTTCTCTTCGCACCGAATCTGCTGCAGAACCTGCCGAATCCGGCGCTGGCTGCCGTCGTCATCGCGTCGGCCATCGGGCTGTTCGAGATCGGCGATCTGCGCCGCATCTATCGCATCCAGCAGTGGGAGTTCTGGCTGTCGATGGCCTGCTTTGCGGGCGTCGCGGTGTTCGGCGCGATTGAGGGTATCGCCATCGCCATCGTCATCGCCGTGATCGAGTTCCTGTGGGACGGCTGGCGGCCGCACTCGGCGGTGCTCGGCCGCGCGGACGGCGTCAAGGGATACCACGACATCACCCGCTACCCGAACGCGCGCCTCATCCCGGGGCTGGTGCTCTTCCGCTGGGACGCGCCGCTGTTCTTTGCGAACGCGGAGCTCTTCCACGATCGCGTGCTCGGCGCCGTCAAGGCGTCACCCACGCCGGCCCGCTGGATCGTCGTCGCGGCCGAGCCCGTGACGAGCGTGGACGTGACGGCGGGCGACATGCTCCTCGAGCTGCAGGAGCAGCTGCAGGCCTCAGGCGTCGTGCTCTGCATCGCCGAGATGAAAGACCCGGTCAAAGACAAACTGAAGCGCTTCGGCCTCTACGCCAGGTTCGGCGAAGGGCGCTTCTTCTCCACGATCGGCGAAGCCGTCGCCGCGTACCTCGACGAGCACGACGTTGCCTGGGAGGACTGGGAAGGCCGCGACTGAGGTCGCGCTCTTCAGAACAGCCGGAACATCAGCGCGGCGATGATGGTCGGGAAGAGCGCGCCGAGGAGCAGGAAGAGCGGGACGACGGCGCCGTCGAAGAAGCGGCCGAGCAGGCTCTGCCCGGCGGGGTTTGGCGCGTTGGCGATCACCGTCAGGCCGCCGCCCGTGACGGCGCCCTCGACGAGCGCGATCTTCAGCGGTTCGCTGAGATTCGGCACGAGCGTGCCGAGGTAGGTGATGAGGGCGTTGTCGTTGAACGACGTCAGGATCGTTGACGCCAGGAACAGCGGCAGTTCGGACAGGCTCGCGAGGACGGGCGCGATCCACCAGGCCTGCAGCCCGCCGTGGATCACGAGCCCGGCGAGAAAGAAGCCGACGAGCAGCGGGACGCGGAGATCCATGCGTCCCTGATGCGGCGACGTCGCGCGCGTGAAGCCCAGAAAGAACAGGAAGCTCCCGACGAACAAGGCCGGGTAATGGGAGTTCGTCACGGTCCACACCAGGAAGGCCAGGTGCACGAGCGTGATCCAGACCGGAATGGCGGACGCGGGGTTCCCCGTATCGCCATCGGCGTCGAGTTCGATCGCCTCGGCCGGCTGCGTCGCGAGCGCCCGCAACTCCTTGCGGAAGAAGAGGTAGTACGCGGACGTCGAGATCAGGATCGCGACGACGGCGCGCCAGCCGAAGTGGCCGATCACGAAGGCGGTGTCCCAGCCCCAGGGCCGCGCGACCATCAGGATGGGCGGCGCCGCGAAGTGGGTGAGCGTGCCCCCGATGGAGACGTTCACGAAGAGCAGACCGAGTGTCGCGTACTTGAGCCGCGTGCTCGGGCCTCGCGTGAAGAACTGACGTGCCAGGAGCAGCGCGCAAATCGTCATGGCGGCCGGCTCGGTGATGATCGAGCCGAACAGCGGGCCGACCGTGAGAATCGCCACCCAGCACGCCGCCGGCGTGCCGCCGCCGAGCGCCGACAGCCGTCCGACCGTCGCTTCGGCGAGGGCCATCACGGGGCGGCTCGCCGCGATGACCATGATGACCACCACAAACATCGGCTCCGTGTAGTTCACGCCGGTGTTCAGGTAGTGCTTGGCGATCTCGACGCCCTTGGTCCACGCGATCGCGAGCACGAGCGGCAGCACCCAGAAGCCGAAGATCACTTCGACCTCGCCGGCGAAGTGCAGGAGCTCGGCCGCCACCGCGGGCGCGGCCGGTGCGCCGCTCGATCGGAGCCGCTCGTCGTGCCGTGCCTGGACCCGGTGGGCGTAGGCCGTCACGCGCGCGGCCAGGAACGTGTGAACGATGGCGATCAGGAAGATGCCCGTCGCGACCGCGTTGAACGGGTCGTCGGCGAGGCGCTGCTGAAGGATGTCGATGAGGCCGGCGCCGGGCTGGGTCGCGTAGTCCGAAAGCGGCCGCGGAAACAGGGCGGCCTCGGGCGACTGCAGCACGCTGGCACGATACCCGAGCCCGGGTGCGATCGCCAAGCGTGGCCGGGCCCGAACCGCCCCGTCAGGCGGAGTCCCTCCGGTATCTCGGATGGGGGCGGCCGGAGAGGTGCCCGAATGGGCGCTTTTTCGCGGGCTTACCCACCCCCGGCACGGCCCGCCGTTTGCAATAATTGAGGCCGTTCTTCCTACACCGAAAGGGACAGCAGACCATGAAGAAGGCAGTGATGCTCGCTCTGGCGCTCGCCGTAGTTGGGGCGACCAGCGCCTACGCCCAGGACATTCGTTTCAACTTCGACAAGCAGGCCGATTTCGCCAAATTCAAGACGTTCAAGTGGGTCACGATCAAGGGCGGCAAGCACGTCAATGACATCGCCGACCAGCAGATCCGGGCGGCCATCGAATCCGAGCTCGCGGTGAAGGGGCTCGTGCGCACCGACGCCGACAGCGCCGACCTGTACATCGGCTACCAGGCGGCCGTCGACACCGAAAAGCAGATGAACACGTTCGACACCGGATGGGGCTACGGTCCCGGCTGGCACGGCGGCGGCTGGTACGGGTACGGCGGCGGTGGCATGAGCTCCAGCACCACCACGACGTCGACCATCTACGTCGGGTCGATCACGGTGGACATGTACCAGGCGGCGACGAAGAGTCTCGTGTGGCGCGGCATGGCCACCAAGACGCTCGACGCGAAGGCCAAGCCGGAGAAGCAGCAGAAGAACCTGCAGAAAGCGATGAACAAGCTCTTCAAGAAGAACTACCCGCCGCCACCGCCGAAGAAGTAGGGCGCTATCGCTGGTGGTTCATGGGTTCATGGGTTCATGGGTTCATGGGTTCATGGGTTCATGGGTTCGCCCGAACCTGTGAACCCATGAACTTGTGAACCTATGAACCAGCGAGTGCTTTTCAAGGCATAAGGACGTCAAACGCCGCGATCCGCCAGACGTCGCCGTCCTTCAACCACAGCAGCCGCAGGACCGGCGCCTCGCCACCCTTCGTTCGAAAACGCAGCGCGACGCCGAAGGCCTGGCCGTACTCCTGGGGCGTGGCCGCGAGGGCGGCCCCGACGACCCGTACGCCGCAGCCTTCGGTGGCGGCAAGGGCATTCGGGAGGCTGGCCAGCGTGAAGGCCCGCGCGTCCGGGTGGTTGATGACCCGCACGGCCGGATGCACGGGCTCGACGGCCGCGATCACGGCGTCGAGGGTGCGCGGTTTTCCAACCGCCCGGCCTACGCGGTCGAACGCCTCACGAATCGCCTTTGCGGCCTCCGCTGACGTGGTCGCGGCCGGGAGCTCGGGGTTGCGCGAGCCGTTGTAGCAGTCGTACGCCGCCGGAGAGAGGTACCGAAACGCGGCATCGTAGTCGCGCCGCACCAGCCAGCTCTCCAGGAACCCTTTGGCAGCTCCGATGAGGCCCGGCTCGGCCGTCGCGGTCGGGGCCGGTGCGCGGGCGGCGCCCGCTCGCGAGGGCGCAGGCGCGTCGTCGTCTTCCGGCTCGGCCTTCCACGACACGATTTTCCAGTAGCCGCCCTCGCGGGCCCACAGCAGCGCGACCGAGGTGCCCTTTCCCGCCAGCGGACCGCCGCGACCGGCCGCGTAGAACACCGCGCCGAAGTACGTGCCGTACACGCGCGCGGCCCGGTCCGGGCGCCCGAGACTCAGCTGGTTCTGACAGTCCAACCCCGCGGCGATGTCATCGGGTACCGAGTACAGCACGAACTGGGAGTGATGCGGCTGGGTCACGACCTTCAGCGCGGGGTTGGTGAGCCGGACGCCTGCGATCACGTTGTCGAGAGACGTCTGCGGACCGAGGGCCTCTTTGGCCGCGGCCAGATTGTTCATCAACCGGAAGGGCGCCATGCCGCGATCGAAGGTCGTCGGGTCGTCCGCGTCCTGCGCCATGCACGCGTACGCCCGATCTGACACGTACCCCATGGCGGCTACGAAGTTGCCTTCGACGAGCCACGCTTTGAGGAAGTCCTGCGTCATGACGTCGATGTTCTTCTTGCCGGCACGGGGCGAGGCCGGCAGCAGCGTCCTGTCACCACCCGGCCTGTTCTCGTCCGGCTGGCGATTCTGCCGGATGCCGAAGAAGTTGCGCCACCAGTTGGTGAACCCGTTCCAGCGATTGACGTGGCGGTCGTAGTTGCCACCGGCGCGCACATCGGAGTTGGCCGACGTGAGGTGGCCGTTGAACAGCATGAGGGGGAACATCGAGCGCCGGTAGTCGATGTCGACATCGGCGTTGCGCCCGTCGGGCGCGATCGACACCTGGATCGACGGCGGACCGCCCTGCGCGCGGAAACTCATCGGGTAGCCCCGGTGGAACACGGTGTTATCGACGCCCCGCTTGAACTCCCGCGATCGCTCGAGCAGCGCGACCGCGTCGGCGCGCAGAAGCGCGAACATCCGGAACTGGTGATCGCTCGGGGCGCCCGATACCTGGCCGGCCACCGTGTCGATGCGCTCCACCAGGTCCAACGCATCTCCCAGGCGCGCGCCCTTGTCATCGGTCAGCGGCGTGGTCATCAGCGCATGCGTGACCGCTTCGAAGGTGGTCTTGGCGGAGACGCGAGCCCGCCCGTCGTAGAACGGACCGGCCTCGATCTTCAGTCCTGTCACCTGATTGAAGCGCGCGACCCAGCCCTCCACGAGGCGTTGCCGGCGGGCGTCGAGCTCCGCGTATGCGCCGCCGATCGGCGCCGTCTGCGGCCCCTGGGTCGATGGAGCTTGCGCGCCGCCGTCCGGGCGCAGCCCCACGAGCAGCGCCACCAACACAAGAAGAACGAGCGAGCCCCGACGCCGTGATCGCGGAATTGGTCCCATCGCGTGTCCGTTCACGAGAGGATACCTGATGCTGCGTGGTACCATGCACGCGCGTTTTAGATGCCCGCGCACGGCGACATCACCGACGAGTTCGTCGTTCGGCCGTACGCCGGCGGCGATCGAGCCCGCCTGATCGAGCTACTCCAGCAGGTCTGGCCGAACCGCCGGCCGGTCGGGCCGCATGTGGATCGCCGGTGGTGGTGGCAGTATCCGGAGCCGCCCCTCGTCGTGATCGCAGACCGGCGGTCGGGGCAGCTGGCCGGCTTGTGCGCCTATATTCCGTTCACGCTGTTCAGCCGCGGCCGGGCGCAGCCGGCCGCCTGGTTCGTCGATTTCTACGTGCTGCAGGAGCACCAGGGCCGGGGCTTCGGACGCCGTCTGACCCGGGCCGTGCAGGATCGCTTTTCCGTGACGGCGTCCCTCTCGCAGACGGCGATGGCGTGGCGGGTCTTCCAGAAGCTGGGCTGGCGGGACCGGGCCGCGGTGCAGACGTCCATGCATCCATGGCCGAAATCCTGGATGTTCCGGCGTCGCAGCGGATTTGAAGTCTCGCGCCATCCAATGGACGCGAAGCTGACCGTCAAGTCCGAGCTGGACGCGCTGTGGGCCGCGGTGGCGCCGGCCTACCCGGGCATCGCCTCACGCACCAGCGACGATCTGGTCCGTCGGTACTCGACCCGCGGCGGACGCGCGTACGATCTCATCTGCGCCCGTCGCGCCGGGCAGTGTGCGGGTTACATGATGGTGCGATCGCCGGGCCTGATCGTGGACGTGCTGGCGCAGCCGGACGATGCGGGCGCGTTTGCGGCGATGCTGTCCGAAGCCGGCCGCCACCTCATCGACCTCGGCGCGACACGACTGTACTGTCTGGCCACGCCTCAGGCCTGGCGGGGCGTGCTGGCTCGCCACGGTTTTCTCTCGGCCGGCACGCCGCTGTTGGGCGCGCGGCTCAAGAGCCAGACGAAGTGGCTGACGTTGTTCACGACGGAATCGTCCGTTCCCGATCCCGGCGACTGGTTCGTCACGCTCGGCGACTGCGATCTCGACTTCGGCTGGGCCGGGAGCTAGGCGGCATGCGCGAAATCCATCCAGACCTGATCAAGAAGCACACCGCGCTTCGCTTCCGATCGGAGTACGACTACGCGTTGTTCGAGTACTACCGCAGCGCGAAGGTCATCGCATTCCTCGACCGGATGGGTGTCCGCATCGACGGCCGCATCATGGACTGCGGATGTGGCGGCGGCGGGATGCCGTTGTCTCTCGCCGAACACGCGCAGTTCGTGGTCGGCATCGACCCGTTCAACCGGTTTGGCGACGCCGGAGTGAAGCTCGCGCAGGACCGCGGCCTCACAAACCTGAAGTTCCTCCTGGCCGACGGCATGGCGCTCCCGTTCGGCGCGGCCGAGTTCGACCTCGTGCTGTCGCACGCGGTCATCGAGCACGTACCGGATGCGCTCCGGTATCTCTCGGAGTGCCGCCGCGTGATCAGGCCTGGTGGCCGCCTGTACATGTCGACGGCACCCTACCTGTCGTTTGCAGGTGCGCACTTGCCCAAGCTGCTGATTCCGATTCCGCTGCACTGGATCTTCGGCCGGTGGATCGCGTTCCGGACATTCCGATGGCTCGCGAAACACGCGTCCTGGACGCTGCGCGAGCCGATTCACGAGAACACCTTCATCCGCGATGCGCGGCGGGGCATCGTCAAAGAGGACGACCTGCTGGAGAAAGTACGGATGAAGCGGATGCAGCGTCTCATTCACGACGCCGGGTGGACCACCGTCATCGAGCAGCGCCACGTGTCAGGCAGCGTCCGTCGTCTGCCCGCCGGCCTGGCGCGGTGGATTCGCGACAGCCGCCTGACGGAGGACCTGGTCCTCAGTAATGTGGAGTGGATTCTCGCGCCGAAGCCTTGAAGGTCCCGCCGAGATCCATGAGGCCGGAGAGCCGGACCGGCACCTCGCCCCAGACCATCGGCTTGCCGAGGTTGTAGCGCCGGAGCTCGAACGGATCGGCGCCGCGGCGATTGCGCCCGTACACCGTCGTCAACGCGCTTCGAAATCCCGCGTCCCGCACGAGCGCCCCTGTCGCCGCGTTGAAGTCGCCCCGCCGGCCGTTGGGATAGCAGAACTCCTCGCAAGGGACGCCGAGCCGCTTCTCGATGATGGCTTTGGATTGCGCGAGCTCGCGCGCCGCGTGCGCGGCGTCGCATCGCGACAGGATCACGTGTGAGTGGGTGTGACTCCCGAAAGTGATCAGTTCGCTCGCTTGCATCTCGGCGGCTTCGGACCAGCGCATGGGCTCGTGCAGATCGGACGCCGCGTTCGCGACGGCGCAGCCGGCCGCGCGCTCGACTGCCTCCACGGCGTGTTCCAGCGAGGCTTGCGGCAGCGCCTTGATGCGTGAGCGCAGCATCCGGTCGGCGCTGATTCTGGACTCGCGCCCGTTGAGCGTCAGCCGGATCGGACTTGCCCCGACTGTCAGGCTCAACTCACCGGCGCCGGCGTGATTGACGGCGTACTCGACCCGATCGGTCCAGAGGAACTTGCGCTCGTCCACGAACCCTGTCGCGAGGTAGACCGACGCCGGCAGGCCGAGCCGCTTCAGGACGGGGTAGGCCACGCGATACACCGACTGGTAGCCATCGTCGATCGTGATCACCGCGGCACGGCGGGGCAGCGAGGCGCCCATGGTGAGCGCGCGGACCACGTCGGCGAGCGGCACGACGGAGTGGTGCGCCTTCAGGAAGGCGAGCTGCCGTTCGAACGCCGGCAGCGGCAAGTGCTTCTGCTCGTGATTCTCGATGCCTGCGTGCGACGTCGCTGCCGTAAAGCCGTGGTACATGGCGATGGTGATGTCCGCCGTGGTAAACCAGCCAGCCAGCCGGTGCAGCTGGGCGCCATAGAGAATCGGCAAAATCACACGTTCCATAACGAGGTCGGGACTCGTTTTCTATTCTGGTACCATTCTCGCGATGCGCAGCCTGCTGGTTCTCGGCGCGTCAGCGGTGCTGCTGGCGGCGTCACCGGTGCCGATCGACGAGCCGCCGCCCTGTGCGCCCGGCCCGATCTACCAGGCGGCCGCCGCACCCGTCACCGCAACCCTCCCGGCCTCGGCGTCTGGCCCGCTGACCCTGGCGAGTCTCAACATCGCCGGCGAAAGCCGGATTGCGGAGGCGGTCGAAGCCTGGACCCGGCATCGCGCGGTGGATGTGCTCTTCCTTCAGGAAGTGGGTGGGGACGACGAGGACGGGGCGTCATTTGCGGCGGCCCTCGGCCAGCGGCTGGGCTTCGGGTCGGCCTACGCGCCGGCCCGGCCCTATGGCGACACGGGCCACCAGCAGGGGCTCGCCATCGTGAGCCGCTACCCCCTGGACGACGTGTCCGTCCGGATGTTGCCGTACAACCGGCTGCGGTTTCGATCGCGCTGCCGCATCGCCGTCGCCGCGACCCTCCGCACGCCAGCCGGCCCGGTTCGCCTCGTCAACGTGCATCTCGATACCCGCATCAACAGAGCCCGGCGGCTCGTCCAAGTGGACGCCGCCGTCGCCGCGCTCAACGGCTTCGAGGGACCCCGGGTCGTCGGCGGAGATTTCAACACGGCCGACTTCGCCTGGATCGGCTCCACGTGGCCCGTGCCGTTCGTCCAGAAGCAGGCGAAGGCGGTTCAGGAACGCATGTCGTCCGTAGGATTTGCGACGCCGTTCGGCGACACGCGCGGCACGTACCCGCTCCTCGGTTTGGGGGGCGTCGCGTTCAAGCTGGATTGGCTCTTTCTCAGTCCCGATCTGGATGCGAATGGCTCGGGAGTCGACGACGTCCCGATCACCGACCATCGGGGCATCTGGACGCGGGCTGTTGCAGGCTCGAACAGCGCTACTTCGCGCCGATCTGATCCGACAGCATTCCGACGCTGACCGCGTACGAGTTCGAGCTACTCCTACTAACACCTCGCGTGAGCGTTTTCGGCGACTTCATGACGAATGAAGTGACTCCATGTCGCTGGTGGCTTGACAAGGCGTCTTCGACCCACCCAATTTGGCGGTAGGGTCTCCAATGAGTAACGATCACGATCGCGTATTCGCTTTGATTGGTGAAGCTATCGACGCCACGCCGGGCGCGACGCTCCGCGAGATCGCCGCTCGACTAAGGATTCATCCACAGACGGTTGCAGGCATCATTCGACACGTGACCGGCCTCAATGCCGAGGTCTGGCGTCAGCGGAGGGTAGCCGCGAGAGCAGGACGCGCGCTCGGAGATCACCCAGAGATGTCGATCAAAGAGGTTGCCGCGCTGTGTTCATTGACGACTAATGGCCTCCGTCGACTGCTTGTCCGACAGTATGGTCTCACTCCGACTCAGATGCGCTCGAGAGTACGCGATCGCTAGCCAGGCTGTGTAATCCGGTTGTCGTTTTCTACTTCACGTTGCACCGCGAGACTTGGCGCCCCAGTGGTTGGGCGCGATACTGGACCTCTGCACGGATGCAGTAATGCCCTGGTTCGATTCGACCTTCCGGTGGCGATCGCTCCTCGAGTTGGTCTCGACAGTCCTGCTCATAGTGGCCTCGATTGCAGTGGTAACAGCGGTGGTGTTGGTTCGCCAGGATTCGCGAGCGCAGCGGAGGCCGGTAAGGACAGAGCCGGCGCTCCCTACTGCGCCAATTTCGATTGAGGACGGCAATCACCGAGGCCGCGACAATGCCAAGGTTGTCCTAATCGAGTTCTCGGACTTCGAGTGTCCATATTGCGCGAGGTATGCACTCGAGATCCATCCTGAAGTCAATCGGCGGTATGTCGACACCGGCCGCGTATTGCTAGTCTTCCGACATCTGCCGCTATCGATTCACAAGAGCGCCCAGAAAGCCGCTGAAGCAGCGGAGTGCGCGGGACGGCAGAACCGATTCTGGGAGATGCACGACCTTCTGTTTCAGAAGCCGAAGGAACTCGGGATTTCCGACCTGCGACGACACGCCGCTCAGCTAGCCCTTGAGCCAGGCGAATTCGATGCGTGCCTTGCGGGCGACATGGTCAATAGAGTTCGAGCCGACATCGAATTCGCGAAGAGTCTAGGGGTTACGGGGACGCCAACCTTCCTTGTGGGCGCCAGGCTCTCCGACGGAACAGTGCGCGTCACGCAGCGACTGCGGGGTGCGCAAAGTGTTGAGAGCCTCCAGGGTTCCATCGAGGCTCTACTCTCAAGGAGCCCGGAAAAGTAGTGATGTATCGCCAACAGTCGTAGGAGGTGCAGAATGGTGCTGTTCAGGCGTTTGACGCAGCTTGTGATCCTGTTGGGTCTAGTCTTTGTGCTGACCGACAGTCGTCTGTACGGAGCTCAGCCCTCCTCGAGAGACGTTACCTGCGAGGAAGCGTGGTTCGATGAAGGATGGGTCACTGCGGGTGGCTGCGAATGCGGCGCCTTTGGATGTCTTGACTGCATCGAGTTCGATCTTCATGAGCCGCACTGTCCTAGCGAGGAGTGCACACGTAACGACTTTTGCAGTTTGGCTGCTGATGTGTGCGACTACTACTGCCAGTTTGAGGCCAACGGCACGGGCGGACTCATTCCCGTGTTCAACGGCTGTTTTATGGGGTCTGAGTGCAACTACGTATGCGGCTGCGGAACCGCCGAGCCCGCTGAGCCCGCTGGCCCGACCTCGTCTCAGCGCTAGGAGTGCTTCCCACGCCGCGGCGCGAACTCAGCCTACAATGAGCCCGTAGCACCTCGCCGCCGACTGAGTTCGCGACCGATGAGCTTTCGCCGCCCTACCGCAATCGTGACAGCGATCGCTGCGGCCTGCGTCACTGTGCCGCGGGCCGCAGCAACGCCTCAGCTTCAATCAGCGAGTGCGCTCTTCGAGTCGTATCGCACAGGGGACCACGCCGCCGTTCTAACCAACCTGCGGCTGATTCGAGACTGGGCCGCCTTTGTGAGGGACGTCGAGCGGCGAAAGGAGTCGTGGAGCCCAACGCACGGCGCCGTTTTCCTTCTTGAGGCCGCTGCGTTCGCATTGCCGCCGAACCGCGCTATGCCGTTTGCGATCTCAGTTCGCCTACAGGCGCTGGGGGAAGATCTAGCGGTTCGATCGGCGACTTCCGGGTCCTTCCTTGCCGACTGGTACCACGCGGCGATTGCGCTGCAGGAGGGCCGGGCAGTCGGTTTTGACGAACTGCCCTCTGGCTGGGGCCAAGCCCTTCAACCCTTCGTTGAACGAATGCTCGAGCGGTTTCCCAGTGATCCCGTCGCCCGAATGGCCGCTGCGCGGGCACAGGAGTCGAGATTCTTCGGCTGGCTCGGTGCCGGGAACCTTCACGCCCGCAACCCGCAGCCCACAAGCCCATGGGAAGCGCGGGCGCTGCCGGCTGCTCGACGGCTGATGCTTGCGTGCAGTTCCGAGTTTGAGAACCTGATGTCCCTCCCTCAGGTGGGTGTCGAGGCGCGCGTCCGCGCCGGATTCTGGCGTCTCATGGCCGACGATTCAGAGGGCGCAGCCCGGCTGTTGCAGATCGCCGCTACCGAGGCGAGAGTAGCCGCCGACCGTTGGCATGAGTATCTGAGCCACCTGTTTCTGGGGCATGCGCGTGTGACCGCCGACGATCGCGAGGGAGCCGCGCACTCGTACAGGTCAGCGCTGCAGGCATGGCCCGCGGCGGACTCTGCACGCGCGCCGTTGGCGGCGGTGCTGTTTGGGTCGGGCAAGCGTGAAGAAGCTGTCACTGTCGTGTCGTCTATGCTCGCCTCCACCGCGCAGGGTCGGGATCCTTGGGTTTGGTTTCCGTTCGGCGACTATCGCTTCTGGTCGGAGCGCCTCGAACGGCTGAGGGCTCAGCTGCGATGACTCGGGTCCTGCTGGCTGCACTTGTCGCCACGGCTGGGGTTGCTTCAGGCCTGCAACAGACTCCAATCTTCACGACGCGCGCCGAAGTCGTCGCGGTGGACGTCGCAGTTCGCGAGGGAAAGCGGCCCGTCGCAGGGCTGATGGCGAACGACTTCGAGGTCTTGGACAACGGTGTCAGACAAGTTGTGACCACCGCGACGCGAGGAGAGATACCCCTTGATGTAACTCTCATCGTTGATGTCAGCAACAGCATGGGCGCTCCGGATCTCGAGTTGTTCATGAGAGCCGAGTCTGCCGGTGACGCATGGCTGACTGAAGGCATTAGGGCGATTGGCGCTCTGATGAGAAGGGCGGACCGTCTGGACATCATCGCCGCAGCCAGCCGCTTTCGTCGGGTGGAACGTGTCGACGGGCAGTTGCGAGTGGCACCGCCTGGCAACGACGAAAAATCCGGGCACACTTCACTGTTCGATGCTGTCATCGCATCCTTGATCCTGCCGACGCCGCCAGGCCGGCGCCGGCTCGTTGTGGTTCTCTCTGACGGGTTGGACACAACGAGCAACATCCCGTTTCCGATTCGATCGGAAGTGCTGGACCGATCTGATGCGGTTGTTCAGTTCATTGTCCTTGGCAAGAAGCCAGGGCTGGGTGGTCCCGCATTAGGCACGAGCTGCAATCCGCAGTCCCGATCGTCCGATGCAGCGTTGATTCAGATGGTCTGCGGCGAGCGCGCCTGGGTCTTTCGCAATTTCGCCGCCCGAACAGCAGGGAGCGTGGTGTTCAGCGTAACGGCGCGCGACTTCGTTCCTGCTCTTAGGGAAGGGTTAGAGGAGTTCCGAAGCCGCTACGTTCTGACGTACGTGCCGTCAGGCGTGTCGCTGTCCGGGTGGCACCGCATTGACGTGAGCGTTCGAGGTCGCAAGAACTATGAGGTGGTTGCGCGCCGTGGCTATTGGCGCCATTAGCCTCGTCAGTTCGCGCCGATCTGATCCGACAGCATTCCGACGCTGACCGCGTACGAGTTCGAGCAGTTGTAGCTGAGGATCGCCTCGTAGTTGCGGTACACGAGGAAGTGGCGCTTCTGCCCGCGCACGAGCGAGGCGTTCATGTCGGCCTTCGGCAGCGCCTTGCCCGTGGCGAGCGTGACGCCCAGCTCGCGCCAGGTCTCGAGCGACCGCGCCGTGGTCAGCTCGCGCACCGCGCGGCATCCGCCCGATCGCATCCCGACGCTCCGATCGATCTTCGCCATGACGTCGCGCGTGATGCGCACCTCACGCCCCCAGCGCTCGCCCTCGCGCCAGCCGGCCGCCTGGAGATAGTTCGCCATGGATCCGAAGACGTCGGCCATGGAATTCCAGATGTCGATGTCCTTGTCCTCGTCGAAATCCACGGCGTGCTTCAGGAAGCTCGATGGCATGAACTGCGGCTGTCCCATCGCGCCCGCCCACGATCCCTTGAGGTCAGCCGGCGCGATCTTCTTCTGCTCGACGATGGCGAGCGCCGCGAAGAGCTCGGAGCGGAAGAGCGCCCGCCGCCCGTCGTAGGCGAGCGTCGCGAGTGAGGAAATCGTCGGGTACGAGCCCGTGAACGTGCCGAAGTTCGACTCGAGCCCCCAGATCGCGATCATCAGCGGCGGCTGGACGCCGTATTTCTCGTCCACCTGCCGCAGGAGCCTGGCGTGCTTGGTGGCCATTTCGCGCGCATTGGCGATGGTCCGCGCGCTGAGGCGCCGTTCGACGTACTCATCCAGGCTCTGCACCAGCTCGGGCTGGGCGCGATCGCGCGCGATCACGACCGTTTCGGGCTGCAGACCGGTGAGCGCACTGTCGAGCGTCGCTTCGCTGATGCCCCGCTTGAGCGCCTCGGCGCGCACGCCGGCCAGGAACTCTTCGAAGGACGGCCCCGCCGGAACGGGAGGCGGAGGCGGCGGCGGATCCTGGAAGGCAAGGGTCGCCGCCAGGCCGAGCATGCACCCGAGAATCCTCATCGGTTCCTTTATCGGCCGTTCACTCTTCTTCTTCCTTGTGGTCGCCTCGTTCGGCCTTGGAGGCCGAGACGATCTTCGCCTGCAGGTGCGCCGGCACCTCGTCGTAGTGCGAGAACTCCATGTGGTACGACCCGCGCCCGCCCGTGGCCGACGTGAGCGTCTGCTCGTAGGTGAGCATCTCGGCCATCGGGACCGTTGCCTTGATCACCGTGGACGTGCCGCGCGTGTCCATGCCGGAAATCCGGCCGCGGCGGCCGTTCAGATCGCCCATCAGATCCCCGGCGAAGTCCGACGGCGAGTACACCTCGACGTTCATGATCGGCTCGAGGATCGTCGGCCTGGCGCGGGACATGCCGTCCCGGAACGCGAGGCGTCCCGCGAGCTTGAACGCCATTTCGCTCGAGTCCACGTCGTGGTACGAGCCGTCGGTGACGGTCACGCGGAAGTCCACCACCGGGTACGTCGTCATGTACCCGCGCACCCGTGTCTCCTGGATGCCTTTTTCGACGGCTGGCACGAACTGCCGGGGGATGGCGCCGCCGAAGATGTCGTTGACGAACTCGAAGTCGGACCCTCGCGGCAGCGGCTCCAGGGTGATCTTGCAGTCGCCGAACTGGCCGTGGCCGCCCGTCTGTTTCTTGTGCCGGCCGTGCGCCTCGACTTTGGCCGTGATCGTCTCCCGGTACGCAATGCGCGGCGGCTTGAGGTTCACCTCCACGGCGAACCGCCGGCGGAGCTTCGCGACCGTGACCTCGATGTGCAGCTGGCCCTGGCCGGCGAGCAGCAGCTCGTGCGTCTGCGGATCGCGCGTGTAGTTGATCGACGGGTCTTCCTCGTGCAGCTTCTGCATCGCGGGCCCGATCTTGTCCTCGTCGTTGCGGCTCTTCGGCTCGATCGCGTAGGCGAGCACGGCCTCCGGGAACGGGATGGCCGGCGCTGTGAAGCCGGCGCTCCTGTCGCCGAGCGTCTCGCTGGTGTGCGTGTCCTTCAGTTTCGCGACGGCGCCGAGGTCGCCCGCGTGGATTTCGGGCACGTGCGTTTGGGTCTTGCCTTGAAGCGCCAGCAGGTGGCCGAACCGTTCAGGCGCGTCCCGCGTGACGTTGTGCACCGTGGCATCGGCCTTCACCGTGCCGGAAATCACGCGGAAGAGCGTGATGCGGCCCGCGAACTGGTCCGCCATCGTCTTCCAGACCCAGAGCACGAGCGGGGCCTTGTCGTCGGCGGCGCGCGTGGCCTCGCCTCCCTTGGCGTCCTTGCCCGGGAACGGCCGTTCCGCCGGTGACGGCACGTACGTCAGGATCGCGTCCGCAAGCGGCTGGATGCCGATGTTGCGGACCGCCGACGCGCAGAAGACCGGAAACAGCTTGCCCGCCCGGATCGACCGGCTCAGGCCCGCGGTGAGCTCTTCCTGCGTGAGCGTGCCGGCCTCGAAGAACTTCTCCATCAGCGCGTCGTCGGCTTCGGCGACCATCTCGATGAGGGCGTCGCGCGCGCTCTTCGCCGCGTCCGTCAGGGCATCGGGCACCGCGGTTTCGGTCATTTTTCCCGAGTCGTCGCCGGCGAACGTGTAGGCCTTCATCGCGACGAGGTCCACGACGCCCTTGAAGTCCTTCTCCTGGCCGATCGGCAGCTGGACCGGCACGCAGTTGCGTCCGAGCGCGGTGCGCATGGTCTCCAGCGCGCGGTCGAGGCTGGCCCGCTCGCGGTCGAGCCGGTTGCAGACGATGAGGCGCGGGAGCTGCAGCTCGTCGGCCTCGGTCCACACTTTTTCCGTCGAGACCTGCACGCCGCCCACGGCGTCCACGACCACGACGGCGGCCTCGACCACGCGGAGCGCCGCGCGGGAGTCCGACAGAAAGTTGCCCATGCCGGGCGTGTCGATCAGGTTGATCTTCTGCTTGTTCCACTCGAGGTAGGCGAGCGAGGCCGACAGCGTGTGTTTGCGGGCGATGGCTTCTTCGTCGTAGTCGGTGACGGTCGTGCCCTCGTCCACCTTGCCGAACCGGTTCACGGCCCCGGCATCGAAGAGGAGCGCCGAGGCCAGCTGTGTCTTGCCCGCGCCGCTGTGTCCCACGAGCGCCACGTTCCGGATGCCTGCCGCGTCGAAGACCCTCATATGCGCGACCCTCCAAAAGGCGAATGATAGGCCGAACGCTGGACAAACAAAAGCCGAGGTCTCACCATGGACCCCGGAAACGGGGGTGCAATGGAAGGGTTGAACAAGGCGTTCATGAAGGGCGTCGAGACGTTCATGCTGAAGTACCCCATCGACATCACGAGCGGGCACAGCCTGTCACTGGGGTTGGGGGACAACTCCGGGAGAGGGAAGTTCGAAACGCTGGCGCCCGGGATCTACGAGTTCGACCTCAAGCGCGCCGCGGACGGCCGCGTGCTGCTGCACCATTTTCCGGACCGAGGGAAGAAGGTGGGCATCTTTACCCACAAGATCCGGGCCTACTGGCTGCCGTGGAAGGCCAACGCGACGACGTCGCTGCAGCTGGCCAACGGTGCGCCGTACTTCTTCACCAGCGCTCTCGGTGGG
>Ga0137313_1000147_pt1 | contig 24286 bp, 20 predicted proteins | sample EasRivERMZT166_2_FD_102287 | JGI IMG/M metagenome (GOLD analysis project Ga0137313, IMG submission 102287) | Soil microbial communities from meander-bound floodplain in the East River, Colorado, USA - East River MetaG ERMZT166_2 | ecosystem: Environmental > Terrestrial > Soil > Floodplain ...
CAATGTCGCGGGGTAGGACTCCTTCAGGATCGCGTTCATGACTGACACGCTGCCATCCAACCGGAAGTTCGGGTTTCTCTTCGTCGTGGTGTTTGGCCTGCTGGCCGGGTTCTCCCGGTGGCGCGGCGGGGCCGCGTGGCCGTACCTGACCGGACTGTCCGTCGCGTTTCTGCTGGTGGCACTCGTTGTGCCGGGCGTCCTCACGCCGCTGAATCGGGCATGGATGGCGTTTGCGCTGCTGTTGCACAAAGTGACGTCGCCGATAATTCTGGGGGTGATGTTCTTCGGGCTCTTCGCGCCGGTCGCCGTCGTCATGCGGCTCAGAAAGCGCGACGCCCTGAAGCGGAGGCTCGACCCGGCGGCCGGGTCGTATTGGAATCCGCGCGTGCCGCCCGGTCCGCCGGGGGAGTCGCTTCGGAATCAGTATTAGGCGCAGGCCGTGCGTCGCGCGTCAATCAAGGGTGGCTTATCGTGACTTTTCTGTCTGAACTGTGGCAGTTCCTGCGGGTGCGGAAGAAGCTCTGGCTCCTTCCGCTGATTCTTGTGGCGGTGGCCATCGGCGGCCTCCTCATCCTCGCGAAGGGCTCCATACTGGCGCCGTTCATTTACACCATCTTCTGATCGATGCGGATTCTGGGCCTGTCGGCCTACTACCACGACAGCGCGGCCGCCCTCGTGGAGGACGGCCGTGTCGTCGCCGCCGCGCAGGAGGAGCGCTTCACGCGCAAGAAGCACGATCCCGGCTTCCCGATGCACGCCGTTCGGTACTGCCTCGAAGGGATCGATCCTGCGTCGCTGGACGCCGTCGTGTTCTACGACAAGCCGTTCCTGAAGTTCGAACGGCTGATTGAAACGTATCTGGCCTTCGCACCGACCGGCTTCAAGTCGTTCCGGCTGTCGTTTCCGCTCTGGATCAAGGAAAAGCTCTTTCAGCGCAGCATGCTCGCGGGCGAGTTGAAGGGCCTCTCCGACTCGGTGGACTGGGCGCAACGGCTGCTCTTCACGGAGCACCACATCAGTCACGCCGCCAGCGCCTTTTATCCGTCGCCGTTCGACCGGGCGGCCGTCCTGACGATGGACGGCGTGGGGGAGTGGACCACGACCTCGCTCGCGGTCGGGGCCGGCAAAGACCTCACCGTCCTGAAGGAGATCTTCTTTCCGCACTCGCTCGGGTTGCTGTACTCCGCGTTCACGTACTACACGGGCTTCAAGGTGAACTCCGGAGAGTACAAGGTCATGGGACTCGCGCCGTATGGCCGGCCCACCTTTGTGAAGACCATTCGCGAGCATCTCGTCGACATCAAGCCAGACGGCAGTTTCCGTCTGAACATGGAGTACTTCGACTACTGCACCGGCCTGACGATGACGAACGAGAAGTTCGACGAGCTGTTCGGCGCGCCGCGCCGGAAGCCGGAGGTGTGGCTGACGCAGCGCGAGATGGATCTGGCGGCGTCGGTGCAGGCCATCTGCGAGGACATCGTGCTGGGCCTGGCGCGCGGCATCGCGCGGGAAACCGGCGAGCGCAATCTCTGCCTGGCCGGGGGCGTCGCACTGAACTGCGTCGCCAACGGCAAGTTGCTCCGCGAGAACGTATTCGATCGCATCTGGATTCAACCGGCCGCGGGAGACGCGGGCGGCGCCCTGGGCGCCGCGCTCTCGGCCTACCATCAGTATTTCGCGAAGGACCGGCGGCCCGCCGGCGGCATCGACGGCATGTCGGGGTCCTACCTCGGGCCGGTCTACGCACAAGCGGACATCGAGCGGCGCCTGACGGCGGCCGGGGCGAAGTTCGCGGTCCTCACCGACACCGGACTGATCGAGGCGTGCGCCGCGGCGCTGGCCGAGGGCCGGGCGCTGGGGTGGCACCAGGGCCGGATGGAGTTCGGCCCGCGCGCGCTTGGCGGACGGTCCATTCTCGGCGACGCGCGATCGCCGACGATGCAGAAAATGCTCAACTTGAAGGTGAAGTACCGCGAGTCATTTCGCCCATTTGCGCCGGCCGTGCTTCGCGAGGATGTCAGCGAGTGGTTCGATCTGAAGAGCGATAGTCCCTACATGCTGCTGGTTGCCGACGTTCTGGATCGCCATCGTATTGGGATGACGCCGGAGCAGGAGGCGCTCTTCGGCATCGACAAGCTCAACGTCCCGCGATCCAACATCCCGGCCGTGACGCACGTCGACTACTCGGCCCGGATCCAGACGGTGCATCAGGAGACCAACCCGCGGTTTCACGCGGTCATCAGCCGGTTCAAGGCGCTCACCGGCTGCCCGGTCGTCGTCAACACCAGCTTCAACGTCCGCGGCGAGCCGATCGTCTGCACGCCGGAGGACGCGTTCCGCTGTTTCATGGGGACGGAAATCGAGACGCTCGCTGTGGGGAACTGCATCCTGCGCAAGGAGGATCAGGATCCGAGCTTGAAGCAGAACTACGAAACCAAGTTCGAGCTGGACTGACGGGGCGACTCGCCGGGCCACGCGGATCCAAAGGTTTGGCGAGAGAGGCCTGAGCGCCTCATGAAATTGCAATACTGCAGTCGTGACGAGAGCTGTTTTGATACACGCTGAATCGATCGCCCGCAGAAGGAAACCAGCACTGTAATCAGCCTTTTTACGCTCTTTTTCGTTTGACTCTGACGCGTTCGGGATGTGACCATCAGAGTCTGTCTTCGTGGTCCAGATCCCGTCCTGTTAAGAGGTGAAATTGATGATGAGAAAGATCGCGCTCCCCCGATTGGTTTGTGGTGTTGCACTGGCGTTGGCGATGTTCATGACAGTGAAGCTGCAGGCGGTGACGGTGACGATTACCGCTGCCGCCGTCTGCGATCAGCAGACTGGGGCATTCCGCATTTCCTACACGGCCTCGCAGGCCTTGACTTATACGCACAACAATCCGTCCGTGAATATTCTTTTCGACGGCGCGATCGTCGACAACGGCGCCTTCATCGGTCCGACCTACTCGTTCTCGGACACGCTCAATGCTCCCGCGGGCAAGGGTGCGGGTGACAGCGTGACCGTGACCGTGGATGTCGTCGGCATGTGGGACAACGGCGTCCAGCCGCCGCCTGGAGCGGTTACGGCGTCAACGACCGTGACGCTGCCGGATGATTGCACGCCACCGGTGCTGCTGCGCGGCTGCACGCCCGGCTATTGGAAGCAGAGCCAGCACTTCGATTCGTGGCCGGCTGGCTACAGCCCCTACCAGAGCTTCGACTCGCTGCCGGGCTTCGACAATGCGTTCCCTGGAATGAGCCTGCTTCAGGTTCTCAGCCAGGGCGGCGGCGGACGCGCCGCGCTGGGCCGGCATACGGTGGCCGCGCTTCTGAACTCGGCGACCGGGTTCGGGGTCGATCTCACGGCGCTGCAGAATGCGTTCAACGACAACTGGGATGACCCCGTGGGCGGCGAAGCGCTCCACCTGATCCTGGCGGCCTTGAACGAGCTGGGCTGTCCGCTGAACTAGGCTGACTGCACTCCGCTGATTGAATCTCACACGGGGCGCCGGCCGTTGGGCCGGCGCCCCGGTTCTTTTTGTGGCGGCCGGTGGAGCATGCCGCGCCGGAAACATGCGGTCTCTTCGATCGGTCGCCCTGTCCGCATCGTTCGTCTGTGGCCTTGTCGTTGCGGGCCCCAGCCAGAGCCCGCAAACCGCGGGCCGCTACTTTCCGCCCTCAGGGTTGTGGGAGAAGCGCGATGCGGCTGTGCTCGGCCTCGATCGGGCCAGGCTCGACGAGGCGATGGCCTTCGCCGTCGCGAACCAGAACCCCAATACCCGGGACCTCGCCGTCGACATTCCGAGCTCCTTCAGCAGCGAAGCGCCGTACAACAACCTGATCGGGCCCACGCAGCCGCGAGCGGGTTCGACTGGCGTCATCATCCGCCGCGGGTATGTGGCGCTCGAGTGGGGCGAGACGGATCGCGCCGACATGACCTTCAGCGTGACGAAGTCGTTCCTCTCAGCCGTGGTCGGTCTCGCGTTCGACCGCGGTCTGATCAAGAGCGTGGAGGATCGAGCCGCACCGTACATGCCGCCAGGCGTGGATCTGTTTTCGTCCGACCACAACGCGAAGATCACCTGGGAGCACCTGCTGCGACAGACGAGTGACTGGTCCGGCACGCTCTGGGACAAGCCGGACTGGGCCGACCGGCCCCCCGCCGGCCAGACACCGGAGCAGTGGGCCAGGCGCGAGCTGCACGAGCCCGGCAGTTTCTACAAGTACAACGACACCCGCGTGAACGTCCTTGCGCTGGCGGCGCTCTACGTCATGAGGGACACGCTGCCGGCGATCCTCAAGCGGGAAATCATGGACCCGATCGGCGCGTCGAAGACGTGGCACTGGGAGCCGTACCAGAACGCCTACGTGACCTACAGCGGCCGGCGGATGCCGTCGGTCCCCGGCGGCGGCCATCACGGCGGCGGGATGTTCATCAGCGCCTGGGACATGGCGCGCTTCGGCTACCTCTTCCTGAACATGGGCAGGTGGCGCGACCGGCAGATCATCTCGGAGAAGTGGATCGGCCTGTCCCGATCGCCGGGCCCGGCGAACACGCAGTACGGATACATGAACTGGTTCCTGAACACGCCGCAGCCGCGGGTCAACGGGCAACCCGGCAGTCAGATGTATCCGGCCGCGCCTGCCGGCGCGGTCGCGTTCCGCGGCAACGGCGAGAACCTCGTCTACATCGACTGGGACAACGACCTGGTGGTGGTCATCCGGTGGGCCAGGCGTGCGCCGGACTTCTTCAAGATTGTCCTGAGTGCAATCAAGTCGTAGGGCCCTTCGAACTTCGAAGGGCCCCGAGTGACTAGCCGCCCCTGGTGTGCATTTCCAGGTGCGCGTCCTTGCGCAGCACGCTGACGGGAATATAGGCGCCGCGGTCACGGACCGATCGGCGTTCCTCGGCGCCGCGATCGGCCCGGCCTTCCCAGACCGCGCGGATGAGGTTCAGCAGCGTGTCGTGCGGTGCGCCCGCTCGCAGCGGGCGCCGCAGGTCCGTGCCGTGCTGCGCGTAGAGGCAGAGCAGGAGGACGCCGTCGGCGGTGAGGCGCGCGCGGTCACACGCCTGGCAGAACGGCCGGGTCGTCGACGCGATGACCCCGAACGTCGTGCCGTCGCCGAGCCGAAACCGCTCCGCCGGAGCGGACGCGCGCTCGCCGAGCGGTGTGATGACGCCGTACCGCGCTTCGAGGCGCTCGATGATTTCCTGACGCGAGACGACCTTTTCCGGGCGCCAGGCCGTGGCGCCGCCCACGTCCATGTACTCGATGAAGCGCACCTCGGCGCCGGTGTCACGGCCGAACTCGATGAGGTCGGCCAGCTCGTCGTCGTTGTCGCCGCGCGTCACGACCGTGTCGATCTTGAGCCCGCTGAAGCCGGCCCGCCTGGCCGCATCGATGCCCGCGAGCACGCGCGGGAGCGCATCGAGCCGGGCGAGGGCGACGAATCGCTCCCGCCGCAGGGTGTCCAGGCTCACGGTCAGTCGATGAAGACCGGCGGCCTTGAGGTCTGCGGCCTGCGCCTCGAGGAGCACGCCGTTCGTCGTGAGGGCCAGGTCCCGCAACCACGGCCGGGCCGCCAGCTGCTGGACGAGCACGACGATGTCACGACGGAGCAGCGGCTCGCCGCCGGTCAGCCGGAGGCGATCGACTCCGACCTCCGCAAAGAGCTCGACCAGCCGCCCGATCTCCTCGAACGTGAGGACGTCCTCGCGCGGCAGCCAGAGGTACTCGTCCTCCGGCATGCAGTAATGGCAGCGCAGGTTGCAGCGGTCCGTGACCGATAGCCGGAGGCTTCGCAACGGGCGGCCGAGGGCGTCGAGAACAGGCACAGGGTGATTATCCGACGAACCTGACACTTGCCAACGTTCCTCGACTTAAGCGAAGCTGACCGGCACCTTCAGGAGGCTTCATGCGGCGTCTGCTCCCGGTCGTGGTTCTCGCGCTCGCGTCGGCAACCGCGCTTCTGGCCCAGGGCCGCGGCGGACGAGGCGCCGAGCCCCCGCCGCCGCCCCTCCCCCTGCCTGCTGACACCCCGCGGATCACCTCGCTGAAGACCGAGGCCGCCGCCGAGGTGGAGAAGCTCAAGGACTTCTCGCAGCAGATGGTCGATCAGCTCTTCAGCTACGGCGAGCTGGGCTTCCAGGAATTCGAGTCGTCCACCTATCTCGTCAACGTCCTTCGCAAGAACGGCTTCCAGGTGGAGACCGGCGTGGCGGGCATGCCGACCGCGTTCATGGCAACCTGGGGCAACGGCAAGCCGGTCATCGCGCTCGGATCCGACATCGACGGCATCCCGCAGTCGTCTCAGAAGCCTGGTGTCGCGTACCGCGATCCGCTCGTCGAGGGCGCGCCCGGGCACGGCGAGGGACACAATTCCGGCCAGGCCGTGAACATCACGGCGGCCATCGTGCTCAAGAAGATCATGGAGCGCGAGAAGATTCCCGGCACGATCCGCATCTGGCCGGGCGTGGCGGAGGAACTGGTCGGCGCGAAGGCGTATTTCATCCGCGCCGGTCTGTTCAAGGATGTGGACGTCGCGCTCTTCACGCACGTCGGCAACAACCTCAGCGTGGCATGGGGCGAGGGCGGCGGAAGCGGACTCGTCTCCGTGCTGTACAGCTTCAAAGGCGAGAGCGCTCACTCGGCCGGCGCGCCGTGGCGCGGTCGTAGCGCGCTCGATGCCGTCGAGCTCATGAACGCGGGCTGGAACTACCGCCGCGAGCACCTGCCGCTCTCGCAGCGCTCGCACTACGTGATCAAGGACGGCGGCGACCAGCCCAACGTCGTGCCGCAAACGGCGTCGGTCTGGTACTACCTGCGCCAGGTGACCTTTCAAGGCATCAAGGAGATGTGGGCGGTGGCGGACAAGGTCGCGGCCGGCGCGGCGATGATGACCGACACCACGCTTCTTCCGACGCGCGTCCTCGGCTCGGCGTGGCCGCGGCACTTCAATCGTGCGGTGGCGCAGGTGACTCACGACAACATCCAGAAGGTCGGCATGCCGGACTGGAGCGAGGCGGATCAGACCTTCGCGCGGGCCGTGCAGAAGGAGATTGGCGCAAATCAGTCGGGCCTCACGACCCGCGTAGGCAATCTGGGCGGTCCGGTCGACCCCTCGACCAACACCGGCGGCGGGTCCGACGACATCGGCGACATCTCGTGGAACGTCCCGACGGTGACGTTGTCCTATCCGTCCAACATTCCGGGCCTGCCCGGCCACAACTGGGCGAACGGCATCGCGATGGCCACGCCGGTTGCGCACAAGGGCGTCACGGCCGGTGCGAAGGTCCAGGCCATGACGCTCGTGGATCTGCTCCTGAAGCCGGATGTGATCACCGCCTCGTGGGATTACTTCCGCAACGTGCAGACGCGCACGACGAAGTACGAAGCGCTGATTCGCCCGGAGGACACGCCGGCGATCGAGCTCAATCGCGAGATCATGGCGAAGTATCGGGAGGCGATGAAGAAGTACTACTTCGATCCGACGAAGCACAAGACGCTTCTGGACCAGCTCGGCATCAAGTACCCGACCGTCCGGTAGCGCGCGCATGCTTCGTCCCCATCGCGGCCGGATGCCGGCCGTCCATGCGAGTGTCTATGTCGATCCGTCCGCGCAGGTGATCGGGGACGTCGAGATCGGCGCCGAGAGCAGCGTATGGATGAACGCCGTCGTGCGCGGCGACGTGAATTACATCCGCATCGGCGCGCGTTCCAACGTGCAGGACGGCACCATCATTCACGTCATGCACGACACCCATCCCACGATCATCGGCGACGACGTGACGCTGGGGCATGGGGTGATCGCGCACGGGTGCACGATCCACAACCGGGTGCTGATCGGCATGGGGGCCGTCCTGCTGAACGGCGCCGAGATCGGCGAGGACTCCATCGTCGCGGCCGGATCGCTCGTCACCGAGGGCGCGCGCGTGCCGCCGCGTTCGCTCGTCATGGGCAGCCCGGCCAAAGTCAAGCGCGCGCTGGATGCCGGCCAGATCGCCTCGATCCTCGAGTACGCGTCGAACTACGTCAGATATCGGCTAGATTACATGTAGTTGCCGCCGCCCAACCCGCGGCGGCCTACGACCTGTCGGCCCTCCGACGTTCGAAGGGCCCTAACGTACACAACGATGATCCCGTCCATCCGCGGCACTCACGACATCCTGCCGCCCGAAGTCGAGAAGTGGCAGCACGTCGAGCACACGGCGCGCGTGCTCTGCGAGCGCTACGGGTACGTCGAAGTCCGGACGCCCGTCATCGAGCGGGAGGAATTGTTCTCCAAGGGAACCGGAGAGACGACCGACATCGTGCAGAAGGAGATGTATTCCTTCACCGACAGGAGCGGCGATCGGGTCACGCTGCGGCCGGAGGCGACGCCCAGCATGGTGCGCGCTTACGTCGAGCACAGCCTCGAGCACGCGCTGGCCGTCCCGAAGCTGTACTCAATGGGGCCGATGTTCCGGTTCGAGCGGCCGCAGAAAGGCCGGTACCGGCAGTTCCATCAGCTCGACGTCGAGGTGTTCGGCATCGACGATCCGGCGGTCGACGCGGAAGTGATCGACCTGTCCTGGAGCCTCGTCGAGGCGCTCGGGATTACGGGGGCTGAGCTCGTGATCAACTCCGTCGGCTGTCCGGTATGCCGGCCGAAGTTCCACGAGGCGCTCCTGGCGGCGCTTGGCGACGACCTGCCGAAGCTCTGCCAGGACTGCCAGCGGCGCGCCACGACGAACCCGCTCCGTATCTACGACTGCAAGGTGGAGGCCGACCAGCCCATCATCGACCGCCTGCCGCACGCGGTGGATTACCTCTGCGAGGCGTGCGCGACCCACTTCAAAGGCGTGCAGGATGTCCTGACAGGGTGGGCAGTGCCGTGGCGGCTGTCGCACCGTCTGGTCCGTGGGCTCGACTACTACACGCGGACCACGTTCGAGATCCTGGGACACACGCTCGGGGCACAGAACGCGCTGCTTGGGGGCGGACGCTACGACGGGCTGGTCAAGGCGCTCGGCGGGCCGGACCGCACCGGCATCGGGTTTGCCGCCGGCCTCGAACGCCTCGTGCTCGCCCTGCCCGAGGGCGCCGCGCCGAAGGCGACGCCGGGCGTGTTCGTCGTGGCCGTGGGTGAGGAAAGCCGAACCGCCGGACTGAAGCTCCTGCGGCAGCTGCGGCAGGCCGGGGTGCCTGCGCAGATGGAATTCGAGGCGCGGAGCCTCAAGGCGCAACTGAAGCGGGCCGACCGCATCGCCGCGCGCGCCACGTTCATTATTGGCGGCGACGAGCTGGCGAAGGGCGAGGTGACCGTGCGCGACATGCGCGCGAGCACACAGCAGAGCGTGTCGCTTGCCGACGCCGTTGCCGCCGCGAGGGCTTTGATCGCATGAGTACCACGTCGTTCGTCTACCGCACCCACACGTGCGGGCAGCTGCGGCTCGCCGATGTCGGCGCACCGGTGGTGCTGCTCGGCTGGGTTCACCGCGTCCGGGATCTCGGCGGGCTCACGTTCTTCGATCTCCGGGATCGGCACGGCCTGACGCAGGTGCTCGTGCGCACCGGGTCGCCGGCGGCCGGCGCGGCCGGGCGTGTCCGTCCGGAGTTCGTGCTCGCGGTGCACGGACGGGTGGAGGCGCGCGCGCCGGAAGCCGTCAATGCCAAGCTGCCCACCGGCGAAATCGATGTTGTCGTCGATCGCCTCGAGGTCTTGAACGAAGCCAGGACGCCGCCGTTTCCGATCAACGAAGACACAGCGGTCTCGGAGGAGACCCGGCTCAAGTACCGCTACCTTGACCTGCGCCGGCCCGCGCTGCAAGCGAACCTCGCGCTGCGCCACCGGGTGGCGCTGGCCGCCCGCCGGTATTTCGACGAGCAGGGGTTCCTGGAGATCGAGACGCCGATTCTCACCCGCTCAACGCCGGAGGGCGCGCGCGACTATCTGGTCCCGAGCCGCGTGCATCCGGGCGAGTTCTTCGCGCTGCCGCAATCCCCGCAGATCTTCAAGCAGATTCTGATGATCGCGGGCTTCGATCGCTACGTGCAGATCGTGAGGTGCTTCCGCGACGAAGACCTGCGTGCGGATCGACAGCCCGAATTCACCCAGATTGACGTGGAGATGTCGTTTGCCACGGAGGAGCTGGTCCAGGGAGTCGTCGAAGGCGCCATCGTCGCCATGTTCGCCGTGGCCGGGCACGCGGTGCAGACGCCGTTCCCGCGCGTGTCCTATCAGGACGCGTTGGCGCTGTACGGATCGGACAAGCCGGACCTGCGGCCCGGCATGACGATCGCCGATCTCGGCGCGCACTTCGGGGAGTCCCCGTTCTCCGTGTTTCGCGACGCGCTCGCCGGTGGGGGCGCGGTGCGCGGATTCGCGGTGAAGAAGGGCGCCGGGTACTCCCGCAAGGATCTCGACGGCTTGACCGAGCAGGCACGGCAGCAGGGCGCCAGCGGGCTCGTGTGGGCTCGCGTCGCACAGGGAGCGCTGCAGAGCTCCGCGCTGAAAGCCGCCGGTGAGGCGCCATTGCGGGCGGCGTTCGAGGCGGCCGGCGGCGGGGAAGGCGATCTGGTCCTGATGGCAGCCGGTGACGCGTCCATCGTCGCGCGGGCGCTCGGCCATCTCCGCCTTGCGGTGGCGAAGCGGGAGAACCTGCTCTCGCCGACCGACTTCCGGTTTGCGTGGGTCACGGATTTTCCGCTGTTCGAGTGGAATGCCGACGAGAAGCGGTGGGACTCGATGCACCATCCGTTCACGTCGCCGAAGCCCGAAGACGTGACGCTCCTCGGCACGGATCGAACCGGCGAGGTTCGGGCGCGGGCCTACGACCTCGCGCTGAACGGGTCGGAAATCGCGGGCGGCAGCATCCGAATTCACCGGGCTGACGTCCAGCGTCAGGTCTTCAGCCTGCTCGGCATCTCGGACGAGGACGCCAAGGCGCGTTTCGGCTTCTTCCTTGAAGCGCTCGAGTACGGCACGCCTCCGCATGGCGGCATCGCTTTCGGTCTGGATCGCATCGTCGCGCTCCTGGCGGGCGAGTCGTCGATTCGCGAAGTCATGGCGTTTCCGAAGACCGCTCAGGCGACGGACCTCATGGCGGGCGCGCCGTCAACGGTCGATGAGCGGCAGTTGAAAGAATTGAGAATCACCCTCACCAGTTGACCGGTTGACCAGTTTCCCCATGCGGATCGGCATCGATCTCGGCGGCACGAAGATCGCGGCGGTGGTGTTGTCGGATGCCGGCGCGGTCCAGTGGGAAGCGCGCCGGCCGACGCCTCAGGGGGACTACGACGCCACGCTGGATGGCATCGCCGCCCTCGTCGCCGAAGGCGAGCGCGCGGCGGGCGCGCCATGCACGGTCGGGATCGGCATGCCGGGCGCGATCTCGCCGGCGACCGGCCTCGTCAAGAACGCGAACTCCACGTGGCTGAACGGGCGGCCGTTTCACGCGGATCTCGAGCGCCGGCTCGCCCGGCCGGTGAGGCTGGCCAACGACGCGAATTGTCTTGCGGTGTCCGAGGCGGTGGACGGCGCCGCGGCCGGTGCGCGGATCGTGTTCGGCGTGATCCTCGGCACGGGTGTTGGCGGCGGCGTGGCGATCGGCGGTGTCGCGATCACGGGCGCAAACGCGATTGCCGGCGAGTGGGGGCACAATCCTCTGCCGTGGCCGGAGGCGGACGAGCGTCCGGGCCGCGCGTGCTACTGCGGCCGGCGCGGCTGCATCGAGACGTTCCTCTCCGGTCCCGGCTTCGCCGCCGACTACCAGACTCGCTCGGGCCAGTCGCTGTCGGCCGAGGGCATCGTGGCCGCCAGCGTGCGCGATCCCGTCGCGCGTGACGCGCTCGTCACGTGGCGCCTCCGGCTCGCGAAATCGCTCGCCACGGTCATCAACGTGCTCGACCCCGATGTGATCGTGCTCGGCGGAGGGCTCTCGCGGATCGAATCGATCTACGACGACGTGCCGCGTCGGTGGAGCGAATGGGTGTTCTCGGATCGTGTCACGACGCGGCTGGTGCCGGCGCGTTACGGCGATGCGAGCGGCGTGCGCGGAGCCGCCTGGCTGTGGCCTTAAAGGGGTCGTACCTCGATCTGTGGAAAAGTCAGGGGACTCCGCCGAAGAGGTGTCCCCTGACTTTTCCACAGATCGAGGTACGACCCCTTCGTGCTACCCTGAGCGCACCGAATGCCCGCTTCAGCCCTGCGGCGAATCTCCATGCCCGACGAGGGCATCGAGACGCTGTTCGGGTCCCTCGATGAAAGTCTCAAGTCGCTCGAGTCGGTCCTCAACGTCAAACTCAAGACGAGCGGCCACGACGTCGTCGTTGAGGGCAACGCGGACGCCGTCGCGCGCGCGGAGCGCGTATTCGAGCAGCTCGCCGGTCTTTTGCGTGACGGTTACCGCTTCGCTCGCGGCGACGTGAAGACCGCCGCGCAGCTGCTGGCCGACGCGCCGGACGCGGCGCTGCAGGAATTCTTCCGGCCGTCGCCGGGCCGCACCGCCGGCCGGCGTCAGGTGACGCCGAAGAGCGTCACGCAGCGGCGATATCTCGATGCGATCGAGCGCTTCGACGTCGTGTTCGGCGTCGGCCCCGCCGGCACCGGCAAGACGTACCTGGCCATGGCGCAGGCCGTGGCGTATCTGCTGTCGAAGCGCGTGGCGCGCATCATCCTGGCGCGCCCGGCGGTGGAAGCGGGCGAGAAGCTCGGATTCCTGCCGGGCGACCTCCAGGAGAAGGTGAATCCGTATCTGCGGCCGCTCTATGACGCGCTCTACGACATGCTCGACTCCGAGCGGGTGGAGCGGCTGCTCGAACGTGGCGTGATTGAGGTCGCGCCGATTGCCTTCATGCGCGGCCGGACGCTGAACGATTCGTTCGTCATCCTTGACGAGGCCCAGAACACGACATCTGAACAGATGAAGATGTTCCTGACGCGGTTGGGCTTCGGGTCGAAGGCCGTGGTCACCGGTGACGTCACCCAGATCGATCTGCCGCCCGGCCGCATCTCCGGTCTGGTCGAGGCCCTGAAGGTCGTGGATGGAATCGAGGGGATCTCGGCCATCTACTTTGACGAACGGGACGTCGTGCGGCACCAGCTCGTACAACAGATCGTGAAGGCGTACGAGTCATACACGAATCGCAACAAGCCGTCGTAGGGCGACCGCCCCCGATGCAACTCGATGAAACCACGCCTGCTGGTCTCGGTCACCGACGCGCGCGGGAGGCCCATCGCGGCCCGCGGACTTGGCCGGTGGCTCGCCCGGGTGGCCCCGCGGCGCGCGCGGGGTCAGGTGGCCATCGCGATCCTGCCGGACAGCCAGGTTCGCCGCCTGAACCGGACATATCGCCGCATCGATAAAGCCACGGATGTGCTGTCTTTTCCGGGGGTTCCGCCGCTTGGAGACATCGCCATCGCCCGCGGGGTCGCGGCCCGGCAGGCCCGCCGTTTTGGCCATGCCGAGGCCACGGAATGGCGGATTCTGGCCCTACACGGGCTTCTGCACCTCCTGGGATACGATCACGAGACCGATCGAGGGGAGATGAGCCGGCTCGAAGCGACGCTTCAGCGACGCGCGGGATTGCCGGCGGGCCTTCTCACACGGGCGACGAAACCGCCTCGGCCGGCCCGGTAGCGATGGTCCTGTTCCTGATCCTGGTCTCGATGGTGGGCCTGCTCTTCCTTGGCCTGGTCGAGATGGCATTCACGCTCCTGATGCGCCTGCCGCAGCGGCTCGAGGCCCAGCGGGAGAGCGACGGCGGAGCCCTCGACGCTTATCTCGAAGACCCGGCCAGCTTCTATGTGCCGGCGCGGATCCTTCGCGGCGCGCTGCTCATTCTCGCGACCGTCATGGCCGCCCAGCTCGTGGACCCTGGCATCGTCGGCGGCGTGACCCTGTTCGGGTCGATATTCGGCGCCTCGATCTTTGCGGGTCAGTTCCTGCCGGCGGTGGTCCTGCGGTTGTCGTCGCCGGAGCGCACGCTCGATCTCCTTCTGCCGATCTTCACGATTGCTGCGAACGTCATCAGCCCGCTTGCCGCGCTGGTCACGGGACGTCTTGGCGGCATCGAGCGGAGCGAACCCTCCGCCAACGGAGGTTCCGAGGCAGCGGCCACGGCGGCGAAGGCGGAAGCCGCGGAGGAGGCTGAGTCCGAGCAGGCGCAGGAGACCCAGCTGCTGCGCTCGGTAGTCGAGTTCGGGGACACCCTGGTGCGCGAAGTCATGACGCCACGTCCTGACATCGTCGCGATTCGGTCGGATGCGACCATCGACGATCTCCGCCGCCTCATCCAGGAACAGGAGTACTCCCGCCTGCCCGTCTACGCCGAGAATCTGGACAACATCGTCGGGCTCGTCGTCGTGAAGGACCTTATTCAGGTCGCCGAGCCGCTGGCAGGGACACAGAACATCTCGGCCATTCTGCGGCCCGCCGCGTTCGTGCCCGAGACGAAGCGCGTCATGGACCTCCTCCGCGAGTTTCAGCAGAAGCGGCTCCAGCTCGCGATCGTGGTCGACGAGTACGGCGGGACCGCAGGACTCGTCACGGTTGAGGACGTCGTCGAAGAGCTGGTCGGCGAGATTCGCGACGAATACGACAGCGAAGCCGATCCGATTGTGCGCGAGACGGAAGACAGCTACGTCTTCAGCGCCAAGGTCTCCATCGAGGAGATGGTCGAGTTGCTGGGCGTCTCGATCGAGGACGACGGCTTCGAGACGGTGGGGGGCTACGTGCTGGCCCGCGTCGGCCGCGTCCCGTCGGTCGGCGAGCACTTCGAGAGCGACGGGCTCGAGGTCGAGGTGCTCGAAGCCGAACGCCGGCGCGTGCACAAGGTCCGCGTTCGCCGCCAGCCCGAGACCGTCGCGTCAGAGTCGTAGGGGTGAAGGCAGGACTCGTCGCGCTCGTCGGCCGGCCGAATGCGGGCAAGTCGACTCTGCTCAATCGGTTCGTGGGTCAGAAGGTCGCGATCGTCTCCGACAAGCCGCAGACGACGCGCCACCGGATTCTCGGCGTTCGCAACACGCCGGGCGGCCAGCTGGTGTTCATCGACACGCCCGGCATTCACAAACCCCAGCACCGCATGAACCGCCGCATGGTGGACGACGCCATCCGCAGCCTGCGTGACGCCGACGCGGCGGTGCTCATCGTCGATGCCACGGCGCCGCCCGGCTCAGGGGACCGGTACGTGGTCGAAGCCGTTCGCCAGGCCGGCGTCCCGACCGTGCTCGCGCTCAACAAGATCGATCTCGTGCACAAGCCGAAGCTCTTGCCGCTGATGCAGCTCTACGGGCGCGCAGCTGAGTTCAAGGCGATCGTGCCCATCTCCGCCCAGACCGGCGAAGGGGAGAAGGCGCTCGAGAGCGAGCTGCTGAGCGCGCTTCCGGAAGGGGAGCCGCTCTACCCGGAGGAGTTCCTGACGGACCAGACAGAACGAACGCTCGCGGCGGAGCTGGTGCGGGAGAAGGTGCTGCACCACATGCGGGACGAGCTGCCGTTCACCACGGCCGTCGTCATCGATAGCTTCGAAGAGCCGAAGGCGCCCGGCGCGCCGACCCGCATCTTTGCGTCCATTCTCGTGGACCAGGATTCGCAGAAGCCAATCGTCGTCGGTCACGGCGGCTCGATGATCAAGCGCATCGGCACCGAAGCCCGCGTGGATCTCGAAGCCATGCTCGACGGGCCGGTCTATCTGGATCTTCACGTGAAGGTCCGCGAGGACTGGCGCGACGACGAACGGCTGCTCGACGAGCTCGGTCTCGGAAAATCGTAACGTTCGTTGGACAGGGGCCTGTGCTACAAATAGCCGTTTACTGATCTCGCGGCGAGACGCATCATGCCCCCTCAGCGAAGAATCGACGTCATCCTCGAGTCGGTAAGGCGGCTGTTGCGGCTGGGCGCCACGCCGAACCTGCTGAATCTGCTTCAGAAGCAGCATCCGGCCGACCTGGCCCTGATCTTCGCCGAGCTGCCCGATCGCGAACGCCATGCGGCGTTCAACGTGCTCGTCGAGAAGAACGGCCGGCTCGCGATGGAGAGCGTCAGCGAGCTCGGACCGGAGCAGGGCGCCGAGCTGCTCGCGCTTCGTCCCGCCGAAGAGATCGCCCGCCTCGCCCAGGAAATCGCCTCGGACGACGCGGCGGCCCTGATTTCCCACCTGCCGCAGGAACTCTCGGAAGTCGTCCGCGACATGATCCGGCCGAAGGCGGGCGGCGGCGTGACCGAACTGCTCGAGTACGAGGAGCAGACGGCCGGCCGCCTCATGAACCCGAACGTACTCGCCCTGCCGGAAGATCTGACGGCGGGCGAGGCCATCACAGCGCTTCAAACCTCCCGGGACGTCGAGATGCCGTTCTATCTCTACGTGATCGACGAGCGGCGTCATCTGGTCGGGGTGGTTTCCCTCCGGCGGCTGCTGCTCGTGCCGCCGGACACGCCGCTCAAGCGGATCATGACGACGGAGGTGTACAGCGTCCGCGTTGACACCAACCAGGAAGAAGTCGCCCGGCAGGTGGCGTCTTACAACCTTCTGGCCATCCCTGTGGTGGATCAGGAGAACAAGCTCGCGGGGATCATCACCGTCGACGACGTCGTTGACGTCATCAAGGACGAGGCGACCGAGGCGGTCTACCGGATGGCCGGCGTCGCGGGCGACGACAGCGTAGATTCGCCGGCCCGCGAGTCGCTTCGCCGGCGGTTGCCGTGGCTCCTCGTCAATCTGGCGACCGCCTTCCTCGCAGCGACGGTCGTCGGCCTGTTCGAGAACACCATCGGACAGGTCGTCGCGCTGGCGGCCCTCATGCCCATCGTCGCCGGCATGGGCGGCAATGCGGCTACGCAGACGCTTGCGGTCATCGTTCGCGGGCTCGCGCTGAACGAACTGACCTGGACCAATGCCCGGAAGGCGCTGGCGAAGGAAGCGCTCGTCGGTTTGTCCAACGGCATCGCGCTTGGGCTGGTGGCGGCTCTGGGCGCGTGGCTCCTGAAGGGGAACATCGTGCTGGGCCTCGTGCTGGCTATGGCGATGGTCGTGAACATGTTCGTCGCGGCGACCGCGGGCACGTTGATCCCCCTCGGGCTCCGGGCGATGAAGGTGGACCCTGCCCTGGCCTCGTCCGTGTTCATCACGACCCTTACGGACATCTTCGGGTTCCTGTCATTCCTCGGACTTGCGACGGCGTTTCTGAAGTTCTTGGTGTAGTCTTAGCAAATAGTGGGCCAGAGCCGTTCTCACTTCCTGATTGGGGCAACTCGCCCTGTTGCCGGCCTCCCACACCCGCATGCGGGCCTATTCAGCTGAGTCGCTGGTGCTGCGCACCTACCGGTACGGCGAGGCCGACCGGATCGTGGTGTTCCTGACGGAGGACCGAGGCAAGAAGCGCGGCGCCGCCCCGAACGCCACGGCGTCCCGGCGCCGCTTTGGCGGGGCGCTCGAGCCGCTGACTCAGGGCCGGGTGGCCTACGTGGAGCGGGAGCACCGGGACCTGGTCCGCCTGGACCGCATCGAACTGCGCCGGAGTCCGATGGGAGCGACTCAAGGCCGTCCGGTGGACGACGCGGCGCACGTGCTGGGCCATGCGTCGTACTTCGCGGAGCTCCTCGACGAGTGGGCGCCGGAAAGCTCGCCAAATGAGCGGCTGTTCCGCCTCGGGTGCGCCGTGAGTGAGGCACTGTGCCGGGGCGGATCGGTTGAAGCGCTTGCGCGGTATTTCGAGTACTGGCTGATGCGTCTGGAGGGCGTGTATCCGTCGCTCGCGGGATGCCCTCGCTGCGGCCGGCCGCTCGACGAGGGCGCCGCCCTCGTGGCAGCCGATCAGGCGTACGTGTGCTGGAGCTGCACCCCCGGCGGGACGCGGCTCTCGGGCCCGGCGGTGGCGTTTCTCCGGGCCGCGGGCACGCGCACGCCCACGGATGTCAGCCGCGACGCGGCGCCGCTCGGACTGCTTCGTGAAATCGAGTCCGTGCACCACGCGCTTCTCGGCCTGCACCTCGAGCGGGAGCCACGCTCCGCGAAGATCGTCCGCGAGCTCAGGCCGGAGTCATGACGCTGCAGGATCTGATATCCAAGCTCTCGGACTACTGGTCTTCCCAAGGTTGCCTCCTGCAGCAGCCGCTCGACATCGAGGTCGGGGCGGGCACGCTGCATCCGGAGACGTTCCTTCGGGTCCTCGGCCGCGATCCCTGGAACGTGGCCTACGTCCAGCCGTCGCGGCGGCCCGCCGACGGGCGCTTTGGCGAGAACCCCAATCGCCTGTTCAAGCACCACCAGTTTCAGGTGATTCTCAAGCCCGCGCCGGACGACATCCAGGATCTCTACCTGCAGAGCCTCGAAGCCTGCGGGATCGACCTGCGCGCACACGACGTCCGGTTCGAGGAAGACAACTGGGAGTCGCCGACGCTCGGCGCCTGGGGCATCGGGTGGCAGGTGCTCTACGACGGCCTCGAGATCACCCAGTTCACTTACTTCCAGCAGGCGGGCGGCGTCGATCTCTCGCCGATTTCCGTCGAGCTGACCTACGGGCTCGAACGCTTCGCCATGGCGCTGCAGGGCGTGGACAACGTCTACGACCTGGTGTGGGCGCCTGGCGTGCGCTATCGGGACGTCCGGCTCCGCGACGAAGTGGAGCAGTCGAAGTACGCGTTCGGCCAGGTCGAGGGACTCGGGAAGGATGAGTTCGCGGACTTCCATCGGGATCTGTTCGAGAAGTGCTACGGCTTTGGCCGAAAGCTGCTCGACGGCAAGCTGGTGCTGCCCGCGCTCGACTATTGCTTGAAGTGCTCGCACCTCTTCAATCTGCTCGACGCCAGCGGCAGCATCGGGGTGACCGAGCGAACGGCGTACATCCTCCGCGTGCGGCAGCTCGCGGTCGCGATCGCCGGGGCCTGGGTCGCCAGCTCGACCGAAAGGACTGCGGATGGATCGTGAGCTGCTGCTCGAAATCGGCGTCGAAGAGATGCCGGCGTCGTGGCTGCCGCCGCTCACCGAGCAGTTAGGGGTGAGCCTGCGGACGCGTTTGACGGAAGTGGGACTGCAGCCGCGAGGGGCCATCGAGACCTTTTCGACGCCGCGGCGCCTCACGGCCACCGCCGCGACGCTGATCGATCGTCAGGAAGACCGCGACGAGACGGTCATGGGGCCGCCGGTCAGCGCCGCGTTCGACGCGGAAGGCCATCCCACCAACGCCGGCCTCGGCTTTGCGAGGAAGCTTGGCGCTGACTTCGACGCGATCAAACAGGTCGACACGCCGAAAGGCAAGTACCTGTCCTACGAGCGGCACATCCGGGGCCGGGCCACGGTAGACGTCCTGCCCGAGATCGTCGGCCGTGTGCTGCGCGACCTCACCTTCCCGCGCCAGATGCGGTGGGACGCGCAGCTCGAGGACGGCAAGGGCGAGCTGCTGTTCGGGCGTCCGATCCGATGGCTGCTGTTTCTCTACGGCGGGCGGGTCGTGCCCTTCACCATCGCGCGCCAGGCGGTCGCCTCCAGCCTGCGCGTCCAGGACGTCACGTCCGGCGCCGTGACCTACGGGCATCGCTTCCTGGCGACATCCGGCCGCGCCGGCCGGGCGATCAAGGTTCGCAGCTTCGACGAGTATCGCAAGCGCCTGACGGAGAGCTTCGTCATCCTGTCCCGCATCGAGCGCCGAGACCGGATCATGCGCGATCTCGAGGCGAACGCCCGCAAGCTGAACGGCCGCGCCATGCTGCATCAGAACGCGCAGGCCCAGGCACTCCTCGATGAAGTGCCGGACCTGGTGGAGTTCCCGGCGGTGGTGGCGGGATCGTTCTCGGGCGAATTCCTCACATTGCCGCCTGAGGTGCTGACGTCCACCCTGATTCACCACCAGCACTACTTCCCGGTGGTCGGTCTGACGGGCGTGCTGCTGCCGGCGTTCCTCGCTGTCACCAACACGCAGGCGGCGAGCGACCGGGCGATTGCGACGAACTCCGAGCGCGTCGTGGCGGCGCGGCTGCGCGACGCGCGGTTCTTCTGGGACGCGGATCGGCAGGCGCCGCTCGAATCGCGCCTCGACCGTCTCGACACGCTGCAGTTCCACAAGCAACTCGGGTCCTACCGCGCCAAGACGGAGCGCGTCGAGCAGCTCGCGGGCTGGCTGGCGGCCGACGTGTTTGCCCTCCCGCCGGATCAGGTCGCGGCGGCGACGCGCGCGGCGAGACTCTCGAAAGCGGACCTCGCGACACAAATGGTGCGTGAGTTCACCGAGCTCCAGGGCGTGATGGGCGGCATCTACGCGCGCGAGGCCGGCGAGCCCGAGATCGTCTGGAAAGCCATTTATTACCACTACTTACCGACGGCACTCGAGGCCACCGCCCCGCCCGCCGTCGACTCGCTCGGCGCCGCGCGTGCGACCTGGATGTGCCTCTCTCTTGCCGACAAGCTCGACACGCTCGTCGGACTCTTCCTCGCCGGGGAGCGGCCGACGGGATCACGCGATCCGCACGGGCTGCGTCGCCAGGCGCACGGCATCATCCGGCTGCTCGCCGACGTCGACGTCTTCGTCGGGAGGCCGGTCCGCGTCGCGTTCAAGGACCTGTTCGCGCGAACGTTCGCCGGCTACACGCAGGAGCCGACGCAGGAGGCCGCGGAGGCGCTCTGGCAGTTCTTCTGGGAGCGGATCGAGTTCTTCTTTGTGGGCCGCGGCTTCGATCGGCGCAACGTACGGAGCGTGGTGTGGGAGAAGACGGTCGGCCTCGAGGTGCCCATCAAGGACACCGCCGCCAAGCTCGCCGCCGTGGCCGAGTTCTCGAAGTCCGAACAGTTCCGGCAGCTGGCGACGGCGTTCAAGCGCGTCCGCAACATCGCGCGCGAGCTCGAGGCGCCGGCCGAGTTCGAGGCCTGGGACGCCGCGCAACCGCCGCTCGCCGGCATCTTGAAGGAGCCCGCAGAGGCCGCGCTGGTCCAGGAAATCGACACGCGCGCGCCGAAAGTCCTCAAGGCCGCGGAGTCCGGAGCGGGTTTCCGCGAAGCCTATGCGGAGGCCGCCGGGTTCGAGCCGGCGGTCGCCCGGTTTTTCACAGAGATCTTCGTAATGTCGGATGACGCCAAGGTCAAGACCGCGCGGCTGCGGCTGCTGAAGCGTCTGGAGCGGCTGATTTTACGTCTGGGTGATATCTCAGAGATCGTGACGGAGTCATAGGGCAGGGCGCGCGGAACGCGCGCCCCGGCGGAGCGGAGCGGGGCCATAGGGGTCCCCGCGAGCGACGCCGCGAGGGGGTCCGGCGGGACGAAGTCCCCCGGGTAATAACTGATGGCGAAGAAGCACGTGTTTTTTTTCGGGAAGGGCAAGGCCGACGGCAATCGGAACATGAAGGACCTGCTGGGCGGCAAGGGTTCGGGCCTCGCCGAGATGACGAACGCCGGTCTGCCGGTGCCGCCCGGCTTCACGATGTCCACGGCCGTCTGCACGATCTACTACCAGAACAAGGGCAAGCTGCCGCGCGCCGTCGATCAGGAGATGCTGAAGAACCTGAAGCGGCTCGAGTCCGTGACGGGCGCCAGGCTCGGCTCGGCCGAGAACCCGCTGCTCGTGTCCGTGCGATCCGGCGCGAAATTCTCGATGCCCGGCATGATGGACACCATCCTCAACCTCGGCCTGAACGACACGGCGGTCGAAGGCCTCAAGCGGCGAACGTCCAACGGACGGTTCGCGTACGACAGCTACCGCCGCTTCATCCAGATGTTCGCCAGCGTCGTCCTGGAAATCCCGAAATCCGCGTTCGAGCACGAGCTCGAGGCCGTCAAGCACGCCAAGGGCGTGAAACTGGATCCCGATCTGGACGAGGGCGCGTTGCGCGAGGTCGTCAACCGGTACAAAGCCGTCGTTCGCAAGCAAGCGAAACGTGAATTCCCGCAGGATCCGCTGGAACAGCTGAAGCTCTCCCGGGACGCCGTGTTCCGGTCCTGGCAGAACCCGCGCGCCAAGGAATACCGCCGGATCTATGAGATCCCCGACCACATCGGCACCGCGGTCAACGTGCAGGCGATGGTGTTCGGAAACACCGGCGACAAGTCCGCGACGGGCGTCGGGTTCACCCGCAACCCGGCCACCGGCGCGAAGGAGTTCTACGGCGAGTTCCTGGTGAATGCGCAGGGTGAGGACGTCGTGGCCGGCATCCGGACGCCGAGACCGATCGCCGAGCTCGCGACCGCATTGCCGAAGGCGTACGCGGAGCTGCGGCGGATCACCGCGCGGCTGGAGAAGCACTACAAGGACGTCCAGGACTTCGAGTTCACGATCCAGGACGAAGAGCTCTTCATGCTGCAGACGCGGAACGGCAAGCGGACCGGCCACGCCGCCGTCGTGATCGCGACGGACCTCGTCGCCGAGAAGCTCATCAAGCCGAAGGACGCCGTGCTCATGGTGGAGCCGGAAGCGCTCTCCCAGTTGCTGGCGCCGATCTTCGACCAGAAGGCGTGGGCCGCGCTCCCGGCCGTGACCAAGGGGCTGCCCGCCTCGCCCGGCGCGGCCTCGGGCCAGATCGTGTTCACCGCCGACAATGCGGTGGAGCAGACGCGCGAAGGCAAGAAGGTCATGCTCGTCCGTAAGGAAACGGTTCCCGACGACATCCACGGCATGTTCGTGGCGCAGGGCATCCTGACCGCCACGGGCGGCATGACGTCTCACGCCGCGGTGGTGGGCCGGCAGATGGGCAAGCCTTCGGTTGTGGGCGCCGGCGCCCTCGAAATCAACGAGCGCGCCAGGACGCTCAAGATTGGCAGCACCACGCTGAACGAGGGCGACTGGCTGTCGTTCGACGGCCTGACCGGCGAGGTGAAGGTCGGACAGGTCGCGACCCGGCCGAGCGAGATCCTGCAGGTGGCCGACGGCACGTTGAAGGCCGCCAAGTCCGAGATCTTCAAGCGCTTCAGCCAGCTCCTCACGTGGGCGGACACGTTCCGGCGGCTGGGCATCCGCGCCAATGCGGACCTGCCCGATCAGGCCCGGACTGCGTACGGATTCGGCGCGCGGGGCATCGGCCTGTGCCGCACCGAGCACATGTTCTTCGGAGAGGGCCGCATTCCGATCGTGCAGCGCATGATCCTCGCCGACAACGAGAAGGATCGGCGCGCGGCGCTCGACGAGCTGCTGCCGCTCCAGCGGGCGGACTTCTACGGCGTCTTCAAGGAGATGCACGGGGAGCCGGTGACCATCCGCACGATCGATCCGCCGCTGCACGAGTTCCTGCCGAAGCGCGAGGATCTCATGGTGGACATCGCCCGGATGGAAGCGACCGGGCAGAAGGGTGCCGCCATGGACGAGAAGCGGCGTCTCCTCCACCGCGTGGAACAGCTCCACGAGTTCAATCCGATGCTCGGCCATCGAGGCGTCCGGCTCGGCATCACCTATCCCGAGATCACCGAAATGCAGGCCCGCGCGATCATGGAGGCGGCCTGCCAGGTGGTGAAGGACGGCAAGAAGGTCGTGCCGGAGATCATGATCCCCCTCGTCGGCGACGTGCGCGAGCTGCGCGATCAGAAGATCATCGTCACCCGCGTCGCGGAAGAGGTGATGAAGGCGCAGGGCGTCCGCGTGCCGTACCTCGTCGGGACGATGATCGAAGTCCCGCGCGGGGCCATTACCGCGGGCGAGATCGCCCAGGAGGCGGAGTTCTTCTCCTTCGGCACCAACGACCTCACCCAGCTCACCTACGGGTTCTCGCGCGATGACATCGGCAAGTTCCTCGGCGCCTACCAGACGCGGCGCATCCTCGAGCGCGACCCCTTTGCGTCGCTCGACACGGTCGGCGTCGGTTACCTGGTGGACCTCGGCACGAAGAAGGGCCGCGCGACACGGAAGGGCCTCAAGGTCGGCGTCTGCGGCGAGCACGGCGGCGATCCGTCGTCGATTCACTTCTTTGAGGGCGCCGGCTTGGATTATGTGAGCTGCTCGCCTTACCGCGTGCCTGTCGCGCGGCTGGCGGCGGCGCAAGCGGCGCTCAAACAGCGCGCGCTGGACTAATGTAAGGTCCGTCGAGTCGGGACGGGCTGCCGCGGATGGAGGCCGGGTCTCTAGACCCGGCGAACCGCACAATGATCACCGTCTTCGTGTATCGCGACGGCGCCACGCGACAGGCTGAACGCGTGGACCCGGCGTGGCTGGCGCCGCAGGCTCCGGAAACCGTCTGGGTGGACCTCGAGGCGCCGGGCGCCCCCGAGCTGGCCATCCTCACCGACGTCTTCAAGTTCCACGAGCTGGCGGTCGAGGACGCGATGGACGAGATCCATCACCCCAAGATCGAGAGCTACGAGAACTTCCTCTATCTCATCCTGCACGGCATCCAGGCCAAGAAG
>Ga0137313_1000149_pt1 | contig 24084 bp, 16 predicted proteins | sample EasRivERMZT166_2_FD_102287 | JGI IMG/M metagenome (GOLD analysis project Ga0137313, IMG submission 102287) | Soil microbial communities from meander-bound floodplain in the East River, Colorado, USA - East River MetaG ERMZT166_2 | ecosystem: Environmental > Terrestrial > Soil > Floodplain ...
AAACAGTCCAATTCGCGATCACTTGACCGCGAATCTCACCTGCCGGGTCGCCGTCTTCTGTTTGCCGACCGCCTCGAGCGTCAGCAGGTAGCGTCCCGGCCTCAGCGACGAGATGGGCAGGTTGAGGCGATAGTCGGCGGCGCCCTGCGGCGTGAACTGCGCCGGGTCGAGTGAGGTTTCGCGTCCGAACACCGTCGAGCCCTGGGCATCGGTGATCGTCGCGCGCACGACCGCCGGTTCGCGGAGCCGATCGTAAACGCGGGCGAAGGCGCTCACCGATGTGGTCGCATCGAACTCCCGTGCCGTCGTCGGAGGCACCGGCAGCACGTTCGCGGACTTCTCGGACGTGATCAGCCGCCAGGCAGGGTCCGACGACAGGATCACACCCGACAGCTGAATGGCATTCCCGCTGAAGTCGGGCACGTCGATGTCGATGTAGACGCTGCCGTTCCGGCCGAGCAGCGCACTCTGGGCGGCGACCCGCACCTGATAGCGGCCCGGCGGCAGCATCAGCTTGGTGAGGACTTCATACTGGGCGTCCTCGCCAACCCCCGAGCGAAACGCGAGCCGGGCGGTCTCACCCGCGGTCGCCTTCGGTTCGCCGCGGGCCGTGAGGGCCGTGGCCTGGAGTTGCAGGGTCTCTTCCACGCGCGCGCCGACGTCGCCAGGCACCGGGTGGTGGATGCTGACGGCGAGCGCCACCAGCGCGGTCTTCCGATCCGGGCCGGCGAACGGGACGGCCGTGGCCTCCATCGGCAGGTCGCTCCGCGCGACGACGCCCGAGAGCGCGTTGGCCAGCTGGAGCTCCGGTGTGAGATCCGTCCGGCGGGGACGCGTGCGCGGGTCGAAGTACGCATTTCGCGTGTGCGCTGTCGCGTCGGGCCGGCGCACCTGCACGTCGACCTTCCGGATGCGGCGGTCGCCGGGTTCCCGCGTGGACCGGTAGCCGATCAGGTAGTACGAGCTGTTCTCGCGGAAAATCTGCGCGACGCCGGCGTCGACGTCGTTGGTCTCCAGGATCGCGCGCCCGCCGCTGTTCTCGGCGACGGTGCGCAGGTAGTCGCGGCTCAGGCGCGCCGTCTGATAGGCGTCGAGCGGATTGGGGCGGACCGTGGTGCCGGCTGGCGCCCGGGTGATCCGATCCGCCTGCTGAATCGTGCTGCGTTTTTCGAGGAACGACTGCAGGCCCCCAAGGCCGGCCGGATCGATGCAGTAGATGTTCACGTTGCCGTGCTGCGCTCTGACGAACGCGTCTTCCATCGCCGATCCGTACGCATCCTGGGGGCGGCTTTCGACGAACTCCATCAGGCTCTGGACGAGGTCTTCGGACATCGCCTCTTCGCCCATCCCGGTGAGCCGCGAAGAGGACAGCGGCACGAAGTTGGCGACCGTCTCGTAATTCACCGGCACCCCCGTGCTTACATAGATGAGTGCCTTACGCCGTTGTGGAACGCGCGCGAGGTAGGACGACACCTGAGCGAGCGTGCGGACGGAGCTGAAGTAACTCCAATTGTCGGTTTGCGGATCCGCGTAGGCGGTGCCCGTGGCCAGTGCCTCGACATTCGCCAGCAACCGCACGCGGTCGTTGGTGAAATCGATCGATCGCCTGGAGTCGCGCGAGTAGATGACGGCGACCAGATCGCCCGGGCCCATGCGATCGATCACCTGGCGCGAGATGCGGCGGACGTTGGAGAGCGTGCGCAGGTCGAACGGCATGGTGGCGTCGTCGATGACGAGCGCGAACAGGCGGCCGTCACCCAGCGCGTTGGTGCGCACGTCGGGCGGCACGTCGCGCAGCCAGGCGGCGGACCCGGTGTCGGGGGCCGGCACGCGGACGGCGGCGAATGCCGCGATGTCATGCGGAGCGCCGTTCTCGAGCAGCGTGAAATCGGCCGCGGTCAGCCCTTCGACGGGCCGTCCGCCCCGGTCCACCACGGACACGTCCACCTGGACCAGATCGACACTGCTCTTGAAGACCGGCGTCGCCTGCTGAGTGGGTTTCTGCGGCGCGGCGAGGAGGCCCTGAAGGCCGGCCAGGAACGCAAGGGCGGTCAACGTGATCCGCATGGGCGATTCCCCCTCAGCCGGGATTCCAGAGGTGCTGCGTTGCGACTAGCTTAGCAGTACTCGACCCGATAGGCGGAGGGTGTGTCCGCATGCTACGGTGAATGAAGTTGTGGAGCGTTTGCGGCCCTCGAGGGCCTGCGGGACAGCGCTGGTGCGTGCGCTGGTCGGCCTGCTCGCCGTGGCCCTTCCGGCGGTAGTGTCTGCGCAAGGCGCACCCCGCCTCCCGGCCTTTCGCCCGGACGTCACGTTCGGGATTGTCTTCGACGACAACGTGTTCATGCGGACGGAGCCCGAAGGCGACATCTTCATGCGCCTGACGCCCGGGTTCAGCCTTGTCCACGATTCGCCGCGCCTGCATGTCAACGGTCTGTTTCGATTTGACGCGGAGCGATATCAGGAACGAACCGATCTCAACGAAGCCGTCGCCCGGCAGGAATCGTCGCTCGAGCTGACGTGGCGGCCCAACAACCGGTTCGGGCTGATCTCGCGGACCGCCTACGACCGCACGCAGACGCCGCTTGATCTCAACGCCGCGACGGGTCTCACCGGCGGCCGCCAGCCAGCCTGGCGGATGGACTTTTCGGTCGGCCTTGAAAACACGATTCGACCCCGCCGCCGCATCACCGTGGGCGGTGACTATTCTCACTACGACCTCGAACTGGGGACGGACACCACCCTTCGCGCAGTCCGGGTCCGGTACACCGAGGACCTCAGTCCCCGCTCGCAGCTGTACTTCAACTACCGGTTCGAGCAGCGCGAGTTTCAGCCCGGAGCGCTGATCGTGGCCCACGTTGGCGTCGGCGCCTGGTCATACCGGCTCGCGCCGCCGCTGCTGCTCGTGCTCGAAGCCGGGCCGAGGGTCACGGAGGGCGAGTGGACGCCTGAGGTCAATATCTCTGTGACTCAGACCCTCAACAACATCACCACGTTCAGCGCAGGATACGCGCACACCCAGGACGTGGCCGTTGGCGTCCCTGGGTTGATCACCATCGATCGTGTCACCACGTCCCTGGCGTTGCGCCGGAACCTGGTGTGGGAGCTCATCCTCACCGGCGGCGCGTTCCGGAACGTCCAGCCGGGCGGCGACACCGTGGCCTACGACGCGTCGGTATCGGTGGGGCGGTCGCTCTCCGACGCTTTGTGGCTTGTTGGGACTGCGAGCCGGACGTCCAACGACGTCCGGACCCGCGCTGTGACGGTGACGGAGTCGGAAATCGTGCGTAACTGGGTGATGGTTTCGATCCGCGTCCAGCCGTTCCGGCCGCGGTAGGGGCGACCACGCCGCCAGCTATTTGTGAACGACGCCGCCCTTCATGACGAAGACCACCTTGCGCATGGCTGAGATATCGGTGATGGGGTTTCCCGCCACCGCGATGATGTCGGCTTCGTACCCTGGCAGCACCGAGCCGAGGCGATCGCCGAGGCGCATCGACTCGGCGGCGAGCGACGTCGCGCTGATGATTCCGTCCATCGGGGACTGACCTTCCCCGACTCGCGCGATGATCTCACGGGCGTTCTGTCCGTGGGCGCCGGCGACGGCATCGGTGCCGAGCGGCATCTTGACGCCCGACTTGAGCGCGCGCTTGAACATCTCGCCCTTGATGCCAACCGCCTTCTCCATGAACGCAAAGCCCTCTTCCGTGTAGCTTCCGGTGGGACTGAGAAAGCGGGGCTTGTTCTCGATGTAGTTCTGCAGCACGAGGCCGATGTTGGGATCGAAGTACACGCCGCGCGCCTTCATGAGGGCCAGCGCCTCATCGCTCGCGTAGGCGCCGTGCTCGACCTGGGTGCAGCCGGCCCGCGTGACCCGGAGAACCGCTTCGGCGGCGTGCGCGTGGACGAGCGTGCGGAGGCCGAGCGCGTTGGCCTCGGCGCAGGCGGCATCGAGCTGCTCCTGGGTCATGGTCGGCGCGCCGCCGGTCCGGATGCTTTCGGACGCGAAGATCTTGATGACGTCCGCGCCTTCGCTCTTGAGCTGGCGAATGCGCTCGCGGAGCTGGTCGGGCGTCGCGGCGCCCCCGCGGCCGCCGGCCTGGATCTGGCCGAGCGAGGTCAGGATGCGCGGCCCGGCGAGCGTGCCGGCCGCGATCGCGTCGCGCAGCGCCTTGTCGCCCGCGTTGCCGACGTTCTGAATCGTCGTGAAGCCGTTGAGCAGCGTCTGCTTGAGGTTCTCCGCGACCGCCGCCTGCCGCTGTTCGGGCGTCTCGTTCCGGGCCGGGTACTGACCGTCCGGCCCGAAGTGCCAGTCGACGTGCGTGTGCACGTCCATCAAGCCGGGCATCAGCGTGGCGTTTCCCAGGTCGCGGGTGACAGGGCCCGTCCGCTGATCGATTCGAACGATCCGAATGCCGCGCACTTCGACGACGACGTTGGTCAGCGTCTGGCCCCGGCCGTCGAGCAACCGTGCGGCGCGGAGGGTCACGACGGCGGGCGTCTCCTGACCGCTGACGGAAGCACGGACCGTCGCGGGCGCCGGCGAGCTGCCGAGCGCGACTGAAACTACCGCCGATACAGCGAGGGTGAATCGGGTGGCCGTCATGCGCGTCAGTATAGGCCCCGACGCGGCGGGATCGACTAGCGGGCTGGGGCGCACTGGCCCGTCACGGCACACGCGATCGCCGCGTTGACGGCGCTGACATTCGCCCCGGGGTCGGTCGTGCCGAGGCCGTACGGGTCAGACCCGGTGCCCTTGTAAGGGCTGTCGGGCGCCAGCGCGTAATCTCCGCCATTCCCGTTGTTGTAGTTCACAAAACCAACGGACGGCCAGTTGGCCGGGCATCGATTCCCGGCTGGATAGCTCGAACACCGCCCCCCGACGATGAGGTTGTTCGTGTACGACGCAGCCGAGGAGACGGCGCGCACTTCCGCGTCCGTCAGCGGATTCTCATCGGCGTGCCAGATGTTGTTCGTGATGACCAGGGCCTGACGATCGGACACGCCAGTGCCGCGCGCCAGGAAATTGATACCTTCGTGCGAGTTGACGCAGGTGTTGTGGTCCACCACCATGCCAGGTCCCGTGATCAGCAGCAGGAAGCAATGCCCGTCGCTGCCCGCCACGCCGAAAGTCGCGCCGCTGACATTATCGAAGATGTTGTTGTAAACGGCGAATCCGACGGCGATGTTGGTGTTGCCGGTGCTGTTGCAGTGCGAGACGCAGATCTTGATGCCGTTGGCCGCATGCCGGATGAGGTTGTTCCGGATCGTCACGTTGCTGACGAACTTCCGCGGATCCTCGTCGCCGATCTTGATATTGATCGACGTTTCCTGCGCCTGGTGATACGTCGTGTCGAGGACATTGCCCTCGAAGAGGATGCGCTGCCCGGACTTCATCTCGAATTGATTCTTGGTGTTGTTCCACGAGGGAGCCTTCGTGTTCCACTCGACGAGCTTCCGCAGGTAGTTTCCGCGAATCTCCCCGTCGGTCGGGGTGTGGACCACGCCGTCAATCACCTCGATGTTGTCCGTGTACACGTTTTCGCCGGTCGCCTCCAGATAGTTGTTGATGACGGCGAACGTCTCGGCATACCCGTGAACGAGCACGGCCTGCGTGTCGGAGTCGTCGTCGACCCAATCCGACAAGTACGAATTGATGACGGCATGCCGGTTCCCGTTGAGGGCGATGGCCCGGCCGGCGAACGGCGCCGTGCGCCCGCCCCGCATCAGGCATCGATCGAAGATGATGTCGCTGGTCTTCTGATCCGCCGTGAGGTGGTCGGCCATGGCGAGGGTCTGAATCAGGCGGATCCCGAGCCCGACCTGCTCGCCCGGCGTCGTTCGGAATTCAATGCCGATGAATCGATACCGGTCGGCGCCGTGTGCCGTGGCGAGCCAGCGGTGCGGAACGCCTCCGCCGGACATGATTCTCGGCAGGTCGGCGAGCGCGGCGTTGGGCGTCACGCCGCAGGGAAGTGCCCCTTCCGTTCCGCAGGCACCTCCGAGGTCGGGGTTCAGCCGGTTGCCGGGCCCGGGAAGACGCGATAGCGCCGAAGAGACGACGTAGATCCACCCGGATCCTGCCGGCTTGTCCGGCAGTTCGAACGGTCCCTGAAACGTCGCGTCGGCGGCGAGCTGGATGATGTCGCCGCGACGCGCCAGATTCAGCGCCGTCTGGAAATCCTGACCGGCGTCGACCGTGATGACGTTGCAGCCGCCCGTGGGGGTCACGCCGACGTCGACTTCCTCGCACCCCGCGGGCAGCGTGTAGGTGGTGTCGACGAAGGCCCGAGGGAGCGCGGCCGGAAGGGAACCCGCGCCGGTTTGAGACGCCGAGTCAACGGGGAATGGCGTCTGGAGGACTGCAATCGTGAGGACGATGACGCCGGTGACGACCCGCGGCACCGGGACGAACGTGTTCACCGAGGCTGCACGCCGGGCGCGCCGAGCTTGAACACGTGCGGCGCCGGTCGCTTGACCGCATTCCGCGAATCGACGACCAGCCGGGCATCGCGAACGATGGCGTCGTAGTCGAAAACGCGGTGATCGGTCACGATCACGGCACAGTCGGCGGCCGCGAGCGCTTCGCGCGTCAGCGGGACCGACTGGAGGTCCACGCCGCCCGGCCATTCCTTGGCGGGAAGGGCCGCGACGTAGGGGTCGTGATAGCTGATGCGCGCGCCCTTCTGATGCAGGACGGCCATGACGTCGAGAGCCGGTGACTCGCGCATGTCGTCGATGTCGCGCTTGTACGAGATTCCGAGGATCAGGATCGAGGAGCCCCGCACGCTCTTCTCCTGACTGTTGAGCGCGTCAACGACCTTGTCGACCACGTAGTGCGGCATGGCGCCGTTGACGTGGCCGGCGAGCTCGATGAAACGAGCCTCGAAGCCCACTTCCTTGACCTTCCATGACAAATAGAAGGGATCGATGGGAATGCAGTGTCCGCCGAGGCCGGGTCCGGGATAGAAGGGCATGAAGCCGAACGGCTTGGTGGCAGCGGCGTCGACGACTTCCCACACGCTCGTGCCGAGCCGGTCGCACATCTGGGCCAGCTCATTGACCAGACCGATGTTCACCGCGCGGAAGGTGTTTTCGAGCAGCTTCACCATTTCCGCGACCTTGGGCGAACTCACTTCAATCACGGTCTCGATCGACCCGGCGTAGAGCTCCTTCGCCAGGGCGGTACACGCCGGCGTGTGGCCGCCGACGACCTTCGGGACGTTGCGCGTGTTCCACTTCTCGTTGCCCGGGTCCACGCGTTCCGGTGAGAAGGCCAGAAAGAAATCGCGGCCGGCCACGAGGCCCTGCCGTTCGAGAATCGGCCGCACGACCTCGTCCGTCGTGCCGGGGTAGGTGGTCGACTCGAGAATGACCAGCAGACCGGGATGCAGGTGTGCCGCGATCATCTCGACGGCGGAGACGACGTAGGACAGGTCGGGATCTTTCGTCTTGCGGAGCGGCGTGGGCACGCAGATGTTGACCGTGTCCAGCGTTCGAATCACGGCCGGATCGGAGGTGGCCGACAGCTTGCCGCTCCGCCGCAACTCCGCGACGTCCGAGGTGGCGACGTCCTGAATGTAGGACTCACCCCGCATGAGCGCGTCAACCTTGCGCTGATCGACGTCGATGCCCACGGTGGGAAACCCCGCACGGGCCAGCTCGACCGCCAGGGGCAGACCAACATAGCCCAGGCCAACCACGCCAACCTTAGCGGTTCGGGCGGTTAGTTTCTGGCGAAGGGTTTCGGCGATGTCAGAAACGGCGACTGGAGATGGCATGAGGGTGGATAAGCGTCTGTATGTTATCCCACCTGAACGGCCAGCAGTGGGCGGGTTCGCGGCGGACGTCCGTTCTGTCTTCACAGAACTGTCACCGCTCAGGCCTTGTCACCCGCGGCACTCGGCGGCGAAGAGCCATTCTGACAGTTCTGATAGGCGTGGAAGGGATTCCCCTACCCGGATTAAGGCCAGCCCTGATTGCACGGTTGGGAACCTCGTAGGAATCTTAACGGGCGTTGGAGACTCCCCAGATGATGCAATTTACTAGTACCGTTCTGTCTTTTGCTCTGCTGACGACTCCCTTGGCCTTTCAGGCAAGCCAGGCGGGGCGTCCTCCAACGCCACCTCCAGCTATCGCCGTTGCGCCCACGACACCAGCCCTTGAGACCGACTACCGAATCGGTCCGGAAGACGTCCTGAGCATCGTCGTACTGGGGCACCCGGACTACACGCGCGTCGTGCCGGTCCGGCCTGACGGGCGGATTTCGCTGCCGGCCGTCAATGATGTGGTGGCCGCAGGCCTGACTCCCCAGGAACTTCGGATGGGGCTCACGGAGAGCTTCTCCAAGTTCATCAAGAGCGAGGGGCTGGAAGTGTCGGTCATCGTCACCGAAGTGCATAGCGTGAAGGTGTCCGTACAAGGCAACGTGCGGACGCCGATCCGGTTCGAGTTGCGCAGTCGGGCAACTGTTCTTGATGCGCTGGCCATGGCGGGCGGATTCACGGACTACGCGAAGCGGGACCAGATCATCGTGCGCCGGGTTGACGGAACCGTGCTCCGGTTCAACTACGACCGGTTCCTCGAGAAGCCCGAGGCGAACGACCTCATCGTGCTTCGCGGCGGCGACAACGTCATCGTTCCCTGATCGACCGTTCAGTTGAGGCTTGAGTCCATGCCAAACTCCTCGGAGTCCGTTCTCCACAAACACCTGGGTGCCATTCGGCGGCGCTGGCCGGCCGGGCTCATCGCCTCGGCGCTCGTCCTGGCCTTGCTGCTTCCAGTGGCCGTTGGCCTCCCGAATCTGTATCGATCGAGTGCCACGTTGATCGTCGATCAAGCGCCGGCTCCCCTGAACCAGACAGGGGAAAGCGAGTCGCTCGAGGTCAGCGCCCGGTTGCAGGCGATCCGGCAGGAAGTGCTGACCCGGCAGAACACGCTGGCGATGGCCGAGGAGCTGAATCTCTATCCCGAGCTGCGACAGTCCGGACAGTTCGACTCGGTTCTGGCCATGATGCAGCGCGACGTCAACGTCGAGCCCATCCGCGGGTCCCGGGGCGATGGCCGTGTGACGACGGTCTCGTTCCGTGTGAGTTACACCGGGGACGACCCCGTGAAGGTCGCGGCCACGGCCAATCGGCTCTCCGACTTCTATGTGCAGCGCAGCGGAGCGATGCGGTCCGAACAGCAGAACCGAATGGCGGATGCGCTGCGCCGGGAAGTCGATGCCGCGCAGAGGAGCCTCGAAGCGCAGGAGCAGCGGCTCACCCAGTTCACCACGCAGAACGCGGGTGCCTTGCCGGCGCAGATGACGTCCATCTCGACCCGGTACAGCCAGCTGACCACGCAGATGAGTGCCAACACGAGCGAAATCAGCCGGCTCCTTGACCGTCGGGACGGCCTGCAGACCGAGGTCGCCGCGCTGGCCACGCCGACGAGCGCCGCCGCCGATGTCACCGACCCGGCCATTCGGCTGGAACAGGCGAAGCGCGAGCTCGAGGCTCTGCTTGGCCGATTCAAAGAACCGTCGTTCGAAGTGCGGAGCAAGCGGTCTGAAATCGCCAACCTGGAGCGGCAGGTCGCCGCCAAGGGTAGCGCCGGCTCCACCGGCCCCGACACGTCGCGGCTGGCGACGCTTCGAGGCCAGGTTGCGGACTTGACGACGCGCATCGAGAACTTGCAGGCGAGCAATCGCGCGCTGCAGGCCGACATGGACAAGTACGACGCAATCATCGAGCGGGCCCCGGTCCGAAGCGCGCAGTTCGAGCGCCTCACGTCCGACCTGGCGCAACTGCGGACGAACTACAACGCCCTCACCACCCGCTATCAGGAAGCGCTGGCCGGCGGCCGGGCGCAAACGGGTGGAACCCATGAGTTTCAGGTCATCGACCCCGCGGTGCCTGCCGAAGACCCGACGGCGCCCAATCGCCGAATCCTGATGGGGCTGGCGCTGGTGGCGGCGCTCGTCATGGGCGCGGGCGTGGTGCTGCTCCTCGATCGGCTGGATCGCTCGTTCAAGTCGGTGGACGAGCTGCGGGCCTTTACGCACGTGCCGGTGCTCGGCACGATTCCGCGCATTGTGACGCGACGGGCGAGGGTCAGGCGCCTGGTCTGGAGCGCGGTCACCGCCGTCGGCGTCACGGTCGTGCTCGGATTTGTCAGTGTTGGCGTCCTGCACTACGCGCGGAACGCCGAAGTCATTACTCGCATGTTGCTTCGTTGATTACGGGACGAGGAACCCATCATCATGGCAATTGACGGTCCGAGTCAGTTTCCGGTCGATCAACACCTGGTCACGTTTTCGGAGCCGCGGTCATTCGAGGCCGAACAGTACCAGCGGCTGCGTCAGCAGATCGAACGCCTGTCAGCCACGCGGCAGCTGAAGGTCATCGCCGTGACCAGCGCGGTCGTCGGTGACGGCAAGACCTTTACGGCGCTGAACCTGGCCGGCGCGCTGGTGCAGCGCAAGGACCGCAAGGTCCTCGTCATCGACGCGGACCTGCGTCGTCCGTCTGTCATGCCCCGGCTCGGCCTCGATGCCCCCGACGAGGGCCTGGCCACGGCGCTGCAGTCCACCAACGGCTCGTTTCTCCATCACGTTCGCCCGATTCCCGGGACGACGCTCGCGGTGTTGCCGGGCGAAGTGGCCAAGGCCAGCACCTACGAGCTCCTGACGTCGCCGAAGTTCGCGGAATTGATGAAGGAAGCGCGCGCGAAGTACGACTTCGTGGTGATCGACACGCCGCCGGTCCTGCCGATGCCGGACAGCGGCTTGATGAAGGATCTGGTGGACGGCTACCTGCTCGTGGTGTCGGCGCGATCCACTCCGCGAAAGCTGGTAGGTGAGGCGCTGAATCAGCTCGACCCCGCGTCCGTGATCGGACTCGTCTACAACCGCGATGACCGCCCCCTGTTCGGGTTCTACCGCAGTCACTACCGCCAGTACTTCCGGGCGTACGTGAAGTCCGTCAGCGAGGGGCCGTTCGCACTCAAGGTGACTGTCAAATGACGCAGCTCCCCGGATCGCGTGTGTGGACATGGAGCAAGACCGCGCTGGCGGCTGGCGGGTTCACGATAGCTGCCTGGGCCGCCGCGCTCTTTAGGGCCGAGGCCTGGCCGGGTGCCGTGGTGGCCGGCGTGGGTCTCGCGCTCCTCCTGAGATTGCTCGCCGCGAGCAAGGAACGACGGGGAGCCTCGAGCGAAGGCGTCTTGATTCTTGGCGCAAGCCGGATGGCCGCGCGGCTCATCGCGGAAATGGAAGCCGCGCGCGATCCGCGCTTCCGGCTCATCGGTGCCGTGGACGATTCAGCGGAGGGCGACCGGGCGGCCGGCGTCACACCAGTGCTCGGCCGGCTCGACCAGTTTCATCAGGTCGTGGCGGCGACCCGGCCGCGACGGATTGTGATGGCGATGTCCGATCGCCGGGGTCGAGTGCCAGCCCGTACGCTGCTCGAATCACGGTTCCGCGGAATTCTCGTTGAGGACGCGGTGGACTTTTTCGAGCGGGTGACCGGCAAGCTGGCGATTGAAGCCATGCGGCCGAGCTCGCTCATCCTGTCCGCGGGGTTCGGTCATACGGAGCTCTACCGCTCCCGGTTCGTCCAGGGGTTGCGCGGCGCCGCCTGCCGGGTGGTGGCTGCGCTGGGACTGGTCGCCGCATCGCCGCTGCTCGCGCTGATCGCTCTCGCCATCAAGCTCGATTCGCCGGGGCCGATCTTCTTCATTCAGAACCGCGTCGGGCGCGGTGGACGGCCGTTCGGCCTCGTGAAGTTCCGGACAATGCGCAGCGATCAGGGCGCCCGCACGTCCGAGTGGGTATCCGACAACACGAACCGGATCACCGCCCTCGGCAAGTGGCTCCGCCGTTTCCGGATCGACGAGGTGCCGCAGCTCATCAACGTCCTCCGGGGCGAAATGAACATCGTGGGCCCGAGGCCTCATCCCGTCTCGAACTACGAGCTGTTCCTCAAGCACATCCCGTACTACGAGTTCCGGTCGCTCGTGCGGCCCGGGATCACCGGCTGGGCGCAGGTCCGGTACGGCTACGCCAACGATCTCTACGAAGAGACCGAAAAGATGCGGTACGACTTCTATTACATCAAGCACCGCAATCTGGCGCTCGACCTGAGAATCATCCTCGAAACCATCGGCGTGCTGCTGTTTGACCGCCGATCGCATCAAGCGGCCCGGCCACGGCTGGCGCCGGACGCCTTGCCGGATCCGAATTCAACCGCGTAAGGCTCATGGTCCACAGCATCCCGGTCGAGTGGTGGCGGCGCGAGCCGGCCGCGGCGGAAGCGGCGCCGGCCGCCAGGGCAGGTCAGGAGCCAAGGGGCGGCGAGACCGCCTTCTGGGCCCTGGTGGCGTTTACGGCCGTGTTGATGCTGGTGCCCCAGCAGTACTTCCCGTTCCTGAACGTGATCCGCATCAACCTGTTGATCGGCACGTTGGCGATTGGTGCTCACGTGTTCGCGCCGCCCGTCTCCACGCTGTTGCGCGTTCCGACGGAGCTGAAGCTCGCTATCGCCCTCCTGGCTTGCGCGGCGATCAGCATCCCGGGCTCGTATTGGCGCTCGGCGAGCGTCGATGCCTTCAGCGACTTTCTGCGCGTCGTCGCGGTGTTCTGGCTGCTCGGCCAGGACGTGTGCTCGCAGCGCCGGCTCCGGATCATCTTCTGGACGCTCGCGCTGGTGTGCGTCCCGGTCGCTGCGGCGGCGGTGAACAACTATCGGCTCGGGATCCACGATGGCGTCGGCACCCGGATTCTCGGGTATTCGAACAACCTCGCCTCGAATCCCAACGACCTGGCGCTGACCCTGAATCTCTTTCTGCCGTTCACCGCAATCCTGGCGCTCACGGCGCGCCGGCGGATGGCCAGGCTCGTGGCGTGGGCGGTCACCGCGATTGCGATCGCCGCAGTCTTCGTGACCTTCTCCCGCGGAGGGTTCCTCACCCTCGCCGTCGAGGCGGCCCTCTTCATCCTGGTCCTGACCAGACGAAAGGGCGCCAGGGTGCTCGTCCTGGCGATGGTCGTCGGCGCGCTGGCGGTTGCCGTAATGCCCGCGGGTTATGGCGAACGCATGGGAACGATTGTCAACATCGACTCCGACCAGACGGGATCGGCGCAGATGCGCTGGAGCGACACGGTCGCGGCGGTCGAGTTCATGATCAGTCACCCGATTGTCGGCGCCGGACTCGGGCAAGGCCATCTCGCGCTGAACGAGCTGCGCGGCGCGTTCTGGACCTCGGTGCATAACGCGTACTTGAACTTCGGCGTTGACCTGGGCCTGCCGGCGCTTCTTCTGTACCTGGCGATGGTCGTGACGAGCTTTCTGTCGGCGCGCCGGATTGAGCGTCTGCCCGTGTCCGCGATTCCGACAGAACTGCGATGGATGGCGTCCGGCGTGCGGATCAGTCTGGCCGGCTTCATCGTCGCCGCCTTCTTTCACCCGGTCGGCTACGACTTCTATTTCTTCTATCTTGCCGGCATTGCGGTGGCCCTCAAGACGACGGCCGCGCGACAGTTTGGCGTGCGGGTGCCGGCGTGACCACCCTGTTGCAGGACCTGGTCGACGCTCAAGCCGAGCGGACCCCGGATGCGGTGGCCGTGCATCACGGTGATGAGCGCACGACGTATGCGCAGCTCGTCCGTCGCGCGAACCAGGTTGCGCGGGTCTTGCGCGATCATGGCTGCCGGCGCGACGATCGGGTCTGCGTCGTCGCGCCCGTGACGGCGAATGCGATTGCGGCGATGCTCGGCGTCCTCAAGGCAGACGCCATCTACGTTCCGCTGGGGGCTTCAGCGCCGGTCACGCTGATGGCGGGCGCGATACGCGAATGCCGGCCCGTGTGCGTGCTGACGGCCGGGCCCACGGCCTTTGCGATCGATGAGCTCGTCGCCGCCGGTGTCGTCGGCGGCGACACGCTCGTGGGATCCCTCGAACGGAGTCCGATCGCCGGGCAGCGCTTCTTTACCAGCTTCAGCATGGCCGACGCGATGGTGATGTCCGATCGCGCAGCCGCCTCCCGAAATCGCGCGACCAACCCCGCGACGATCGTGTTCAAGCCTGCCGATCCGAACCGGGGCGTCGTGGCGACCCACGCCGGCCTCGCTCGATCCGCCAGTTGGGCGCGCGGCTATTTCGATGTTCGCTCGGGCGATCGCCACGCCGTCACGCCGGAACTGGCGACCGACCGCGTGCTCCTTGCCGTGCTGGCGGGTTGCGCGGGCGGCGCGACCCTGGTGCCGTTTCACCCGGAAGGCGCGCACCCGCGGCGTTTGGCTGATTTTCTGCGCCGAGAGGGGGTCACTGTGTGGCACGCGACCGCCGAAGCGCTCGCGGCCGCGGCCGCGGCCGATGTGGTCTCGCCCGGAGATCTTCCGGCGCTGCGCCACGCGAGTTGGTGGACGGATGGCGTGTCCGGCACCGTGGTCAGCTATTGGACTCGACGCCTCGGCCACACCCGGTTCACGTCACTGTACGGGGCCCCGGAGGCCTCGACGGTGAGCGCGCATCACGTCTGGCGGGAAGGCGCTCCGATCCCGTCGGGCGCCCCGTTGGGCGCCGTGTGCCCGGGCCAGGAGCTCGTCCTCCTTGACGGTCAACTGGAGCCCGTCGCGACCGATGTCGTCGGAGACATCTGGATCCGTGGCCTCAGTCTGAGTCCCGGGTATTGGAGCAACGCGAGCGCGACGGCGGAAGTCTTCCGTGCGGATACGGCCGGTGTCGGGATCCACGATCGCATGTGGCGGACCGGTGATCGCGGCCTGCGACGATCGGATGGACTCCTGTACCTGGCCGGACCGGAGGCTGAGGAAACCTGGCGCGGTGCCGCACCGTCGCCGACGACCGCCACGCGCGCCCTCGAGTCGGGCGCCGGCGCCTGAGGCCTCCATCAGCCATGTGTGGAATTGCAGGTATCGCGCGTTGGTCCGGCCGGCCCCCGGTGATCGAGGACGTCCAGGCGATGTGCGACGTCATCGTCCACCGCGGACCGGATGACGAGGGCTACTATCACGACGCTTGTGCGGCGCTGGGCATGCGCCGCCTGAGCATCATCGACCTCCAGACCGGCCACCAGCCCGTCAGCAATGAAGACGGAACGGTCTGGGTGGTCCTGAACGGGGAGATCTACAACTTCAAGGAATTGCGCCGCGAGCTCGAAGCGCGAGGGCACCGCTTTGCGACGACGAGCGACACCGAGACCATCGTGCATCTCTACGAGGATTTCGGCGTCGGCGCGATCGAGAGACTGCGTGGCATGTTCGCGTTCGCCCTGTGGGACACCAAGCGACGCGAGCTGCTGATCGCGCGCGATCGCCTGGGCATCAAACCGCTGTACTACGCGCACCTCGACGGCGGGATCGCATTCGCCTCGGAACTGAAATCAATGCTGCAGGTGCCGGAGCTCGAGCGGCGTCTGCACTTGCCGTCGCTCGGACACTTCCTGACTTTCGGAGGCACGCCGTCGGCTGACAGCATCGTCGAGGGCGTGCACAAGCTGGAACCGGGCTGCCTCGCTCGTGTCACTGGCGGCGACGTCCGGATCGAGCGGTACTGGTCGGTGTCCTTCGCGTCCGAAGGGCACGCGCGTGAAGACGAGCTGGTCGAGGAGTTGCGGGCTCTGCTTCGGGAATCAGTCGAGATTCACCTGCGAAGCGACGTCCCGCTGGGCGCGTTCCTGAGCGGTGGCATTGACTCCAGCGCCATCGTAGCCACGATGAGCGGCTTGCTTCAGGCGCCCGTGAAGACCTTTTCGATCGGATCTTCGGATCCCCGGTTTGACGAGTCCGCCTACGCGCGGCAGGTGGCAAAGGCATTCGGCACGGAGCATTACGAGATGGTGCTCGAGCCGCACAAGGCCGACATTCTGGAGGACCTGGCCTGGTTGCAGGACGAGCCTCTCGGCGACGGCTCGCTCGTGCCGACGTACATGGTCTCCAAGCTCGCGGCCGAACACGTCAAGGTCGTCCTGAGCGGCGACGGCGGCGACGAGATCTTCGCCGGCTACGAGCGTTACCTGGTCGAGCACCGCGAGAGCCGCCGGGACCGCTGGCCGCGATCGGTGCGCCACGGCCTCGCGGCGATCGGCCGCGCACTGCCTGAGGGGACGACGGGCCGGAACTTTCTACGCCACCTCGAGTACGAGGGGGCCCGCCGGTACCTCGACTCCTCGTCGACTTTCGGTCCGGCCGAGCAGGTCCGCCTGCTGGAGCCGGCGATCTACGGCACTGTTCAGGCCGGCGATCCAGTGGCGAACGCGCTCGGCAACCTGGGGACGTCCGATCACTGGCTGTCGGCCGTGCAGCAGTGGGACGTGCAGGCCTACCTGCCGCTCGACATCCTGCCCAAGGTCGACCGGATGACGATGGCTCACTCCATCGAGGCGAGGCCGGCCCTTCTGGACCATCGGCTGGTGGAGTTTGCCGCGCGCGTGCCGCCCGACTTGAGGATGAAGGGGGCGACCACCAAGTATCTGTTCAAGAAGGCGATGCGCGGCGTGCTGCCGGACGCCGTCATCGATCGGCCCAAGCGCGGCTTTGCGGTTCCTCTCGGCCAATGGTTTCGAGGGGACTGGGCGGCGTACGTCAGGGACCTGCTCTTGTCGCAGCGCTCGCGGCAGCGCGGGTTCTTTCAGCCGGCCTATCTCGAGCGACTCATTCGCCTGAACGACGCCGGGCGCGACATGAGCATGCAGCTCTGGGCCTTGTCTTCCTTCGAACTGTGGTGCCGGGCGTTTCTGGACGCCGGTGGAAAAGGCGGGCTGCTGCCACGCCGCGCGCGCGCGGCATCCATTGCCCACCCACCGGTGACCGCAGGCACGGGAGCAGTTCCCGCATGAGACTGCGCAAGCTGACCCAGATGGGCCTCGCGGAGATCGCCGACCGGAGCCGCCAGCAGGCGAATCGGTGGGTGGATCGCGTGGTGCCCGGAATCGCGGGTGGCCGGCACGGCGGCCTCGCGACGCAGGCTTCGTCCTGGCCGGATGGTTCAGCGTCGTATGAGTTGTTCCGCGATGCGGCGCCGCGACGGTTTTTCCCTGGTGTCGAGACGGGCGATGCGGCGGAGATCATCCGCGAGGAGCTGCCCGCTGTTGCGCGGGACGTGATCGCCGTGGCCAACGCCATCTGCACCAGGCGGTTCGATCTCCTCGGGTACGAAGGCCTGTCCTTCGGCGAAACGATCGACTGGCATCTCGATCCCGTCGCCGGACGACGGGCGCCGCTGACGCACTGGAGCCGGATCGACGCGCTCGATCCCGCGATGGTGGGCGATTCCAAAGTCACGTGGGAGCTGAACCGTCACCAGTGGCTGCTGCCGCTGGCGCAGGCCTACTGGCTCACCGAGGATCGCCGGTACGCACAGGAAGCGGTCGATCTGGTGGACGACTGGTGCCGGGCGAACCCGTACGGCGTCGGCATCAACTGGTCGAGCTCTCTGGAGGTGGCGTTCCGGCTGATGTCCTGGAGCTGGGCGTTCGTCCTGATGCGCGACGCCGAGATGCTCTCGGCCCAGGAGTTTGCCGGGTTGATGACCCAGGTCCGCCGGCACGCGACGCACATCGAGCGCTATCTGTCGACGTACTACTCACCGAACACCCATCTCACCGGCGAAGCCCTGGGACTGTTCTACGCGGGCGTGCTGTTTCCGGAGCTGGCCGAAGCCGCGCGCTGGCGCAAGACGGGTCGCCAGATTCTGATTGACGAAGCGAGGCGGCAGATTTTCGACGACGGTGTCTATTTCGAGCAGGCCACGTGTTACCAGCGCTACACCGTGGACTTCTACCTCCACTTCCTGATTCTTGCCCGGCGGAACGACGTGCCGGTGCCGGCCGAGGTCAGCCGGACTGTGGAGAAGATGGTCGGGTTCCTTCTCGCGGTGACGGGGCCGGACGGCCGGATGCCTTCGATTGGCGACGCGGACGGCGGCTGGCTCCTGCCGTTGACCCGTCGGGGGCCCGCCGATGTGCGAGGTACATTTGCCGTGGCCGCCGCGTGGTTCGGGCGGTCCGACCTGCTGTGGGCTGCAGGCGGACCGGCGCCCGAGGTGCTGTGGCTGCTCGGCGTGCAAGGCTGGGACCGGTTGCGAAGGATGGAACCTGCGCCGCCAGCCGCGCAGCCGTCCAAGCTGTTCCCGGACGGCGGTTATGCCGTGATGCGCAGCGACTGGTCGAACCGCGCGCACCACCTCATTCTGGACGTCGGGCCATTGGGCTGCCGTGTCACTGGCGCTCATGGCCACGCCGATCTGCTCAGTCTCCAGGTCTCAGCGTTCGGCGAGCCGTGCATTGTCGATCCCGGCACGTACTGCTACACGCGGGATCGCGAGTGGCGGAATTACTTCCGCGGGACGTCGGCGCACAGCACGGTCATGGTCGATGGCCTGCCGCAGGCGGAACCGGCCGGACCGTTTACGTGGCGCAGCCGGCCGTCCGCTTCGGTCCGGAACTGGATGTCATCCGACACGTTTGACTACATCGACGCGTCGCACGAGGGCTATGCCTCGCTGCCAGACGCCGTCGTGCATCGCCGCCGGGTGCTCTTCGTGAAGCCGCACTTCTGGGTGGTGGTTGATGACCTGACCGGTCGTGCGGAGCATGACCTGGATCTCCGATTCCAGTTCGCGCCGGGCCGGGCCGAAGTGAAGGACGGATCGTGGGTCGCGGCGTCCGCCAAACGCGGCGAGGGCCTGTGGGTCGGGATGTTCTCGGCGGCTCCACTCTCGGTTCGATTGGCCGAAGGCGAACCGAATCCGCCGCAGGGCTGGGTTTCGGGTCACTACGGACGCCGGCAGCCCGCACCCATGGCCGTCTGGCGTTCGCGCGCTCAGCTGCCGGCCCGCATCGTGACTCTGTTGATGCCGGCCGAGAACATGAGCTCGCCGCCGCCTCAAGTGACGTTTGTGCCGGCTGACGCCGCGGGAGTGACCGTTCTCCACCTCCGGGATCGCCAGCAGTCCGTCCGCATTACCGAGGAGAGCGTCATGGCGATCCCGGAAGCCGTGCGAGCTGGGGAGCGTCGGTAATGTGCGGTATTGCCGGCATCGTGTCGTTCGACGGCCGCGCCCAGGTGGATCCGGCGCGGCTCGCGCGGATGCGCGATGTGCTGTCCCACCGCGGACCTGACGATTTCGGGTCGTGGATCGAGGGCCCGGTCGGGCTCGCTCATCGGCGGCTGTCGATCATCGACGTCGCCGGCGGCCATCAACCCATGTCGACGGAAGACGGCCGCATCTGGGGTGTCTTCAACGGCGAGATCTACAACCACGCGTCTCTGCGGCCGGCCCTCGAGGCGCGCGGGCATCAATACAAGACACGCACCGACACCGAAACGATTCTCCATTTGTACGAAGAGTACGGCGATCGGGCCGTGGAGCGCCTGCAGGGCATGTTCGCGATTGCGCTGTGGGACCGCGCGGAGCGCCGGCTCTGGCTGTCGCGCGATCGACTCGGCATCAAGCCGCTCTACTACGCCTGCACGGATCGCGAGATTCTGTTCGCGTCCGAGATCAAGGCCATTCTGGCCGGCGGCGTTGACGTCGCCTTCAACGAGTCGGTGCTGCCGGAGTACCTGGCGACGCGCTTTGTCTCGGGCGAAGAGACGTTCTTTCGGGGCATCAGGAAGCTGCGGCCCGGGCACACGCTGTCCTGGTCGGCCGCCCACGGATTCAGCCGGCGGCAGTACTGGCAGATACCCGAACCCCAGTCGGCGGGGGCGCCGAGCTTTGAGGAGGCGAGCCGGGATCTCCGGGATCGCCTGGTCGCGGCGGTGCAGCGTCATCTGATGAGCGACGTGCCGCTCGGGGTGTTCCTGTCCGGCGGTATCGATTCGACAGCCCTGGCCGGGATGGCCGCAGGCCTGGTGTCGGAGCCTTTGCAGACCTTCTCGGTCGGCTTCGCGGAAGCCGAAGCGAATGAGCTGCCGTATGCCCGCATGGCGGCGGGCCGGCTGGGCGCGACACATCGCGAAGTCGTCGTGTCGCCGGAAGACTACATGGCCGCGCTGCCGGGGCTGATCTGGCACGAAGACGAGCCGATCGCCTTCACGTCGAGCGTGCCGCTGTACTTCGTCTCGCGCCTCGCGCGCGACCACGTCAAGGTGGTGCTCACCGGGGAAGGCTCCGACGAGCTCTTCCTCGGCTACAACCGCTACCGGGTGGCGCACTGGAACGCCCGGCTCGGCCGGCCGTTCTGGGCTCTGCCCGCGGCCATCAGGACGCCCGTTCGCCACGCCGTTGGGCGGCTGCCGCGCCGGTTGCGGAAGTACGCGGAGCGATCGTTCCTCGCACTCGACCCCGGTGAGCGCGCGTTGTTCTGCGAGAACTTTGCCGTGTTCCCCGATCGGCTGCAGGCCAGTCTGCTGGCCAGCGCCGACATAGGCGGGGGACGCGATCCGTACGCCTCGGCACTCGAGTGCTACAGGAGCGGCACCGGCGGCGATCTCGATCGCATGACCCGGTCGGACCTGCAGACCTATCTGCACGAGCTGCTGATGAAGCAGGACCAGATGAGCATGGCGGCGTCGATCGAGAGTCGAGTGCCGTTTCTCGACGACCAGATCATCGAACACGTGTCGGCGCTGCCCGCCGCCTACAAGCTGCGCGGGTGGACGACGAAGGCCGTGATGCGGGAGGCGGTGCGCGAGTTCGTGCCGCACGAAATCCTCCACCGCCGGAAGATGGGATTCCCGGTGCCGTTCGGGCGATGGCTGCGTGGGCCGTTCCGAGGGGTGTTGGACGAGTTCGTCCTGAGCGACCGCGCGCTCGGACGGCCGTGGCTGTCGGCCGACGCCGTGCGGCGCCTGGTCGACGAGCATCTCACCGGGCGGGCCGAGCACGGCGATCGGCTCTGGCTGCTCGTGAATCTCGAGATGTGGCAGCGCACGTTCGTCGATGCGACGAATCCGTCGAGTGCGCCACCGTCCGCGACCGATGGCGTCGCGCTGTCGGACTTGCGGGGATCGGTTCAGGAACTGACGAGCGTCGTCTGAGGGCGTCGCGCGTCGCAGGAACAGGGAGAAACGACATGGCGTTGCGTGTGAGTGTGTTTGGTCTGGGTTATGTCGGCTGTGTCAGCGCCGCGTGCCTCGCGCGGGCGGGGCATGAGGTGCTGGGCGTGGACGTCAGCGACCAGAAGGTCGACATGGTCAACCGGGCCCAGTCGCCCATCGTCGAGCCCGGGCTCGGGGATCTGCTGGTGGACGTCGTCGGCAGCGGTCGCCTGCGGGCCACGACGTCGTGCGTGGAGGCGATCGCCGCAACCGATCTGGCACTGGTGTGCGTCGGCACGCCGAGCCGGCCGAACGGCCAGCTCGACACGGACGCTCTCGTGCGCGTCGCCGAGGAGATCGGCCGCGCCCTCCAGGCCGCGCCGAAGCCGTTCACCGTGGTCGTGCGCAGCACGGTCCTGCCCGGCACGATCGAGGGCAGCGTGGCGCCGGCCCTGATGGCCGCGGCCGGCGAAGCCGCCGGGAAGGTGACCATCGCGGTCAACCCCGAGTTCATGCGCGAAGGCACCTCGCTGAAGGATTTCGCTGAGCCCCCGATGACGCTCGTGGGGACCACGGACCCGGCGACGGCGGCGCTCCTCGAGCAGCTCTACGCCGGAGTGCAGGCGCCGTTTGTGCGCACGGCGATCCGCACCGCGGAAATGGCGAAGTACGTGTCCAACACGTACCACGCCCTCAAGGTCTGCTTCGCAAACGAGATCGGCGATGCGTGCGCGGCGCTCGGCGCCGACGCGCAGGAGGTCATCGACGTGTTCCTGAGGGACCGCAAGCTCAACGTGTCGGCGGCGTATCTTCGGCCGGGGTTCGCCTTTGGCGGGTCGTGCCTGCCGAAGGACGTCCGGGCGCTGGTGTGGGCCGCGCGGTCGCGGGACGTGGACACGCCCCTGCTCTCATCGATCATGCCGTCGAACGAGGGCCAGATCCGATCGGCGATCGACGCGGTGCTCAGGACGAAGAAGCGCCGCATCGGTATCGTGGGCCTGTCCTTCAAGCCTGGAACCGATGACTTGCGCGAGAGCCCGATCGTGACACTCGTCGAGGCGCTCATCGGCAAGGGCTGCGACGTGCGCATCCTCGATCGCAACGTCAGCATCGCCCGGCTCGTCGGCGCGAACCGGCGCTACATCGAGGCCGAGATTCCACACATCGCCTCGCTGCTGTGCGAGGACGTCGGCGTGCTCGTGCGTCACGCCGAAGTGCTGGTCATCGGCGGCAGCAGCGAGGACGCCGCGATGGCGCTCGATGCGGCGCCCCCGCATGTCACGCGGATCGATCTCACCCGCGGGATGGTCAAGCCCGTCGCGGCGGTGGCCGGCTGATGTCCGAAGTCGTCTTCTGGGCGAGTCTGGGCCTGATCGGGTACACCGTTCTGGGCTACGGCACCATCGTCAGGGTGCTGGCGCGGCTGCGAGGACGGCCCGCGCCGGCGCAGACGCAGGCGGTGCGACCGCGCGTGAGCGTGGTCATCTCGGCCTACAACGAGGGCCCCCGGATCGCGGATCGCCTTCGGAATCTGCTGGCGGCTGCGTATCCGGCAGAGATGCTCGAGATCCTCGTCGGTTCGGACGGCTCGACGGATGACACTGTGGAGGCGGCCCGGGCCTTTGGCGCCCGCGTCACGGTCGCCGCGTTCAACGGCCGGCGCGGGAAGGCGGCCGTGCTGAACGACCTCGTGCCGGCGTCCACCGGCGAGATTCTCGTCTTCGCGGACGCGCGGCAGCAGTTCGACGCCGGCGCCATCGCGGCGCTGGTCTCGCATTTCGCCGACCCGGCTGTTGGCGCCGTCAGCGGCGCGCTCATCCTGCTCGACGAAGGGGAGTCGGCCGCCGGCGTCGAAGGCGCGGCCGCCTACTGGGAGGCGGAGAAGCGGATCCGATGGGCGGAGAGCCGATTCGACTCGACCGTCGGCGTCACGGGCGCGATTTACGCGATCCGCCGCGAGTTGTTCCAGCCGCTTCCGTCCGATGCGATCCTGGACGACGTCATCGTCCCGATGCGGATCGTTCGCCAGGGCTACCGCGTCCTCTTCGATCCGGATGCCCGGGCGTTCGATCGACGGGCGAAATCGGACGCGCAGGAGTTCGGGCGGAAGGTCCGGACCATCGCCGGAAACTTCCAGATGTTCAGGCACGAGTCGTGGCTGCTCAGCCCCGTGCGGAATCGGCTGTGGTGGCAGACGATCTCGCACAAGGGCCTGCGACTCGTGCTGCCGTTGTGCTATCTGACGGCGTTCGTCTCGAATCTGCTGCTGCTTGACCAGCCGTTCTACCAGTTCACGCTGGCCGGCCAGGCGGCGCTGTGGATCCTTGGTGGGATTGCCTTTGCCGCGCCCGCCGCGCGACGGGCGATTCCGGCGCTGGCCGTGCCCTATGCCGTCGGGTTCCTGATGGTCGCGACGGTTGTCGGCTTCCTGCGCTTCAGCACGGGCCAGCAGAAAGTGACCTGGTAAGACGAACGCCGCGGCTCGAGGCTCAGCGAACGACGAGCGTGAGCTGCGCGACTTCGTTCGGGGCGCCGCCCTCGGGCTGCGTGAAGGCCGAGACCCGATACGTGCCGGGCGCCAGCCGTGCGAGAGCCTGCCGGAACCGCGCCTGCACGATCACGCTGTCGGTGGGCAGTCCTCTGGCTTCGATTGGGCTCACCGCGCCGAGGAACAGCGGCTCGTCAGTCGATCCATCCGCGAGCTGCGCATAAAGATAGATACCCACCACGTCGGACCGGGCTTCCGCCATAAGCCCCATGGCCCATGTCATGAGCTCGGTCGCGTCCGCGACGGAGCGATCGAAGTTCAGGAGTGACGGGCGCGCGCCGCGTTCGAGGAGGCCGCGCGAGTCGTTTGTCGGCGCCGACCGCACAGGCTGCCGGTCGCGGGACGGTGGGGGATTCGCCTGCGCCGACGTCGCGGCGCCCGGGCCGGCGCCGGGGCCAACGGAAGAGCCGCCGTTCAGGCCGGTGGCGGCGATCGTCGACGCCGCGGGCCGCCAGAAGTTGGCCCGGCTGACTTCCGCCCGGCGGTCCATGAGCACGGCGCGCACGTTCATGGGGAAGATCGGGGTCCGCTGGCTCGTGTAGAAGGG
>Ga0137313_1000156_pt1 | contig 23669 bp, 21 predicted proteins | sample EasRivERMZT166_2_FD_102287 | JGI IMG/M metagenome (GOLD analysis project Ga0137313, IMG submission 102287) | Soil microbial communities from meander-bound floodplain in the East River, Colorado, USA - East River MetaG ERMZT166_2 | ecosystem: Environmental > Terrestrial > Soil > Floodplain ...
CCACTGCTGCTCGGTGCCGTTGCCGCGCTCCTCCGAGCTGCCCCACGCCGACACCGAGAGCCGCCGGTTGTCCCACGCGCCGTCCACGCGTCCGAGCGCATTCTTCCAGTCCGCGCTGGCCGGCCGATCGACGGCGCCGCGCGATTCGGGCTCGACGGGAATCTCGCCGTCGTTGGTGAACCATCCGGCCGCGCCGAACACCGACCAGTTCCCGCGACGCAGGCCGCCGGAGAGGTCCGCCGATCCCAGCCCGTTAGATCCCGCTTCGCCGGTGATCGAAAACGCGTCCGGCCCGCCGGTGCGCGACTTGAGCGCGATGACGCCGCCAAGCGCGTCGGATCCGAAGACGTCGCCCTCGGCGCCACGGCCGACGTCCACGCCGGCGATCGCATCCGGCGGCACGCGCGTCCACGTCACCCAGCCGCCGAAGCCTTCGTTCAGCGGTATGCCATCGAGCATCACGAGACCACGGCTCGCGCCGGATGCCGACAGCCCCCGCATCGTGACGCCGTGCGTCGTCGGATTCGACGCGCGCGCGGTCGATCGGCGGAACAACGAGAAACCCGAGATGACGCGCAGCGATTCATCGGGCGTCACGGCCGGCTGGCGCTCGAGGTCTTCCTGCGAGAGCCGGGTCTGCCCGGTCGTCCCGTCGCGCCACACGGGCGTGCTGTCGACCGGCGCCGTCACGATGACGGACTCGCGGACACTGGCGGGTGTGAGCGTGAAGTCGGCGGGCGACTGTTCGACGCGCCGTAGCTCGGGGCCGAAGCCGGGCGCGCTGACCTCGACCGTCGTCGGCAGCGCGACATCAGCGAACGCGTACGCGCCGGATGCGTCGGACGTGGCCGTCCGGATCTCGAGGCCCTGATAGACGATGACTGTGGCGCCGGCGATCGGCTTCCCATCGGCGGAGCGGATCGTGCCGGAGAGCGGAACGGCGGCGTGAAGAACTGCGGCGAGAATGGCGGCCAGCGCCGCCGGCACCGCGCTAACCATGCTTGCGCTCGAACTCACGCATGAACTGGACGAGATCCGTGATGCCCTGCTCGGGGAAGGCGTTGTAGATCGACGCGCGCATGCCGCCGACCGACCGATGGCCCTTCAGGCCGTCGAAACCCGCGGCCGTGGATTCCTTGACGAACAGCTTGTCGAGATCTTCGTTCGGCAGCCGGAACGTGACGTTCATGCGCGAGCGGCTGTCCGTGTCGGCGTGCGGCTGCCAGAACGACGTGCGATCCAGTTCGTCGTACAGCGCCTTGGCTTTGCGCGCGTTGATCGTGTCAATCGCGGCGAGTCCGCCGTTGCCGTTCAGCCACTTGAGCACGAGGCCCAGGATGTAGATGCCGAAGACGGGCGGCGTGTTGTAGAGCGACCCGTTCTCCGCCTGCACCTTGTAATTCAGCATGGTCGGCAGCGCGTCCGCGGATCGGTCGAGCAGATCCTCGCGGACGATCACGACCGTGACGCCGGACGGGCCGAGATTCTTCTGCGCGCCGGCATAGATCAGCCCGAACTTCGGGACATCGATCGGCCGCGAGAAGATGTCGGACGAGGCGTCGCAGACGAGCGGCGTGTCGCCGACATCCGGAACCCGGTGCCACTCGGTGCCGTGGATGGTGTTGTTCGACGTGTAGTGCACGTACGCGGCGCCCGGCGTCAGCTTGAGCTCCGACTGCTTCGGGATCCGCTTGAAGTTGCCGTCCTCGGTCGTGGCCGCGACGTTCGTCGCGCCGACCTTCTTGGCTTCCTTCAGCGCCTTCTTCCCCCAGTCGCCGGTCAGGATGTAGTCGGCGGTGGAGCCCGCCGTCAGGAGGTTCATCGGCACCATCGAGAACTGCAGGCTCGCGCCGCCCTGGAGGAACAGGACCTTGTAGTTGGACGGGATGCCCGCCAGCGAGCGCATCTCGCCCTCGGCCCGCTGGAAGATCTCGTCGAACGGCTTCGAGCGATGGCTGATTTCCATCACAGACATGCCGACACCGGGCAACGCCACGAGATCGCGCTGCGCCTCTTCGAGCACGGGGACGGGCAGCATCGCGGGGCCGGCCGAGAAGTTGTAGATGCGTTTGACCGCTGTTGTCGTTGTCATAAATTGCCTCATTGGCCGTTCACAGCCCGAACGGCCCTACGTACATTAATTCACGGCGTTTGGAGCCACACCTGTTTCTTTGAACTGCTTCACGATCCGGACCGTCTCAGCGGCGATTGCTTCCTGCGCCTGATCGGTGGAGGCGCCGATGTGGTGCGTGCCGTAGACGCCGGGCTCCCTGACAATCGGATCGACGAAGGCGCCGGTGGCGGCGGCCGGCTCGTCGGCGAACACGTCGAGCGCGACGCGGAGCTGTTTCTCGCGAATGGCATCGCGCAGCGCGTCGTAGTCCATGACGTCGCCGCGCGAGGTGTTGATGACAACGGCGCCCGGCTTGAGCGCTTTCAGGATCTCCGCGTTGACCATCTGCTTCGTCCGCGCGCCGAGCGGCACGTGGATACTCAACACGTCCGCGTGTGACGCGGCGGCGACCGGCGTCGGCGCGAGGCGGATCGAGACCTGCCGAAGCGCGTCGGCGACACCCCATTCGCGCGCCTCGGCATCCGTCATGGCGCGATCCTGGCCGTCGAACCGGCGGCTCCAGAGGACGACCGGCATGCCGAAGGCGGCGGCGCGGATCACCATCTCGCGCGCGATGTTGCCCGCGCCCAGCAGGCCGAGCGTCGCGCCGAACACGCCGCGCGCCTTGGAGTAATCCTTCTTGTTCCAGACACCGGCGCGCAGGTCCGCGACATTCTCGGGAATGCGGCGATCGAGCGCCAGCAGCAATCCGAACGCGAGCTCGGCCACCGCAATCGAGTTCTTGCCGGGGCAGTTCGCGACGATCGTCCCGCGCGTGGTGGCGGCCTTGACGTCAATCGTGTTGACGCCGGCGCCGGCGCGCACGATCAGCTTCAGGGTCGGCGCGATCGCCGCGTCGGCGACCTTGGTCGACCGCACGACCAGGACGTCCGCCTTCGTCTCGGCGACCGCGGCCGCCAGCTTGTCATCGGCCAGATCCGGTTCGTACCGGACGTCGCAGCCGAGCGCCTTCAGGCCCTCGACGCCGCTCTTTTCGAACTTGTCTGCGATCAAAACCAGCATCGTCCTGGGTCCTTGGTCCTGGGTCCCTGGTCCCGCGTCTCAGATGAGGTGAACGAGCAACCCGTCTCTCAACTTCGGTTCGAACCACGTGGACTTCGGCGGCATGATACCGCCCGCGTCGGCAATCGACATGAGGTCGTCCACGCTGACGGGGAACATCGAGAACGCGACCGCGGCCTTGCCCGACTGCACGAGCCGCTCGAGCTCCTGCGGGCCGCGCGCGCCGCCGACAAAGTCGATGCGCTTGTCCGACCGCGGGTCGCCGACCTTCAGCAGCGGCTCGAGCACGCGCCGCTGCAGCACCTCGACATCGAGCGATTCGTCGCGCGGTGTCCCCGGCGCCACGGCCGGCAGCGTCAGGCGATGCCAGCGGCCAGCCAGGTACATCGACACTTCGCCCGCACGGTCGGGGATCGATGCGCCCGGACCCACGCCTACTCCCGCGCTCGCGAGCGCCGCGAGAAACGCCTCTGGGGTCTGATCCGCGAGGTCCTTCACGGTGCGGTTGTAGGCTTCGATGCGGACCTGCGTGTCCGGGAACGCGGTCGCGATGAACGTCGCGGCGTCCGCCGTGCGGCCGCCGTCGCGCGCAATCTCGGCGCGGGCGCGCGCGGCGCTGGCGACGCGATGATGTCCGTCGGCCACGTACAACGCCGGCAACGCGGCGAACGCCGAGATGAGCATGTCCCGATCGGCGCCGCTGGCGCGCCAGACGGCGTGCCGGACGCCGTCCGGGGCGGCGAGATCGAAGAGCGGCGGCGCGGCCGTGGCGCGCGCGGTCATCTTGTCAATCGCCGCCGACGCGCGGTACGTCAGAAACACGATGCCCGTCTGCGCGCGCAGCTCGATCATGTGACGCGTGCGATCGTCTTCCTTGTCGCGACGCGTCTTCTCGTGCTTCTTGACCAGCCCGGCGTCGTACTCGTCGAGCGAGAAGCAGCCGGCGACGCCCGTCTGCTCGTGCGCGCCCATCTTCAGCCGGTAGAAGTACAGCGAAGGCTCGGACTCCTGCACGAGCGGCGCGGCGCGCTTCAGCTCCTCGAAGTTGCGGACGGCCTGCGCGTAGACGCGCCCGTCGTACGGACTCGTCTCGGCGGGCAAATCGATCTCCGCGCGCGTGACATGGAGAAAACTGAGCGCGTTGTCCCTGGCGAGCTGCCGCGCTTCCTCGGTGCTCACCACGTCATACGGGACGGAGGCGACCTTGCCGACCGCGTCAGGGGTCGGCCGCAGCGCGCGGAAGGGAACGACGACGGACATGGGCGAGTCCTATCGAGTCTTATCGAGTCTTATCTGGGGCTGCCCGCCGCGCGTGCCGGTGCGAGGCGGGTCTCGAGATCAGCAAATGCGCCGTCGCGCACCTTCTGGTACTCAGGCAACGCCGAGGCGTCGATGGGATCGCCCTTCGGCATGCGCTGCAGCTCCGCCAGCGGATTCACATACACGCCGTTGCGGCTGATCCGGTAGTCGAGGTGCGGGCCGGTGGCGGTGCCCGTCTGGCCAACGCGGCCAATGGTGTCCTTCTGCTGGACGCGCGCGCCGGGCCGGATCCCGGGAGCGAACGCCGAGAGATGCAGGTACGAGGTCTCATATCCACCGGCATGCCGCAACCGGACCATCCGGCCGGCTTCGCCGGAGAAACCCGCAAACTCGACCACGCCATTCGCGACCGCCTGCACCGGCGTGCCGACCGGCGCGGCGTAGTCCACGCCCAGGTGCGGCCGGATGGCGCCATGAACCGGATTGCGGCGTCGATATGAGAACCGCGACGTGATGCGCGGCGTGAACGGCAGCGGCGACTTCAGGAACTGGCGCTTGAGCGACCGGCCCTGCTCGTCGTAATAGCTGGCCTTGCCCTCGGGACCCTCGAAGCGAACGGCCGTGATCCGCCGTCCGCCTGTTTCGAGGACCGCCGCACGGATGTCGCCGTACCCGACGAACTCGCCGTGTCGCATGGCGCGCTCGAAGAGCACCTGCACCCGATCGCCGTTTTGCAGGTCCGAGTTGAAGTCCACTTCCCCGCCGAAAATTTCCGCCAGCCCCAGCGCGAGCTGGATGTTCTCGCCGACGGCGTCGAACGCGCCGACGAGCGAGTTCGAATCCGGGTTGATCGTCGCCTCGACCGCGGCGATCTCGAGCTCCCGCGGGAGCATCAGAACTTCGGCACTCAGTTGTGGCGCGTCGGCGGCCGGCGCACGCGCCAGGACGCGCAGCAGCCGGTCGGCATCGATTTGGTACCGGAACTCACGGAACAGCCCATCCATCGTCCGCGTCACGCGGAAGACCTGGTTGGCTCGCAAGTCCTTTGGATTGAATACGCTGCGGACGGCGTCCACGAGCGAGGCCGTGAGCTCGACCGACAGGTTCTGCTGCCGGAGCAGGCTCTCGAGCGTGGCGTTGCGGGGGACGCGGGATTCGACCCACTGGCCGTCGCGGCCAAGCTGGATATCCGCACGGATGGGCTCGATGGAGACGCTGCCGGAGGACCGCCAGAGGAGGTAGACGACCACCGCGCCGGCGCCGCACACCCCGAGGCCGATGGTCCTCAGTCTCAATCCCGCTCCCGGTCCAGCCTGTCCATGTGCACTGAAAGGTTACCCCAGGACTGCTATATTCTCGGCCGCAGAACTGCACGCCTTTTCAGATTCGTAAGGAGCACTCAAATGACTCGGAAACACCTGCTCGTCATGGGGCTGTCGGGCGCTCTGGCGCTGTCCGCAGTCGGACTGCCGCTGCGCGCCGCCGATGAGCCGATCGACTACGACGCCATCAATCGGATCAAGGCACAGGGCCTCGTCGCCGCCAACTCGCAGGTCATGGAGATCTCGAGCTGGCTGACCGACGTGCATGGCCCGCGGCTGTCCGGGTCGCCCGGGATCCAGAAGGCCGGCGAATGGGCCGTGGCCAAGATGAAGGAATGGGGCCTGGAAAACGTCAGCCTCGAGCCGTGGCCCGCCGATCCCAACAACCAGAACAACGGGTTCCCGCGCGGCTGGACGAACGACAAGTTCTATCTGGCGGCAGTCACGCCGCAGGCGTTTCCGATTTCGGGTACTCCGTCGGCGTGGACGCCCGGCACCAATGGGCTCGTGCGCGGCGAGGTGCTGCTCGTCACCGAAACGGACGAGGCCACGCTGAAGGCGAACTACGCGGGCAAGCTCAAGGGCAAGTGGGTGATCACGGCGCCGGCGCCGGACGTCGCGGCGTACTGGACGCCGCCTTCAAGCCGGTACACGAAGGAAGAGCTCGATCGGATGGAGAGTCCGACACGGACGTTGGAATTTGGCGTCACGCCGCCAGGCGGCGGTCGTCAGGCTGGAGCGCAGCAGGCGGGACCCGGCCGCGGCGCGCCGGGTGGTGCGCCAGGCGGCGCACCGCCGGGGCCACCGTTCAACCGCAACACGTTCTTCAAGAATGAAGGCGTGCTCGGCGTGTTCTCGACTGCCCCGCGCGGTCACGGCGTCTACACCATCGGCGGCGGCTCGCGAACCGCCGATCCGGCGACGCTGCTGACCACCGTCGCGATTCCGGCCGAGCACTACGGCCGCATCGCGCGCATGCTGGCGAAGAAGATCGCGGTGACCGTCGAAGCCGACATCAAGAACACGTTCCATCCCAATCCGATGATGTTCAACGTCGTCGGTGAGATTCGCGGCACGGACAAGGCCGACGAGCTCGTGATGCTCGGCGCACATTTCGATTCCTGGCACGCCTCGACGGGCGCGACCGACAACGCCGCCGGCTCGGCGGCGATGCTCGAAGCGATGCGCATCCTGAAGCAGAGCGGCGTGAAGCTGCGGCGGACCGTGCGCATCGGGCTGTGGAACGGCGAGGAGCAGGGCCTGATCGGATCGCGTCTGTACGTCACCAAGCACTTCGGCGGCAACACCGGACGCGGCGGCGGCGCGCCAGTGCCTGCCACGCCGGACCACGCCAAGTTCTCGGGCTACTTCAACATCGACAACGGCACCGGCGCGATTCGCGGCGTGTACCTGCAGAGCAACCAGGCCGTCGGCCCCATCTTCCGCGCGTGGATGGATCCGTTCCGATCGATCGGCATGACGCACCTCAACGCCGGCAACACCGGAGGCACCGATCACGGGTCGTACGACAACGCCGGCCTGCCCGGCTTCCAGTTCATCCAGGACGCAGTCGAGTACGACTCGATGACGCACCACACGAACCTCGACAGCTACGAGCGGCTGCAGCCGGAAGACATGCGGCGCAACGCGACGATCGCGGCCGCGTTCGCGTTCCTCACCGCCAACCGCGAGGAGCGGTTACCGCGCAAGCCGGCAACGCCTGGACCGGGAGGCAGAGGCGGACAGTAATCAGTCGTAGGGCCCTTCGAACTTCGAAGGGCCCTACGTCAACTTCTATCCCGCGAACATCATTGCGCCGATTCCGACGAGCAGCGCCAACGCCACGCCGCCGATCGCGAAGCGGATCCACTTGTCGAACGGCACGTCCGCGGCGAGCAGGATCGCCATCAGCGCGCCGTTCGTGGGCGTGAGCAGCTCGGTGAGGCCGGCGCCGGTCTGATACGCGAGCACCGTCACCTGACGCGAGATCGACAGCAGGTCCGAGAGCGGCACCAGCACGGGCATCGTGAGCACGGCGTGGCCGCTGACGCTCGGCACGAAGACGTGCACGATCGCGTGCACGGGAATCATGAGCAGCGCCGCCATGTTCGCCGACGTGTCGGCGAGCGGCGCGGCGAGCCCGTTGAGGATGGTGTCGATCACGCGGCCGTCGCCGAGCACCACCGTGATCGCGCGCGCGACGCCCACCAGCACCGCCGCCGGCAGCAGGCTCTGCATGCCCTCGAGGTACGCGACTGACGTGCCGCCGAGGCCAAGGCCGCCGATCAATCCCGCCAGAACCCCGGCGGCAAAGAAACCGGCGGAGAGCTCGTTGAAGCCCCAGCCCCAGAACATCGCGCCCCACACATAGAAGCCCATCGGCGCAAGGACGAGCAGGAAGATCCCGAGATCCCGCCCGATCGGGCCGGCGTTCGCGGCGAGCGTGTCCGTTGCGGGCGCCACTCGCGTCCGCACCGCATGACGCATCGTCCAGGCCGTCCAGAGCGCGAAGGCAATGACGAGTGACACCAGGCGGAGCGCGCCGCCCGACGCCGGCGGCAGCTCGGCGAGTTTCATGGCGATGCCGGCCTGGAACGGATTGGTGGGTCCGAAGGCGCTGCCGATCATCGCGGCGCCGGCGCTCATCGCGACGACGGTCACGCGATCGACGCCGAGACCGCGCCCCAGCACGAGCAGCACCGGCACGAGCGCGATGATCTCCTCCTGCATGTTCTCGAGCGCGCCCATCGCCGCAAAAAAGAACGCGACGATTGGAATCGCGAGCAGGCCGCGCCGCCGGAATGCCGCCACGAGCGCCGCGACGAGCCGGCCGAGCGTGCCGAGCCGATCGACGACGACCCACGCGCCGCCGACGAACAGAACGACCGCGACGACGTCGGCCGCCTCGACGAATCCGCGCGGCACCGAGACCACGGCCGCGAACGGCCCGACCGGAGCCGGATCAACGCGTTTGTAGGTGCCGGCGACTACGACGTCGCGCCCGGTGGCGGGATCTTCCCTGCGGTCGTACTGACCGGCAGGCAGCACCCACGTCAGGCCTGCGGCAACGAGCACTCCGCCGAGAAGCAGGATCAGCGGATGCGGAAGCCTGATCGTCACGCGGAGCGGCTAACGCCGAATCGGCGGACGGTTGATGAAGTTGACGATGGCGGCAATCCAGGCATCGTGGGTGTCCTCCAGTTGGGCGGCATGATCCGCGCCCGGCAAGACGACCATTTGTTTGTCCGGCGACGCGATGCGCGCGAAGAACTTGCCGGCATCCTCCTGCGGCACGCCTGCGTCGCGGTCGCCGAACAGGACGAGCGTCGGCACCATCAGCTTCGCCGGCTTGAACGCGTTGAACTCCCCGTCGTTCTTGAGATCGGCGAGGATCGGATCGGCCTTCATCGCCTGCTCGACGAACGACTGGATCACGATCGGCGGCGTGACCTTCGGCGACACGAAGTCGCTGGCCGCGGCCTCCGGCGTGTTCTTCTCCATCAGCGGCTTGTCCTGCCCGGCGAGGTCGGCAAACTGGAGGTCCGGATCGAAGGCGAAGCCGAACAGCACGAGCGCCGACACGCGGGTGGGCGCGGCCTGGGCGGCCATGGCCGCGAGGCCGGCGCCGCGCGACCAGCCGACGAGCGTCGGCTTCGGCAGCGTCGGATGCCGCTCCGCGATCCATGCGAGCACGTTCACCAGATCGGCGGCCGCGCGCTTCGGCGTCATCCAGCCCGTGGCGTCGCGCGGCGTCTCGCCGTAGCCGCGCAGATCGACCGCGTACGCCGCAAAGCCCTGCGCGACGAACGACGTCAGCACGGAGCGCTGCATCCCGGGCACCTGGAGATCGAAATCCGGCCGGCCGCTCCACGTGCGGCCGTGCACGAGGAGAATGGCGCCCTTCGGCGTGGCGGGCTTGCGCGCCCACACGGCGAGCGGATGGCCGTCCGATTGAACAGTAAACCGTTCGGGCGCGGACGGTGCCGGACGCGGCGTCTGCGCCGCGACTGTCGCGCAGAGTGAGAGCACCACCCCACCCGCCAGAATGACTCGTGACATGGCGAGAGATTATCAGACGGCGATCTGATCCAGGCTGGTGACGATCTCCAGCGTCTCGGCGTACGTCTGCGGCGGATTTCCCGGCCTCATGCTGAGCACCACCGCCATGCCGGCGTCGCGCGCGGCCTTGAGCTCGGCCATGACGTCCGATACGAACAGAATCTCGCCCGGCGGCCGTCCAAGCGCCGCCGCAATGCGCGCGTAGCTCGCGGCCTCGATCTTGGCGCCGACCGCCGTGTCGAAGAACGCCCTGAGGTGCGGCGTGAGATCGCCATGCGGGGTGGACTGGAACAGCAGCCGCTGCGCGAGCTCGCTGCCCGAGGAATAGATGGCGACCTCGGCGCCGCTCGCGCGCCATCGCCGAATCGACCCCGGCACGTCGTCGTACACCGCTCCGCGCAGCTGGCCCACCCGGTAGCCCTCCTCCCAGATGAGGCCCTGCAGCAGCTTGAGACCGGGGGACTTGCGGTCGCGATCTATCAACCGCGAGGCGTAGACCACCATCGACGCCGGATCGTCCTTCAGGGCCGTACGTAGGCCGGCCTGGTCTTCAGGCCGGCGCTCGGTGTGCCGGCGTTCCGCTTGTTCCTGCGCGAATTCCTCCGTGAGCCTCCGCCGTACCTCCGTGACCTCGTCTTTATCCCAATGAGCTTCGAGGTACTTCGCCAACCGTGCGCGCGCGAACGGAAACAACACCTCGTGCACGAACGCGATCGGCGTCGTCGTGCCTTCGATGTCGAGAAGAACCGTGCGGAGGCCGCGCTCGGCGAGGCGGATCACATGCCGGGCGGCGGCGCGGTCGGGAAGTACTTCGGGCCGAAGCACACCGGCTGGAAGCCCTTGTCGACGCCGCTCTGCGTGTAGTGCGGCGTCCAGCCCGACATGTCCTGGAAGAGCCGGATCGCGCGAATGCGCCGATCGGTGCAGAGATCGAACCAGTGCAGCGTGCCCTTCGGCACGCGAATCAGGTCGCCGGCTTCCACTTCGATCGCGAACACGGGATTGTCGGGCGGGTGGATGTGGAACAGCCCGCGGCCTTCGACGATGAAGCGGATCTCGTCCTCGTCGTGCCAGTGCTCGGAGTTGAACTTGTTGAGCATCACCTCGAGGTTGGGCGTGTGCGGATGGACGTCGATGACGTCGGCAGTGACGTACCCGCCCTTCGCCTTGAGCTCATCGATCTTGCGCTTGTAGCCTGCCAGCACCGCTTCGGCGGGCGCGTCCGTGGCGAGCGGCACGTCCGACTCGGCGCGTTCGTATTCGATGCCGCGCTCGGCGAGATACGCCACGAGCTCGGCCGTGTCGCTGATCGTGCGCTGCTCTTCGGGGATCTTTACGAGGGCCATGACGACCTCCTGCCTTCGGCTTCCAGCAGAAACTCCAGGATCTCGACGTGGCGTTCCGCCTCTGCAATCGTCCGGCCCCAGGTGTAGAGGCCGTGCCGGCGCAGCAGAAACGCGTGCGCGCGGGGATGCTGCCGGAGCACCTGCCGCACCACCATCGCCAGCCTCGGCATGTCCTGATCGTTCTCGACGATCGGGATCCACTCGCGATGCTCGTGCGTCCGGACCTCGTCGAGGCCCTTCAGCATCTCGTAGCCCGCGATCGCCAGACCGGCATTGGCCGCGTGGAGATCTGAAAGTATCGTGCTCCAAACCGAGTGGGTGTGCAAGACGGCGCCGGCGCCACGTTCGGCGACGATTTCGAGGTGCAGCAACGACTCCGCCGACGGCCGGGACTTGGAGCCCTTTTTCGGCTCGCCCCGCTCGTTCACGGCCAGGAACTCACGGCCGGTGAGCGTGCCTTTATGCGCGCCGCTCGGCGTCATCAACAATCGCAACGGCTTACGTGAGACCACCGCGCTGAAATTGCCGCTCGTCCCGAGCACCCAGCCGCGCGCGTAAAAGCGGCGGCCGGCCTCGGCGAGGGCGCGGCCGGCGGCGGCAGGGGACATTGGGGAAATAGTAGACGAATGCTGAAACTGAGGAACGTCGGTTCCGGGTTCCGGGTTCGAGGTTCCACGTTCCGGGTTCGCGGTTCCGGTTCTTGAGGAACCTGAACCGAGAACCTGGAACCCGGAACCCCGAACCAGGAACCCGGAACCCGGAACCCTGACTACTGTCCGCCCATCGAGAAGTTCATCGTCACCGTCATGATGACTTCCTGCGGCGTGCCGTTCAGGAGCGTCGGCGTGAAGCGCCACTGCTTGACGGCGTCGAGCGCGGCCTGATCGAGCATCGGGATCGAGCGCAGCACCTTCGCGTCGCGAATGCCACCCGTGGCGTCGATGACCACTTCCAGGATGACGACGCCCTGCACTTTGGCGTCCTGAGCGGCCTGCGGATAGACAGGTTTGACGTCCGCAATCTTCTTCGGCTCGGCGATGTCGCCCCCGACCCGGAGCGGCGAGGAGCCGCCGGCGGCCGCCGCCGGTCCCAGGCGGGCGCGGCGGACGAGCTCCGTCGCGCGCGTCAGCGACTGCTGGGCGTCAGCCGTCCGGCCCGCATCGGCGTAGAACTGCGCCAGCGCGAGGTGATGGCCGATCGTGTTGGGAGATGCGGCGACCCGCGCCTGCAGCTCCTGCTCGGTGGCGGTTTGCGCCGTCCTGGCCGCCGCCTGCGCTTTGGCGGAGCGCACGAGCGCGGTGGCCCGGGCGAGCATGTCCTCCGCCTCGGCATACCGCTGGGCGCCGGTATAGAGCTTGGCGAGATCGAGATAGGTGGCGATCTCCGCCGGCTGGCGCGACATCCGGGCCAACAGGTCCTGCTCGGTGGGAGGCGTTTGCCCGGCCGCGCCAAGTGGCGCGGCAACCGCAAAAATGGCCAGCAATCCAAGGCGAGCGGCAGCGCGCATCATAGGGCCTCCTCGGGGATTGGAAGATTAGACACCGGCCGGTTCTAGAATGTGCCGCATGTCTGCAATTCGCTCGATGGCTGTTTCCGGCCTTCTGGCCGTCGCGTTCGGGGTCCACTTGATCGCCCAGGCCCCACCAACCTACCCAACAAAGTTCTCGGCCGCGCTCGCGGAACGGCCCGACGTGAAGCAGGCCCTGTCATTCATCGACGAGCGCTTCGATCGCCAGGTCACGGAGTGGATTGCGGTCACGGAGATTCCCGCGCCCTCGACCAAAGAAGAAAAGCGGGCCGCGTACGTCAAGACCGAGCTCGAGAAGCTGGGGCTCACGGTCACCGTCGACGGCATCGGTAACGTCATGGCACGCCGAAAAGGCACGGGCGGCGGGCCCACCGTCGTATTCGCCGCGCACATGGACACCGTCCATCCGATGGAGACCAACCTCAAGGTCTCGCGCAAGCCCGACGACACGCTCCACGCGCCGGGCGTCTTCGACAACAGCGCCTCGGTCGTGAATCTGCTGCAGGCGGCGCGGGCGCTCGACTCCGCCAAGGTGCGCACGCGCGGCGACATTATTCTGCTCTTCACGGCGCAGGAAGAGCTCGGCCTCAAGGGGATGTACTACTGGCTCGACCAGAATCCCAAGACCGCCGACATGCTGGTCGCGCTCGACGGCGGCCTGGGCCCGGTGAACTACGGAGCGCTCGGCATCTACTGGTCGAAGATGAAGTTCACGGCCGAGGGCTCGCACACCAACACGTCGCGCGGCAAGCCGAACCCCGCCCGCGCGGCGGCGCAATGCATCACGGATATCTACACGATCCCGCTGCCGCCGGCCAACGCCTCCGTCAGCGCGGTCTACAACGCGGGCGGCATGATGACGGCCGGCAACGTCGTGAACGCCATTCCACAGGAAGTGACGTTCACCGTCGATCTCCGCACCGTGGATCCCGGCTTGCTGGAGTCACTCGACGGGCAGATCGTCGCCAAGTGCAAGGCGGCCGGCGCCGCGCACAAGGTCAGCTTCGCGCGCGAGTTCATTCAGCGCTCGGAGGCCGGTGGCCGTCCGGAACAACTCGCGTCCCGCCGCGCGCATCCCGTCGTGCAGACGGCCGTGGATGTCCTGACGTATCTCGGAACGAAGCTGCCGGCCGGCGGCGAAGCGCTGCCGACGGGCTCCACCGACGCCAACGCCGGCGTCGTGCGCGGCATTCCGTCGATTGCGATCGGCCGGTCGCGCGGCGGCGACCAGCACACGCTGCAGGAATGGTCGGACGTGCAGTCGGCGCGCGTCGGCACGAAGCAGATCATCCTGCTGGCCGTCGCGTTAGCGGATCCAGGATAGGTGGAGGCCGGGTCTTACGACGCTGCGCCCGCCTTGCGTTTTTCTTCGGCGGCCGCGGCACGGCGGCGGCCCGCGACTTCGGATTCCTTGGCTTTGGTCAGCGAATCGTCGGCGGCCCGCATGAGCAGCGTCGGCGAGTCCCCGTCGCGCGGGAACACGGACAGGCCGCCCGAGATCGTGAGCGCCGGCTGCTCGGTGTCCGCGGCCAGCTTCTGGCTCAGTCGCGCGAGCAGCGCGTAACCGCCAACCTCGTTGGTCTCCGGCAGGATCAGCGCGAACTCGTCACCGCCGATCCGCGCCGGCATGTCCATGGCGCGGGACGTCTTCCGGATCGTGTCGGCCAGGCGGCACAACGACCGGCTGCCGACCAGGTGACCGTGCGTGTCGTTGATCTTCCGCAAACCGTTGAGATCGAGAAAGAGCATCGCGATGGGACGGCCGGTGCGTCGCGAGCGGGTGATCTCCATCCGCAGCACGTCGATCAGGCGGCGGTAATTGGCGAGCCCCGTGAGCGAGTCCGTCGTCTCGAGGGTCTCGAGCTGCGCGACGGCGCTGCGATGCTCGATGAGCGCCGCGCCGAGCGCGGTGCCGGCCAGGCCGATGACGGCGACGAACGACTCGAGCAGCAGAACCGACTCGGTCCGGTCGGGTCGCGCGTACGGGCCGAAGCCCTGAAGCGTGCCCCACACGGCGGCGGCCGCGAGCACGGCGATGGACACCGCCACTTCACGATGGCTGAACCGGAACGCGGCCCAGAGCAGGACCGGAATCGTGAGCACGTCGAGCGGATAGCTGCCCACGCCGAGGTCCGGATCGCCGAACACCACGACGCCGACGATGACGAGCGTCACGAACAACGCGGCGCCCTCCAGCATCTTCGGCATGTCGTCCGTCGTGGGCAGACGCCAGTCCGTGCTCATCACGGTCAGCAGCAGCGGCGTGCCGATGGCGAGACCGGCGACGTTGCCGAGCCACCACGTCGCCCACGCCGATCCGAAGGTCGTCCACGAGGATCCCGTCACGAAGCCGGCAATCGTGGCGAGCGTGGCGGGAACGGCGGACGACAGCAGCGCGATGGCGACAAATCGAAACACCGATCGCGCCGTGCGAAAGACGTTCTCGCCGCCGGCGAATCGATCGATCAGGGCCGCGGCCAGGATCGCTTCGGCGGTGTTGCCGACGGAGAGCGCCAGAGCCAGGCCCCAGTCGCCGCCGGTCACGGTGTAGGCGGCAAAGGTGGCCAGCGGGATCGCCGGCCACGCCATCCGGTCGTACTTGAGCAGGATCCCGAGGGCCAGGCCGCCCGGCAGCCACAGCGCGCTGGCGCCGCCCTGGGCGGCGGCAAACACCACCGCGAGCGTCCCGACATTGACGCAGGCGATGAACGTCGCCACCTGGACGGCACGAAGACGCTTGGGGCGAGTGCGCATGGTTCGCGGCGTCACCCTCTCGCTACCGCGAGCTGGCGTTGCTCCATTCACGTATCGGCACGACGCCCCTGCGCCGTGCGAGGGCTTTTTCGGCTTTCACGGAGTACAGCGCGCGGTCGGCCGCCGAGAGGAGTGTCGTCGGCGTGCCGCCGTCACGGGGGTACATGGCCACACCGGCGCTCACCGACAGCTCCGGCTTGTCGTTGTCTTCCACGAGCCTCGCGGTCAGGCGGGTAATCACGAGCTGCGCGCCTTCCTCGGTCGTGTCGGGCAGCACCGCCACGAACTCGTCGCCGCCGTACCGCGCCGCGGTGTCCGTCTGGCGGCAGGTGACCTTGAGGGTGTCGGCAAACCGGCACAGGGCGCGGCTGCCGATCAGGTGACCCAGTTCGTCGTTGATGCGCTTGAGGCCGTCCATGTCGAAGAACACGACGGCGAAGGGACGGTCGCTCCGGTTCGACCGCGCGATCTCCGATCCCAGCACCTCGACGAGACGCCGGTAGTTCGGCAGGCCCGTCAGCGGATCGGTGACGACCAGCTCGCGCAGCTGGTTCTCGGCCACCTTGAACTCCGAGGACAGCGCGGCGAGCGTGAGCGTCATGACCGAGGTGAGGCTCATGAACCCCATCAGCATCGCCAGCGACTGCGCGGGCTCGCCGCGGACGAACGGCCCAATCTGCATCAGCGTCCCGAACACGGCGATGCCGGTCACGATCAGCACGCCGACGGTGGACGCGAGCCGTCCCAGGCGGAACGCCGCCCAGAGCAGCACCGGGATGCAGAGCAGGTTGAGAGGATCCGAAGGAATGCCGGCGGGCATCCTCAGAAACACGACGGATCCCACGAAGCCGATCGAGAGGAAGACGAACACGCCCTCGACAAAGAGCGAGGCCTTGAAGCGGGCGAACGATCCCTGGCTCAGCAGCATCACCACCGGCGTGATGATCAGACAGCTGGCCACCGACCCGATGCTCCATTCCATCCAGATCGCGCCAAGGTCGGACCACATCGCGCGGCCGAACAGCACGAGCGTGAGCGAGCCGACCGTCGCGCCGACGATCGCGCAGGTGATGAGCGTCACGCCGGCGAAGCGCGCGGTGTTGCGCGGATTCTGCAGCGCGTGCCGCCCTTCGGCGTAGCGGTTGATGAGGTACGAGGCGAGCAGCCCTTCGCCCGCGTTGCCGCACGCGAGGATCAGCACCGGCACGTCCGGGCCCATCACCGCGGCGTAGAGGAGACCGGCGGCCAGCAGAATTGCCGGCCACACGCGATAGCCGAGCACGAGGTACGCACCGAGCGCGATCCCCGGCGGCGCGAACACGAAGCTCGTCGCCGGATTCGACAGGCTCAATTCGAGGCCGAGTTTGCCGGTGATCAAGTAGCCCAGCACGACGGCGACCAGAATCGTCTGTTCCCGTCCGAGACGCGCAAATGCCAGCTTGACCTGCTTCGACATCGACCGATCCGGTCCTTATTTGTGCAGGTTCCATGCCAGCCACTTGCCCGTCCGCAGGGGCGCCGGCGCGGCCTCCCGAGGGGGGTTCGGCCGAATCCCGCCGACTGGCCCGGGCGCTGTCAGTTCGAGTCAGTTCGCCCGCTTCCGGGATTTCGACTTTGTGTCCGTGCGGCCTAATTCGTAAGCTGGTTCGGCAGGTGGAGGCACATGGACTATCGTCGGCTGGGCCGCAGCGGCCTGAAAGTTTCAAGACTGGCACTCGGGTGCATGAGTTACGGCGATCCCGCGTGGCGGCCGTGGGTGCTCGACGAAAACGCGGCGCGTCCGTTTTTTCGCCGCGCGGTTGAAGCCGGCATCAACTTCTTCGACACCGCCGACATGTACTCGCTGGGCGTCAGCGAATCCATCACCGGACGCATGCTGCGCGATCTCCTGCCGCGCGACGAGGCCGTCATCGCGACGAAAGTGCATGCCCCGATGAGTCCCGGCCCCAACATGGGCGGGCTCTCGCGCAAGCACATCCTGCAAGGCTGCGACGCGAGCCTGAAGCGGCTCGGCGTCGAGGCGATCGATGTGTATCAGATCCATCGATTCGATCCGGACGACCCGATCGACGAGACGCTCGAGGCGCTGAACGATCTCGTGCGGACGGGGAAGGTTCGCTACATCGGCGCCAGCTCCGGATCCGCGTGGCGCATGGCGCAGGCGTTGTCGCTCTCGGAGCGGCGCGGCTGGGCGCGCTTTGTCTCGATGCAGAATCACTACAACCTGGTCTATCGCGAAGAAGAGCGCGAGATGATTCCGCTCTGCCTCGCGGAAGGGGTCGGGCTCGTCCCCTGGAGCCCGCTGGCCCGCGGCACGCTGGCCCGCGCGAAACCGGCGGACGGCCGCGTCCGGCATGCCGCGACGCCGCGCTCGGCTTCCGATGATTACTCGCCTGAGCTGTATGACAGCCCCTCGGACTGGGACGTCGTGGAGGCCGTGAACCGCGTCGCCTCCGCGCGCGACGTGCCCATGGCGGAAGTCGCGCTCGCCTGGCTGCTCTCGCGCCCCGGTGTCGTCGCGCCCATCGTCGGCGCGACAAAGCTCGAGCACCTGGAAACGGCGATCCGTGCGCTTTCGCTCACCCTGACGCCGGACGAAACCTCGGCGCTCGAAGCGCCGTATCGTCCTCACGCAGTCCGCGGACACCACAGCTGATCCAACCGCCGGCGCGTTCCGCGCGTCCGAGACAGGCAAGGCAGGGCAATGGCACGACTCATTCAGGACATCAGGCAATCGGTCCGCATCTTCATCAAGAACCCGGCGTTCACGCTGGCGGCGCTGGCCGCCCTGGCGCTGGGGATCGGCGCCACGACCGCGATTTTCTCGGTCGTGAATGCCGTCCTGTTGCGGCCGCTCAGCATGCCCGACGCCGACCGCGTCGTCCTGTTCATGAACCAGACGCCGCAGGGCACGGGCGGAGGCGCCTCCCCCACCAAGTTTCAGCATTACCTCCAGCAGGGCGACGTCGTGGACGCCGTGTCGGCGTTCCGCTCCGGCGTCGTCAACTACACCGGCGGCGGCGACCCGGAGCAGCTCCGGCTGGGCCAGGTGTCGGCCGACTTCTTCCGGCTGTTCGCGGCGCCGATCGCGCTGGGCCGTACGTTCAACCGCGAAGAGGACCTGCCCGGCGGCCTGAAGGCAGTCGTGCTGAGCCGGGAAGTCTGGATGCGCCGCTTCAGCAGCGACAACAGCGTCATCGGCAAGCCGATGTCGCTCAGTGGCGATCCGTACGTGATCGTCGGCGTGCTGGGCGACTTCCCGTTCCGGGAGTTCGGCCCGGTCCCCGAGGTGTGGACGGCCTTCCAGCTCGATCCAAACACGCGGGATCACGGCCATTTCTTCCAAGTGGCGGGACGGCTGAAGCCGGGCGTGACGCTGAAGCAGGCCAAGGCGAAGCTGCACGCGTCGGCCGCGGCGTTTCGCGCGCAATACAACAACGCGTTGCAGCCCGACACCAGCTTCACCGTGGAACCTGCCGGCGAAGTGCTGGTGAGGAACGCGCGCACCTCTCTTAATGTGCTGGCCGGGGCCGTGAGCTTCGTCCTGCTCATCGCCTGCGCCAACGTCGCCAATCTGCTGCTCGCGCGCGCGACAGGACGATCGCGCGAAATTGCCATTCGAGCCGCCATCGGTGGCTCGCGAGGGCGGATCGTGCGGCAGCTCCTCACCGAGAGCCTGGTGCCCTCGACTGCCGGCGGCGTGCTCGGCCTGGCGCTTGGCCTGGGCGGGATCCGCGCGCTGTTGTCGGTCAACACCGCCGGGTTGCCGCGGGTCGGCGAGGCGGGCGCGCTGGTCTCGGTGGACTGGCGCGTCGCGCTGTTCGCCGTCGGCGTGTCGATGTTCACGGGCATTCTCTTTGGCCTGATGCCGGCGCTGCACGGCTCGCGCGTCGATCTCACCAACGCGCTGCGTGAAGGCGCCGGCCGCTCGGGCACGGGACGGCAGGCGTGGGTGCGATCGGCTCTGGTCGTCACGGAAGTCGCGCTGGCGCTGGTGCTGCTCATCGGCTCCGCCCTGCTGATTCGGACCGCAACCGCGCTCGGCCGCGTCGATCCCGGATTCGACGCCGGGAATGTGCTGACGATGCGGATGTCGCTGACCGGGCCGCAATACGAGAAGGCCTCGGGCGTGGCGCAGCTCGTTCGCACCGGTGTCGAGGCGCTGAAGGCCGTCCCGGGCGTCGAGCTGGCGAGCGCCACCTGCTGCGTGCCGCTTCAGGGCGGCTACGGGCTGCCCTTCCAGATCGTCGGTCGTCCGCTCGAGGGCCGGCCCTTCCACGGCGGGGCCGGCTGGATGACGGTCTCGCCTGGTTACTTCGAGGCGTTCCGGATTCCGGTGAAGCGCGGCCGCCTCTTCACCGAGCGCGACGACGCCGGCGGGCCGCCGGGAGTGATCATCAATGAAGCCATGGCGCGGCAGTACTGGCCGAAGAGCGATCCGCTGGCCGACCGCCTGGCGATCGGACGAGGCGTCATGCGTGAGTTCGCCTCCGACCCGGAGCGTCAGATCATCGGCGTCGTCGGCGACATCCGGGACCAGGGCCTCAACGCCAACCCGCAGCCGTCGATGTTCATTCCTCAGGCGCAGGTACCGGACCTCGCCAACGCGCTGAACGTCAGGCTCACGCCGATGGCGTGGGTGGTGCGCACGCGTACGGAGCCGCTGGCCCTCAGCAACACCATTCAGGAAACGCTGAAGCAGGCGACGGGCCTGCCGGTCGCGAACGTGCGTTCGATGGGCGAGGTCGTGTCGCTCTCGACGTCACGCCAGCGCTTCAACATGTGGCTGATGACGATCTTCGGCGGAGCGGCGCTGCTCCTCGCCGCGATCGGCATCTACGGGCTGATGGCCTACACGGTGGCGCAGCGCACGCAGGAAATGGGCATTCGGCTGGCCCTTGGCGCGGAGACCGGGACGGTGCGCAACATGGTCGTGCGTCAGGGCGCGCTCCTCGCCGTGATCGGGACGGTCGTCGGCGTCGGCGCGGCGTACGGGCTCACGAAGTACCTGGGCACGACGCTCACGTCGATGCTCTTCCAGGTGCAAGTGCTTGACCCGTGGGTCTTTACAGGCGCGCCCATCGCGCTCTTCGTCGTGGCGCTCGTCGCGGTGTGGATTCCGGCTCGGCGCGCCAGCCGCGTCGATCCGCTGACGGCGCTGCGCCAGGCGTAGCAGGGGTCAGACCGGGGTCAGACCGGGGTCAGACCGGGGTCGGTAGTGTCTCAGTTTGAAAAGTTAGTCGGCTAGCAACTTGTCGCAGGACGTGCAGATCCCTTCCATCCCGGCAGCGTCTATCGCCTCTTTGATCGTGTCTGTAACCTCCCGAAGTGAGCGGTATTTGCCCTTCAGTTGGCGGGCCTGGAACCGAGCATTTGCGATCTTGTAGGCATTGGAATGGTCGCTGACTGTGATTGCCCAGACGGTTCCCGGGTGATACGGGCAGCTTCCCAAAACGCCAGCCTCGATGGCGATCTGTGTAGCCTCAACAAGGTTATCTTCGTGCCGCATCATCTCGTGCTTGGCTTGACCCATGCTCTAGATTCCTCCGTGGTATGCTTACCGCTAAGTATATGCCGAAGACTCCCAAGGGCCACAAGCGCCCGGCCGACGTGATCTCCAACGCCGTCCACGTCATGCGGCTGGCGACCGGCGAAGCAGAAGAACCCACCACCGACGATGGCCGGAACCGGGCCGCAGTCGAGCTTGGCCGCATGGGCGGGCTTGCCCGGGCCAAGAGCATTAGGAAATCGAAGGCCGTCGCCATCGCGAGGAAGGCCGCCAAAGCGAGGTGGCGCAAGGGCCAGTGACAGCCCGGGTCACACCGAGCCACTGAATCGCATTTTACGTGAGTGGCTCGCGTGGTACTGCTACAATGTCGGCCGTGCCGAGCGAGATAGCCGAACGCGTCCGAAAAATCAGGGAGAGCCTCGACGCCATCGAGGTCACTCGGGCCGAGCTTCAGGCCGAGCTGGACGAGATCATCGAGGCCGCAGGCGTCCATCCAGACCGCAAACGTGGCCGGCCTCGCAAGGCCGGTCTCAAGCGTCCCATCCGCCAAGGTTCAGTTGTTTGGCATGCCCAGCAGGTGCTCGAAAAGCGCGGGCGAGCCTGGTATATCGACGATCTGGTTAGAGACGTCGCCGACCTCTCCGGGAAGTCAGTCCAGAAAACATCATTGGTTTCAACGCTGTCGCGCTATGTGAGAGCTGGTGAGGTATTTACCAGGCCGAAAGAGGGCTATTACGGGCTCCGAGCGTTCGAGCCGCAGGAGGCGCACCCGGATAACTTCTAGGAGCCCAAAAACGGGCAAAAAAGAAGCCCGCCGTCCGGAAACGGCGGGCCAGAGCGACCTCGGTGATTAGGCGAGGCCCAGTAACGAGATCATCATCCTAGCCTATCGAGATCTCTCAATCAACTAGCAGGACGACCCCTTCAGAGCCACCGTGCCACTGAATGGAAAGGTACTCCGCCGGAAACGGAGCGGGGCTGATTACCCCACGTCGGTTCGATTCCGACCGGTGGCTCCACTTACAACTTTCGGTTAGGCGACGTTATAGCTTCAATCGGGGAAAGACCGTAGCGATGTAATAATATGAACTTATTGCTTAACGCTAAGTATAGGTAAGCGGCGATGCCCAAGGACCCGACACCGCCCGAGTATGGCGACATGCGAATCAGCGAGCTGATACGCATGCCGGTATTGGCGGAAACAGCCAAAAGGGGTGACCTGGTTGGACTTCAGGCTAGGACGCTACTAGAAGCTGAAGACAAGGATGAGGTAATCCAGCGCCTCATCAAAGAGCAGACCGTAGGCCTAACTCTATTTGAGCGTCGCGATGCGTATGACGATTGGTGCGAGGTGTTAGGAATTGACCGTGCAAGCCTGAAGGGCTACCTGAAGGCCAAGGGCGTGATCAATCAGACCGATTAGCCAGCGCGCCTCGATTGCAGCCTTTGATTCAAGCGAGCGATGCGATCTTCCAGGCCGGGGCGTTTGGACGGGTCGAATGGTTTGCCCCGCTCTAGGCCATCCAGTGCATCCCGCAGCCTGTGATGGATCGCCGCGAAGGGCTGGCACTCTGTCGCGTCGCGGCAGGCGAGCATGTGCGAATCGACGACGTTTGCAACAATCCGCGTGGCGCGCTCCACGATGAGAACCTGATCGTCTTTGAGCTTTGCCGGGTCGAGTTCGTATAGGGCATCCACGAACTGCTGGCAGGCTGACCGGAACGATTCGACGTAGGCCCGATAAACGGCCTCAGCCACGCCCTGATGAGCAGCCGGGAAGTTGCCAGTGACGTCCTGCTGGACGGCAAGGAGGCGATCAATATCCACGAGCCCGAGTAGATGCGACTCTGATGCCAAGGACATAAATGTCTAGGACCGTGAGTCTAGCAAAAATCGAGCTAGTCCGCGTGCCCCGAAGTGGCTCAGGTTTGCCACTCCTGTCAATTTGGCGACACCGTTCGTATTCGGTTCAGAAAGCGAGGCTTATTGGAACAACCGATAGTGCTTGACGCTAAGCATAAAGTTCATTATGCTTATTCTATGAACAGGCTCCCCGCCGCCAAGCGTGCCCAGATGCTGACCATGCTGTGCGAGGGCAATTCGATGCGCTCCGTCTCGCGCATGGCGGACTGCTCGATCAACACCGTGACCAAGCTGCTGGTTGACGCGGGCCGTTTCGCTGCTGCGTTCCATCAGGAGATGGTTCGCAACGTCGAATCGCAGCGGGTTCAGGCGGACGAGATTTGGTCGTTCTGTTACGCGAAGGTTCGGACGGTTCGCAAGGACAAGACGATCCTGGACCGCAACGCGGACGCTGGCGACGTGTGGACGTGGACCGCGCTCGATGCGGACTCCAAGCTGGTGATCTCGTATCTGGTGGGCGCTCGGACGGCCGAGAACGCCTATACGCTGCTGGCCGATCTTAAGTCGCGCATCACGGACCGCATTCAGCTCACGACGGGCCAGCTCACGGTCTACATGCGCTCAGCGGACCGCGTGTTCGGCATCGACGTGGACTACGCCATGCTCCACAAGATTTACGCGAACAGCGGCGACTCCGGCCGCTACAGCCCGCCTGAGTGCATCGGCTGCGAGAAGCGAGTCATGACGGGCGACCCGGACCCGGACCACATCAGCACGTCCTATGTCGAGCGGGCGAACCTCACGATGCGGATGCATATGCGCCGGTTTACCAGGCTGACCAATGCGTTCTCCAAGAAGTTTGAGAACCACGCGCACATGGTGGCGCTCTACA
>Ga0137313_1000157_pt1 | contig 23540 bp, 17 predicted proteins | sample EasRivERMZT166_2_FD_102287 | JGI IMG/M metagenome (GOLD analysis project Ga0137313, IMG submission 102287) | Soil microbial communities from meander-bound floodplain in the East River, Colorado, USA - East River MetaG ERMZT166_2 | ecosystem: Environmental > Terrestrial > Soil > Floodplain ...
GTGTCGGCGGCGGTGGGGGAGGCGGAGGAAGCAATTCGACCGTGATGTGCGCGAGGTCCTTTTCGTCGCTCGTCTGAACCAGCGCAGCCCCCGGACCCACGCCGACCACGACCGAGGTGCCTTCGATGCGGACGCCGACGATGAAGTCCGGGACGTTGCCCTGAATCGGTGTGGCATCGAGCGCGGCCGCGTCGAACCGGATCACGAGACGATTGCCTTCCCGGGTCACCTTCCGCGGCGCCGCCGGGTCCACGTCGATCGTCACGCGGCCGCCCGACGCGAGCCGCTCCACACGGCCCGTAATCTGCGGCACGCGCACGTCGCCGACAAGAATGATGCGCGACGGCCGGCGGATCACGACCGACTGGCCGAGCGCCGGGCCCAGTACTTTCGGGACGAAGTCGAATGGCGCCACCCAGTTGTTGCCATCGCGCTCGATGGCGCCGTCGAGGGAGATGACCTTGCCGGCGACGTTCGCAAACGACTGTCCCGGCACCGCGATGATCCGCTGGTCGCGCGTTTCGATCAGCAGTCCGCCCGAGGTCCGATCCTCGGTGAGCTTGAGGCCGAAGAACCCCACCAGCTGATTGAGCGTGACGACGAGCTGATCGCGCGGTCCGGACGTCCGGACGGCGATCGTGCGGCGGCCTTCAGTCGAATAGATCGTGTAAGTGCCGGCGCCCTGAGCCTGTGACCGCGGCGGCTCGCGGTCGACGACAAGGAAGAAGGTGATCGCCAGCGCGGCGGCAGCGGCACGACGATCGCGAGGGAAGAACAAGGAAGCCATAATAGCGCCCCGGGACTCATGGCGAACGCGGGCTACTCCGGCACCCCTCTGGTCAAGAAGCTCGGCATCAAACCTGGATCCACATTAACGCTCCTCGACGCGCCCCGCGGGTTCCGACGTGAGCTCATCGGGATGCCGAAGGGGGTCCGGGTTTCTCAGGCTCTGGGCGACACACCGCCCGATCTCATCGTCTGGTTCGTGATGTCGGGCCGCGCGCTCGATGTCCGGATGGCGACAGTCAGTCGCGCGATGGGGGCCGGGCTGTGGGTGGCGTGGCCGAAGAAGGCGTCGGGCGTCGCGACGGATCTTACTGAGGATGTGGTGCGGGCCGCCGGTCTCGCCAACGGCCTGGTGGACTACAAGGTCTGTGCCGTCAACGAGACGTGGTCGGGATTGAAGTTTGCGAGGCGGAAGGGCTGAAGACGACGGTGTCGCCCAGCCAGAAATTGACGAGACCGCAGGCCGCAATCGCGATGAGGTTGGCGGGCAGGACGGGGACGCCCGCGCCGGATACGAGCGCGATCATGATCAGAATGTTGCCGCCGAACGAGACGACGCCGTTGGCGACCACGAACGACAGCAACGCGTGAGCCGCTCGGCTGCCGGTGAGCTGCCGATCCCCCCACGTCCAGCGCAGGTGCCAGTAGAAGTTGTGCGCCAGGGCGAGGCTGACGCCGACGATCGTCGACACGACATACGGCACGCCGGCCAGGTCCGTCATCGCCCAGATGGTCGCGAGCTGGACGCCGATCCCCAGCGCGCCGACGGCATTGAATCGCAGGAAGCGGCGCGCCGTGTTCATCGGGTCACTCGCCCCGGAATCGGCTCCGCGCGGTAGAGCGCGCGCGTGTTGGCGACGACCGAGACGAGCAGCGTGACGAACAGCCCCGCCACGGCAATCGCGCCGCCGACGTCGAACAGCCGGTAGGTCTGTCCGAAGATCGTCGCGTGCGGATGGACGAGCAGCACGAGGTTGCCGATCGCGAGGAGGATGCGCAGCTCGGTCGGGCCCATGTAGAAGTGCGTGATCTTGAAGCGGCCGACGGTATGCGCCGCCAGGTACACCTCGATCGAGAGCAGGTAGTACGCGAGCAGCAGACCGAAGGCGATGGCTGGATGCATGTAGCCCGACAGCGCCAGGCCGCCGAGCAGGAACAGCGCGCCAAATCCGTCCACGATGTGATCGACGTAGTAGCCGTACCGCGGACGCTGGTGGTTGCGCACGCGCGCGAGCGTGCCGTCGAGGCTGTCGCCGAACCAGTTCACGGCGAGGCACACCACCACGAGGAGGAGCCCGAGAGGCGTCACACTGGCCAACCAGTAGGACAGGCCTGCTCCAAGCATGGCCAGCAGGGCCAGTGACGTCAGGTGATCTGAGTTCACGCGGGCGGGCATTCGGGCCGCCAGCCAGTGCAGCGTGCGTTTCTCGAGCGGTGAAAGGATGCTCGACAGGACCCGTGTTGCGTCCTTGAAGGCGGGGCGTTCTTCAGCAGCTGCGGTGAAGCCGGCGTTCATTCGCATGTCCTCCTCTGCTGGGGAATGCGCCAAACCCGCCTGAGGCGGCTCATGTGAGCCATTTCAGGGCCCAACGGCGCATTCCTCGACGGAGCAGTCATTACTTGGAGGCCGGGCCTTCAGACCCGGCGACAGGAGGGTTGCACGATGCCTCTGCTATTTCGCCATGCCCCGGTCGCACTGGCCCTCGCCGCGGGACTGGCCGCGCCGGCGGCGGACACGGGGTGGCCGTCGTCAGGCGCCATCGCGGGCTGGAACGCATACGTCGCCGCGACCGAGCAGCGCATCGCGCGCGAGCTCGCGACGCCAGATCGTTTTCTCGTCCAGGACTTCCGCGCCAACGCCGACGCCACCCGGAGGGCGGTACTCGGCGGCGAACGCGTGATTGAGGCGCTGGAGTCGCGTGATGCCCGCGGCCGGGAGATCGCCATCCCGGACGCGATGGTGCAGCACTGGCGTGGCGCGACCTTCGTCCGTGGGGCGCGGCTCGACGACCTGCTGGGCCGGCTGCAGAGCGGCGCGCCCGCCGCGAAGCAGGAAGACGTGCTGGCCTCGCGCGTGCTCGCGCGCGGGCCCGACTGGATGCGGGTGTACCTGCGCCTTCAGCGCAAGAAGTTCGTGACGGTCGTCTACAACACCGAGCACGAGGTGGCGTTCAGGCGTCACAGCCCGACGCGAGCGTCGAGCACGAGCATCGCCGTGCGCATTGCCGAGGTCGAATCCGTCGGGACGCCGTCGGAGCGCGAGCTGCCCCCGGGACAGGACCGCGGCTTCCTGTGGCGGCTGAACGCCTACTGGCGCTACGAGCAGGTGCCGAACGGCGTCATCGTCGAGTGCGAGTCGCTCACGCTGAGCCGGCCTATTCCGTATGGGCTGGGGTATGTCGTCTCGCCGCTCGTGGCGAGCGCGGCGCGCGAGTCGATGGACCGCGTGCTGGGGTCGTACCTGTTTTCCACAGACTGGCGTTAGTCGGTGCCGGAGGTCGGTTCGACGCCGAACGCAGCGCGGGTCGTGGCGGGCTCGATGACCGTGAAGGACAGCAGCAACGCGACGCCGGCGGCGACGAGGAAGGCGCCGGTCGCCACGGAGGTCGTGAGCGACACACTGGCGCCCGCCGTGACCAGCACGATGGCCAGGATCGCGTCGGCCACGCGCAGCCAGGGCGAGGAGCGGCGCCGCTGCGCGGGCAACTCCGACGGGTACTCACGCACGGTGAACCACAAGTGCCAGCGGAGAATGACGCCGGCGAGCGCGGCGACGAGGCCGGCGAGCAACAGCGCGAGGCCGGCGCGCCCGCCAATCCACTCGCGCACCAGCCACAACGGGATGACGAGCGCGACGTTCGCGGCTATCGCGACGCCCTGGTGAACCTGCCACCACCAGCGCGGTGACCGCGGTGCGGCGGACGTCGCGCGGCCGGCGTCCGAGGGCGGCGTCACGCGGCCGCCGGCGGTGACCTGCTCGAGCGCCTGAGCGAGCGCGTGGGCGGACGGCCACCGTGCCGCCGCGTCCTTCTGGAGACACGTGCGCACGATCCCGTCCAGGCTGTCGAGCACCTCGCCATGGGCGTAGCCGCCTCGATTCACCGTCAGCCGCGAGGGCTCGACCTCGAGGATTTGGGCCAGGGTGGACATCGCGTCGGATCGCACGAAGGGATGGGACCCCGTCAGGAGCTCGTAGATCATCGTCCCGAGCGCAAACACATCGGACCGGCCGTCCACCTCTTCGCCGCGGATCTGTTCCGGTGACATGTACGCCGGCGTGCCCATGAAGCGGCTCGTCGCGTTCTTGAGCTCCGCAGGCACGTCGCGAATCCGCGCGAGACCGAAATCCAGGACCTTCACGTCGCCACCGGGCGTGCGAATCACGTTCTCCGGCTTCAAGTCCCGATGGACGATGCCCTGATCGTGCGCGGCCGCGAGCGCGCGCGCGACCTGGACGGCCGTTGCGATCGTGCGGTCGGGGCCGAGCGGGCCGCGGTCCAGCTCCTCGCGCAACGTCCGGCCGGGCACGTACTCGCCGGCGATGAACACGTGCCCGTCGAACTCCTCGAGCGCGTACACCATGGCGATACCCGGATGCGACAACCCGGCCGCGGCCCGGGCTTCGCGCAGCAGCCGCTCGCGGTGGGCCGGGTTGCCCGTGAATTCCGGCGCCAGGGCCTTGAGCGCGACCTTGCGGCCGAGCCGCAGGTCATCAGCCAGATACACGACGCCCATGCCGCCGCGGCCAAGCACCCGCTCGATGCGGTACTGCCCGAGCACCAGGCCGGCCATCAGGACGGGATCAAGTGCGGCCGGCGGGCCCGGCTCCATGGCCGCGGGATTCTCGATGAATTGCGCCGCTTGTTCGTGCGCGGTCAGCAGCGAGGCGACTTCGGAGGCGAGCACCCGATCTCCGCCGGCGGCGTGATCGACAAACGCCCGCCGCGTCTCAGGCGGCTGCTCCAGCGCCTGATGAAAGAGGTCGTTGGCGCGGCGCCACTGGTCGGGGGAGAGCGATCCCGGCGCGCTCACGGCGCCGTTCCCTGAATCGCGCGCAGTAGCCAGGCCTTGGCGACGGTCCAGTCGCGCTTGACCGTCGCGGGCGAGATCGACAGGGCCTCGGCCGTTTCCTCGACCGACAAACCTCCAAAGAAGCGCAACTCGACGATTCGGGCCTGCTGCGGATCGAGCGAGGCCAGTCCATCCAGCGCGCGGTCGAGTGCGACGAGATCGACCGCGGATGCCTCATCACCGCCGCCGAGGAGCTTCTCGTCGAGCGTCACCTGCACGCGGCTCCCGCCGCGTTTGGCCGCCGCGCGCGCCCGCGCGCGCTCGACGAGGAGGCGCCGCATCGAGATCGCCGCGATGGCCACAAAGTGCGTGCGATCGCGCCACGGCCGCGACTTGTCCTTCGCGAGGCGGAGGTACGCCTCGTGCACGAGCTCGGTGGCCTGGACGCTCCGTGCGCGCTCGCGCTTCACGTAGCTGTCGGCGATGCGGCGCAGCTCCGCGTACACATCCGCGACCAGCCCGCCGGCCGGCGCGCCCGGCCGCTCGACACCATCACGGGCTGAGTCGTCCACGAAGGGGGAATTATCGCAGGAGTTGCCCGGCCCTGATATGGTAGGAAACTTGTTACCGCTCGTGTAACGCCTCTATGGTGCGTGCATTCATGAACAGTCCAATGTCGCTCTCGCCCGGCCGCCTGGAATGGCGGCGCGGGATCGTCGCACTCGCGCTGGCCGTGGCGGCTGCAACTCAGGCCGCGTGCGGAAAGGCCGGTGGTCCGCCTCCGCAGATGCCCCCCGTGGCGGTCGAAATCGTCACGCTGGCGCCGAAGGCCGTCGAACAGACGGGCGAGTACGTCGCGACCGTCAAGTCGCTGAATTCCTCGACGATTCAGCCACAGGCGGAAGGCTTCCTGACGCGCATCCTGGTGAAGTCCGGCGATCGCGTCAAGCCGGGCACGCCGCTCTTCGAGATCGACGCGACGTCGCAGCAGGCGGCCGTGGCCGGCCTCCAGTCCATGCGCGCGGCCCGGGCCGCCGACGCCACGTTCGCGCGCCAGCAGACCGAGCGGCTGAAGAAGCTGCTCGACGCCGGCGCCGTGAGCCAGCAGGAGTACGACCAGGCCGTCGCCCAGCAGACAGCCGCCGAGGCGCAGCTGCAGGCCGTGGACGACCAGATTCGGCAGCAGCGCAACGAGCTCGCCTTTTATCGGGTCACCGCCCCGACGGCCGGCGTCGTCGGCGACGTCCCGGTGCGCCTCGGTGATCGCGTCACGCGACAGACGGTGCTCACCACCGTGGCGGACAACACGGGCCTCGAGTTGCACATCAACGTGCCCGTTCAGGAGGGGCCGAAGCTGAAGCCCGGTCTGACCGTTCGGATTCTCGATGAGTCCGGCGTGACCGTGGCCACCGAGAAGGTCAGCTTCATTTCGCCAACCGTCAACGACGACACGCAGACCGTGCTCGTGAAGACGGCCATCGCCGGAAGCGCCAAGATCTTTCGAACGGATCAGCTGGTGCGTGTGCGCGTGCTGTGGTCGGTGGCGCCGACGATTACCGCGCCGCTCACGTCGCTCAACCGCATCAACGGGGTCTACTTTGCGTTCGTCGCCGAAGCGGGCCCGAGCGGCGGCCTCGTCGCGCGCCAGCGCCAGGTCACCGTGGGCCCTGTCGTGGGCAATGACTACGTCATCCTCAGCGGGCTGGCGGCGGGCGAGCGCCTGATCGTGTCCGGCATTCAGAAGATCGGGGATCAGGCGCCGGTTCAGGAGGCGCCGCCCGGCGGGGCGCCGGGCGGACCGGAGCGCGGCAAGGGCGGCCCGCCGCGATGATGAGCGATCTGTTCATCCGACGGCCGATTCTGGCGACGGTGGCGTCGCTGGTGATCTTGCTGGCGGGGGCGGTCGCGATCCCGACGCTCCCGATCGCGCGCTACCCGGATCTCACGCCGCCGACGGTCGCGGTCTCGGCGTTCTACACCGGCGCCAACGCGCAGACGGTCGAAAGCGCGGTGACGACGCCGCTCGAGCAGGTCATCAACGGCGTCGAGGGCATGCAGTACATGCGGTCCTCGAGCACGAGCAGCGGGTTCTCGAGCATTTCGGTCACGTTCAACATCGGGCGTAATCCGGATCTGGCCGCGGTGGACGTGCAGAACCGCGTCAACCAGGCGCTCGGCCGCATGCCGGCCGAGGTGCGCACGAACGGCATCTCGGTCACGAAGCAGTCGGCCGGCTTCCTCGGCGCGATCGGGTTCTTCTCCCCGGACAACCGCTACGACGAGCTGTTCATCAGCAACTACCTGGATTTGTACGTCCGCGACGCGTTCAAGCGCGTGCCCGGCGTCGGCAACGTCATCATCTTCGGCGAGCGCAAGTACGCGATGCGCATCTGGCTCGATCCCGACAAGCTGGCGGCGCGCGGGATGACGCCCACCGATGTCGTCGGGGCCCTGCGGGAGCAGAACGTCCAGGTGGCGGCCGGCAGCGTCGGCGACTCGCCGGCGCCCCCCGAGCAGCTGTTCCAGATCAGCGTGCGCGCGGCCGGCCGGCTGCGCGAGGTGTCCGAGTTCGAGGACGTCGTGGTCAAGGCGGGCCGCGGCGCCGCGCTCGTCCGTGTCCGCGACGTCGGCCGGGTGCAGCTCGGCGCCGAGAGCTACACGTCGCGGCTGCGGTTCGGCGGATTCGAGGCGTCGGGCATCGGCATCCAGCTGCTGCCGGAGGCCAACGCGCTTCAGGTGTTCGAAGGCGTCCAACGCGAGCTCGAGCGGGTCCAGCAGAGCTTCCCGCCGGGCCTGAAGGCGCTCATCGCCTTCGACAACGTCGGCGTCGTGCAGGAGTCGATTCGGGAGGTCATCATCACGCTGCTCGAGGCGATCGGCCTCGTCGTGCTCGTCATGTTCCTGTTCCTGCAGAACTGGCGCAGCACGCTCATTCCCGCGGTCACCATCCCGGTGTCGCTCATCGGCACCTTCGCGTTCGTCAAGCTGTTCGGGTTCTCGATCAACACGCTCACGCTGTTCGGCCTGGTGCTGGCGACGGGCATCGTCGTCGACGACGCGATTGTCGTCATCGAGAACATCGAGCGGCACATGCGCGAGTACAAGAAGAGCGCGATTCGCGCGGCCGTGGACGCGATGCGCGAGGTCTTTTCCGCGGTCGTCGTCATCGGCATCGTGCTGGTCGCGGTGTTCGTGCCCATGGCGTTCACGCCGGGGACGACGGGCCGCATGTATCAGCAGTTCTCGCTGACGATTGCGTTCGCGGTGGTGCTGTCGGTATTCAACGCCGTCACGTTCACGCCGGCGCTGTCGGCGCTGCTGCTCGCCCACGAGCAGAAGAAGCAGGGCCGGTTTTTCACGGCGGTCAACCGCGTCATCGAGGCCGGAACGAACTTCTATGTCCGCACCGTGCGCTGGACGCTCGGCTGGCGCGGCGTCATGATGATCGCCTTCCTCGCCGCCGGGTACGCCACGTACTTCATCTATCAGCGCGTGCCGTCGTCGTTCGTGCCGGACGAGGACGAGGGCTACTTCATTACGATCATTCAGGCGCCGGCTGGTGCGTCGCTGGAATACACGACGAACATCGCCAAGCAGGCCGAGGCGGTGCTGTTGCACCAGCCGGAGATCCTGGCGGTCTTTTCGGTGGCCGGCTTCAGTTTCAGCGGGTCGGCGCCGAACCAGGGGCTGATGTTCTCGCGGCTCAAGCCGTACGAAGAACGCCGGGATCCGAGCCAGTCGCTGGCCGCCGTGGTCGGTCGCATGCAGGGCGCGCTGCTCGGGGGCATTTCCGGCGCCCTGGTCATCCCCATCGTCCCGCCGTCGCTGCAGGGCTTGTCCGCATTCGGCGGCTTCCAGATGGAAGTGCTGGACGGGTCCGGCGGCGATATCAGCAACCTCGCCAAGGTGACGTACGAGCTGATCGGCGCGGCGACGCAGACCCGGAAGGTTGCGGGCCTCCTCACGAGTTTCACGGCCAACGACCCGCAACTCGTCGTGACGATCGATCGCGATCGGGCGCGCGGTCTCGGCCTGCCGATTCGTGAGGTCACCGACGCACTGGGCGTGCTGCTCGGATCGCAGTACGTCAACGACTTCGACTTCAACAACCGCGCGTACCGGGTCTACGTGCAGGCCGACGCGCGCTTCCGCGGCCAGCCGTCGAGCTTGAAGCAGTACTACGCGCGCGCCGCCAATGGACAGATGGTGCCGCTCGACTCCGTGGTGCGCATGCGCGAGACGACCGCGCCGGCGGTCATCAGTCACTTCAACATGCTGCGCTCGGCGACGATCAACGGCGGCGCCGTGCCTGGCGTCAGTTCGGGTCAGGCGCTCCAGGTGATGGAGGAGACGGCGGCCAGGGTGCTGCCGACGGGCTTCGAGTACGCCTGGGCGGGGCAGTCGATCGAGGAGAAGCAGGGCGGCGCCGCGGCGATGCTGATCTTCTCGCTGAGCATCATGCTCGTCTACCTCGTGCTCGCCGCGCAGTACGAAAGCTGGGTGCTGCCGTTGATCATCCTGCTGGGCGTGCCGCTGGCGATCCTGGGCGCTCTGAGCGCGCAACTCCTGCGCGGCTTCACCAACGACGTGTTTTGTCAGGTCGGGCTCGTCATGCTCATCGGCCTCGCGGCCAAGAACTCGATTCTGATCGTCGAGTTCGCCGAGCACCTGCGCAAGCAGGGCCTGACGATTGTCGAGGCGGCAATCGAGGCCGGGCGCATCCGGCTGCGACCGATTCTCATGACATCGCTGGCGTTCGTGCTCGGTGTGATGCCGCTCGCCCTCGCCACCGGGGCGGGGTCCGGCGCCCGCAACTCGGTCGGCACGGCGGTCGCCGGGGGCATGCTGGCCTCCACGTTCCTGTCGATCGTGTTCATTCCGGTTCTGTACGTGACGATTCGCACGCTGGCGCCGGGCCGCGTGCGCGCAGGAGGGGAAGAATGAAGGCGTCCGCCCTGACGACGCGCGCAGCGGCGGCCCTGGTGGCCGTGCTCGGCGTGGCCATGGTTGCCCACGCCCAGGCCCCGCCAGTCCCCAGGGCCGTGACGTTCGAGGAGGCCATTGCCCGCGCGCTCCAGCGCAACCCGACGATCGCCATCGCGGCCACGTCCATCGCGCGCGCGAACGTGCTCGTCCGCGAATCGCGCGCCGCGCTGATGCCGTACGCGGAGATGCGGCTCAGCAACGTCACGCTCGACGCCGCGCGCGGCTTCAATGGCGATACCTTCCAGCCGCAGAACCAGTTCTTCTTCACGCCGAGCGTCTCGGTGCCGATTCTCGCGCTGTGGCGGCGCTCGATCGTCGATCAGACGCGCGATCAAATCGAGATCGCCAACCGAACCGTGGCGGAGGTCCGGCAGCAGGTTGCCGTTGCGACCGCGGAGGCGTACCTGCAGGTGATCGCCGCGCGCCGCCAGCTCGAGATTGACGAGAGCGCGCTGAAGACGGCGCAGGCGCACCTCGACTACGCGACCCGCCGGCTCGAGGGCGGCATCGGCAGCCGGCTGAACCAGGCGCGCGCGGGGCAGACCGTCGAGATCACGCTGGCGCGCATCGAAGCCGTCCGGATTCTGCTGCGGCGCGCGCAGGAGGCGCTCGGCGTCATGCTCGCCGAAGATGGCCCGGTTGACGCCAGGGGCGAGCCGGTCTTCGAGCAGCCCGGCACGATCGACGAGGCGCAGTGGGTGGCGGCGCGGCCCGATCTGCAGCTGCAGGCGGCCGTCAAGCGCTCCAGCGAGCGCGTCATTCGCGACGCGTTCAAGGACTGGACGCCGGTGGCGAGCGCCAACTTCCAGCCGAACTTTGTCGGTCCCGCTGGTCTGTTTCAGCCCGCTCGAACCTGGCAGCTGTCGTTCACCGTCACGCAGCCCCTGTTCAAGGGCGGCCTGAAGAAGAATCTCGACGCCCGGCTCGCCGAGGTCTCGCTGACTGAAGCCACGCTGGCCGAAGCGCGCATCCGCATCGAGGCCCGGTCGGAGATCCGGATGGCACAGGAAGCGCTGTCCGGCGCCGAGCGGGCCGAGGCGAATGCCCGCCGCGCGGCCGAATACGCCCGGGAAGTGCTCAAGATCACGACCACCGCGTTCGAAGTCGGCGCGACCACCAACCTGGAAGTGATTGAGGCCCAGCAGACCTCCAGGGACTCGGAAACCGCCGCGGCGCTGGCCGAAGACGCCACGCGGCGCGCCCGCCTCGACCTGCTGGTCGCCCTGGGGCGCTTTCCTAAGTAATTGTGAGACAGATAGTTAGGGTTCCGGCCTGGAGCCCTCCCAGCCTAATGCACCGGGTGTTTCGAACCGATGCATGAATGAGGGAGACGACTCGGTCCGGCCTGGGCGCCGGCCTGGCGTGCCTCCACGGAGGGACGCCGAAAGACGGCGGCGCGTATCGTTGACACCTACGACAGCAGAACGCCCGCGGCCCCTGATCCTGGTCGCTGACATCGACGCGACCGCGCGATCGGCCGCGCGCAACGAGCTGACCCTTCACGGCTTCGACGTCTGCGAGGCGGCGGGCGGGCGCGAGGCGCTCGAAGCCGTCCGCGCGCAATCGCCCGACCTCGTCATCATCGGCGGCGCGATGCCGGCGCGCGAAGCGCTCGACTTCTGCATCGCGCTGCGCGTCGAGCCGCGCCTCGCGCACCTGCCCATCCTCTTTGTGACGGAGCGGAACGACGCCGAGGCCGTCAACCTGGCGTACGAGGCGGGCGCGTCCGACTTCACGTTCACGCCGACGAACTGGCCGCTCTTCATTCAGCGGCTGCGCTTCCTGCTGCGGCACAGCCACACGGTCGACGATCTGCGCCGCCGCGCGAGCGGGCTGGGCCGCGTCCATCAGATTGCCCAGCTGGGGCACTGGGAGGCGGACGCCGCGTCCGGCGAGATGATCTGGTCCGCCGAAGTGGCGGGCCTGCTCGCCACGCCGCACAAGCCGACCCCGACCATCGAGGATTACCTGAGCGCCGTGCACAACGACGACGTGCCGACGCTGCGGAACGCGATCGACGCGGCGGTGGCGTCCGGCCGGCCGTTCGCGCTCGACCACCGGCTGCGCGAGCACGCGGCCGGCGATCGATTCGTGCACACGCGCGCCGACGTCAGCCAGGACGGCGAGCGCACGCGCCTCGTCGGGACGATCCAGGACGTCACGGAACGGGTCGAGTCACAGCACAAGATTCGGTACCTGGCGTTCTACGACAGCCTCACGAACCTGCCGAACCGCCGGTTGTTCACGGAGATCCTCGCGCGCCTGGTCGAGCGTGCGCGCCGGCAGCGTTCGCTCGTCGCCGTGTTGTTCCTGGACCTCGACAACTTCAAGCGCGTGAACGACACGTACGGCCACGCCACGGGTGACCGCCTCCTGAAAGTCGTGGGGGAGCGGCTGAGCCAGGCCGTGCGGCGCGACGACATCCTCGCGCGACCGCTCGGGGAGCCGGAGAACGCCGTGTCGCGGCTCGGCGGCGACGAGTTCGTCGTCGCGGTCGGCGGCCTCGCGCAGGCGGAGGACGCCGCGCGTCTGGCCGGCCGGATGCTCGAGGAGATCAAGGCGCCGATTCGCATCGACAAGACCGAGCTGTCGGTGTCGGCCAGCGTCGGCATCAGCCTCTTTCCGCACGACGGCGACAACGAGGAGACGCTGCTCGGCAACGCCGACGCCGCGCTGTACTGCGCGAAGGACGGCGGCCGGAACTGCGTGCACTTCTTCGATCGCTCCATGAACGAAGCCGCCCTGCAGCGACAGCTGCTCGAGGGCGAGCTGCGGCGCGGCGTGGCGCGCGGCGAGTTCCTGCTGCATTACCAGCCCCAGGTGGACATCGCGACCGGGCGGATCCGGAGCGCGGAGACCTTTATTCGCTGGCGCCACGCGGATCTCGGGCTGGTGCAGCCGGGCGACTTCCTGGGCGCCGCCGAGCAGACCGGCTTGATCCATCCCATCGGGGAGTGGGTCCTGACGGACGTCGTCCGCCAGATTCAGGAGTGGCGGCAGAAGGGGCTGCCGCGCGTGCACGTCGCCATCAACGTGTCGCCGCCGGAGTTCCGGCGGCCCGACCTCGCGGCCTCGATGGCCGCCATCGTGAGCGAGTCGGGGCTCGGCCCCGAGGCGATCGAGCTCGAGATCACCGAGGCGACGCTCATGGACAACGTGTCCATCGCGACCAGCGTGCTGGCCCGGCTGAAGTCCCACGGCTTCCGCATCGCGCTGGACGACTTCGGCGTGCGCGCGTCCTCCCTCACGTTCCTCAAGCAGTGGCCGATTGACGTGCTCAAGATCGACCGCGCGTTCATCCGGAACATCGCGACGGACGGCGCCGACGCCGCCATCGCGGGGGCGATCATCTCGCTCGCCCGCAATCTGCGCGTGGAGCCCGTGGCGGAGGGCGTCGAGAAGGCCGCGCAGCGCGACGCGCTGGCCGCGCTCGGCTGCGTCCGCATGCAGGGGTTCCTCTTCGGCCGTCCCGAACCGGCCGACGCGTTCGAAGATCGGCTGGTGACGACGGCTCGCGCCGCCGCGCCCGTCGGCGCCGCACGCGGCCGGTAGATCCGGCGCTCTCGGCTCATCGAGTAATCTGTTGCGATGCAACTGCGCTGGCGCGCGGTGGCCGTGGTGTCTCTCGTCCTGGCCGGCGGCACGCAGGGCGCGCCACCCCGCCCCGAAGACAATCGCTTCACGCCCGTCGTCCTGGTGCCGGGCGGCGAGCTCGACGAGCCCATCGCCTTCGAAGTGCTGCCGGACGAGCGCGTGCTCGTCATCGAGCGCAAGGGCGTCCTCAAGCTCGTCGATCCGGTGGCGAAGACCGTGAAGCGGGCGGGCGTCATTACCGTCAACACGAAGTACACGAGCGCCGAGGGCACGACGACCGAAGCCGAGGAAGGCCTGATGGGGTTTACGCTCGACCCCGGCTTCGCCGCCAATCGCTGGCTCTACATCCTGTACGCGCATCCGACGGCGCCGAAGCATGTGCTGAGCCGCTGGGAGTTCCGCGACGACAGCCTGGTCGCCGGCAGCGAGCGGTCCGTGCTCGAGTACCCGACCCAGCGCGAAGTGTGCTGCCATACCGGCGGCGGCATGGTCTGGGACGAGGCGGGCAATCTGTATCTCGCGGTCGGCAACAACACGGGCAACATGCCGTTCTCGACCACGGACGAGCGGCCCGATCGGTCGAGCTGGGACGACCAGCGTTCGTCCGGCAACACCAACGACCTGCGCGGCAAGATTCTGCGGATTCACCCGGAGCCGGACGGGACCTACAGCATTCCGGCTGGGAATCTCTATCCGCGAGGCACGCCGCAAACGCGCCCCGAGATCTACGCGATGGGCCTGCGGAACCCCTGGCGGCTCTCGCGCGACTCGCGTACGGGGTTCGTGTACTGGGGCGAGATCGGTCCTGATGCCGGCGAGGACACGGCGAACGTCGTCCGCGGGTACGACGAGCTGAATCAGGCGCGCAAGCCGGGCAACTTCGGCTGGCCGTACTTCATCGGCGACAACTTCGCCTATCCCGTCTACGACTACGACAAGAGCGAGGCAGGTCCGAAGAAGGATCCCGCCAAGCCGATCAACACGTCGGTGAACAACACCGGACTGCGCGAATTGCCGCCCGCCGTGCCGGCGGTTGTCTACTACCCGTACGGCGTGTCGGAGCTGTTCCCGGAAGTGGGGACGGGCAGCCGGTGCGCGATTGGCGGCCCGGTCTATCGCGCGCAGGATCGGCCGAAGGCGCTGCGGCCATTTCCGGCGTACTACGAAGGCAAATGGCTGGTCGCGGATTTTTCGCGCGGCTGGATCATGTCGATGGCCCTCGACGCGGACGGCCGGTACCAGCGCATGGAGCGGTTCCTGCCGTCGTATCGGCCGGTCGAGATCATCGATCTCAAGTTCGGGCCGAACGGCGATCTGTACGTGCTCGAGTACGGCAGCAACTGGTTCAGGAAGAGCGACGACTCGAAGCTCGTCCGCATCGAGTACAACGCCGGCAATCGTGCACCCGTCCCGCAGGTGTCAGCCAGCCGGCTCGGCGGCGCCGTGCCGTTCAAGGTCACGCTGTCGTCAACGGGCACGCGCGACTACGACGGCGACGCGCTGACCTACGCCTGGCGCGTCGAGGAGCTCGGCGGCGGATCGCCGCAGAAGTTCTCAGGTCCGGAAACGACGGTCTCGTTCGACAAGCCGGGCATCTACGACGCGACGCTCATGGTGACGGATGCCGCTGGTGCGTCGGCCGAACGCGCCGTGACCATCATCGCGGGCAACGAGCCGCCGGCCGTGACCATGACCGTGTCAGGCAACAGGACGTTCTTTGTGCCGAACCGATCGGTGACGTACGCGGCTCGCGTCCGCGACCGTGAGGACGGCACCACCATGGCGGGCACCATCCGGCCGTCCCGCGTCGCGGTCAGCATCGACTACGTGCCGGAGGGCTTCGATGTGAGCGCGATCACGCAGGACGGCCAGAGCGTGGACGCGATGACGCGATTCGCCGTGCCGCGCGCGCTCGTCGCGAAGTCGGACTGCAAGGCGTGCCACAACATCGACACGCCCAATCAGGGGCCGTCGTTCGCCGACATCGCGCGCAAGTACCGGCTCGATCGCAAGGCCGCGGAGACGCTCGGGGGCAAGATCCGGACGGGTGGCACGGGTGTCTGGGGCGACAAGACGATGCCGCCTCACGCAGGATTCACCCCGCACGAGAGCCGGCTGATGGCGCGCTACATTCTCGCGGTTGAGGACAAAGCCGTCTCGGCGGTACCGATGGCCGGTCCGCACGTCACGTCGATTCCAGCGGGGGACAGCGGACGGGGGTCGTGGCTGTTCCGCGCCGTGTACACGGATCGCGGCGTGAAGGACATCCCGCCGATTACCTCTGACGTCCTGGTCGTGCGCCGGAGCCCGCAGCTCAGCCCGGGTCTTGCGGACATCATTCAGGGCGCATCGACGCGTGTCGAGAATAACGGCGCAGGGCCCGTGGCCGCGGTGCCCGTGGCCGGCGCGCACCTCGGATTCCGCCAGCTCGATTTCACCGGTGTCCGCGCCATCGACATCCTGGCGCAGGCCGTCGCTCGTGAGCGGCATGCGGGTGGCACCATCGAGATCCGCCTCGACAAGCCGGATGGCCCGGTCGCGGGCCGGGCAACCGTGGCGGCGCCCGGCGTGGGCCCGCGCCTGAAGCCGGGCGCGCCTGCCGCTACAATTCCCGTCGCCGTGACCGGAACCCACGACCTCTTCGTCGTCTTCCGCAATGACGCCGCGCCGCCCCCGGCCGCGCTGATGGTCGTCACCGGCATCCGGTTCGTGTTTTAGTAGCGCACGGGAGCTTCGACGATGGCGCGGCGACTTGGCATGGGGTTGGTGGGTCCGGGTTTTGTCGGCGTGCATCACATCGATGCCGTCCGGCGCCTCGGGTTTGTGGATGTCGTCGCCGTGGCGGGCAGCTCGCTGGCGTCCGCGCGCCGCAAGGCCGACGCGCTCGGCGTGCCGAAGGCGTACGACAGCTACGAGGCGCTCGCGGCCGATCCCGACATCCACGTCGTGCACAACACGACGCCGAACCACCTGCACGGTCTTGTGATTCGAGCGGCGCTCGCGGCCCGCAAGCACATCGTGTCCGACAAGCCGCTCGCCGTGACCGCCGCCGAATCGCGCGCACTCTGGCAGGAGGCGCGCCAGGCGGGCGTCATTCACGCCGTGACGTTCAACTATCGCGGCAACCCCCTGATTCAGCAGGCCCGTGCGATGGTCGCGGCCGGAGAGCTGGGCCCGGTACACTTCGCGCACGGCAGCTACCTGCAGGACTGGCTGCTCGACCCGCGCGATTTCTCGTGGCGCCTCGAGCCGGAAAAAGGCGGCCGCAGCTCCGCCGTCGCCGACATCGGATCGCATTGGTGCGATCTCGTGCAGCACGTCGCAGGCCAGCGCATCTCCGCCGTGCTCGCCGATCTCGCCACCGTGATTCCGACGCGGCTGCGGCCTTCGGGATCACCCGAGGCCTTTGCGAAGGCCGGCGACGTGGCGCGCGAGCCCTTCGCCGTCGCGTGCGAGGACCTCGCCAGCGTGCTCGTGCGCTTCGATGGCGGCGCGCGCGGCGTGTTCTCGGTCGGCCAGATCTGCGCCGGGCACAAGAACGATCTCGTGTTCGAGCTGAACGGTGCAAAGGCCTCGCTCGGCTGGCGGCAGGAGCAGCAGAACGAGCTCTGGATCGGCCGCCGCGACCAGCCGAACGCGACGCTGGCCAAAGACCCGTCGCTGCTGGGCCCGGAAGCCCGCGCGTACGCGCACTTGCCGGGTGGGCACCAGGAAGCCTGGGCCGACGCCTTCCGAAACGTGCTGCGGGACGTCTACGAGGCCATCAGACGCGACGCGGCGCCGGACGCCCCGCGGCCGCCTGCGTTCGCGACCTTCGAAGACGGTTTCCGCGCCGCCGCAATCGTCGACGCGATCCTCGAGAGCCACGACGCCGGCGGGCGCTGGACGGCAGTTAATTACTAAGGGGTCGTACCTCGATCTGTGGAAAAGTCAGGGGACTTCGATCATCCATGTCCCCTGACTTTTCCACAGATCGAGGTACGACCCCCTGGAGCGGAGCGACACGATGAAACTCGGAATCTTCACACCGGTCTTCGGAAAGCTGACGACGGCGGAGATGATCGCGAAGGTGCGATCGCTCGGCCTGCAGGCGGTCGAGCTGGGGACGGGCGGCTGGCCGGGACGCGATCATCTCGATCTCGACGCGCTGCTGCAGAGCCCGGCGAAGGCGCGCGAGTACCGGCAGATGATTCAGGACGCGGGCCTCGTGATCAGCGCGCTCTCGTGCCACGGCAATCCGGTCCATCCCGATCGCGCCACGGCTGCCGAATACGACGATGTCTTTCGAAAATCGGTGCGGCTCGCGGAACCACTCGGCGTGTCCGTGGTCGTGACGTTCTCCGGGTGTCCGGGCGACCACGACGGCGCGAAGCATCCCAACTGGGTGACGAACCCGTGGCCGCCTGAGTTTCTCGACATCCTCGACTGGCAGTGGGAGAAGAAGCTGATTCCGTACTGGACGGACGCGGCGCGCTTCGCAGAAGGGCACGGCGTGCGCGTGGCGCTCGAGGCGCATCCGGGCTTCACCGTCTACAACGTCGAGACCGCGCTCCGGTTGCGGCAGGCGACCAGCCCGGCCATCGGCGTGAATTTCGATCCGAGTCATTTCTTCTGGCAGGGCGTGGACGTGCCGGCCGCGATTCGCGCGCTCGGGTCCGCCATCTTTCACGTGCATGCCAAGGACGTCGCGGTGGATCCGCACAACGTCGCGGTCAACGGGATCATCGACGTCAAGAGCTACCGGCGGCTCGCCGAGCGGTCCTGGCTGTTCCGCAGCGTCGGCTGGGGCCACGGCGAAAGCGAGTGGAAGCGCGTCGTCACGGCGCTTCGCCTCGCGGGCTACGACGGCGTGCTGAGCATCGAGCACGAGGACGCGCTCGCGTCCATCGACGAGGGATTGAAGACGGCGATCGACACGCTGCGCCGGGTGGTGTTGACCGAGCGGCCCGTTGACGCGTGGTGGACCTGAGCCGGCGGTTGCGCGGTATACACTGGGAGTGCGTGTTCCGCCGTTTTGTCCTTCTTTCCGCGCTGATCGGGGTCTCTGCCTGCGGTGCCATCAAAGGCATGGCGCTCAAGGGCGTCGCCAGTTCGTTGACCGGCACGGGCGAGACGATCACGTCGCACAACGATCCCGACACGATCGAGGGCGCGATTCCATTCACGCTCGCGCTGTACGAGTCGCTGCTCGCAGAGCTGCCGAAGCACGAGCCGCTGCTGACGACGACGTGCGGCACGTACACGCAATTCGCGTTCGGGTTCATCGCCGCGAAGGGCGAGGCGCTGCAGTGGGACGACTTCGAGGAATACAAGAACCTCAACGAACGGGCTCTGCGACTCGCCCTGCGCGGCAAGGACTACTGCTGGCGCGGGCTCGAGGTTCGATTCAAAGGCGCCACGCAGGCACTGATGAAGGACACGGCCTCGGCGCTCCGCAAGGCGAAGCGGCAGCACGTGCCCCTGCTGTACTGGTCAGCGGCGTCGCTCGGCGCCTCGATTTCGGCGGGCGGGCTGAATCATCCAGAACTGCTCAATCAGTGGCCGACGGTCCGAGCGCTCGCGGAACGCGCGCTGGCGCTGGACGAGACGTGGAACAAAGGTGCGCTCCACGAGCTGATGATCACGGTGGAAAGCCAGGGGGACATGCTCGGCGGATCTGAGGAGCGTGCGCGCAAGCACTTCGCGCGCGCCGTCGAGCTGCAGCAGGGCCTGTCACCCGGCCCGCACGTGGCGCTTGCCATGGGCGTTGTCAAGAACAACCAGAATCGCGCGGAATTCGAGAAACTGATGAAGGAAGCGCTGGCGATGGACCCCGAAAAGAACCCGAGCCAGCGCCTGATCGTCCTAATCACTCAGAAGCGCGCGAAGATGCTGCTCGCGCACATCGACGACCTGTTTCTGGCGCCCGCCGCTCGTATGAGCGCGCGGTTCGAGAGATAAGAGAAGGATGAGGATCGTGAACATGACCGTACGGACGCCGCGCGTGTGGATTCTTGCCCTTGGACTGCTGGCGGGCGTTTCGCTTTCCGCGCAGACCAAGCCCATTCTGCTGAGGATGGCGACCGTCGCGCCCAAAGCCTCGCCGTGGGTGGATGAGCTCCAACGGATGGGCCAGGCCTGGGCGGAGAAGACTTCGAGCCGCGTTCGATTTGTCGCCCACGGCGATCTCGCCAGCGAGTCGTCCGTGATCACGCGCCTGGGCACTGGCGGTTTCGAGATGGCGGCGCTGTCCATCGTCGGTCTGGCGCAGCTCGACGAGGCCTTCAACGTGCTGGCGGTGCCGTTCTTCTTCCAGTCCGATGCCGAGATGATTCACGTGCTCGGCAAGCTCACGCCGCTGCTCAAGCAGCGGCTCGAGGCGAAGAAGCTCCACCTCGTGTTGTGGGGCCACGGCGGCTGGGTGCAGGTCTTCTCGAAACAACCGATTCGCACCGTCGCCGAGCTGCAGAGCGCGAAACTCTTCACGAGTGAAGGCGATGCCAAGATGGTGGCGTGGTACACCACCAACGGATTCCATGCCGTGCCGCTCGCGGCGAGCGAGATCCCGAAGCAGTTGAAGCTGCCGACTGGCGCGATCGACGCGACGCCGGCCGTGCCGCCGCTGGCACTCACGATGCAGTTCTACAAGGACGCGCCGAACATGCTGGACATCCGCGTGGCGCCGCTCGTCGCCGGTGTCGTGATATCAGACGCGGCCTGGACCAGGCTGTCTCAAGAGGACCGTACGGTCATGCTCGGCATCGCCGCCGAGACCGAGAAGAAGCTGTTTGCCAACGCCGCCAGCCTCGACGCGAGCCACGTCAAGGAAATGCAGGCGAGCGGCCTGAAGGTCATCACGCTCGACAACGCCGCGGCCGCCACGTTCCGCGCGACCGCCGACAAGCTGACGGCCTCGCAGCGCGGCAGTATGATTCCTGCCGACGTCTATGACCTTGCCGTACGCGAACGCAACGCCATCCGGAAGTAGATGACCGCCGGCGACCCCGGGTGGCCGCGGGCCCTGGTGCGCCGCAGCGAGGAGTTCGTCGCCACGGTGGCGGCGTTCGGGATCATCCTGCTGCCGCTGTCGGAGGTCGTCCTCCGGCGGTTTTTCAGCACCGGCATCGACGGGCAAGCCACCTTTGCCAACCAGCTCACACTGATCGTCGGCCTCGTGGGCGCCGCCATTGCCGCCCGCGAGGGCAAGCTCCTCGCCCTGGCCACCGGCGCGATGGTGCCCGAGGGCATCTGGCGCAGGCTGACCACCGCCGCTGCGGCGATCGTCGGCGGCGTCGTCTCAGCCGTCCTGGCCCTCGGCGGCGTCGGGCTCGTCCAATTCCAGCGCGACACGGGCAACGTCATTGCCTACGGCGTGCCGTTCTGGTGGTTCTATCTCGCGTTTCCTTTTGCGTTCGCCCTGATCGCGGCGCGCATCGTCCGCAAGTCGTGGCCGACCTGGCGCGGCCAACTCGTGGTTGGCGCCGTCGTCGCCGCCGGCGCCTGGTACGCCACGCGCTGGGACGGGTGGATGGATACGGCCCAATGGCCGTGGTTCCTCGCCCTCGCTCTGGCCGCGGTGCTCGGCATGCCGATCTTCGCCCTGCTGGGCGGCGCCGCGCTCATCGTCGGATTTGGCCAGGGCGACAACGCAATCCAGGCGATCATCGGCGGGCTCGATCAGCTCACCTCCGCCGACCTGCCGGCGATTCCGCTCTTCACGATTGCCGGCTTCCTGCTCGCTGAGGGGCATTCGTCCGAGCGGTTGTTACGATTCTTCCGCGCGTTCTTCGGCTGGATGCCCGGCGGCACGGCGGTGGTGACCGCCGTGTTCTGCGCGTTCTTCACGCTGTTCACCGGTGGGTCCGGCGTGACGATTCTCGCGCTTGGCGGCTTGCTGCTCCCGGCGCTGCTCGCCGACGGCTACCGCGAGCGCTTCGCCCTGGGCATGCTGACGGCGGCGGGCTCGCTCGGCCTGCTCTTTCCGCCGTCTCTTCCCCTGATTCTGTACGGCATCGTCGCGCAGCAGCCGATCGGCGACCTCTTCATCGGCGGTTTCCTGCCGGGCTCGCTCATGCTCGGGGCCCTCATGGCGATGGGCGTTCGCGAAGGCTACGTGTCGAAGCGGCCTCGCCAGCCATTCACGCTGCGAGAAGCGGCTGCGTCGATCTGGGTCGCGAAATGGGAGCTTCTGCTGCCGGTGGTCATTCTCGGCTCGCTCCTCGCCGGCGCGACCACGGTGCAGTCCTCCGCGCTCGCGGCGCTGTTCGCGTTCGTCGTGCAGCGCTTCATCCACCGGAGCGTGACGAGCCTCCATGACGTCCTGCGGGTGATGGGGAAATCGATCGCGCTCGTCGGCGGCATCCTGATCATCCTGGCGGTTGCGCGCGGCTTCACCGACGCATTGGTCTTTGCCAACCTGCCGCAGCAGCTCGTCGACTGGACCACCGCCAACGTGCACTCGCCGTGGGTCTTCCTGCTGGGCCTGAATCTCGTCCTGCTCGTCGTCGGCGGCATCATGGACATCTTTTCCGCCGTCATCGTGATCGTGCCGCTTGTCGTGCCCATTGCCGCGCAGTTCGGCATCCATCCGGTGCATCTGGGCGTGATCTTCATCGCGAATTCCGAGCTGGGCTATCTGACGCCGCCTGTCGGCGAGAACCTGTTCGTCGCGTCCTACCGCTTCAACAAGCCCATCATGGAGCTCGCCCGGGCCATGCTCCCGATGTACGTGATCCTCCTCGTCGGCGTGCTCCTCATCACGTACTGGCCCTGGCTCACGACGGGCCTGTTGGGCCTGTTCGGGAGGTAGGGGGTCGTACCTCGACCCAACTCCCTCGACTTTTCCACAGTTCGAGGTACGACCCCGTCCTGTCAGGGATTTGACCTTTTGAACTTTTGCCCGAAGCGAATAGAATCCGGTTTCTTCGCCACCAGAGTCGGCACAGGGTGGGCCGATCAGCCTATGAGTGCTCGTTGGAACAGCGCCAGCCTGCTGGAGCCCATTTCTCCGGAGGAGCCTTGCGGCAAGAGCCTCGAGGACACCGACGCGCTGAACCAGCTGGATTCCTTCCAGATTTTCGGCCAGAGCACCCTGGACCCCGAGAAGGTGGCGCCCGGCGAGAAGCCGGCGCCCGCCCGCAAGGAAGCGCGGAAGAGCGACCGGCCGCCGAACTGGCAGGAGATTCAGGACCTGTCGATCGAGATGCTCGGATGGAGCAAGGACCTGCGCATCCTGGCGCATCTTGCGGCAGCGGTCCTCCGCACCGAGGGCCCGCAACCGTTCTTTCAACTCGTGAACGTCGCCAATGAATGGGTGAAGGCCTACTGGGGTCAGGTCTACCCGCTGATCGAGGACGACGCGATCTTCCGGCGCAACGCCCTGAACTGCCTGACCGATCGCCCGGCGGTGATTGACGGGCTTCGCCGCGCGCCGCTCGTGAGCAGCCGCCAGCACGGCCGGTTCTCGTTCCGCGACCTCGAGGTCGCTTCCGGGTCGGCCCAGGCCATGGAAGATCAGCCGGCGCCCGGAGAAGCGCAGATTTCGGCCGCGTTCGCCGAGCTGGCGATCGACGACCTGCGTGCGCTGCGAACGGGGGCTTCCGAGGCGGAAGCGGCGCTGCGCTCCATCGATGAAAAGGTGCGGACCGAATCCGGCATCGAAGCGGCGCCCGAGTTCGAGCCGCTGCTGACGGTGCTCAAACAGCTGGGCGCCGCGCTGCAGGCGCGGCTGGCCGTGCATCCCTCCGCGTCGCCCGCTGACGCCGGAGGCGCCGCGGAAGGCGAAGGCGCCGCGGGTGGCGCGATTGCCGTCGGTGCGATCAAATCGAGACAGGACGCCATCAGGGCGCTCGATGCCGCCGCGGAATTTTTCCGCCGGAACGAGCCGTCCAGTCCCGTGCCGATGTTGGTCGATCGGGCCAAGCGTCTTGTGGCCAAGGACTTTCTCGAGGTGCTCGCGGATGTCGCACCTGAAGCGCTGGCCCAGGCCAAAGCGGCGGGCGGCATCAGGGAGTAGCGGCGCGAGCCAACTATCGTCGGGTACGCCTGGTAGGTACCGGGGGGGTGTGGAGTGGCGAAGGCGAGCAGTCAGAAGTTCATCGCCCGCAATCGGGCGCCGCGGGTGCAGATTGAGTATGACGTGGAGCTGTACGGGGCGGAGAAGAAGGTGCAGCTGCCGTTCGTGA
>Ga0137313_1000159_pt1 | contig 23265 bp, 16 predicted proteins | sample EasRivERMZT166_2_FD_102287 | JGI IMG/M metagenome (GOLD analysis project Ga0137313, IMG submission 102287) | Soil microbial communities from meander-bound floodplain in the East River, Colorado, USA - East River MetaG ERMZT166_2 | ecosystem: Environmental > Terrestrial > Soil > Floodplain ...
CGGCACCGACGACGGGCTTGTCCACTTCACGCGCAACGGCGGCACGTCGTGGACCGAGGTCACGCCGAAGACGCTCGTCCCGTGGGCCAAAGTGTCGATCATCGAGGCGTCGCACTTCGACACCAGCATGGCCTACGCGGCGGTGAACGGGCTGCGGCTCGACGACCTGCGGCCGCACATCTATCGCACCAAGGACGCCGGCGTGACCTGGACGGAGATCGCGCGCGGCCTGCCGGCCGGCGCGCCCATCAACGCGATTCGCGAGGACCCGCAGCGCCGCGGCCTGCTCTTCGCCGCCAGCGAGCTGGGCGTGTCGGTGTCCTTCGACGACGGCGAGAGCTGGCAGTCGCTGCGGCTGAACATGCCGGCGACGTCGGTGCGCGACATCGTGATCAAGGACGCGGACCTCGTGGCCGGCACCCACGGCCGGGGGTTCTGGATCCTCGACGACATCTCGCCGCTCCGGCAGATCACTTCGGACATCGCGAAACAGCCGTCGTACCTGTTCCGGCCGCCGACGGCATGGCGGTTCCGCTGGAACAAGAACACCGACACGCCGCTGCCGCCCGACGAACCGGCCGCGCCCAACCCGCCGGACGGCGTGACGCTGAGCTACCTGCTGGCGGCGAACGCCACGGGACCGGTGACGCTCGACATCGTCGATCCTGGCACCGGCGAGACGATCCGCACCTACTCGAGCACGGATCAGGTCGAGCCGCCGCTCGCGGGCCGCAACATCCCGGACTACTGGATCCGGCCGGCGCCGCGCCTCGGCACGACGGCCGGCCTGCACCGCTTCGTGTGGGATCTGCGCTACGCGCCGCCGCCGTCGGACCGGCGCGGGTACCCGATTGCAGCCGTGGCCGCCAACACGCCGGTCACGCCGCGGGGCCTCCTGGTGCTGCCGGGCACCTACCAGGCGCGTCTCACGGTCGACGGCCGCGCCTCCCGGCAGCCCGTCGTCATCCGCATGGATCCGCGGGTGAGGACGCCGGCCGCCGATCTCACGCTGCAGTTCACGCTCAGCAAGGACGTGGATGTCGCGATGCGCCGGCTCACCGCCGCGCGCGCGACGCTCAGCAAGCGCGTCGCGGACGCGTCAAGCGACGCGGCGCTGCAGACGCAGCTGCGCGCGGTCACCGACGCGCTCCAGCCGCTTCAGGGATTGTTCGAGTCGCTGCAGGAAGCGGATGCGAAACCGACGGCGGCGCTCGAGGCTGCGGTCAAGGAAGCGCTCGCGCGCGCGACCGCCGCGCTGGCCGCGTCATCTACCATTTAATCCGCCACACCAGCTGCCCCATGCGGGCGCCCGGGTCGTACGTGTTCAGGTCCGAGTAGCCGGACGTCACCTGGAAGATCGTCGGGCTGCTGCCGGGGTTGGCGACGGGCGTGTAGTTGGTGGCGTTGAAGAGATTGAGCACGTCGAGCCGCAGCTCGGCGTTGACGCGGCTGCCCAGCTGGAACGTCTTCCCGATGCCCAGATCCACGCGGCTGAACCACGGCGCCTCCACGATGAGCGTGCGTGGGGTGCAGTCGCCAATCTTGATCTGGATACACGTCGCGCTGTTGGCCGGCGCGAGGTAGCGGCCTTCGGGCACGCCGAGCGCCGAGTAGCCCGTCGGTGACGAGGGATCGACGCTGAACGCGCGCTGCGTGTTGAGAATGATGTCCGCCGGGAGAACGGTCACGATCTGGCGGCCCGGGTTGAGCGGGTCGTCGATGGTGCGGAAGCCATATTCATTGGAGAGCTCCGCCGACGTCAGGCCGACCAGCCGCACGTTGCCGAAGTCCACCGTCCGGGACTGAAAGCGCGCGACACCACTGACGGCGATGCCCCACGGCGCCATCCACAGGCCCTGCGCCTTGATGGTGCGGCGCACGATGGGGAGCGGATCGTTGACGTAGCCAAACCGCTGGCTGACGAACTTCGACGCCATCGCCCAGGCGTACTGGTAACTGGCGTTGAGCTGGACCCCGCGCGACAGCCGCCGGTGGGCCTCCACCTGGATCGCGTCGTGCCAGATCGACCTCTTGCTGTCGTACATCTGCGCGCTGCCGACGTCCGGGTTGAGGACGAAGTAGTTCTGGGGCAGGCCGCCCGCGAGCGCATTCGCGCGCCTCGTGCCGTCGCCGACGAGATCCGCGGCGGCGCCGTAGGGATCCGGGTTGTTCAAGGCGAGCCGGCGGACCAGCGACAGGTTCGTCCAGTCCGCGCCCGTGTAGCGGGCGGGATCGCCGGCAACAGCCTGCGCTTGTCCGGTGAGGTACGCCACGAACGTCGGGAGCGGCGACGTGCCGGTGCCCGGCCCGAAGTACGCAAACGTCGCGCCGCGCCCGGCCGCGACGTTCTTCTCGAGGTTCACCATCGCCAGCCGGAACTCGTCGAAGAACCGGTTCTGGAAGATGTCGATCTCGTTGTAGTTCTCGAGCCCCCACACCGACCGGGCCCGTGTGTTGACCCACCGCACTTCCACGCTCATGTCGGGCGACACCGGGCGGAAGAGGCTCGCCGTGATCGTGGAGGCGTGCGAGACCGAGATGTTCGGCACGAACGAGCCGATGTCGTCCACCGCGCCTGGCCGGGCATCCATCGGAAACGATCCGGTCGCCGGAAACGCCGCCGGGCCGAGGCGGTTCGTCTCGCGCAGCAGCAGCGGGTAGGCCTGGCCCGCAGGAATCAGGTTGCCGTACTCGGCGCTCCGGCCGGCGTTCAGCCGGCTGCCCGCGTTCAGTCCGACCTGATCGAGGTACAGCCCCATACCCTCACGCCCGAAGCTCTCGCTGTAACCGAGACGGATCGTCGCCGTCTCGGGATCGCCGAACACGTTGCGCCAGAAGCCGTCCTCGGCGCTCGGGCGCCAGGCCAGGCTGGCCAGCGGCGCGAAGTTGTTCCAGTCGAGATCCCAGAGGTGCGAATCCGGACCGAAGGGATTGAACTTCGGAATGGCGCCTTCGGTGGATCCCGTCTGGTAGAAGCGGCACACGTCGCCCGTGACGCCGGAGATGCCGCAGACGTCCGCGTACCTCGGCGCCGCCATCGTGCTCGACGCGGACCGGAACGGCTTCTGGAGCGTCCAGCGCACGCCGGCGGTGAGCGTCACGCGCGATGACACGCGGAATTGATCCTGCGCGTAAAGCGCCAGCTCGTTCTGCCGCCCAGCGAGGTAGCGCTGGCCGAGCAGGTCGTACGCGTTCGTGTCGCGGTTCAACGTCGCGTAGCTGCCGATGCCGCTCACGCGCCCGGTGAGGAGCGCGAAGAGCGACGCGGCGGCCGCGCGCTGCTCCGGCGAGGCGCCCGCCAGGCCGGCGCCGGTGAACATCGCCAGCGCGGGATCCGCGGCGTCCACGCCAAAGTTGATCCCGGGCACCGCCTGCTGCTCGGTGGCCGTGGCGTGGTTGAGGAGCGCCGACCCGCCAATCGACAGGCCGTGCCGGCCGCGCTGCCAGCTGACCGTGTTGCGGAGCGTCCAGGCGCTCGCCGTCCGGCCGATGAGGCTGTTGGACCCGTGCGCGTTGGACAACCCGAGTCCGAGCGCCAGCGCGTACCCGCCCGAGCCGGCGAAACTCCCCGGACCGGCGGTCGCCGCGCTGCCGAAATCCACGGTGTCCCACCGCGCGCCAATCGTGAACTCGTTGAGGACGTTGTCCGTCATCGACGATCGCAGCGACGCGCCAAACAGCGGGCGCCGGGACTCGTACGTGCCGGAGTTGGTCAGGCCTGGAAACTGGAGCTCGTGGCCGTTGACGACATCCGCGTCGCGCGTGACCGACTCAAAGGTGTACGAGAAGCCCAGCCGGTGCTTGTCCGTCAGGTTGGTGTCCACACGCAACACCGGCTGGTGCTCGACGTCGTTGACCGGGCTCTGCCACTGAAAGAGCAGCACGTTCGGATCGGCCGTCTGCGACAGGCGTCCGTTGACGGCCTCCCCATCCTGCTTCGCGAGCGCGGTGCCGGCCCGAATGTCGTTCAGGACGCGGGCGACGGTGGGATCGAGCGAGGCCCCGAATCCGGCCGCGCCGGGCAGGGTGAGGACGTTGACCTCCCGCACCTGAAGCGTGCCACCCGAGATCACCTGATACCTGAAGATGCCGCTCTGGGTCGCCGGATTGAGCACCGTGCGCGAGCGCGCGACCGTCCCCGACCGCCGGAGCGTCTCGTAATTAAAGGAGAAGTACGCCTTGCGGTCGCCGAGGAAGCGGATGGGCCCGCCTTGACGGATCCCGAGCTGATTGAGGCCGGAGTCGGCCTCGGGCTGGCCGGCGTTCTCGCTGAACCAGTCGTTGCCGGTGAGGGCGGACAGGCGAAAGGTCTGATACGCACTGCCCAGGAACCGATCCGATCCGGACCGGGTGCGCATCGCGATCGCCGACGCGCCGGCGGTGTCCACCAGCGGCAGCACGAGCGTCACGCCGACCGAGTCGAGCGCGTCGAGGCGGCCGGTTACACCGGCCCGCAGGCCGCCCTTGGATTTGTCGTACGTCTCGTTGTTCGCGATGTCGTCGAACGTGACGGTCGTGAACGCGCCCGGCAAGCCGTTGATCGTCGAGGTGCGGTTGACGTCGAACGAATTCACGCCGGCCAGAAACCGCACGCCGTCCATCGCGTTGCGCACGGGCAGCGGCAGCTGATTCAGCGTGTCCGCGGTGAGCTGCTGCGGCATGCCCATGTCGGGAGGCGGCAGGGGTTTGACTTCGAGCACCGCCTTCAGCGGCGACGCGGCGCCGGCCGTGACCACGACTTTCGCCGGTGTGGACGCGGTGTACCCGAGGCGCGTCACGGTGACGATGTACTCGCCCGCTTCCAGCGGCGCGAGCGTGAACGCGCCCTGCAGGTTGGTGAAGGTCTGTCGCACGGCCCCGGTCGTCGCCTGGCGCGCCGTGACCGTGGCGCCCGTGACGGCGACGCCGGCGCCATCGGCGACGGATCCGGTAATCGAGCCGGTCTGCGCCGCCGGCGCCTGCGCCCGGACTGGCGCGGCGGCCGCCGCCACCAGCACGGCCGCGAACATCATTCCCCTGCCCCACGCACGCGTCATTCGCACTCCTGATAGCCCCACCAGCACTCCCAACAGCCTCACTACGCTATCTCAAAACCAGCGCGATCAAAGGGGATGAGACGCCATCGGCCCTCGGCCGGCCGGGTGATATCCTCTGCCGGTGCTCCTGCAAGCCGGCGCGCTGGCGCTGACAGCCGCGATCGCCGCCGTACAGCCGGCCGCCCCGGCGAAGAGCGAGTGGCCGGACGACAAACCCTTCACGCAGTTCTTCCAGAACACCTGGCGCGACCTGCGCGCCTTGCCGTCGATGCCGTCGCTCATCTTTCTCGGCGCAGGCGGCGCGGCGGCAGGCATCCTGCACGAGATCGATGACGATGTCGCCGCCGCGGCCGAGGGCGCGGGCGCGGCCGGCCACACCAGGTTCGGCGACGTGTTCGGTGACGGCTGGGTTCAGGGTGGCGCCGCCGTCGCGACCTACGTCGTCGGCCGCCTCAGCCACAAGCCGCGTGTCACGCATACGGGCAGCGATCTCGTCCGCGCCCAGGTGCTCAATGCCCTGCTGACCACGACGCTGAAGGTGACGGTCAATCGGGATCGCCCGACCGGCTCCGGACATGCCTTTCCATCCGGCCACACGTCGGCGACGTTTGCCTCTGCGGCGGTACTGCACAATCACTACGGCTGGAAGGTCGGCGCGCCCGCCTACTTCGTCGCCAGCTTCGTCGGGTGGAGCCGCGTGTGGGACGGCCAGCACTGGCTGAGCGACGTGGTCTTTGGCGCCGCCGTCGGGCTGGCGGCCGGCCACACGGTCACGCTCGGCCATCGGGCGAAGAACTGGAACGTCGTCCCCGTGCGCACGTCAGGCGGCGGCGCGTTGTACTTCGTGAAGAACTGGTAGCAATGCCGCTGCTCAACCCGCAGCGGCCTCCGTACGGCCCTTACCCCGTCGAGCCGAATCCGCCGCGGGTCGCACGCTCGACCGCTTCTTCCTGCCATTCCGCGCGCGCGTAGCTCAGGATCACGCCCTGGGCCAGCCGGTCGCCGCGACGAACCTGCACCGGCGACGCCGTGAAGTTCACGACTTCAATCTTGATCTCGTCCTTGGGCCCGCAGTAGTCGGAGTCGACGATCCCGACGCCGTTGGCGACCATCAGCCCGCGCTTGAGCGGCGTGCTGCTGCGCGCGAAGACGCCAAGAAAGTGCCCCGCGGGCACTTCGATGACGAGGCCGGTCGGCACCAGCGCCACCTGGCCGGGCTCGATGGTCATGTCGGCCGACGCGGCGAGGTCGAAGCCGGCTGAGCCGGAGGTCGAATAGGCCGGGAGAGAGACTGAGGGATCGAGGCGATGGATGCGGACAAGCACGGGATGTGGTCAGGTTCATGGGTTCATCGGTTCATGGGTTCTGGTTCATCGGTTCATCGGTTCACAGGTTCGGCTGAACCCATGAACGTTGAACCAGAACCTATGAACCCATGAACCTATGAACCAGGCGTCGTCAGCGCCCGTTCGTCGCCGGCGGCACGACGACTTTCTTGAACATGCCGCTGACGTCGCGGGTGCCGCGGTCGAGGAACGAGACGCCCTTGTCCATCCATTCGGGCCGCGGCTTGCCGAGCAGGTAGTGATCGAAGAACTCGTCCATGTGCACGGTCCAGTGCTTCATGTAGTCACGGTTCGAGAGGCCGTGGCCCTGGCCGTTGTAATTGAACATGTACGCTTCCTTGCCCAGCCGCCGCATCGCCATGTTGAACTCGATGCCCTGATACCAGGGCACCGCGCCGTCGGCGTCGTTGTGAATCGTGAGATACGGCGTATGGATCTTCTCGACCCAGAAGATCGGCGAGTTCTCGATGAACTTCAGCGGCGCCGTCCACGGGGGCGCGCCGATGCGGCTCTGCGTCTTCTCGTACTGGAACTGCCGCACCATGCCGCTCTCCCAGCGGATGCCGCCGTAGGCGCTGATCATGTTCGACACCGACGCGCCGGCTTCCACCGCCGCGAAGAGATCCGTGCGCGTGATGAGGTGCGTGATCTGATAGCCGCCCCACGAGTGGCCCTGGATCCCGATGCGCTTCGGATCGATGAAGCCCATGGCGACCACGGTGTTCACGGCCGGGATGACGCACTTCTCGGCGCTCTCGCCCGGAAACCCGGTGTCGTAGATGATGTCCGGGCGCAGCACCACGTAGCCGTTGCTCACGTAGCGCGTGACGTTGACGCTCGTGCCGACGTTGGGCGCGGAGTAGCCGTGGAGGCCCTGCGTCAGGCCCTCGTAGATGTAGACCATCATCGGGTACTTCTTCGCCGGGTCGAACGGATCCGGCTTCGTGAGGATCGCCTTCAGCCGCTTGCCGTCCGCGTTGATGTACTCGACGAGCTCCGACTTGCCCCACGTGAAGCCCGCCTGCTGCGGGTTGGCGTCGGACACCTTCTTCGCGTTGCGGAAGGACGTGTCGCTCACCCAGAGATCCGGGAACTCCTCGAAGCGCGACTGCGTGAAGACGACGACGTCGGCGTTCTTCGCTTTGGTGGGTGCGCCCATGGACTTGTCCACCATGACGACCTTCTCGAGCGTGCCGGCGCCCGTGGCGCCCGGCACCGACAGGCGGTAGTAGCCGGTCGCCTTCGTGGCGTCGTGGGTTGTCGAGAGCAACATCGGCTTGTTGAGCGGAATCGCGCGCTCGTCCGTGTCGAACGTGCGGTACCGGAAGACGAGCTGCTGCTTGCGGCCCTCGCCGCCGGTGAGCATGCGCGGCGCCGTGCCGTCGGGCCGGACCTCCCACATGTCGAACTTGTCGTAGAGGATCACGCTCGCGTCGTTGGTCGACCAGCCGCCTGAACCGTACGCGGGAGGCAGGCTCGGCGAGTCGTGCTCTTCGCGCCAGAAGTTGGCGTCGATGCGCTCGGTCAGGTTCACCTTCATGCCGTCGCTGATGCGATAAGTGAACCAGTCGCCGATGTTGTCATCGAAGTACAGCATGTACTTGCCGCCCGGCGACATCGACGTGCCGCCGTTCCAGTGCTCGAGCACCTTGCGGCGCGTGCCGGTCTTGAGATCGACCAGGTACACGTCGTTGTACGTCGTGTCCCACGAGGTTTCCTGGCGGTACGCGAGATCCGAGGTCCCGATCGATCGCGTCGGATCCGGACCGGGATTCACGTTGGGCAGCTCGGCGTTCGCCAGCTGCACGAAGCGGCGGTCGGACACATGCACGACCGCGCGGTAGTTCCGGTTGCGGTCCTGTGTGGCGCGCACGCGCTGCATCGGCTGGATCTGCGGGTCGCGCGAGGACCACAGATCGACCGGCAGCGGCGCGGGACGCCGCACATTGGGATCGGCCGGCGGCGCCGGCGGCGGCGCCGTGGCGAGGTACAGGCGCTGGCCATCCTCCGAGAACCGCGCCGCGGCGTCCGCGACGACCATGCCGGCCGGCATGCCGCGCGTCGTGCCGGCCGCGACTTCCGTGGCCGCACCGGCGTCGCCGACCTTCCAGTAATACAGCCGGTACGGCGAGACGGGCTTGTCGTAGTCGGCGTGATCGCTCAGCAACGCGAGCTGCGTACCGGCCTCGTCGAAGACCAGGCTCTTGTGATGGCCCTTGCCGGTGAGCAGCGTGCGCACCGTGCCGTCCGCGACGCGGCGCGCGAACGTGCCGTCCTTCGTCGCGTCGTTCGACGACACCGTGTACGCGAGCCACGTGCCCGACTTGTCCCACGCGAACTCGGTGACGTCCGGAATCACGGTTTCCTGTCCGGTGGCGAGATTGCGGACCGTGAGGTCGTTGCCCGGGTCTTTTCTCTTTTCCGGGGTCGTAGCTGGGGTCGTACCTGGGGTCGTACCTCCCGCCTGACCCGCCGGCGGGTTCGTCGGTGGATTGGCCGGCGGCTCCTGCGTCGCCGCGCCGCCACCGCCGCCACGGCCACCGCCGCCGCGACCCGCGGCGCCGCGCCCGCCGCGTCCGGCCGCGCCGCCCGCGCGGCCCTTGTGGTACGCGAGCCACGTCGAGGACGTCTCCGCAAGACGGAACGAGCTGATCTGCTGTACGGTCGTCACTTCCCCGCCAGGCAGCGCCATGATGCCGAGCGAGTTGCGGTTCGACTGATTCTGGTTCTGGCCCTGGCCTTCTTCGCCGCCGCCACCACCGCCAGCGCCACCGGCCGCTGCGCCAGCGCCGGCGCCCTGATTACGCGCGGCGTCGTCGTCGGCCTTCGGCGGCACGATCGTAAAGATCGCGAACTTCCCGTCCGGCGTGAACTGCGGCCCGGTGCCGCGCGCATGCCGCAGCTCCTTGCCGCTCGCGAGGTTGCGGACGACGAGCTCGCCGTCATCACCCTGCGAGGTGATCGCGTAGGCGAGCCACTGGCCGTCATCCGAGAGCCGCGTGCCCTGGATGGATCGCCAGTAATCAAAGATGTCGTATGTCAACGGCCTCCGCGCCGAGGACTGCGCCGACAATGGCCACGACGACCACGTCAACGCGAGAACGACGACACAGGAGATGGCAAGAATGGAGCGGCGCTGTCGCAGGGTCATATAAGACTCCTTATTCATCGGGGGGACTTCGTCCCCGCCGGCCCCCTTACGCGCTCACTCGCGGGGACCCCTCGATCCCCGCTCCGTTCGCGCGGGCTCGCTCGCTCTGCTCGCTCGCGATAGAGGCTCCTGGCTACGGGCGGGCCTATTATTGCGCATGGCTTCGAGACGGGATCTGGGAATCTTGGCGGTCGCCGGCCTGTTCCTAAGTGGCGGGATTGTCGCCAGCCAGGTCCGTCCGCGGGCGCGGGATCTGGGGATTTCGCCCGGCGCCGGCACGCCGGGTCCGGCCAACGCGATCACGGATGTCGCCGGCGTCGCCGTCGGCCACCGCACGATCGTGCGAGGCGATGCGGTCCGCACGGGCGTCACCGCGGTCCTGCCGCACGCCGGCAGCCTCTTCCGCGACAGGGTGCCGGGCGCCGTTTTCATCGGCAACGCCTTCGGCAAGCTGGCGGGCTCGACGCAAGTCGAGGAACTGGGCACGATCGAGTCGCCAATTGTCCTCACCAACACGCTGTCGGTCGGCATCGCGCTCGACGCCGTCGTCCGGTGGACCACCGCTCAAGCCGGCAACGAGGGCGTGCGCTCGGTCAACGGACTCGTCGGCGAGACGAATGACGGCACGCTGAACGACATCCGCGGCCTGCACGTCACGACCGATGACGTGCTGGCGGCGATCACGTCGGCGAAGCCTGGCCCTGTCGAAGAGGGCGCCGTCGGCGCCGGTACGGGCACGGTCGCGTTCGGCTGGAAGGGCGGCATCGGCACCTCGTCGCGCGTCGTGGGCGCGGATCCGAATCGCTGGACGGTTGGCGTGCTCGTGCAATCGAACTACGGCGGCCGACTCGTCATTGACGGCGTGCCCGTGTGGCGCGAGCTGAAGCCTGGCGGGCGCGGCGATGCGTCGGCCGACGGCAGTTGCATGATTGTGGTCGCGACCGACGCGCCGGTTGACGCGCGCGATCTCAAGCGGCTCGCGGCACGCGCGATCTTCGGCCTGGCGCGCACCGGATCGAGCTACTCGAACGGCAGCGGCGACTTCGCGATTGCGTTTTCGACGCACGCGTCGCTGCGCGTCACGAACGCGACGGGCCCGCAGACTCGCACGATTCTTCCGACGGACGCCGTGTCCGGGCTCTTCGAGGCCGTGCTCGAAGCGACGGAAGAAGCCGTCTACAACTCGATGCTCAAGGCCACCGACACGACGGGCAACGGCCGCACCGTGCGGGCGCTGCCGATCGACGAACTCAAGGCCGTTCTGAAAAAGTACGGGCGATAGATCAATAGACCCGGTCAGCGTCCGACCTGGATGAAGTCCCAGGTGCAGCTCGCGGTGGGCACGACCGTACTCGGCTGCATCGGCGAGATCGGGCCGGCGGCCGGCGCCTTCCTCGAGCCGCTGACACGAGGGCTCGTCGTCTTGGACTCAATCTTGGGGAATGCCCATTCATCGACGGCGAAGGCGATCGCCTCGGGGGAATGCGCGTAGCACCAGGGGTTCCCAATCGACCCGAAGCCCGCGCACGAGGCCGGATAGGACACCAGCGCCCAGGCCTTCTGTCCCGTGACGGCACTGGCCGGCGACCTCAGCCGCGCAGGAGGAGCGGTCACGGCGACCTGAGCCTTCGTGACGTCAATGGTGAGTTGCAGATCCGTCGGCGGAACGTTGGTTTTCCAGTTGCTCCAGTATTTCTGTTCCGGCGGAAGGCCCAGGCTGCCAGCAGGCCTGAGACCCGCATTCTTTCCCTCGCCGGTCACGCTCCATGTCGCGTCGTAGGTCTCCGCGGTGCCGTGGCTCTTCCGAGCCGCGCCGCTGATCGTCCAGACATGCGTTACCTGCTCGCTGTATTCGGCCCCGCCATCCGCGACCACTTCGCATCGCGCGCTGCCGGTCCAGGTCGGCGCGAGGGTCGCGCCCAGCCCTCTTGTGAGGTTCCAGGTACACGTCTCGGTCGTGACCGCATCGGCCGGTCTCCGCCAGCCCGGCCCATTCGCGACCGTATTCGTGCGTGAGCCGCTGATTGTTGTCTTCTTCACGTCGTCAACGATCGACGGAACGCTCCACTCCCAGACGCGACTGGCGCTCGTCTGCCCGGTGCTGGCGGTCACCTGAATGGCGGCGTCGGCAAAGAGTTGCGTGTGCTGCGAGTGGATGCGGAACGTGCCGGTCGCCGGAAACTCGTAGATCGCGATCGGCGCGCTCGTTTCCGGCACCGCGGTCGTCCAGCTCTCGGAGGGGCCAGCCGCGCGCGTCTGCGACGGCAGCAGCCGCTTGCCACTGCCCTGCACGCTCCACACCGCGGGCCAGAATCGGACCGAGCCCGCGACACGCGGCGGCTCGCCGGTGAGCCGCCAGGTGTGGGTCTGGTCATCCTGATAGTTCGTCCCGCGGGCGCTCAACACGCACTGAACCTGCCCCGACCAGGGCCCGTCGGCGACATTCGGTGTCTGGCTGGCTGCCACCGTCGGCAGCAGGCGCCATAGCACCAACGAGGCTGCGAGAAGCGTCGCCGGTCGGAGAGAGGCTCGCGTCATATGGCGGGAATACGCGCGAGACGCCCGTGACGGAAGAAAGAAAACGGCACTCGATAAGTCCGTGTGGTACAGATCCCTGTCGAATGTCTACAAGAGCCCAGATCCTCGGCATCGCTGCGCTGCTCGGTGCGTCCGCACCCGCGCAGCAGTCAGCCCCGCCGCCCGCCAGCGCCGGTCACAACCTCGTGTACGCGAGTCACGTCGGCATGGTGGTGCTCGTCAATGCCGGCATGGGCGGCATGTCGCAGCCGCCGGCCACGGCGCGCACCAGTGTCTGGGGCTGGACCGGCGCCGAGTGGCGCGTGCTCGATGCCGCCGGGCCGCCCATTCGAAATCTCGCGGGCGTGACGTACGACACGAAGCGCCAGGTGCTCGTGATGCACGGCGGCAGCTACGACCTCGGCCGGATGTACGGGGAGACGTGGGAGTGGGCGCGGGGATGGCGCCAGGTTTCCGGCAGCGGCCCCGGTCCGCGGGACCACACGCAGATGGCGTTCGATCAGAATCGCGGACGCGCGGTGCTGTTCGGCGGCGGCGGAACCGATCCGAACGTCGTCTTCGGTGACACGTGGGAGTTCGACGGCGCAACGTGGACCCGCGCGGCCACCACCGGCCCGGCCGCGCGCGTCCATCACACGATGCATTACGACCAGGTATCACAGCGGGTCGTGCTTTTCGGCGGCGCGGCGCCGGGCGCCGGAACATTCAACGACACGTGGAACTGGGACGGCACGCGCTGGACGCGCGATGACGCGCCGGCCGCCCCACGCTCGCACGCGCGGATGGCCTTTCATCGCGGCCTCAACGCGCTCGTCGTCGCGGGCGGGCTGCCGGCGCAATCCGACCTGGGCCTGCTCCGCCGGAACGGCGCGGCGTGGACCACGCTCGCCTCGCCCTCCGGCCCGGGTCCCCGCTACCTTGCCGACATCGCGTACGACGAGCGACGCAAAGTGCTTGTGCTGTTCGGTGGCGGCGGCGCCGACGGCATGTCGGTGCTCGACGACACCTGGGAGTTCGACGGGACGAACTGGAGGCGCATGGCCGCCAGATGACGGCCGTGCCGGTGCCGCCCGAAGCCTTGCAGGTCGATCAGGCGTTGCCGGCGAGCAGCGGCTCGAGCTTCGCCTGCCGGGGCCCTTTGTCGTCGCAAACGGCGTACGAGCCCTTGCCGTTGGCGTTGTACATCGCAACGCCGGCGTGCTCGCCCTTCTTGTTGAGCACGTAGAAGTTGATGTTGAAGTTGGGCTCGCCGCGATCGTTGAGGAGGTACTTCTCGACGGTGTTGGCCTTGATGCGCTTGAGCGCGGCCAGACCGGCGTCCTTCGGATGCGCGCCGCGCCGCATTTCCTCGACGATGAGGAACGAGCACAGGTTGTAGAGGTTGGCTTCGCCACGCCCGGTCGACCCGGCCGCGCCGACGTCCCCGTCGACATACAACCCCGCGCCGAGGATCGGCGAATCACCCACCCGGCCCGGAATCTTCCAGGCCAGTCCGCTCGTCGTCGTGACGCCGCAGACGTCGCCCTTCGCGTTCACGCCGTCGCAGTTGATCGTGCCGTAGATGTGGTTCTCGTCGATGAACCCGTCGGCCACCATCCGTTCGATCACGGCGCGCTCGGCCGCCGCGCGCTCGGCCTTGTCCCGCTTGATGTAGTGCTTCGGATCGGACTGGCGCTTCCACTCGAGCCACGCCGCGCGGGATCGCGGCGTGTTCAGGTCCGGCAGGATCTCGAACCCGAGGTTGCGCGCGAACGTCTGCGCGTCCTTCCCCACGAGGAGGTGATGGTCGGTGATCTCCATCACGGCTTTCGCCACGAGCGACGGCGTCTTCACGCCTTCGATCGACGCCACGCCGCCGGCCCGTTTCGTCGGCCCGTGCATGCAGCAGGAGTCGAGCTGCACGACGCCATCCGCGTTCGGCAGGCCGCCATAGCCCACGCTCGTGTCCGCCGGATCCAGCTCGACGATGTTCACGCCCGCGATGAGCGCGTCGAGCACGTCCTCGCCCTTCGTCAGGCGCTCGAACGCGGTCTGCACGCACGTCTTGTCGCCGCCGTTCTTGTAGCTGTTGCCGTTACCCGAGGCAATCACGACCGGGCGGCTCTGGCTCTGCACGATGACCTCCGGGCCTCTGGCGGCCGAGAGCGGATGCGCCGCCGCCGCGAGCCCGGCAGCAGCCGTCGTCGTCATGAAATCACGCCGGTTGATCCTTGAAGGCATGGGCCGGTCTCCTCCCGCGATGCGGCGTAGTCTACCGCCGATTGACCGCGTGCGCGGTCGCCCGTTACGATGGTCGGCTGTTGCAGGTGACGCGGCACGTTTCTCTCGACACCGTTCGCGCCGCGGCTGGCCGGGTTTACCAGGCCGCCGTCCGCACGCCGCTGGTGCGCCTGGACCCGCTGGGCCGCGATGCGCCCGAGATCTGGCTCAAGCTCGAGGTCTTCCAGCCGATCGGATCGTTCAAGATTCGCGGCGCGATGAACGCCGTCGCCCAGCTCGCGGAGGCCGACCGCGCCGCCGGCGTCTGGACCGTCAGCGCCGGCAACGCCGCGCAGGGCGTCGCGCTCGCCGCGCGTGAAGTCGGCGTGCCGCGATCCGTCCTCGTCATGGACGGCGCGCCCGCCACCAAGCTCGCGGCCATCGAGCGCCTCGGCGCCTCCATCGTCAAGGCGCCCTTCGACGAGTGCTGGCGGACCGTCGAGACGCACCAGTCGTCCCGGATGTCGGGCCGCTTCGTCCATCCGTTCGACGACGACGACTTCATCAGCGGCAACGGGACGTGCGGCCTCGAGATCCTGGAAGCGCTGCCCGACGTGGACGCGATCGTCGCGCCGATGGGCGGCGGCGGATTGCTCGCCGGCATCGGCACGGTGCTGCGAGAACTGAAACCGGACGTGAAGCTGTATGCCGCCGAGCCGGAGAACGCCGCTCCGCTCTCGGTCTCGCTCAAGGCCGGACGGGCCATGCGCTTCGAGGGCTGGAGCCGATCCTGGGTGGACGGCGCGGGCGGCCAATCCGTACTGCCGTCGATGTTCGACATCCTCCGGCCGCTCGTGGGCGAGGCGATCGTCGTCCCGCTCGACCTTGCCGCTCAGGCGATGCGCCTCGCCGCCGATCGGTGCCACGTGGTGATGGAAGGTGCGGCGGCGTGCGCGGTGGCCGCGGCTCGGATGCCGGCCATGGCCGGACACAGGAAAATCGTCGCCGTCGTCTCGGGCGGCAACATCGATCTGAAGAAGTTTGCGGAACTGACGGCGCACTCGTAGATTTGTGAGTTGTGATTTGTGATTTGTGAACTGATTGGTGAATTGTGAACGGTTCCACCCGTAACGGCCTGCCCGCACGACTGTCCCGACTGCCTGAGATCGCCCGTGACCTGTCCTGGACGTGGACGGCGACTCGTGAGGTGTTCCGCCGGCTCGACTACGGCCTCTGGCGGCAGACCGGCCACAACCCCGTCAAGATGCTGAAGCAGATCGCCCCCGGTACGCTCGAGCGCGCCGTGAGCGACCCGGCGTTCCTCGCGGTGTACGACGCGGCGGTGGCCGCGCGCGACGCGGCCCGGACGCCGAACGCCAACCAGCGGACCTGGTGGCAGGAAGAAGTCGGCAGCGATCCGAACGAAGTGATCGCCTACTTCTGCGCGGAGTTCGCGCTGCACACCTCCCTTCCGATCTACGCCGGCGGTCTCGGCGTGCTGGCGGGCGACCACTGCCGCGAGGCGCACGACCTCGGCGTTCCGCTCGTCGGCGTCGGGTTCATGTATCCGCAGGGGTATTTCCGGCAGCGGCTCACCGCCGACGGCTGGCAGCAGGAGCACTACGAGCCCATCGACTGGCATGCCGCGCCCATCGCGCACGCGCGCACGCAGGACGACCAGTCCTGCGTCGTCATCGTGCCGCTCGGCACGCGATCGGTGCTCGTCCAGGTATGGGAGGTGCGGCTCGGCCGCGTGCGCATCCTGCTGCTCGACACCGACCTGCCGCAGAACGAGCCGTGGGACCGCGAGCTGTCCGCGCGCCTGTACGGCGGCGGCCCGGACCACCGGCTGCAACAGGAAATCCTGCTCGGCCTCGGCGGCGTGCTCGCGTTGCGCGCGCTCGGCCTCGAGCCGACGGTCTGGCATCTCAACGAAGGTCACGCCGCGTTCGTCGTGCTGCAGCGGCTCCGCGACATGCTGGCGTCGGGCCAGTCCTGGCAGGAAGCGCTCGACGCGGTGCGGCGCACGACGGTGTTCACGACGCACACCCCCGTCCCGGCCGGCCACGACGCGTTTCCGTTTCATCTGGTCGAACAGCATCTCGCCAACTCGTGGGGCCAGATGTACGGCGCGGCGGATGAATTCCGCACGCTCGGCACGTACGACGCCGGGCAGGGCCCGATGTTCAACATGACGGCGCTCGCCATGCGGTCGTCGGGCACGATCACGGCCGTCAGCCAGCTGCACGGCGCGGTGACGCGCGAGATGTTCGCGCCGCTCTGGCCCGCCGAGCCGCCGGGCGACCGGCCGATCGGCACCATCACGAACGGCGTGCACGTGCCGACGTGGGTCGCGGCCGGGCTCGCCCGTCTCTTCGAAAAGCATTTGAGCTCCGCGTGGCGCGATCAGTACGAAGATCCCGCGTTCTGGGCGCGCATCCTCGACATTCCCGACGAGGAGCTGTGGGCGGCGCGGCAGGTGCTGCGGCACACGCTCTTTCAGTTCGTGCGCGACCAGGCCCGCAAGTGCTGGACGCACGACCAGAGCACCGGACGCGTGGTGGCGGCCGGCGCGATGCTCGATACCGACGCGCTCACCATCGGGTTTGCCCGGCGGTTCACCGGCTACAAGCGGCCGGACCTCGTCTTCCGCGACCTGGACCGGCTCATCCAGCTGGTCAACGCGAAGGGCCGGCCCGTGCAGTTCGTGTTTGCCGGCAAGGCGCATCCGGCGGACGAAGCGGGCAAGCATCATCTCCAGAGCGTGTTCCGGCATGCCGTGGATCCGCGGTTCAGCGGCCGCATCGCCTTCGTGGACGACTACGATCTCCACGTCGCGCACCTGCTCGTGCAGGGCTGCGACATCTGGCTCAACACGCCGCGCAAGCCGCTCGAAGCCAGCGGCACGAGCGGCATGAAGGCGTCGATGAACGGCGTCCTCCACCTCTCGATCGGCGACGGCTGGTGGGCCGAGGGGTACACCGGCAACAACGGCTGGCTGATCGCCGGCCAGCCGGAATCGTCCGACCCGGCGGCGATCGACCGCGCGGACTCCGACGCGCTGCTGCACCTGCTCGAGACCGAAGTGGTGCCGACGTTCTACGAACGCGACGCCAACGGCGTCCCGCGCCGCTGGATGACGATGGTCAAGCAGGCGATGACGACGGTCACGCCGCGCTTCTCGAGCCGGCGGATGCTGAAGCAGTACGCGCGCGAAGCCTACGCGCCCGCGTTCCTGCCAAAGGCGGTCCGGTAGGAGTCGCTATAATCGCCCCATGGCCCAGCGCAAATCCGCCGAATCCGTGAAATGCGCCCTCTGCGGCGGCAAGGACGTCTCCGAGCCGCGCGGCGACGAGCGCTACTGCCGCGCGTGCTGGGACAAGAAGATCGCGGTCGAGGACGTCGTCGCCCGCGAGTTCACGCTCAAGCGCTACATCCGCGCGCACAGCGCCGAGAAGTACCTCGTCTACCACTCGACGCAGAAGCGGCCGGTTGGCCAGCTCCAGGTGCTCGACGACGCCTACGATCTCTTTCTGACACTTTTGTTGTACCCGACGTTCGTCTGGGACGACCAGGCGTACCACCTCGAGCGCGATCCCGAACAGCGTTCGTACGCGGAAATCCTCGTGGACGTCGTCGCCGCGGACGTGATCGAGCCGTGGGGCGGCGGCAAATGGCACCTGGAAGTGTTTCGCGCCACCGCCGCCGAACCGGAGGACTGGAACGGCGAGATGTGAGTTCGCGCGGCGCACGTAAAACTTTCGGGCGCCGCGCTCCGTCCAACCAGACAGGTCGATATACTGCGCGCATGTCGTTCGATATTCCTGCGGTGCAGAAAACCCTGGCGATCGATGGCGTGGACGGATGGCTCCTGTACGACTTTCACGGATCCAATCCCATCGCCGTCAAGCTGGCGGGGCTGACCGGCAGGCACACGACGCGCCGCTGGTATTACTTCATCCCGGCCTCGGGCACCCCGCAGAAGGTGGTGCACGCGATCGAGCCGTTCGTGCTCGACGCGCTCCCCGGCGCAAAAAACACGTACGCCGGGCGGCTGGAGCTCGAGCAGGGCGTCGCGGAAGTGCTGCGGGGCTCGAAAGTCATTGCGATGGAGTTCTCGCCGGAGTGCGCCATCCCGTACCTGTCGCGCGTGGACGGCGGCACGGTGGATTTCATCCGGCGCATCGGGATGCGGATTGTGTCCTCGGGCGATCTGGTCCAGCGCTTCGAGGCGGCGTGGGACGCGGCGCAGATCGCGACGCATCGGGCCGCGTCCGAGAAGCTCTACGCGATCAAGGATCGCGCGTTCGAGTACGCGGGCGCGAAGCTGTCCGCGGGCGAGGCGCTCACCGAGTTCGAGCTGCAGGATCAGATGGTGCGGTGGTTCCGCGAGGCGGGACTCGTCACCGACGCGCCGCCCATCGTCGCCGCGCAGGAGAACGCGGGCAACCCGCATTACGAGCCCTCGCGCGAACGGCCGCGGGCCATCCGGCCGAACGAGCTGGTGCTCCTTGATCTGTGGGGCAAGCTCGAACAGCCGGGCGCGGTCTACGCCGATATCACGTGGACAGGGTTCGCGGGCACGCCGCCGCCCGAAATCGCACGCGCCTTCGAGGTCATCGTGCAGGGCCGAGACGCGGCCATCGAGACGGTGAAGTCGGGCGTGGCCGCCGGCAAGACCGTCCATGGCTGGGAGGTCGATCGGGCCGCGCGCGAGGTGATTGCGGGCGCCGGCTTCGGCGACCAGTTCATCCATCGCACCGGCCACAGCCTGGGCGAGGACGTGCACGGCAACGGCGTCCACATGGACGACTACGAGACGCACGACGACCGCATGCTCTGCCCCGGCACGGGCTTCACGATCGAGCCGGGCATCTACACGCCCGCGTTCGGCGTGCGGACGGAGATCAATATGGTGGTGGGCCAGACGTCGGCCGACGTCACGGGCGCATGCCAGACGGAGCTCGTGAGAATCGCAACTCGATGAACTGTCGTATCTGGTAAATGGAGCAGAACTCATCATGGTCACCCGAAAGTCCACCTTCTTCTACGGAGTGTTGATTGCGCTGGCGTCGCTCGTTGCCGGCATGGTCCTCGCCGGGCGCCTGGACCTCTCGCCCCTGTCAACGGCGGCCAACCTGACGGTGCCAGCGACCAACAGCGCGCCGATCTCGGGCCCGCTCGACGCCACGACGTTCCGCAAGATCGCGGACGCGGCGAGTCCGTCGGTCGTCAGCATCCAGGCGGTCAGCATGCGCCGCGCACGGGCGCAGGAGCTGCCGTTCGGCCTCGACCAGTTCGGCGGCCGGCAGCCGCGCACACCCCAGCGCGCCGTCGCCGCCGGCAGCGGCTTCATCATCGACAAGGAAGGCTTCATCCTGACGAATAACCACGTCGTGCAGGATGCGACCGAGATCGAAGTGAAACTCGCGGGCATGGCCGACGGCGAGCCCGGGCTGGCGGCCAAGCTGGTCGGCCGCGATCCGCTCACGGACTCGGCGCTCCTGCAGCTGGTCAAGCTGCCGGACGAGGAGCTCGTCGCAGCCAGGTTCGGTGACTCCTCGCAGCTCGGTCCCGGTGACTGGGTGATGGCGATCGGCAATCCGTTCCGCCTGTCGCACACGGTGACCGTCGGCGTCGTGAGTGCGGTCGGCCGCCAGCAGCAGACGGCCCTCGACGGCCGTCAGGGCGAAATGATCCAGACCGACGCCGCGATCAACCAGGGCAACTCCGGCGGCCCCCTCCTCAACCTGCGCGGCGAAGTCGTCGGCATCAACACGATGATCGTGGGCGACGGCACGGGCGGGTTCCTCGGCATCGGCTTCGCGGTGCCCATCAACAACGTGGCTGAAATCCTGCCGCAGCTCCACAAGGGCAAAGTCGTGCGCGGCCTGATCGGCCTCGGCATGTCGAACGTGCCCATCACCCGCGAAGATGCCAAGGAGTTCGGCCTGCCCGGCAGCTCCGGCGCGACGGTCTCGTCGGTGACGGCGGGCGGGCCCGGCGAAAAGGCCGGCCTTCGCCGGGGCGACATCATCGTCGAGTACAACGGCAAGGCGGTGAAGGACTACACCCAGCTGGTGGGCATGGTCATGCGCACGGCGCCAGGCACGACGGTGCCGGTGAAGCTTGTCCGCGCGAAGAAGCAGATGACCGTGAACGTCACCATCGAAGCGTTCGACGCCGAGCGCCAGCTGGCGAGTCAGAACGAGGCTGAGCCGAGCGTCTCCGCGACGCCGACCGACACCGGCCTCGACATGTCGATCGGCGCGCTGACGCCGGAAATCGCGCGGCAGGTCGAACTGCCGGCCGGCAGGAGCGGAGCCGTCGTCCGCGGCGTGGATCCGACGGGCGCCGCCGCTCGCGGCGGGCTGCGGCCGGGCGACGTCATCGTGGAGGTCAACGACGCAGCGACCTCCTCGGTCACCCAGGTGAACGCGGCGCTCCAACGCGTCCAGTCGGGCCGGCTCGTACGGCTGGTCGTCTGGCGCGATGGAAGCGAGACGTTGGTTCAGATTCGCAAGCCGTAGCGATAATTACGTCGGGCGTGCATGCGCTTCTTCTGACAGCCGGCCTGGGCACCAGGCTGGATCCGCTGACCCGCCTCGTCGCCAAGGCCGCGGCGCCGCTGGCGGGCCGGACGCTGGCCGAGCGCGCCCTCACGTGGGTGCGCCGCGAAGGGATTCGCGACGTCGTCCTCAATCTCCACCACAAGCCTGAGACGATCACGGGCGCGATCGGCGACGGCGCCCATCTCGATCTGCGCGTCCGGTATTCGTGGGAGCAGCCCGTCCTGGGATCGGCGGGCGGGCCGCGCCACGCGCTGGATCTCGTCGAGTCGGACCCGTTCGTGATCGTGAACGGGGACACGCTCTGCGACGTCGCACTCGCGCCGATGATCAAGGCGCACAAACGGTCCGGAGCGCAGGCGACGCTCGCGCTCGTGCCCAACCCGTCGCCGGACTTCTACAACGGCGTGCGCCTCGACGACAAACACCGCATCGTGGAGTTCGTGCCGGCCGGTCCCGACGCCGCCGGCACGTTTCATTTCATCGGGATCCAGGTGGTCAGCAAGTCGATTCTCGAGCCGCTTGCCGACGGCGTGCCGGCCGAGAGTGTGAAAGGCCTGTACCGCGACTTCGTGCGCACGACCCCGGGCGTCGTGCGCGGATGGCCGCTGACGCTGCCGTTCGTGGATATCGGGACCGCTGAGGACTACCTGCGCGCGGCCCTCGCGATCGCCGCGGGCGAAGACGGAGGCTCGACCGTGGAGGCCGGGGCCAAAGTGGATCCGTCGGCGCGTCTGACACGCACGGTCGTGTGGGCGGACGCCCGCATCGGCGCCGGCGCCGATCTCGAAGACTGCATCGTGGCCGGACCGCTCACCGTGCCGGCCGGCTTGCGCGCGCGTCGGACCATGATCCTGCCCGCGGCCCTTGCGCGGCCGGGCGACCCGGCCGATGTCCGCGATGGCGTGGCGCTGTTCCCGCTCGCCCCGGGACCGGCGCAGGTCGATTAGACTTTTCCGGTGACCGAGCCGCAGATCCCGCCCGCGGTGACGGGCTACCTCGAGCGGTTCGGCGTGCTGGACGCGCGCGTCGTGCCGCTCACGGGCGATGCGTCGGACCGCAGGTACTTCCGGATCCTGCCGCCCGCCGGCGAGTCATTCGTCCTCGCGGTGCATGCCGCGCCGTTCGACTACGCGACGCTGCCGTTCGTGAACACAGCGGGGCTGTTCCGCGCGATGCCCCTGCCGGTTCCCGACATCATCGGCCACGCCGACGACCTGGGCGTGCTGGCGCTCGAGGACCTCGGCGACGTCTCGCTGCAGGCGCATCTCGGCTCCGCCGCCGACAAGCACACGGCCCTCTACGTCCAGGCCGTGACCTTCATCGACATCATCCAGCGCCGCGGTCGCGAGCTGGCGAGCCCGCAGTACCTGCCGTACGGCGTCGCCTTCGACGTCGAGAAACTCACGTGGGAGTTGAACTTCTTCCTCAAGCACTACCTCGAGGCCTATCGCGGCGCCGCGATCGAGCCTGCGGAGCGTGAGGCGCTCACGGGCGAGTTCTCGCGGATCGTCACGGAGCTGGCCGCTGAGCCGCGGGTGCTCTGCCATCGCGACTACCACAGCCGGAATCTGATGTGGCGCGACGACCGCCTGCGGATCATCGACTTCCAGGACGCGCGCCTCGGCCCGGACACGTACGACCTGGTGTCGCTCCTGCGAGACTCGTACGTGGACCTGCCGCCGACCCTGCTCGACGAGCTGCTGGCCTACTTCCTCACGCTGCAGGGCCGGTCGGACGAGCGCGAGCGGTTCCGCCGCCGCTTCGATCAGATGGCGCTGCAGCGCAACCTGAAGGCGCTCGGTACGTTTGGCTATCAGACGACGGCGCGGCGGAACCCCGTCTATATTCAGTACATTCCGCGCACGCTCCGCTACGTCCGCGAGACCATGGAGCGCGACCCGCGCTTTTCGCGGCTGCGGGAACTGCTGGGCCCGCACCTCGACGAGCGATGATGCAGTTCGGACTCTCGACGCACCTCTTTCACAACGAGCGTCTCGAGCGCGCGCATCTCGACGCGATCGCCGCCGCCGGCTTCACCGCGATCGAGATCTTCGCGACGCGCACGCACGTGGACTATCACGACCGCCGGCGCCTGCTCGAAATCGGCGCGTGGCTGCGCGAAGCCGGCCTCGAGGCGGTCAGCATGCACGCGCCGATCTGCGACAGCTTCGTCGGCGGCGCCTGGGGGCGCGCCTACTCGAATGCCTCGCCGCGACCGGCCGTACGGCAGGAGGCGCTCGACGAGACCCTGGCCGCGCTCGACGCGGTCCTTGATCGGTGGCCGAACGTCCGGCTGGGGCCCGACGCCACGCCACCCGCCGGACTCGTCTTCCGCAAGCCGGCGAGGCTGCCCGTCCGCTGGGATCCGTGACCGTGGGTCAGGGCCCGCGGGGTCGCGTCTTCAGGTCGATGGCTGGTCGATC